>Ga0207647_10002280_pt1 | contig 14620 bp, 14 predicted proteins | sample KBSCornC2_FD_184295 | JGI IMG/M metagenome (GOLD analysis project Ga0207647, IMG submission 184295) | Corn rhizosphere microbial communities from Kellogg Biological Station, Michigan, USA - C2 (SPAdes) (version 2) | ecosystem: Host-associated > Plants > Roots > Rhizosphere ...
GCGCTTGCGCGCGATCGGCGGCACGGCAAGCCCCATCGCGCGCAAGCGCGCTCCTACAGGAGCGGTCGCCGCCTAAAGGTTTCCCCCCGGGGGCCGATAAGCCATTCGAACGACCCCCCGGGCACGGTAAAACCATGGCGAAGAAACCCACCCAAGACGCAACCCCGGCGCCCCTCGCGCTGGAAGCGGACCTGCGTATCGGCGCGGCTCCGGCCTTGCGCGATACCTTGCTGGCGGCCCTTGAGGCTGGCAAAGCGGTGCAGCTCGATGGCGCTGCCGTTGCCCAGGTGGATGCCGCCGCCCTGCAGGTGCTCGCGGCATTCAGCCGGGATGCCCGCGCGGCCAGCGTGCCGGTGGCCTGGCTGGGGGCCAGCGATACCCTTCGCCGTGGCGTCACGGTGCTGGGGCTTAATGCATTGATTGAACTGCCGGCGCCAGCCGGCGTGAACTGAAGGTAGAGCAGACCGATGGCTAAGATTCTTGCGGTAGACGACTCGGCTTCCATGCGCAGCATGGTGGCTTTCACCCTGCGTGGCGCCGGCCATGACGTGGACGAGGCCGATAACGGCCAGAACGCGCTCGATACCGCCGCCGCGAACAAGTACGACCTGATCCTGGCCGATGTGAACATGCCGGTGATGGATGGCATCACGATGGTCCGCGAAATCCGCACCCGTGCGGGCTACAGCGGCGTGCCCATCCTCATGCTCACCACCGAGTCGGACACGAACAAGAAGATGGAAGGCAAGGCCGCTGGCGCAACCGGCTGGCTGGTGAAGCCGTTCGATCCCGACCAGCTGCTGGCCACCGTCGCCCGCGTGCTCGGTTAATCCACTGATCCAAGCGTTCCGTTTTATTCCAGGGTTCTCCCATGTCCAAAGTCGATCTGGCGCAATTCCACAAGGCGTTCCACGAGGAGAGCCTCGATGGCCTCGACGCCATGGAGCAGGCGCTCCTCGCGCTGGATGAGGGCGCGGAGGATCCGGAACTGATCAACGTCGTGTTCCGTGCCGCCCATTCGATCAAGGGCGGCGCGGCCACGTTCGGTTTCACCGATGTCGCCGCGTTCACGCATGTGGCCGAAAACCTGATGGACGAGGTCCGTAGCGGCCGCCGCCCGATGGAAAAGGCCGTGGTGGAACTGCTGCTGCGCTCGGGCGACATCATCCGCGACATGCTCTCGTTGCAGATGGCTGGCCAGCCCGGCGCCACGGCGGAAAGCCAGGCGCTGCTCGCCGAACTCTCGGCCATGGTGTCGGGCGGCTCTGCCGCACCGGCCGCTGCTGCCGCCAAGGCCGCCGCGCCGGTGGAAACCATCGAAGGCTGGGATATTGCCTTCCGCCCGTTCGATTACCTGCTGAAGACCGGCAACGATCCGGCGCGCATGTTCCGCGAGCTCGAGGCCATGGGCCCGCTCACGGTCAGCGCCGATGTCTCGAAGCTACCTTCGCTGAAGGACATGGATCCGTCGTCGTCCTACCTTGCCTATACGCTGGGCCTGGCCGCCGGTGCCAAGCGCGCCGCGGTGGAAGGCGTGTTCGATTGGGTGGATGGCGATTGCGATCTCACGATTACCCCGCGCATCGCGGCGGCGCCTGCGCCGGCCGTGGCCGCACCCGCAGCCCCGGCTGCCGCCGCACCGCGCGCCGTGCGCGATGTGGCGACCAACAGCGAGGCCAGCTCGGTCCGCGTTGGCATTGAAAAGATCGATACGCTGATCAACCTGGTCGGCGAGCTGGTGATCACCCAGTCCATGCTCAGCCAGTTCCACGATGGCGTCTCCGACGCACAGCTGGAAATGCTCCGCCAGGGCCTGGCCCAGTTGGGCCGCCACACGCGCGAGCTGCAGGAAAGCGTGATGAGCATCCGCATGCTGCCGATCAGCACGGTGTTCAACCGCTTCCCGCGCCTGGTGCGCGATCTGGCCCAGAAGCTGGACAAGAAGGTGGTGCTCGACCTGCGTGGCGAAGGCACCGAACTGGACAAGACCGTGCTCGAGAAGATCGGCGATCCGCTGGTCCACCTCGTGCGCAACGCGATCGACCACGGCCTGGAAGTGCCGGCCAAGCGCCTGGCCGCAGGCAAGGGCGATACCGGCACGCTGCGCATGGAGGCCTTCCACCGCGGCGGCTCCATCGTGGTGGAAGTGGGCGACGATGGCGCGGGCCTGAACCGCGACGCCATCGTGGCCAAGGCCGTGCAGCGCGGCATCATCGCCTCGGGCGATGGCATGAGCGATGACCAGGTCGCCGAACTCATTTTCGAAGCAGGCTTCTCCACCGCTGCCGCCACCACCGATCTGTCGGGCCGTGGCGTGGGCATGGATGTGGTCCGCCGTAACGTCATGGACCTGGGCGGCACCGTTGCCATTTCCAGCAAGCACGGCAAGGGCACCACGTTCACCATCACGCTGCCGCTCACGCTGGCCATCATCGATGGCCTCACCGCCGCGGTGGGCGAGGAAACCTACATCGTGCCGCTGGTTTCCATCGTGGAATCGGTGCAGGTGAAGCCCGATGCGCTGCGCAGCGTGGTCGGCGGCGGCGAGCTGTTCCGCTTCCGCGACGAGTGGCTGCCGATCATCCGCCTGTACGATGTGTTCGGCTGCAGCGGCACGCGCCGCGCGGTCGATGACGGCATCGTCATCGTGGTGGAAGGCGAGGGCACCCGCATCGGCCTGTTCGTGGATGAACTGATCGGCCAGCAGCAGGCCGTGGTGAAGTCCCTGGAAGCCAACTACCGCCGCGTGGCCGGCATCTCCGGCGCCACCATCCTGGCCGATGGCTCCGTGGCCCTGATCACCGATATCACCGGCCTGGTCCGCATGCAGGGCCGCCGCAAGGCGGCCTGATCCGGCGTATATCGCCAATCGGCCGTGCCGTTCCGGCCCGGATCGCGCGCGAGCGCGCTCCTACAGCTCTCCCGTGACGCCAACGGAGCGGCGTTCGTAGGAGCGTGCTTGCACGCGATTCAAAAACACGGCGGCGCAGCCGCAACCCCGGACCGCCCGCGCGGCCCAACCCGCGTAGCGTAGAAGCCATGAGGCAAATCCGGCCTCATTTCCCACTAAAGGTCCCCGGTTGATGGCCGATACCCCTTTGAGGGGTCCCGAACCGCCGCACCGATCCGCAGTGGGAACACAATGAACCAGCCAGCCAGCACCGCCACCGTGGCCGACGAAGCCGCGCAGTACCTGACCGTCAACCTCGGTAACGAGGAATACGGCGTCGATATCCTCGCCGTTCGCGAGATCCGTGGCTGGACGCCGGTCACACGCATCCCCCAGGCCCCGGGCTACGTGCTCGGTGTGCTGAACCTCCGCGGCGCCATCGTCCCGGTGCTGGACCTGCGCCTGCGCTTCGGCCTGGCCCGCGAGGAATACACCGCTACCACCGTCTGCGTCATCGTGATGGTCGCCGGCCGCCAGTTTGGCGTGGTCGTGGATGCCGTCTCCGATGTGGTCGAAGTATCCCCCTCGGGCATCCGCCCCGTGCCGGATATGGGCACCACCGTGGATACCGAATACCTGAAGGGCCTGACGTCGGTGGGCGAGCGCATGGTGCTCCTGCTCGATGTCGACCGCCTGCTGCAGCCGCAGGATGCCCAGATGCTGGAAGCCGCCCTGGCTTCCGCCGATACGAAAGCCGTGGCCTGAAGGCCGCGGTGAGCTCGCCTTCGAAAACCTTCGAACTGGAATCGTAATGAAGAAGTTGAAGCTGAAGATCCCCGCGCTGACTGTCCGCGGCCGCCTTTACGGCGTGCTCGGCCTGATGGCGGCCATGCTGATCGGCGGTGCCGCTGTCGGCCTCGGCGCCATGTACCTCCAGAACGAAGGCATGCGCCAGGTGTACGAGGAAGAACTCGTGCCGGCCAACATGCTTAGCCAGGTCAGCACGCAGGCACTCATGTCCTTCGTGATCCTGGGCGAAGGCGCGAACAAGGCGACTGACAAGAGCGTCGTTGCGCAGAAGCTGGGTGAGTTCGACAAGCTGCAGGCATCCATGGGCAAGCTCAAGGATGACTTCAAGAAGATGCCGATGTCGCCGGAGATCAAGAAGCTCTACGACAAGTGGCAGGCCACCAACGACGACTACGCCTCGGCCAAGAGCGATGTCATCGACGCCCTGAAGCAGGGTGATGAAGGCGCATCGGACATTATCGAACTTTCCGTTCGCCCCATCCTGATGGATCGCCAGACCCAGCTCGCCAGCCTTATTGAAGCCAAGCGCGTTGAAGCCCAGGGCATCTACGCCCACCAGACGTCGCAGTACCACGCCATCCGCGTGTTTGTGGTGGTGGCGCTCTCGGCCGGCCTGATCGTCAGCCTGCTGATCGCCGTGCTCGTTGTGCGCTCCATCATCCGCACGCTGTCGCACACCGTGGACGTGGCCAACAAGATTGCCGATGGCAAGCTGGGCCACGATATCCAGGTCACCCGCAGCGACGAACTGGGCCAGCTCCAGGCCGCGTTCAAGGCGATGGATGAGCGCCTCGCCGCCATCGTTTCCGAAGTGCGCCACGGTTCGGGCTCGGTCAGCACCGCCGCACAGCAGATCTCGCGCGGCAACGACGACCTGTCGCAGCGTACGCAGGAACAGGCGTCCAGCCTGGAAGAAACCGCCTCGTCGATGGAGGAAATGACCTCCACCGTGAAGCAGAACGCCGAGAACGCCAGCCACGCCAACCAGCTGGCCCGCGGTGCACGCGAGCAGGCGGAGAAGGGCGGCGAAGTGGTCGCGCAGACCGTCGTTGCCATGCGCGAGATCAACAGCTCGTCGAAGAAGATTTCCGACATCGTCAGCCTCATCGACGAGATCGCGTTCCAGACCAACCTGCTGGCGCTCAACGCCGCGGTGGAAGCAGCACGTGCCGGTGAGCAGGGCCGCGGCTTCGCCGTGGTCGCCACCGAAGTGCGCAACCTGGCCCAGCGTTCGGCCGGTGCCGCCAAGGAAATCAAGGGCCTGATCAACGACAGCGCGAACAAGGTGAAGGCCGGTTCCGAGCTGGTCGACCAGTCGGGCAAGGCACTCGCCGAGATCGTCGATAGCGTGAAGAAGGTGACCGATATCGTCGCCGAGATCGCCGCTGCCAGCTCCGAGCAGTCGGCTGGTATCGACCAGGTGAACCACGCCGTGCTGCAGATGGATGAAATGACCCAGCAGAATGCCGCGCTGGTGGAAGAATCCGCTGCCGCCGCCCGTGCCATGCACGAGCAGGCCACGGAGCTCAGCCGCCAGGTCTCGTTCTTCCAGGTGAGCGGCGGTGCCGCCAAGGCGAGCAAGGCCGCCCGCAAGGATCCGACCCAGCAGGAAATGGAAACGGTGTTTGCCTCGGTCCGTAGCCAGCCGGCCCCGGCCCGTGCCCAGCGCCAGGCCGAATCGGCCGCTGACGCAGGTGTGTGGAAGGAGTTCTGATCGATGAACGCGCTCGTCAACAACAGCGAAGCCGCTGGACAGGCGGGCGTGACCGGTCCGAGCCTCGGTGAAGCCGAGTTCGCTTTCCTGCGCGAGTTTGTACTGCAGCACTGCGGCATCTCGCTGGGCGAGCACAAGCGCCAGCTCGTGCAGGGGCGCCTGCTGCGCCGCCTGCGCGCGCTGAACCTGCCGGGCTTCGCGGCGTACTGCGATCTGCTGCGCCGCGATCCGGATGCGGAGCTGGGCGAACTGGCCAGCTGCATCAGTACCAATGTCACCTCGTTCTTCCGCGAGATGCACCACTACGACATGCTCGTGGATGAGTTGCTGCCGCGCTGGCTCGAGGAAAAGAAAGCAAACGGTGGCCGCCTGCGGATCTGGTCCGCGGGCTGCTCCACCGGCGAGGAACCTTACGCGATCGCCATGGTGCTGGCCGAGGCCATGGAGCGCCTGGGTTCCACCGTGGATGCCAAGATCCTCGCCACCGACCTGTCGCCGCAGGCCCTGGGAGCCGCCCGCAAGGGTGTGTACCCGGTGGACCGCCTGGGTGGCGTGGACGATGCGCGCCGCCGCCGCTGGTTCCTGCGTGGCGAAGGCTCGTTCGATGGTTACGTGCAGGTGCACCCGCGCCTGCGCGAGCTGGTCACCATCCAGCCGCTCAACCTGCTCCACGAATGGCCCATGCAGGGCAAGTTCGATGCCATTTTCTGCCGCAACGTCGTTATCTATTTCGATAAGCCGACCAAGCAGCGCCTGTTCGCTAGATACGCCGGCATGCTGGAAAGCCGGGGTTACCTGTTCCTCGGCCACTCGGAATCCATGTACGGACTCTCCGACGATTTTGACCTGATCGGCCGCACGGTTTACCGGAAACGTACATGAGCGACACGTTCGTCGCGCAGCCGCGGACTTTCGCCGGCTTCGACCCGAAGAGCGTCCTGCCGGGGTTTGAACACGTCCGTCGCTTCTGGGATCCCGCCCAGGAAGTGGTGACGGTGAAGATCCTGCCGGGCGAGTACTACGTCAGCACGCAAGAAGAAATGATCTCCACGGTGCTGGGCTCGTGCGTGTCCGCGTGCGTGCGCGATACGCGCCGCCGCATCGGTGGCATGAACCACTTCATGCTGCCGGAGCCGGCCAGCACCGATCGCGATAGCTGGGGCTCCACCGTGGGCCGCGCGGCGCGTTACGGCAACGATGCGATGGAACACCTGATCAACGCCATCCTGAAGGCGGGCGGTAGCCGCGATGATCTGGAAGTAAAGATCTTCGGCGGCGGCCGCGTGTTGCAGACCATGACCGATATTGGCCAGCGCAACATCGCCTTCGTGCAGCGCTACATCGCCACGGAAAAACTGCGCCTGTGCGCGGCCGATGTCGGCGATATCTACCCTCGCCACGTGCAGTTTTTCCCGGTGAGCGGCAAGGTGCGCGTGCGCCAGCTGCGCTCCACGCACGATACCCACCTGGCCGATCGCGAGAAGCGATACCTCAAGCGATTGGAAAACGATCCGATAAAGGGAGATGTCGAGCTGTTCTGACGCTGGCCGTCGAGCTGCTCCACCTTCCGCTCCATGCCTGGCCGGCCCGCCCGCCCAGGATGTCCCGCCACCCGAGTTGCTAGTGCCCATGCAGAAAGTACGCGTCCTTATCGTCGACGACTCGGCCCTGGTTCGTAAGGTGCTGACCGCCATGCTCGAGTCCGATCCGGGCATCGAGGTGGTGGGCACCGCGCCGGATCCGTTGATCGCGCGCGAGAAGATCAAGGCACTGAACCCGGATGTGCTGACGCTGGATGTGGAAATGCCGCGCATGGACGGCCTCACGTTCCTCGAGAACCTGATGCGCCTGCGCCCCATGCCCGTGGTCATGGTCTCGACCCTGACCGAGAAGGGCGCGGACGTGACCTTGCGTGCGCTGGAACTGGGTGCGGTGGATTTCTTCACCAAGCCTTCGGCCGATCTGGCCAACACGTTCATGGAACACGCCCCGGAAATCTGCGCCAAGGTGCGCCTGGCCGCCGGTGCGAACCCGCGCGAGCGCTCCACGGTCACGAAGATCGAAAAAATCGACCTGTCGCTCGGCAAGCTTGAAGTCGCCCCGCGCCTGTCGGCCGATGCGGTGCTGCCGCGCGCGCAGACGCCGGGTAGCCGTGGTGGCCAGCGCATCATTGCCATCGGCGCCTCCACGGGCGGCACCGAAGCCATCCGCGTGGTGCTCGAGGCGATGCCGCCTACGGCGCCGCCCATCGTCATTACCCAGCATATTCCCGCCGCTTTCAGCGGCCCGTTCGCCGCCCGCATGGATAGCGTCTCCGCCATGAAGGTGTGCGAAGCGCGCGATGGCCAGCCGATCCAGGCCGGCCACGTGTACATCGCCCCCGGCAGCCAGCACCTGCTGGTGCTGTGGGATGGCGCGCGCCACGTGTGCCGCCTGCACGATGGCCCGCCGGTGAACCGGCACAAGCCGGCGGTGGATGTGCTGTTCCGTTCCATGGCCGCCAGCGTCGGCGCCGCCACCGTGGGCTGCCTGCTCACCGGCATGGGCGACGATGGTGCCCGCGGCCTGGGCGAGCTGAAGGAAATTGGCGCGCATACCCTCGTGCAGGATGAAGCCAGCTCCGTGGTGTGGGGCATGCCCGGCGCCGCCTGGAAGGCTGGCGCGGCCGAGGCCATGCTGCCCCTGGACCAGATCGCCGAGCGCCTGCTTGCCCTTGCCCATACCCCCATTCCCGCCGCCGCGGCTCGCGTCGGCACCTGAAGGAAGAAGAGACGTCACCATGGTCATTCCGAAGAACGAACGCATCACCGGTTTCGCGGTCAGCGCTGTCGCGCTGGTCCTCGTGCTGGTGTTCCGCGCTGCCTGGGTCGCACCGCTGGTGGTCGCCCTGCTCACCGCTACCTGGATCGCGATCGCCCTGCGCCCGCGCTTTGAGGAAGAACCGGTGGTAGAGCTGGTGGTGAGGAACAGCGTGCAGGCCGATGAACAGTCGGTGCGCGATGCGATGGAAGACGTCCGCAGCGCCATCGTCGATGAGCTGGGCCACGCCAGCCGCGAGCTGCACCAGGCGCTGGACCTGGTGCGCGATGCCGTGGCCGAGCTGGGCGGCGGCTTCAACGGCCTGTCGCAGAAGACCGGCAAGCAGCAGAAGCTGCTCAGCGAGATCATCGAGAGCGGCGGCAAGGGCATTTCGGTGCAGGATTTCGCCGATCGCACCGCCGGCCTGCTCGAGCACTTCGTGGGCCTGATCGTGCAGCTCTCGCGCGAGAGCCTGCGCATCGTCTACCGCATCGATGGCATGGCGAAGGAAATGGACGCCGTGTTCGCGCTGCTGAAGAACGTGAACACGATTGCCGAAGAGACCAACCTGCTGGCGCTGAACGCCGCGATCGAAGCCGCCCGTGCGGGTGAATCCGGCCGTGGCTTTGCCGTGGTGGCGGGCGAGATCCGCAACCTGGCCCAGCACAGCAACCAGTTCAACGAGAAGATCGGCACGCACGTGGAGCGCTCGCGCACCGCGATGGAGCAGCTGCGCGAGCTGGTGGGCCGCATGGCCTCGCAGGATATGAACGTGGCGCTGCAGGCCAAGGGCGATATCGACACGATGATGTCGACGATCACCGAGAGCAATGCGCGCACGAGCAAGGCGGCCGACGAGGCCGCGACGATCAACCGTGGCCTGGGCAACGATGTGTCCACCACCATCCGTTCGCTGCAGTTCGAGGACATCCTGAGCCAGCTGCTGCACCAGACGCGTTCGCGCCTGGTCGAGCTGCAGGAGATCACGGCCGATTGCACGCGTGATATCGAGGAGCTGGCCTGCGCGCCGGCGGATGCGAGCGAGCTGAGCGCACGTGCGCAGCGTGTGCGCGCCCGCCTGGCGGAGCAGCGTGAGCGTGCGCGCCTGCGTGCGCGTGGCCCGGCGCTGCAGCAGTCGATGGCTGCTGGCGATATCGATCTGTTCTAAGGGGAAGCACCATGTCGATCACGATTCATAACGATACCGAGCACGGCTGCCTTACCCTGCACCTGGGCGAGCGCTTTGATTTTTCGATCCACCGTGCGTTCCACGATGCGTGCCTGGGTGATGTGGCGCAGTCGCGTAGCTATGTGCTTGACCTGGAGCAGGTGACGGGGATGGATAGCTCGGCGCTGGGCATGCTGATGCTGCTGCGTGAACACGCAGGCGGCGACCGTGCGGAGATCCGCATCGTCAACGCGAGCGCCGACCTGCGCAACACGCTGCGCATCGCCGGCTTCGATAAGCTCTTCACCGTGCACTGACGTTCCGCGATATGCGTTCGCGAAAACCCGGCCTTGTGCCGGGTTTTTTGTGTCTGTGCGTGTGGGCCCGGCTCGCTGCCGTGCCCGTCCAATCGGTTCATTCGCTGGCGCGAATGCGTGTATCCGGCGGCTTACGCCGCCTCCGTCGTGATGTGCTGAGGAGGCCGCAGGTGGGCAGGCCCTTGGGGCCGCCAGTCGCGGACCTTCGGACCGGGCCATAGGCCCCCTCATCGCGAAATAGGGCACGTAACGCGGCCCTCCGCTCATGTCGGCCCCAAGGGCCTGCCCACCCGCGCACCCAACAATGAGGTGGCTGACGGAAGAGCTGGTTTGCGCCCTGTAGGAGCGCGCTCGCGCGCGATCCGCCGCCAGGCGGCCCGCATGCCTACATGCGCATGACAGGTCCCGAGTGCTGCATTGCCATCTGCTGCCGTTCGGCCTGCGCCTGCATTGCCTGTTGATCCATCTGTTGCGCTTGGGCAAGGCTCTGCTCCATGGGTGGGGCAGGCGTGTCGCGCGCTACTTGGGCCCCATGCGCCGGGTGGCTTCCTTCGCAGATGATCTGGCTGCCATGGATCGCGACGTTCTCCAATTGATGGGCGTGGCGCATACCCGTCTGCCTGGCCTGGAGCGCTACCTCGGCGACCTTGTCGTTGGATACATCGAACGGGAGCTGCTTGCGAATGGCGGCGTAGAGGGGATCGTCGCCCGCCCTGGGCAGCGAACTCCTGGGTGGTGCCTCGGCGAAGGGGTGAGGGGAACGGATGAGCTGGCCGGGGTCATCCGGGTGGAATGCCCGCCGGGCCTCGCCTCGCTCAATGCGGAGGTTGTGGGTGTCTTCCAGTTGATTGCGCAGGGCCGCGTCGGTGACATCGCGCATGTCGTTGTGCTGCACACCGATGGTTGGTGTTGTCTGGTACATCTCCGACCAGTCGCCATGCCGGTCGCGCATGTAATAGTGCTCCGTCGTGCCGATGATGTTGGGATTGTCGTTTGAGCGGTGGTTGATCGCGTGGGTGTATGCGCTGCGCATGTCGTTGGCGTACGCCATACGTTCGACGAAAGGCATGTCTTCGTTGACGGCGATCTGGTGGAGGGTGTCTGCCCCGCGATGGATCCCCATGGCACCGTTGTTGAGCATGCTTGACCAGAGCTGTTCGGCCTCGTCCTCGCCGCGGGTGCGGGCGGACTCGAGGAGTTTGCGTGGGGTCCAGGCATTCGGATCGATGTGAACACGGTCGAACGCCTTGTCGTGGGCCTCCTGAACATCTCGCGTGGGGAGGTTGAGGGCGAGATCAGCCTCTCCTTTATCCATATGCCGCTTCCGCGCGGCAAGGTCACGTTTGACCAAGTCAACGCCGAAGTCGTCCCACTCGCGCTCTGTGAGTGACCTTTCATTGTGCTTTCGGGCGTACGCTGCTGCGTAGGCGTTGGCTGTGGCGCCGGGCATGTTGTCGTTGCGTACGACGCCCAGGGCCAGCCCCCCATAACCGTCGTTCCCCGGAAGTTGGGCAAGATAGTTCCAATAGAGTTCACGATTCTGGGTGTCTGCGTAATAACCGAGAACATCCAGGTCGGTCTGGCTCAGATTTGCTTTGTTCATTGCGCCACCTGCGCGCGCCGAAGCGTCTCAATGACGAGATCTTCCACCCGCTTCCAGTCGTACATCATGACGCGTTGGTAGCGAACGTTGACCCAGACCTTGTACTCAGGGATGAGAAACATATGTCCGCAAATGGCGCGTCGTCCGTTCACGGGCGTGTCAACGATGTGTCCGTTCTCGATACGAGTTCCATTTGGAATCTGAGTTGACGTGCAGCTGATGAGGGTCAGCGGCTTTCCGTTCTCATCAAAACGGATATACCAGTCTTCGTTCATTGAGCTTTCTGGGTCCCCGGCAGGCGAATCCGGGCCATAAAGATCGTGAACGTACTTAGCAAGGCGATCAAAGTCGACATAGTACGGGGTAAGACCAAACACGGGCCCACCCTTGATGCGCATATGTAGGTTAGTCCTGGGATCCGCCCGGAGCTTTGGATTTTCCGAGCGCGGTTGAATCTGCTTCTGCAGAAGCATTGCATAGTCGTCGTCATCGATTTTATCGACATGGTCGATGGACGCGACCACCGTGGAAACGAAAAGCGTCATATCGTCGTGATAGTTGACGCCCATCGGCAGCGGCCTGAGTCCTGGCCACGGCCAGGCAAGGTCGAAAGCGAGACCGCGCGGATTGGAGCCATTCTGCCCTTCGAACAGGTTCATCGGCAGTCGGAACTTGTGGCGTCCGAGACTTACGACACTGGTCGGGATAGCCTGCGATGCGACGGGTGTCTCTTGCGCGAGTCGCTGCACAGTCAGTGTCGCAGATCCCGTGTCGGCAGCAGCGGCTGGTGCGCAAAATGAGGCCAGCAGCGCGGCAATGGATTTAGGGATGGCCATGGGTTCTCCTTGATCTGCCTCGGGTGATGGTCGGGTCGGGTGATGCGCGAAGACCGGCTTGCATCGCACTGGGCGGCTGAGGCCTGGCGCAAGCACAATCTGCTGGCGACGGCGTAGCGCGCGCAGGGCACCTCGTGTGTCGTCGCCTAGCAATCGCTTGCCTGGCGCCCTCGTGCGAGAAGGTGGGCGGACATGGCGGCGATCTCTTGGTCGATATCGCGACCCCGGCCTGGACCTAGCCAGGTCAGGAGCCCGAACTGCTGAGCGAACGTGTCGATTGCTGACGACACCATGGCGTGGAGGTGCCAGAGCGAGACGGATGTCGCGACGCATCGCTCCATGAGTGTGAGGGAGGCGAACAGGTCCAGGCCGTGGACGACCTGCAAACGTTCGTGACGGAGTTGGGATCGAAGGAGTTCTGAGAGAGGGGCGATATTGGCGCGACGGCCGTAAGGCACGTGGAGAAATACCGTCCCATTCAGGTCGCGCAGGGCGCCTCGAGTCTGCCGGTCCACCAACGGATCGAGAAACAGCGTCAGCGGCCCGCGAAGGCGTTTTTCAATGACCGCCAGCGTGTCGTCGTCCACGCTGAGCCATGCGTGCAGGGCCTCACGTGCTTGACCCCGGATAGCTGGTAACCGAGCAAGGCTGTTGATGGTGGCTCGGGTCAGCGGAAGCTGGGAGAGTTGCGCAATGTCGCCGGGCGCAGGGACGGCGCTGTCGCCATCAGCGCAAATGAGGTCGTTGCTGACGGCTATCAACGCGAGGAACGCATTTTCCACCAGGCTGGGGACGAAGACATCGTATTCGTCCGTCGGGTACAAGCGCATGACCACCGAACAGACGGCATCTTTCACTACGCCATTGCGATGGCATAGGTGCGCGAATGGATTCCACGGTTCACCACCGCCTAGCGGGGCGAGGCGGTGAACTGGACCATGGGCCCTCCGCCACTCGCGGGCCATGCCGTATAGCGCACCGTCGAGATCGACGATCGCCATGGGCTCGGCTCGGTCGCGAAGCAAGGGCGCCAGCGCGGCAGCGCCGGTGGCGTGGTCCGGTGCGACGATGAGCCACGAAGTATCGCCCGGCAGGTGGGAGGGGCTTGCCCTTGCCCAAATGCCACGAAGGGCGGAAATACGATCAAAGGGCGGTGTTGTCTTGGCGGGATGATGTTGGCGGTCGCCCAGCCATGCGCGAAGCACATAGAAGATCCACGCACTGGGTGCAAGTGCGAAGCCGAGCCATCCGGCCCAGCGAATACTCGTTGCATAAGGTGCATACGCAGGGAGTTCCAATGCACGCCAATACGACCACGCAAGGTGGTAGCGCAACTGGTCTAACGAAATGCCGAGCGCGGTCAGAATCGCTGCGCCGGATAGATAGGGAGCCACCAATAACGCGCCCAGGCCTCCGAGGCCTTGCCCAAGGCGCTTCCAGCGAAGCGTCATGCCCGTTCCAAAAAGCTGTCCGTGTGGCAGATGCTGACATCACGGCAACGAGGAAAAAGCAGCACGTAATCAAAACAGCCACTTCGATACACCAGCGCAGATGGCGAAGCTCGAGCAAGCATGAGGAATTTCGCGCGCAGTTTCTCCTATAGGAGCGCGCGTGCGCGCGAAGGCATCGCAGCGCCGATGAATATGCGCGCCGAAGTCCCTACACACGATGTCCGATGTTCTTACAGACATCGGCGAATCATTTTGCTACGGTCGTTTCCGTTGCCCGCACGCACGTTGATGTACACCGTGCAGGCAACCACCGCTTTGTGCGGTGAGAATCGCGAGCCGGGCGTGGTGAGACACGCCCGACTCGCTAACCACAAACAGCTACTTGGAAGTTGATTATGGCTACCCCTGATCATACGGCACTCGCTCGCCCGCCGGATCCCCCCGACGACACCTCACCGGCTAACGGGCCGCCTGCGTAAGCCGCAGGCACGGTTGAAGGACCGCGACGAGGTCTGTTTTTGAGGTAATTCTTGATCGAATGAGGCAGGCGTTATGCCTGGTGTGCCTCACGGGCGGTCGTCGTCGCACTGCATCCTCAATCAAGCCACCCGGGGTCCGGTCACGGGCCACCGGTGTACCCGCGATCGTATGGTCCGTGGCATGGCAGGTCGTTTTGACTATCGTGCCACGTTAGCGATGCGTGGGAAGTAACCCTTCAAGGAGCGAGCGATGAATGTTGTAAACGATACGTGGCCTGTGCGGCATGTGGGTGATAGTTCGGCCTGTGATCCGTCGGCGCATGAACTGTTGAACGAAGCGACGCAGTGGTTGCAGTACGCACGTGGTGTGACGAGTTTGCTGGCTGATTTGATCCATGAAGCTGACGGCGTGGATTGCAAACAGGTGGCGTTGTCGATGGAGGCGATTGCTGCCATGACATATTTAGGCGCTGAGCGCGTGGGGCAAGCCCATGCGCAATGGCATTGGCAAGCGAAAAACTCCCTGTAGGAGCGCGCTTGCGCGCGATTGGCC
>Ga0207647_10002281_pt1 | contig 14613 bp, 13 predicted proteins | sample KBSCornC2_FD_184295 | JGI IMG/M metagenome (GOLD analysis project Ga0207647, IMG submission 184295) | Corn rhizosphere microbial communities from Kellogg Biological Station, Michigan, USA - C2 (SPAdes) (version 2) | ecosystem: Host-associated > Plants > Roots > Rhizosphere ...
TCCAGCCGCAACAGCCCCTCCGTCCACGGCCGCCAGTAACCGCGGGCGCGAATGAAGGCGTCCTTCAGGACCTGTTGTTCGGGAGTGAGGTTCATGTGACGTATCCTGCAACGGCGCGATCCGGACCGGCATGGATGCTGAGTCCACCGTCGACTGTGATCACGCTGCCCGTGACATATCCGGCGTCGGGGCTGAGCAGAAACGCCGCGGTCTCGGCAACGTCTTGCGCCGATACGACGCGCCCCAGCGGCGTCCGTTCAATGGCGCGTGACGCCGTCCCTTCGGTCGGTCCCGCGGCGATGGCATTGACGCGAATGCCGTGGCCGCTCCATTCACACGCGAGCGTACGCGTGAGCATCGCGACCGCCCCCGCACTGGCGGCGGCCTCGACATCGTCGCCCAAGGCGACATCCCCGCCGATCGATGTCAGATTGAGCAGCGAGCCGAAGCCTTGTTGCTGTAGGGTGGATCCAACCGCTTTCGCAACACGGACCGCGCCCGTCAGATGATCCGCCAATGCTTCACCAGAGTTACCTGCGATCACCGCATCGGCGCCCACTGCGTTCACGACGCCGTCGATGCGACCGAAGCGGCGCGCGATGCCGGCGATCGCCTCGGCCATGGCGTGCTCGTCCGCATCAAGCACCTTGACCGTCGCAGATTCAGACAGCCTTTCGGCCAACGCCCGGCCGATCGCACCGCAGGCGCCAATGACGACGTGGGTCGGCTTGCCGGTTGGCGCAGCACGGCCGTTGGTTTCTCCCGTGGGCCCGAAGCTGCCGAGCAACGAGCCGCCATCGGCCAGAAACGTCGAACCGGTGATCGACGATATGCGAGGCGAAGCCAGGAACGCAATGACCGCCGCGATCTCCTCGGGCGCAGCCATGCGGCCGAGCGGAATGCGGCGGGCCACGGCGACCGGATCGATGCGACCGCGGGCGATCAACGCTTCGACGAGCTCGGTGCGCGTATAGCCGGGCGCAACCGCGTTGACCTTGATTCCGTCGCGCGCCCAGGCACAGGCATGATGCCGCGTCATCGCCAGCACACCCGCCTTAGAGGCGCTGTAACCATTGCGAAATGGCACCGGCCGCAACGCGGCGCCGGATGCGACATTGACGATGGCGCCGCCACCGGAGCGCCGCATCACCGCAGCCGCCTGCTCCGCAGCGACAAGGCTGCCGCGCAGATTGACCGCCACGAGATTCTCAAAGGTGGAAACCGGCTGATCTACCACGCCAAGCCCATCCGTGTCGGTCCGGCCGGCATTGTTGACGAGCACGTCGAGGCCACCAAGCCGGTGGACACAAGACTCCACCATCTCGGCCACCTGCTGGGGCTGCGCCATGTCGACGCCGAAGAAGGCATGCGCTGCGCCAAGCTCACGGGCGCGGCTTGCCGCCTTGTCGGCGTCGATGTCGGCGATCAGCACCCGGGCGCCTTCAGCCGCAAAGCGCCGCGCGGCCGCCCAACCGATCCCGGCAGCGGCCCCCGTGATCAGGACGACACGTCCGCTCCGTTCAGCTTGCCGTTCCGCGCGCATCACAACCGGCCCCGCTATGCCGCTCAGGCGATGTTGGTAAGCACCATCCCGCCGTCGAGCGTCAGCACCTGTGCCGAGATGAAGCCGCTGTCGTCGCCGACGAGGAAGGCGATCGCCCTGGCGATATCGTCCACCGTGCCGAGCCGACCCAGCGGCGTCCGTGCGATCCGGCGCGCATCGAGCTCGGCGTTGCGGTTGCGCATCGTGCCCTCGGTCGGAATCGCCGACGGCGCGACCGCATTCACGCGGATCTTGCGTTCGCCGAGCTCGGCGGCAGCGGCCCGCGTAATGCCCATCACGCCGGCCTTGATGCCGCTATAGACGATGCTGTTCTTGGCCGAGATCAAGCCGGCGACCGACGCGACGTTGACGATCGCGCCGCCGCGCTCGGCATCCATCGCCTCGGCCGCGGCCTGAATGCCCCAGATGATCGCCTTGAAGCCGATATCAAGCATGCGATCCACGGTCTCGGGGGCGATGTCGGGTACCGACTGGTAGCGAACCCAAGCCGCATTGTTGACGAGGATATCCAGGCGGCCCTGCCGCTCTGCAAAGCCGAGCACCGCCGTCCGCATTCCGTCGCGGCTCGCGACATTCTGGGTGATCGCGACGGCCTCGCCGCCGGCCGCCTTGATCGCATCCACGGTGCCAGCGACGAACTCAGGCTTGAGATCGTTGACGCCCACGATGGCGCCACGCGAGGCCAGCAGCAGCGCGGTCGCGCGTCCGATTCCGTTGCCGGCCCCGGTCACTAGCGCAACACGACCGGCGAGCGACTTGTCCTTGGCATCAGTCATTGTCGTTCTCCTTCTCTATGCTCGCACAGCGATATCAGACGCCGGAGCGATGGCGGCCACGGTGCGACGGCCGAGCCCAGCCAAAACTTCGCTGGCATTGCCTTGCGCCTGCAAGGCGCGGACACGGCGCAGATGCCGGTGCACCGGCACGTCCCAGGTGAATCCCATGCCGCCATGAACCTGCAGCGCGCCTTCGCTGATCGCGCAACCATACGTCGCCGCGGCAAGAAACACCGCATCGCGTTCCAGCGCACCAGCCTCGTCGCCGACGCTGCGCGTGAGTGCATGCCTGATGCCTTCAAGCGCAAGCTTCTGCCGCGCCAGCGAATGCCGCAGCGCCTGATTGTAGGACAGGGCGCGCCCGAACTGCCGGCGCGTCGACGCGTGCTCCTGCGCCATGGCCAAGCACGTCTCGGCGGATCCGAGGATGGCGGCGGCGCGTAGCACGTTGGCGTCGGAGCACAGCACGCTCCAGGCGTTCTCCGGCACGACACTCGCCGCCGGTACCGCGACTCCCTGCAAGCGAACCGCATGATCGGGCACCGTCAGATCGAGGCCCGCAGCGTCCTCGATGACAACACCCTCGCTGTCGGTCGGCACCAGCACGGCACCGCCGGTGTTGAGCCGCACCAGAAGGGTATCTGCGTCGCGGACACCGGCCGCGCGCGCAACGCAGCCATCGAGCACGATGGATTCGCCTTCGCGTTCGGCGCTCACGCTGCCCTGCCATGCGATCGTCGCCAGCATATCGCCGGACACGACCGCCCCTGCCGCACGCGGCAGCGCCTCCTTCAGCGCGCGCGACAGCAACAGCACCTCCATCAGGGGAAAGCTAAGCAGGCCCGAGCTGGCCGCTGCGACCACCGGGACCGCAAAGGCCAGCGGCAAATTGAGCCCTCCGACCTCTTCCGACGCAATCACGCCCAGCAGCCCGTCATTGGCGAGGTGCTTCGCCTGCTCGCGCGGACCAAGCGCCGCGCAATCCGCCACCGCGCGAGCCGCCGTCACCGCGAACTCGCTCGGCTGCAATCCTTCGCCGATCAAAGTCGTCATCACTTACCTTTCGAAAGCTGCAGGATTCGGTCGGCGATGATGCCGAGCTGAATTTCCGTGGTACCGGCGTAGATCGTCTCGGCGCGCGCCTGCAGATAGATCGCCTCGAAGCGGCGGCGCGCGATCTGCACGGCCGGAAGCTGCGGCAACGACGCTTGCGACAACAGCTCCAGCGCGAGCGCGGCAAAGCGCTGATGTGCCTCGCTCCAGTGCAGTTTCGCGAGACTGCCGCGCGCACCGATCTTGTCGCCGTTGGCCAGCGCGTCGACCGCTGTCTCGACATGCGCCTTCAGCACCTCGATATCGACCACGACCTCGCCGATCTTGGCCTCGTAACGCGGGTTCGCGACCAGCTGCGCCAGCGCCGGATCGCTTTTGCAGGCCGAAATTAGATGGCGCAGTTCGTTCTCGAAGCGCCACGACCGGTACATACGGTTGGTCGCCCGCTCGATTTCGAGCACGCGGATCGCTGCGTTCCAGCCTTCATCGGGGGCGCCGAGCGCGTCGGATTGCAGCACCTCGACGTCGTCGAAGAACACCTCGCAAAAGCTCTCGCGATCGTCGATCGACTTGATCGGCCGCACGCGGACGCCCTTGGCATCGAGGCGTACCGCGAACATCGCAAGGCCGCGATGGCGGTCCTCCAGCGGTCCGGTCCGCGCCAGCACCAGACAGCGCTGGGCGCGATACGCCCCGCTGGTCCAGATCTTCTGACCGGTGATCCGCCAAATGTCGCCGTCGCGGGTCGCGCGTGTCCGCAGACCCGCCAGGTCCGAGCCCGCTTCCGGCTCGGAAAAGCCCTGGCACCAGATATCCCGCATCTCGAGGATCGCGGGCAGGAAGCGGTGCTTCTGCTCCTCGGTGCCGACAGCAAGAATGATCGGACCGGCAAGCTCCTTGCCGATCGAATTGACGCTTTCTGGCATCGCGAGCGCGCCGATCTCCTGGTTGGCGATCAGGTGCTCCCGCAACGTCCGGCCATGGCCGCCATAAGCCTTCGGCCAGGTGATGCCGGCAAGCCCGGCGCGATACAGCGCGGCTTCCCATTCAATCGATTGCTGCAGGCTCGGCGACGCGAAGGCCGCACTGTCGCTGCGAAAGCTCGCCGGCAGGTTGGCACGCAGCCAACGACGTATCGCCACCCGATAGGCCTCGCCGGACAATTCGCCGGCCGTGGCCGTTGCAGGCTGCGCCGTATCAATGACTGTCATGTCGATTTCCCGCGTTAGCTGAACCTTGGGTCGACACCAGCTGCGCCGGCGGCCGGCGTCGTCCCGCTTCTTCCGATCACTGCGTCTTGAGCAGATCGCAGGCGCTCTCCGAGGCCGGCCGCCAGGCGTCCTCGGCCGGAATGGTCCCCGTGATCTCATAATAGTCGAAGGCGTATTTCGACTCGGCCGGCGTCTTGATGCGAGCCACGTAGAGCGGCCGCATCACCTGGCCGTCGGCCCGGATGCTCACATCCTTCATCTCGAAATCGTTGATCGGCGTCTTCTTCATGTGCTTCATCACGGCCTCGCCATCGTCGGTGCCCGTGGCCGCGATCGCCTTGAGGTAATGCGTGATCGCGCTGTAGGTGGCGGACTTGGCTTCGTTTAGGATCTGGCCGTTGGAGGCTTCGCTAAAACGCTTGGAAAAGGCGCGCGTCTCGGGAGTCATGTCCCAATAGAAGGGCGTGGTCAGGCGCACATTCTGCAGATCACGGAGCCCGATCCCTTGCGCCTGGTTGATCATAAGCCCGAGCGGCACCAGTAGCTGCTTCTGCGACAGGCCGAATTCCTGCGCCTGCTTGATGGCATTGCCGAAATCAGATCCGGAATTGGCGAGCGCAATCGCCTTCGCGCCGCTCGCCTGCGCCGTCAGCAGGAACGACGAGAAATCGGACGAGTTGAGCGGGTGCAGTACCGATCCCACCACCTTGCCGCCGCCGGCCTTGATGAAGTTCGTGGCGTCGGCCTGCCAGCCCTTGCCGAAAGCGTAGTCCACGGTCAGGAAGAACCAGGTGTCGACGCCCTGGGACAGCAGCGCCTTCACCGTGGCCTTCGGTTGCGCATAGGTGTCGACCATCCATTGCGTGGTCATCGGCGAGCATTTGTCATTGGTGAAGAACGAACCGGCCGTGCCCGCCAGCATGTAAGGCCTCTTCCGCGCCTTCATGATGTCCGCGACGCCGAGCGCGATCGACGAGGCCGAGCAGCCGACGATGGCGTCGACGCCCTCATTGTCGAGCCAGCGCAGCGCAATGGCAACACCGACATCGGGCTTGTTCTGGTCGTCGGCGACAACGAGCTCGATCTTCTTGCCATTAACGGCACCGCCGAAATCGCTGATTGCGAGTTTCGCCGAGGCCACTGCGCCCGGCCCGCAATTGTCGGCATAGGGACCATTTTGGTCGTTCATGATGCCGATCTTGATCACATCACCGGACACGCCCTGCGCGCGCAGCGGTGTTGCCAACATCAGCAGTGCTCCCAGCATCACGGCGATGTTGAGAAGACGGGTATTGAGCTTCATCACGAGTTCCTCCCCACAAATCATTGAACCGACTTCGCGGTTCTTGTTGATCGATGTGTTCAGTGGTCTTGCGTTGCCTTCCTGGTGTGCGGGACCAGCAACGCATCGAGCGCGACGGCGCCCTCGCCGTCCGCTTTCAGCAGCAGCGGATTGATGTCGATTTCCGACACCGCGTTCGCCTGCGCGACCGCAAAGCGCGACAGCGCCGTGATCGCCCGCGCCGCGGCCTTCAGATCCGTGCGGCGCCGTCCACGCGCCCCGTCGAGGACCGCGAACGCCTTGAGCGATCTTAGCATCGCCATCGCCTGCGTCTCGCTGACGGGCGCCATCTGCACGGCGGTGTCCTGCACGATCTCCGCAAAGATGCCGCCGAGGCCGACCATCACGACAGGGCCAAACACCGGATCGATCCGGCTGCCAAGGATCAGCTCGGACAGGCCCTGGGCCATCGGCGCAACGATCACGCCATCGATCACCGCACGCGGCGCCTTGTCGGCGACACGCGCCAGCATCTGGGCATGGGCCTGTCGTACCTCTTCTTCGGAGCGCAGGCCGACAGCCACTCCTCCGACCTCCGTCTTGTGCGGAAGATCCGGCGAGGCAATCTTCAAGACCACGGGGAAGCCGATCTCACACGCCGCTCGCGCCGCCGCGTCGGCATTCGATACCAGTTGCTCGGCGAGCACGGGGATACCGACCTCCGCAAGCGCATGCTTCGCGCCAAGCTCATGCCGGAAGGCATCCGCCTTCAGCGGCGCCGCCTTGGCGATGGCGGGCGGGCTCGCCTCCTTCGGCGCAGTCGCCAGCGCCTGCAAGCGCGCCAAGGCCGCGACGATGGCGCAGCAGCCGTCAAAGCTCGGAATGGTCGGATAGCCCATCGCGTGCAACTCGGCGAGCGCGTCCGGGGGCCCCTCGACGCACAAAATGACAGGACGATCGGGATACTGCACGCGAATATGGCGCAGCGTCTCCATATAGACAGAGCGCAATCGCGGCATGTGGAGCGAGAACGGCAGCGGCAGCACGATCACATCCGTGCGGTCGTCAGCCACCACCGCCGACAGGATCTTCTGCAGCATGTCGGGCCGGCTCGACATCTGCGCGGTCGCATCGACCGGATTGCGCGCCGACGCAAACGGCACCAGCTCAAGGATCGCACGCTGCGTCACTTCACTCAGCTCCGGCAATGACAGGCCAACAGCCTGTGCAGCATCGGCAAGCAATACGCCAAAGCCACCTGACGCCGTCACGACCGCGAGGCGCGGCCCCTTCGGCAGCCGATCCGGCAACAGGATGGAGGCGGCGTGCCCGAGATCGATCAATTCCTCGATGCTGCGCACCCGCACCGCGCCGTACCGCGCCAACAGCGCGTCAAACACCGCATCCGATCCCGCCATGGCACCGGTATGGGACGCCGCCGCGGCCTGTCCCGCCTCCGACGTGCCGACCTTCAGCGCAATGACCGGCTTTCCGGCATCGCGCGCCTCGGTCAGCGCGGCGATCAGCCGGCCCGCATCGCGGCAGGCTTCGAAACAGCACAGGATCACCTTGGTCTCGGGATCGCGGGCCAGCCAGGCGATGCCGTCGGCAATATCGATGTCGCACTCATTGCCGGTGGTCATGAAGCGGCTGATGCCAGCGCCGCGATCACTCGCCATGCGCATGGTGTAGCTGCCGAGATTGCCGCTTTGCGACACGATGCCGAGCGAGCCCGCCTTCGGCATACTGTGCTCGAGCACGATCGAGAAGGTCGCAATGGCCCGTTCGGGAATGCTGACCGCGCCGAGGCAGTTGGGACCGAGCAGCCGCATGCCGGTCCGGCGCGCTGCCGCTTGCAGCCGATCCTGCATCGCGCGGCCCTGCTCGCCGAGCTCGGCAAAACCGGACGAGAACACGACAACGCTGCGCACGCCGCGCTCGGCGCACTGCTCGATCGCTTCGGGCGCCCTCTCGGCATCGACCGCGACGATCGCAAGATCAGGCGCCTCAGGCAGCGCGCTCACCGATGCGTAGGCCTGAAGGCCCTGAACCACGTCCGCCTTCGGGTTCACGGGGTAGATCTTGCCCGCATAGCCGTAGCGCCGCAGCAGATCCACCGGCCGGCCGCCGATCTTGGTCGCATCCTGCGACGCGCCGATGATCGCGATCGAGCGCGGCATCATCAACGCGTCGAGACCTTCTCCCGGTCGCATCGTCAGCGCCCCTTGAACACCGGCGCGCGCTTCTCCAAGAACGCCATCCGCGCCTCCTTGGCGTCCTCGGTCTTCGACAGCGCCATGGTGATGTTCTGCTCGAAGCGATAGGCGTCGCGCGGCGGCATCAGCTCGACCATGTTGGCCGCATTCTTGGCATACTCCATCGCGATCGGGCTCTTGGCCGCGATCTCGCGCGCGACCTTTATCGCTTCGGGCATGAGTTCTTCCTTGCCGGTGCAGGCCTCGATGATGCCGAGGCGATAAAGCTCGGCCGCAGGGATCCGGACGCCGGTGAAGAACATGCGGCGCATCAGCGACTTGCCGAACAGCGTGTTGAGCATCGCCGCACCGCCGGCAAGGCCGACATTGATCTCGGGCATGCCAAACACGGCTTCTTCCGACGCGTAGAAGATGTCGCAGGACGCCATCAGGCCGAGGCCGGCACCGAGCGCGACGCCGTTGATCGCGGCGATCACCGGCTTGGAGCACTCGCGGATGCAGTTCCCGGTCTCGCGGGTGATGCGGTTGTGATCGTGGAACGCGCCGACCTTCGACGGATCCGGACGGTCCTTCAGATCGGCGCCGCTGCAAAACACCTTGCCGTTGCCGGTGAGGATCGCAACGCGCACGTCGCTGCGCTCGGAAATCTCGTCGAACACCGCGACGATTCGATCGCGCATTGCACGATTGAGCGCATTCACCGGAGGACGGTTCAGCGTCACGATTGCGATGTGGTCGGATATTTCGAGCGTCACGATATCGTCGGACATGGCTTCCTCCTGGCTCTTGCTTGATCTTGGTACTTCGACGTCCGGACGGCGGCGTTATCACCGCCTGACCGATCGGTCAGTCGATGTGCTGATAACACCAAGCTCCACGTCTGGCAATAGTTGCGGATTTTGTCCTGTTGACTGACCGATCGGTCGGGCCATAGATTTGGGTCAACGCGACAACATATTCCCGGGGAGGAACCGCCATGACCAAGATCAGCCGACGTCAGGCCGCGACGCTCATGGCCGGCGCCATCGTCGCGCCCTTTGCTGCACCTGCGATCGTGAGCGCGCGCTCGTCACAAACCGTCTTCATCATTGTGCCCTATGGGAGCGGCGGCTCGATCGACAGCCTGATGCGTTCGATCGCCAAGGGGATGTCAGAGGTGCTCGACCAGCCCGTGCTGGTCGACAACAAGCCGGGCGCCAACGGCATCGTCGGATCGCAATATGTGGCGCGCGCAGTCAAAGATGGCTCGGTGCTGCTCGCCGGTGGCACCGGCCCGATCTCGCTCAACGTGCTGCTGCGCAAAAACCTGCCCTACAAGCTGGCGGATTTCGCTTCCGTCGCCATGCTTTGCAACGGCCCGCTGTCGCTGACCGTGAATGCGAAAATGCCGGTCACCGACATGAAGAGCTTTGTCGCTTACGCCAAGGGCCGCGACAAACCGATGTTCTATGCCACGCTCGGTCCCGGCAGCGTGACACACTTGTTCGGGATCATGATGGGGAAATCGATGGGCTTTTCAGTCACCGATGTCGCCTATCGCAACAATCCGGCATCGGTGATGGAACTGCTGTCGGGGGAATGCGACCTCAATTTCGCAACGCCTGCCGCCATCATCGAGCACGTCAAGGCCGGCAAGCTTCGACTGCTCGCCGTCTCCACCGACAAGCGCATGCCGAACCTGTCCGATGTGCCAACGTTTGCCGACTCAGGCTACCCCGAGCTCTCGGCATCATTCTGGACTGCGCTGCATGCGCCGGCCGGCACCCCGCGCGAGGCGATCGAACGGCTGAATGCAGCCGCCAACGCCGCGATGCAAAAGCCCGAGATTGCCAAACAGCTCGAGATCGACGGCTTGCGGGCCGACCTCGGGCCGCCGCAACTGCTCGATACGCAGCTGACCAAGGACGCAGCTCTGTGGGGGCCAGTGATCACGGCGCAGCACATCGCGCTCGACTGAAACTGCTCGCCTAGCGCGCCTTTCGTCGGGGCGACTTCGGTGGTTCAACGATCGGCGGGCTGACGGATCCGTCATTCCGCAGGCCGTTGAACACCATGTCAAAGAAGATATCGGCGATCTGCTCCGGCGTCGCCGACTTGTTGGGATTGTACCACCGATGCATCCAGTTGAGCGACGACAGGATCAACCGCCCGGTCATGGGAACATCGAGCTTGCGGATCTCGCCGGCGTCGATCGCTTCCTGGATCAGTCCGCGCAGGAAGTTCTCGAACCGGTCGCGGCGCGTCAGCCGCTCCTTCTGCCGGTGTCGGTCGGGATCGTTCCAGAATGCGGTCGTCGACGCGATCCAAGCCCAGCGATAGCGCCGGAAATATTCGGCGGTGGCGACCATGAAGGCGCGGATCTTCTGCGACGGCGGAGCATCGGGAATGCGATCGCGCACGAACAGGTAAAGTTCCAGCGTGGACCCGACCGCAACACGCGCGTAGATCTCGTCCTTATTGGAGAAATGATGATACAGCAGCGATTTCGAGATGCCGCAGGCCATCGCGATGTCGCGCATCGACGTGCCGTCGAAACCCTTGGTGGCAAACAGCCGCCCGGCTTCCGCGAGAATCTGGAGGACGCGATCGGACGCCTCCGCCTGGTTGGCCACTCCGTCCTTTGTCGTCGACAATTCAACCATTGAACCCGCAATCTGACCTGACACAGAGCATCCGTGCAAATGAACGTAGTTTTTCGCCGACCGATCGGTCAAGCCTGCTCTGCCGAGGGGATCCACGAGGTGCTCCGATGAATGCAACCCCGCACATCACTCGGGTCGGAACGACCACGGATCAGCTCGGCGAGAGCCCGGTCTGGGACGATCGGACCCAGTCGCTGATCTGGATCGATTCGCTCGCAGGATCGATCCGAAGACTGTCGCCTGCGACCGGCGCGATCGAGGAACATCAGGTGCCCGCCCCGATCGGTTCGCTGGCCCTGGCGCGGAACGACCGCGCGGTGCTGGCCTTGCGTCACGGCTTCGCGCATTACGATTTCGGGACGCGGGAATTGACCGCAGGCCCCTCAATCGGCCTCGATCATCCGATGCTCCGCCTGAACGACGGCAAGGCCGATCCGTTCGGACGTTTCGTCGCCGGCACGATGCAGGGCGGGCGGGCCGAGGATGAAAAGCCACTCGGCGGCCTTTATCGCATCGATGAAGCGGGTGCGATCGAACACCTCGAGTCCGATCTCGCCGTGACCAACGGTCCCTGCTTCAGCCCTGACGGCCGGACGTTCTATCTGGCCGACACCGCACGGCGCGTGATCTGGGCTTACGACTATCGCTGCGACGGCCCCCTCTTGAACAAGCGCGTCTTCGCCGAGATGGATGCGCACGGCTCCGGCGGCGACGGCGCAACAGTCGATGCGGACGGCCATCTATGGACCGTGCTGGTGCGGATCGGCGCCATCGCGCGGTTCGCGCCTGACGGAACAATGGTGCGAAAGATCGAGATGCCGGTCCGGCATCCGACCAGCGCGACCTTCGGCGGCCCGGGCCTCGATATCCTCTACGCGACCTCGATATCGCGCAGCACCCATCTCGCCGACGACAGTCCAGGCGCCGGCGGGTTGTTCGCCGTCGAGGGTCTCGGCGTGAAGGGGCTGCCGGCCCACAGGTTTGGCACGCGCTGACGGCGCTGCGTGACATTAGGCCGATCGCTTGATCAACCGCGGCACGCTCTCGGCCATATAGTCGACGAACACCCGGATCTTCTCCGGCAGATAGCTGGCCTGCTGGAACGTGGCGTAGATCCCCTCGTCGAAGGTCGAGTTGGTGACGCGGAAGCTCGGCAAGAGACGCACCAACCGCCCACCCTTCACTTCGTCCGCGACCGTGTAGTCGTCGAGCAGCGCAATGCCGTGCCCTCGCACTGCGAGGTCGCACAGGATGATGCCGTTGTTGCTGCTGAACGAGGACGGTACGACGATCTCGCGCAGCCTGCTCTTGCGCATGAACTTCCACACCACGTCGTCAGGTCCCATCCAATAGGTCAGGCAGTTGTGCCCGGCGAGATCGTCGGGCCCGCGGAGTCGCGGCATGCGCGCAACGTAGTCCGGCGAGGCCACGAGGATGCGGTCGCTCCGCACCAACCTGCGCTGCATCAGGCCGGGATCCTTGGGCGCGGCAATCTGGAAGTCGATGTCGAACTCCTCCTCGCGAAGCTGAACGCGCCGCTCCGACAGCCGCAGCTCGACCTTCAGCTCCGGATAGAGCTTCTGGAACTGCGGGATCAGTGGCGACAGCACCTTGATGCCGAACAGCGTCCGCGAGTGCACCCGCAGCGTCCCGCGCGGCGTACTCTGCAAGGCGAGCGCCGCGGCTTCGGCATCCTCGATGCCGTGCAGCACCTGCTCGGTGCGCTGGAAGAAGATCTTACCCGCCTCGGTCAGTCCGAGATGCCGGGTGCTGCGGTTGATCAGCTGTACCCCGAGCTGGGCCTCAAGCTCCCCGACATAGCGCGACACCGACGCCGGCGAGAGCCCGACCCGACGCCCGGCGGCGGAGAAGCTGCCTTCGCGAACGGTGCTGACGAACAATTCCATGGCCTGGAGGCGATTCATCGATCTTTTCAGATTCTGCAAAAGAGATGCTCAGCTTACGCCCATTGTTCGAAAAATCTCAAGGCCGTAACTTTGATCCAACAAACGTGGCGGAGGACTACATCCCATGGAATTCGGCGTCTTCATTCTGGCGCAGCAGCGCGGCTATCATCAGACTTCCCAGCAGGTCATCAACAACGCGGTCGAACAGACGATTGCCGCGGAAGCCGCCGGATTCGATACGGCCTGGTACGCCGAGCACCACTTCAACAATTACAGCCTGTGCCCCTCGCCGCTGATGATGGTGGCGCATTGCGCCGGCCTCACCAAGCGGATCCGGCTCGGCACCGCGGTCTGCGTGCTGCCGCTCTATCATCCCGCGCGCCTGCTCGGCGAGATCGGCTTTGCCGACACGGTCTCGAACGGCCGCCTCGATCTCGGCATCGGCTCGGGCTATCAGCAGTTCGAGTTCGACCGCTTCGGCGTCGACCTGAAGAACTCACACGCTCTGTTCGCCGAGTTCTACGACGTGCTTGAAGCCGGCATGAAGGAACACGTCTTCTCCTATTCCGGCGAGCATCTGCAGATTCCGCCGACCTCCATCGCGGTGCGCACCGTGCAGAAGCCGATGCCGCCGATCTGGGTGACGTCGGGACATGCGGAGACGCTCGGCCGCGCCATCCGCGACAGCCACAATCTGTTCGTCACCGCCCTGCTCAACGGTACCGACGCGATCAAGGCGCTGCGTGAACGTCTCGAAGGCATCGCAGCCAAGGAAGGTCGCTCGATCGACGACGTCCGCTTTGGTTTCCTGCGCTGCGGCTATGCCAGCGACCGCGAGAACGAGATCAATTCCTACCTCGATAATGCGCGCTTCCAGCGCCGTCTCTCCGAAAGCCTGAAATTCCGCCGCGCCCAGAGCGACGACGGTTATCTGATCAAGGAGGAAGCCGGACCCAACGACATGTCGCTGGAGACGATGCGCAAGAACCTACCGGTCGGCAGCGTCAACCAGGTGATCGACCGCATGCTGGAAGAGATCAGCATCCTCAAGCCGTCGCACATCGCGCTGCAAACCCAGCTCGGCGACTTCGACCAGCGCACGATGCTCAAGCAGATCGAGCTGTGGGGCAGCAACATCATCCCGGCGATCCGGAAGGAGCTGCGTAGCGGGGCCAAGGTCGCCGGCGAAGCGGTGTCGGCTTGACGGCGACCAGTCTGGAGGTGCTGGCCATGGCTTGCCAGACGTTTCCGCAAGGAGCCGATCGTCGCTCGGTCGACGCGGCGGAGTTTCGGCGCGCCATGCGCAATCTGGCCAGCGGCGTCGCCATCGTGGCAACCGGCGCGGATGACAGCCGGCGCGGGCTGACGGTCAGCTCGGTCGCATCGCTCTGCATGGATCCACCTTGCCTGCTGGTCGGGATCAATGCGAGCTCCGAGGCCCATGACGCGATCCTCGCCCATGGCAGTTTTGCGATCAGCCTGCTTGGCAGCGGCCAGCAAGATCTGGCACTGCGGTTTGCCGGCCGCGATGAGCTCCGAGCCGAGCGAAGAGGACATCCGCCTCCGCGCGTATCACCGCTACCTCGAGCGAGGCGGCGGCCACGGGGCCGATTTCGAGGACTGGCTGCGTGCGGAACAGGAACTCGTGCGCCACTACGCATAACGGCGAAGTGCCGCCAATACAAACGACGCGTTGAGATACGCCGATCAGCGAAAGGAAAATCTATGACATTTACAAAACTAATTTTGGCGCTGGCATGTCTCATGTCCGGCACGCTGGTAGCACAGGAGGCCAAGGTAACCGAGCTCTTCTCGAAAGACCTTACCAACCTTCCCGGCAAGGAAGGTCTCATGGTCATGGTGGAATATCCGCCGGGCAGTACGGACCCAATCCATCGCCACAATGCAAATGGGTTTATCTATGTACTGGAAGGCTCGATCGTGATGCAGGTGAGAGGCGGA
>Ga0207647_10002283_pt1 | contig 14601 bp, 13 predicted proteins | sample KBSCornC2_FD_184295 | JGI IMG/M metagenome (GOLD analysis project Ga0207647, IMG submission 184295) | Corn rhizosphere microbial communities from Kellogg Biological Station, Michigan, USA - C2 (SPAdes) (version 2) | ecosystem: Host-associated > Plants > Roots > Rhizosphere ...
CGAAATTTTCGTACTAGTCGCCAACTCACGAACACCCAGGCCCAACGCGCAGCGAGTTTTTCAACACAATAGGCCGATACCGGCCACAACCTTAGTGATTGGAGAACCTTATCGTGGGTGCGGCAGGGCTGTTTTTGCCGCATCTATATTTCCGTCCGTTGCAGTCGCAACCGGTGAGACTGATTTATGGATGATCGACTTACCGTCAGTCAGGTGTAAGCATCATGGGTAGGGAAGGGTGGATGCTGCTGCGGGCATACTGGCCTGCCGCTGTTTTGTGCGGGCTGGGCCTGTTAGTCACTATGCCACTCAGTGGTTTGCGGGACGATCCACGTACTGCGGGCATCTTCTATGTAATGCGCTGGTTACCGGTCGTAATGATTGTCGGGGCGTTTGCGCTGTTTTGCAGCACGAGCTATCGATTGTGGCGATGGTGCCGCGGGGTCGGTCCGACGTGCGTGAAGTGTGGTGGGCCGCTGGGATTCGAACGCGATGGCCGCACTGATCGAGGCGGTACATTTCGACGTTGCTATGCGTGTGGCAATGCGGTCAATCATCGGCATTACGAGTAGCAAATAGCCAACAAGACGACGCGCTTCGCATGGATACTAACTCTACGCGGTTCCAGCCTGTCAGCGTTTACAGGTGGAAACCCCCTAAGTGCTCGATATTCTTGGGCACGACAAAGCATCCATTGAGTTCGCTAGTTGGCGTTACCAAGAGCAGGGGAACAAACGATGAGGGTTCTGCGATTATTCGAGCGGATCGCGCACTGGTTGGCCCTTTTCATTGCTATCGCTGCGATCGTCGCGGTCGGAGTGATCATCGGTCGCCCTTCAGAGAAGAGCGGCAACCAGCCCAATTTTGCGGGCGCAGATCAGGAGCAAAAGCGCCTCGTGATTTTTCTCGACGGCACTTGGAACAGCGTCGAAAGCAATACCAATGTCTGGCGCATGCGGGCGTTGTGCGCCCCGAAAGGGAAGGATGGCAAGCCTCAGCTTGTCTACTATGAAATCGGGGTCAACGGTGTTCTCGGTGGCGTTTTCGGCCAGGGAGTTGATGACAACATTCGCCTCGCCTACGAGTGGCTTATCGAAAATTACAACGAAGGCGATGAAATTTTCATTTTTGGCTTCAGCCGCGGAGCTTTTACGGCCAGAAGCCTAGCTGGATTGGTCGCGATGGATGGCATCCTAAAAGCTGGCTCACCCATTGGCGTGACCGAACTGTTTGATCGGTACAAGAAAGGAAACGAGGAAACGATTTGGCAGTTGAAGGAAACGGAAGCGGCCGGAGCGGCGAGCAAGCTCACTGTGCAGGAAAAATGGCTTCTGAAATACTCTCAGGCGGTAAAAGTGAAGGTTGTCGGCGTGTGGGATACCGTCGGTTCGGTCGGCTGGAAGGCTGGCAACATACCGGGCATTAGCCGTTCTACTTTCAATTATCTGCAGACAGGACTACGCATCCATATCCTGAACGCCTATCACGCCCTAGCCATCGATGAGCATCGCGACGACTTTGCTCCCACACTCTGGGACATTCGTCACCCGAAAGATAAGAATGCGGTCATTGCACAACCGCGCCCGCTGTCTAGTGTTGAACAGCGTTGGTTTGTGGGCGCCCATGCAAATGTTGGAGGCGGGTATCCAACCGATCTCCTTGCTCAAGCCCCTCTGCGCTGGATGATGAAGAAGGCGGAATCGCAAGGACTCTCGTTCCGATCTGAAGTCGATCAGGATGGTGACGCAGTGGCAGCACCCATTGCGGATTCTTATGGAGAGTTTGCCTATGGAGTATACAAACGGGTTTCTTCGCCTCTTTATCGAACTATCGGCCAAGAGCCTGAGGTTCGAGAAGACGGAACCCACACCAATGTCAACGAGACAATCGACGCCAGCGTGTTCGCACGGTGGCGAGCCGATCCGACGTATCGACCGATCAACCTTGCGGAGTGGGCGCATCGCATGAAGGTTGATCCCGCGCAGTTGCAAACTTCCATTCGGGCTGACGATCCACATGCCGACGTGCCCGATCAATAGGTGTAGGAGTCTGCTACTCTGGACCGATCCGGTCGCAAGCGGCGGCTTGACGATAGTGATTAGCTATTCTTATCGCGGGTAGGGAGTGCGGTCGACGACTCCAAATCGCGTCCATACCATCCAGCCTCACCATAGGGCGTCGGCGGTCGCGCTGGTCGGCTGTCTATTCCCGACTCGATGCGACTGAACAATAGAGATAGCGACTGAAGGACTCGTACTGACCGAGAGCTAACGTAAAAGTCAGGGCTTCTGATCGCGCCGCATATGCCTTCGCACTCGTCGAACAGGCATTTGAAGCGCCGCGAGAAGAAGCTTCGTCCTTTCCGGTCTTATGCTACCGATGGCAGCGGTGGTGGCAGCCGTTGACGCGACCGTTGCGCACGATAGGAGTTCTTCGCACTTTGTTGTAATGTCTGCCTCGACCATATAGCGAGGGGGTGGGCAGTGCGCTACGAATTCTTGCTGAATATTCTGGACGGAATCATTCGGGAAGCACCCTCTCAATACTCAAAGAAATACCCCCGCGACATCGAAGATCTAGAGAAAAAAAATCAGGCACGTTCGCGTGCACTGATTCACCTGTATCTCAAGGTCATGTTCGGCCTCACGGATTTCAAGGCACGGGAAAACTTCGTTACTGACGGTGGCTACGACGGCGGCATCGACGCCTATTACATCGATCGCGAACTACGCACGATCTACCTCATCCAGAGTAAATTCCGCACCACGAAAGCCAACTTCGAGTCGAAAGAAATTTCACTCGAAGAGCTATTTCGAATGGACGTTGAACGCATAACCTCGGGTCTGGAAAACGACGAGGCTGGAAACGACTATACCGGGAAGATCAAACAGCTGCAGCGACAACTTTCGGAAATCGAGGATATCGCCAGATATCGCTATGTCGTTGTAATCCTCGCCAATCTGAAGAATCCATCTCCCCAGAAAATTCGGCAGCTCGTAGGTGGCTACAGTGTGGACATCATGGATGCCGAACGGACGTACAGGGAGCTCGTTTTTCCGGTGCTGAGTGGTACGTATTTCACGGCGTCCGACATCACGATTCCGATCGATCTCTCCAACAAAAACGCGGGCAGCAAGATTTCCTACGAAGTAGCTACGAAATACGCAGATTGCCAGATCACGGTTCTATTTGTTCCAGCGATCGAGATCGCGAGAATCATGCACACCTATAAGAACGCAATTCTGAAGTTCAATCCGCGAAGCTATCTAGAGCTGGACGGCCAGTCGGTCAACAACGCTATCCGTCAAACAGTAATGACCTCAGACGCGAATGAGCTCGCGCTCTACAACAATGGCATTACGATGCTTTCCGAAGAAACCAACATTAATGAGCGCATTGGACAGAAGAGTAAAGCGCAGCTCTACGTAAAAAATCCGCAGATAATTAACGGTGGGCAGACCTCTTTCACGCTAAGCCGCATCTACAGTGATCCCGAAATTGACGCTGCGCGGATATTTGGCAACAAGGAGATCATGTTGAAGGTGATTACGGTTGCTGACTGCGTCCCCGACGACAAGGTCCGTCTTATCGATGAAATCTCCGCGGCAACGAATAGGCAAACCCCTGTGATCAATGCGGACCGGTTTGCCAACGATTCGTTTCATAAAGTTGTGCAAGATATCGTGTTCACCCGGTACGGTGCGCTTTATGAGAGAAAGCGCGGGGAGTTTGCTGACGGCGTCCGCGATAAATATATAGAAAGCAAGGCCATCGTGGAGAGAAATACCTTCTGGCGTATCTACTACGCCGCCAATGGAGATATTGCGCGCGCCGCGCAAAAGCGTTTGTTCCAGAAAAACGATTTTGACGACAACTTGGTTCGGGACTTGGCGGCGTTTGATCGCTGGTTTGAAGGGTATGTTGCCTACGCTCAAATTCGAGCTGTGCGGGGACAAAACCTTCGTTTCGAACGATCGCACTACATGATGATCTACGCATGCGTTGCCCTGAGCGACGCATCCCAGCCTTTGGCTCCGAGTATCGTTGACACCATTCTCTTTGATCCAGAGGGATTTTGGGCACGATTCACGAAGGCAGTACACGCGCGCTTTCTCAGCAATCCGAATTCCTTTCCCGCTGGTCTTGAGCGCAAAGGAAAATTTTCCGAAGTGAGGTACTTCAATGGCATTCGCTCTCTTCATGATGTTCAGGAGGCGGTGCGCAAGGAAAAGGAGGGCGGCTCCAATTCCCAAACTCGATTCGACTGAACAATAGAGGTTGCTGTTCACCGCACTCTAGTGTGAATTATGCAACTTATTGATTTTTATACAACCGCTGCGCTGGGGTGTATTCGTCACTGCGTTTGAGCGCGCACTCACCAGTGCGCTCTTTTCCGTGCCACGCACAAAGGCTGGGTCAAATTTGTAGCCCCTCACTTGAGCGTGTAGCAAGTTGTCGATTGCCCAGGAAATCACGCTCCGTTATGTACGAGCCTTTCTCGGCTTTTGCCGTGTCTGCGTTCACGACGCTGATTGGCAACTTCTGCTTCCTCGAGTAGGTCTGCCGCCGCAGTTTGGGTGCAGTCCATGGGTATCCAGAGTACGCGAATGCTGAAGAGCCGGGTTTGATCACGAGTCACTAGGATCCAAGGCGTGGTCAAATGAGGAGCATCACGCCTCATCTTGTACAAGTCTGGAATGTACCGGGATAAGATTGCCCTCAGGCCCTCGGCGTATCCGCGTGCCAGGAGGTGCCCGCACGCCCGAATCAAAAGATTTAGTTCGGAGATCGTGGCCTGCGCGTGAAAGTTGAATGACGATCTGTCATCTGGAGCGATGATATCTACTAGCTTTACGATAGGCCGGTAGGCCATCGGATGGAGGCAAGCCAGATTCAAGAACTGCTGCCCAGCAACCACCCACGGCGGCAATGTAGAAAGCGTTGTAGAGAACCTGCGTTGAGCCGGCTGAAATGCCTTTGGAGTACCCATTCCAATTCCAGCCAGGAACAGATTCATTTCTCGTTCGGTAAGTGAGCTACTGGGAAGCTTGAGTGCGAGGTCTGCGGCTACGTGAGCAATTGAACCACGCGTTTGATCTGGAACCACCAAAAAACCAGGGCGGTCCTGTCGTAACGTGTCGAATTGCTTGATCGCCTTTCGATCCGGATGTGGAGCGTGGTCGGCGGCTCGCCAGACGCGGGTATGTCTACGTGAATCTCGTTCGCCATACCGGCGCGTCCAGTTCCTTGGCAGCGGAATCAGGTCGCCTAGCGCCGATGCGATGTTAGTCGGATGCTCCGGGGCGACGAGCGTGACACGTTCTCGTTCAATGGCTGCCCATTCCAAATACCCGGCGATGAAGTCGGCCGCACCACTGGGAGGTCCCACTGATTGCTTGAGGGCCGCGTTCGTCGACAGAAGTGCGTGACCACAATTGCACGTCAGGTTTCTGTCGAAACGCCAGTCGGCGAGCACTGGAGGCTTGCTCCCGCAACAGGGGCACGCATTGATCAATGTCGCACCATGCCAAGGGCAGCGATTAATCCATGGAAGTTGGTGCAACAGCGTGTGATAGCCAGAACGTATGCACTGCGGGCAGTACCGGAAGGCCCATTCTGGCCGGAGTATCTCTGACGATGATTGGAATGGGAACCACACTGTCAGATTCCAGGTTGGCGGCACTGAACTCAGACGCAAGGCCCGAGCCAGTGCCGTATGGCGTGCCTGGGAGAACGTCATCAGCTCTGAAAGGTCGTCCGCGCGCCGGGCGCGAATCCCGAACAGGCGAAATAGGTCAGTGGGCTCAAAGGCGTTGAGTCGTACCATTCGAGCAAGCAATCCGAAGGCGGAAGTGGCTGGTAGAACCGAAAAGTCACTGCCAACAAACGGCGCATCAAGTATTGAGGCAAACGGGGTTAGGGAGCCCCGCGCCACCGTGCCTCGAAGCACCTCGGCGCGACCGGATTCGATTGCTCGAGCGATCATGCCGATACCCCCTGATAGCCCGGTTCGATCTCTAGGTAGCCGGCCCTGATCAGTCCTTCGCGGATGTTGGCGGCGGTAAGCTCCGTGAAGTTCGGGTTCTCGTATGCTACGCGGACAAGCACAAAGTAGACGAAACGTTCAAAAGACTGCATCGGCCATTCTGTGACATAAGGAAGGCCGTACTCTGCACGCAGGGCATCGATTTCCTTTTTGATCAGCTCAATCTGGCTTCCTAACCGCCAACCCGCTGCGTAGGCATTGGGCGCGAAATGCTGAGTGAAAGATAGGCCAGATCCTTTTGGCCAAATAAGCTCCTCGTCGTACTCCCGGAAGGCAAGTGCCACATCAGAGATCACTTGGATTGATTTGTCGGCCTCTGGCACATTCCAGAGAAGTCCGGTGTAGTGGTGTGATGTGGTGAAAAAGCGGCCATAAATATGCCGAGGCGGCATCTTATCGATCGTCGAAAACCCAAAGCGACCCGAATCGGTTTGATTGATGAAGAAGAAAAAGACACGTCCGCTTTTTTCGAATTCATTCGCCACTGACATCACGTGCTCGTAGTCATTAGCAGTGAACCGGTTTGCCTCATTAAACGCAAGGCCAATCACCTCGGCCCCTTGGCGATGTCCCTCCTCCTGAATCATGCGAATGGCGCGCATGAGCGTAGCGTTGCTGGCCGCGCTCGACGAGACAGTCTGACCTTGTTGAAGTAGGAGGGAGCTGGCGAAGTAACCTTCGCCGGGCTTGGACGGCTTGGTGTAAGTGAACTCGGCGATGTACATCGAAAAGGGCCTCCAAGTATCGGTTTGGATGAGTTGGCGGACTCCAAACGTTTTGCCAATGCGCCCCTTGCCGTCAATCCAGATGGCGTCGGCCCCAATTTCGATGCTGTTTTTGGCATCGCCAGCAAGGCGCTCGCCGGGGCGGGTAATGATCATGGGCCGGCGCGACCGCAACATCGGATGGCGATCATCGGTCGTCATGGGTCAGGTCACTTTTTGACTAATCGCAATCGAAGGATTGATGACGAGCAGCATTGCCAGCGGCTTGTGGTGTGGGCTTTGTTTGCGTAATTTTCGATATGTCTGCATGGGCTGGGCAATTCCGGATGTGTTGTCAATGGGATCTATGTATGAGGGGCACACGGTACTGGTGTCGATCCACGCCACCGTACTCTTCACGTCATCGACAGATTTTTCAGCGATTCTCGGCGTCATGGAGTGAAACATTGGTGGATAGGGTTGGTGCTATCGGAAGAGAGAATCTCCGCATTAGCGGCGACGCAAGTTCACCGGGCCACCGCGTGGCATTAGTCCTGCCAGAGTTTGTGCAGCGCCACTTGGCGTGGCTCGCGGCGAATTTGCAGGCGCCCTTGGCACCGAGCCGCTTGCGATTTCATCAGCTGCCCATTTCAAGCGCCGCGCGCAGTCGCGGACATCGGCGTGATAGGCCTCGATCATATCGTCGATGTTTTCCCAACGTCTCGGGTTTGATTTCCGCAGTTGTTCCGCACGCTTGCGCTGGGTGAGCGTATGTGGTGTCCGTGAATAGGGAGGCAGAGTCTGCAGGGTGACATAGGGCAACCCGTGCTCGTCGAGAAGCGTCAGGAACCTTGCGTCATCGTCTTCGATGAACGCGTCGAACTTTTTTCCGATCAAGTCCCAACGTGGATTGAGCTTCTCGCTGCGGTATGTTCCATACCCATAGTTGACATGGGGCAGAACACCGTTGGCTTCACTGCCGCGGATGGTGACCCGAATACGAATGCGGCGCATGTTGCGCGCGTCATCGATGGAACGCGAAGAACGCAGGGGCATCCCGCCGGACTCAAGAAAGTGTTCGATCACTTCGCGCGGACTGCGGTTGTACATTTCTGCATGCGCAGTCACGTTGTACGTGCTGATCGCGATATCAATGAAGTTTTCAAGCAAGTCTTGGAAGATCGGATAGTTCGATGCCTTCCTGGTAGAGATCTTCTGTTCAGCTCGACTTCTCGTCTCGGGCTCGAATCCGCCCGCAAGGAATCGCAGTACCTTTTGCTCAATTACTTTGAAGAACGCCTCGGCGTTCCCTCGGGTCTCGGGAATGCCGGCGACACCGAACCGATAAACCCCAAGTTGATGGTGCAGCAGAGTGCGTCGGGCATGCTTGGCAATGTGCGCTGAGAAGTTGTCCAGCGACAGTCTGAGTGGGCGGGGAGGTAGTCCGTCTCCCACGGTTGGCATCCACGCGTTGGGCAAGTACCGCATTTGTAGCCCGGTGAGATCGCGCGGTCGCCAAGGTGTCAGGCCACGTTCAAGGGTCTTAAGCAAGTCGAGCTGGTCGTACGACGCGTCAATGATCAGCGACCAGGACACGCATGCGCGAGATTCCTTGTCGAGCTCGGCGAGGAGCAACAGTCCTGAAATCGGCGCGAGCACGTAAGTGTCGTCTGGCAGCGGGACGGCGACGTACTGGTTCTTGAGATCAATGTAGTGTCCATCAAACTGTATTTCGTCAAACGGGCGAATACCCGTTAGATCTTCCCATCTGGTCAGTGTTGTCGGAGCAGCGAAGGCCATGGCCTGTTCTGCGTTGCGTTTGCGCAACCGTTTGATGAAGGTGGCCAGCACCCTCCGTCCACCGTCCCGAGTGTTAAGTGGGTAACTATTTTCCAGCTCTTTCGCATTAAGAATTCGCTTCATCTCTGCGTAGAGACGGTCGAACGACGGACTGGTCCGTTTTCGCGTGGGCAGTGTGTTTTTGAACTTGGCTGCCAGTACGCCGATCTCGGGAATGGCCAAAACAAGTCGGGCCATCGCATGGGCCCGGCCTAAAATGGGAAGGCCGGTTTCCCGAGGCTGCGGATCGACTAGGCGTGCGCCGGGCATGCACACGGCGAAGCCATTGATGCCACCGCCGACGGCGGGTTCCATTACAAGGTCCAACATACGACTGAGTGTCTTGCGGTGCAGTCCGTATGCTTTGGCAACCTGATTGATCGTCGATCCTTCTATGAGTTCAACGAGCGCGTTGGTACGGTTCTGAACGGCTTGCTTCTCCGAATCACTAAGGTCCGTCATTGCCGCCGTGTCGGGTCGTGGCAGTGCCAGTAGGGTGGCAACCTCCGTGGTGGTGAAGCGCGGCCTCATAGCCAGACTCTCCGCTCAATCACCGTGCGACGGTTAAGTTCGTTACCCCGATCAAAGTCGAGAGCTCCTAGGTAAACGAGCTCACAGATCACTGCCTGGACGTCGGCGGGGTGGAACGGCGACAGTGCCACCTCAATCTGGTCAATGCGGCCGCGAGGTTGCAGGTCGAAATGTGCGAGGATTCGGGCTCGCAGCGCCAGATGGTTGCCAAGTGACTGGGCGACCTGAGTAAAAGCCAGCAGACGGTTGTTCTGCGTGATAGTCGCACCAGCAGCTCGAACGTCATGTTCAGTTATAAAACGAAGCGAAAGGCCGCCGTCTCGGGCAATAGCTAGATAGCGATCCGCCTCACGCGGCCGCGGGATGCCGCCAAGCGTCTGAACGCAATCAGCATCGGGCACAAGGAGTAGGAATTCTTCTAGGCCAGTAACTAAACGAACCCAGAAATCCAGTTCGACACTCTTATCTCCAACAGGTAAGAAGCGTGGTCGTTCTGTATAGGACGCCACCCAGGGGTCGCACTCGAAGGCGAGTGCCACCGCGATGGCTGACAATCCGTCGACTTCGACAGGTCGTCCTTCTTTAACGGACAGGAAGCCGTAAACATCGCGCTTCTCAAATTCGCGTCGACCAAACACGCGTGGTTGGAAAGGGCGGGGGATATCCTTACAGAGCGGAGCGGTAGGATCAACGGAGACACGCATGGTGCTGGCTCTGTAGTCTGAGCCGGGAGAATCTGTTGAGAAAATAAACGGCATAGATATTCCAGGTTCGGCTAGGCGCAATGCGCTGCGCCAAAGGCACAGTGCCATCCGCACGCGATAGCGTGTGCGGAGAAAGTCTGGACTGAGAATGGAAGCGCGCCGTGCTTGGCCGACTGCACGTTAAATAGATGCGCCGCGCGGGAACGAGCGCGCTTTTCGACTGAACGCTAAGAAGATGGCTGCATGGCAGAAGATCCCGGTGAGCCTCGGCGAATGCCGGGCAATACTTGACCGCGACCCTTAAATGAGCGAAGCTATCTCGGTACCAGCCGTTTCAGCATCGCGGGACCCTGCCAGGGGTCCCGTTTTCATTTCCGGGTTCGGAAAGGACATTAGTGCGGGTGGATAGGCGCGTCTGAGCGATTAGGTCTCCTTAGTGCAAATTCTTAGGCCAGCTCTATGGTCTGCAAGAGCAGAAGGTGAAGACCTGAACTGGCCTCAACAAAAAATTATTTAAGCGATAGACCGTATCAAATTCTTTCAATGTCAGCAAGATCAAAATTTTGCAACATCATGTTTTTATTGATTTTTCGGACGCTTTATTGCGTTTTCTAAAAACAGTGATAGAAAATTAGTTTTGCTTATACAGTCAATTGCTTACTTCGTTGTCTGAGTTAGGGTTTTTTCTGAATAACGAAAAATTGGACGATGTGTCGACGTCACGTACGTTGATCAGATGATCGAAAGCTGAACTATCGAAGCGAAGAAGCGGTTTTTGAAAGACTGAATCGACGCTCTCATGGATGCGCATGACGAATTTGGCCGGGATAAGTACAAGAAAAATTTCTGGAGTCAGATGTATCCTGGGAAATGGTCGCCTTGTTCGTGCTGGTTGCGTCGGATGAAATGGGCGAGAGCAGCACTGGATCTCTTTGGGCGGCCTGTTGAAGAGAACTCCGCTACCACCGCGACATCGATCCAGCGAGAAGTGTCAACGGCTTCAATCGTAGACTAGAACCCTTCGGCCTGTTCGAGCGCCAAATTATCGGTGAATGGATTCGGGGTTGATTGAATGCTCTGGCCTTCGTTGGCTGTGGCTGAGCAGTGAGTCGGGCGCCGTTGCAGAGCCCTCTTCTTCCACATCGACCGCTTCCATCAATCGCTGCGCTTGGGCATGGAATTGAACCTTGCTCTGACACGACCCCATTCGGCGGCAAATGGGACAAACGTCTTCTTCACCCCGTTCTCTAGCGTTGGCTCTGGTGAAAGTTGGTGCGGCTGGACGACGAGGACGCCGTCTTTTATTGCAAGTTCTACCTTCTGCCCAGCTTCTACGCCAAGCTGACTAAGGATGTCGCTCGGAATCGCCACGATCACCGAGCCGCCAGACTGTTCCAATTGCGATAACACCATAATCCCACCCTCAATGGAGGTGCGTGTGGAGCTATCCGCCCAAATAACACTACGATAATCGTAGTATCGCTGGCAAGCGAAAGTTACGAGTCTCGTAGCTCCTTGATTTGCGGAGCCGAGATGCGGCCTTTGGACCCCAAAGCCATCTTTTGCCGACGCCTGCGAGAGGCACGGCTGGCTGCGGGTTTGTCTCAAAAGCAGCTTGGCATCAAGGCAGGATTGGACCCGTTCGTAGCGTCACCTAGGGTCAATCGATATGAGGTCGGAGTTCATGAGCCCGACATGGGCATGGCGTCGAGATTGGCTTACGCTGCCTCCGTCCCACTGGCGTACTTCTACGCGGACGACGATCGTCTGGCTCAGGTGATCAAGGACTTCAAACCCTCGGGCTCAAAGCTTTCCCGGAAAGACACTGCAGCTTCAAGCCGCAAGGTAAAAGCGGACTAGCCGAACTTACGCGAAAACGCCTGCCTGAATCTGGCGCAACAGTTGGGAAACCCATTCGCGACCTGCGCTGTCTCCGAGATATTCTGCGGGTCGTCGACCGCCCAATGCCGGCAACGGTTGACCAATCCATTCACCGAGCCATCGCCCCGCGTCGAACTGTTCTCTGTCACCGCTCTCGGCGATCATCGCTTGTACCTGACCGATCAGTCTCTGCATGCCGATGACTCGCTCGGCTTGGCCGGAATCGAGATTTTTGCTCTGTTCGATCTTTCGAAAAATGATACGGCGAGGTAAGCCCAAAGTGTCGATTACGAACCCTATATCGACACGTAGATCGACAGCGAGGTTGTGGACAAGCTTAGCAGGACATGGCTTATATCGAATTCGGTTAGAAAGGTAAGCCAAGGTTTCGTGATAGAGCGTCTCATACGACCGCATCTAAGTGCCCTCCAATCATGATGCCCCCTCGACGCCGATGACGAAGCAGGGATTGAAAGAGACATTTTCCGGCATCGCTTTAGGATGCCCCTCCATATACCCGCGCGGATTGCAGACGACCCGGCAGTTTCCGACATAGTAGTCCAACGACACGTGCGTGTGTCCATGGATCCAAAGCACCGGCACATCGAAGAAGTACGCGGGTAACTCGCTGGCATAGGCCGCGGATACCCAATCGCTCTCATATTCTTCCGCCACAGAGTTACGATGTGGCGCGTGGTGGGTGATGACCACGGTGGGACCGTCGAAGGGCTCGGCGAGTTTGGCCACTAACCATGCGCGTTGCTGCCGATGGAATTCGAGTGTGTGTTCCGGCTTGAGCAGCGGGCGTAGTGCGCCGTCTTGGTCCTCGTACACCTGTGTACGAATCTGAACATAATCATTCATTACCTGACGGCACTCGTGCATAGCCTTAACCGGATTCGATACCCGGCCGTCTGGCGTTTGAATGTGCAATGCGAAATCGGTCCACAACGTGCAGCCCAAGAAGCGCACGCCGCGGATGACGACCTCATCGCCGTCGAGCACGTGCACGCGGTAGTCGCCGGCTCGTTTCATTGCCGTAAGTTCCGGCTGGATGCACTGTCCGTAGAACTCGTGGTTGCCAGCGAGGAACAATACGTCGCTGGCACGACCGAACGTGGATTGCCGAGCCGCCCAGTGAACGGCCTTGACGCCGGGAACGGCTATATCCCCGGCAAGGATCACGACGTCGTAGTCGATGTCCTCCGGCACGACGAACGTTCCGAATTCGAGGTGAAGATCAGAGAGAACGAGAATTTTCATGGCAAGCATCAAACGAGGTGCGTGGCGGCCAACGGCGCGCTGTGCAAATGGGCTCGGTGGTGCCCCTGCCCGGACTCGAACCGGGATGGGCCGCTTATCTGGCGCTACGGGATATAAATCCGCTGCTCTACCGTTGAGCTACAGGGGCGCGATCGTCACGATCGTACCGATATTCGAAGACGGTAGAGGGCAAGGAGAGAAGCCATACTACGTTTAGCGTAGCACAGTTTCGCGCTCGTCGAGCAAAGACAGACGCCGTATCGGCGCGGCCGTTGGCTGCTTACCACCACTTATCTTTTTGGTAAGTAGTGGTAAGTAGGAGCTCGACTACCAGGGCTGCAAGAGACGAAAGCATCGTAGCGTTCCCATTGCCTGCGTCGTGCGGCAGTGCTTCCTTGATCAATTTAATTCGCGTCGATTAGGGCGCGTTATCGCGAGTAGCAGTCGCTTGCGCGCATAGACGCTCAGTGCTGCGGAATGCGCCGTAACTGCCTCGTCGAGTAGCCTAACTGCTGTACCCTCGACACGAGGCCCACGTATTCGGCGTCCGAGATTTGGGGGTTGCGGGCCATGATCCAAGCGTAGTCGCGTGCATCGCGAGCGATGATCGTGTGCTGATATTCGGGGTCGATGTAAGCGATGAGATACTGCGCTTTGATTGGCCAGATGAACTGCATGCCCCATACGGCATTGCCCTTGTCGGCATCGACATAGCCGGTGGGGTGCATGGTGCGAAGCGGCGCATCAAAGCTTCCGTTGCGGTAGCGGAACGTGGTCTTGACCGTTCCGTCAGACGTCAGGCTGTAGCTTTCGACGGCATCGTAGGCGTTGCGTTCGACGAAACTTGGGATGTGGGCGATCACGTACCAGTCCCCCATGAAACGGCGGATGTCGATGTATTCGACTGGCTTGATCGCTGCATGTTGAGGCGAGCAACCCGCAAGCGAAACGACAGCGAGCAGAAGCGAGAGCCACGCTGGCGTCGGGCGCATGGCCTAGTCCTTCCTTACCATGCGATAGTGCGCGACGAGCCATTCGTGACCTCCGCCATGGCCGAACAGTTCTGCACAGGCCATCCAAAACATGCGCCAGCGCTGGAACCATAACGATGCCGCTTCTGCATGGACGGTCTCGAGTACCGGCATCAACTCGGCCTTGCTCGCATCCTGATTGTGCAACCAGTGCTCTGCGGTTCGCGCATAGTGGCTGCCGTCGATCAGCCAGCGTCGGTCGATGGCGAGATCGCGTTGGAACCACAGAAGCGTATCCGCCGCCGGCATCAGGCCACCGGTGAAGAAATGCCGCCCGAGCCAATTGTCTCTGCCCTCGGTGGCGAAGGGGTACATGAGCGCACGGTGGCAGAAGATGTGAACGAACAACTTGCCTTGCGGACGCAACCAGCCCGCGACGCGCGAGAGCAGGGTTTCGTAGTTGCGCATATGTTCGAACATTTCGATCGAAACGACGCGATCGAACTGCCCCCGTGCCAATTCGAGTTGATTGACATCGCAGGTGATCACGCGAATGTTGTCGAGGCCGCGTTCCCGGCAGCGATCCAGGATGAATTCGCGCTGCGAGCGGGAGTTCGACACGGCGGTGATGCGCGAGGAAGGATGCCGCTCGGCCATCCACA
>Ga0207647_10002285_pt1 | contig 14595 bp, 12 predicted proteins | sample KBSCornC2_FD_184295 | JGI IMG/M metagenome (GOLD analysis project Ga0207647, IMG submission 184295) | Corn rhizosphere microbial communities from Kellogg Biological Station, Michigan, USA - C2 (SPAdes) (version 2) | ecosystem: Host-associated > Plants > Roots > Rhizosphere ...
CCTGGCTTTTCATTCTTGGAGCCGACGTGATACCATACATTTAGCGATACTATGGGCGCTTTATGATCTTCGTGAACAATGAGTGTCAAACCATTGGATAATGTATATTTTTTGAAGGGGATATCCACATCAGGATACTGTTTTTCCTGGGCTATGGCCCCAGTTGCCATCACGGCAAATAACAAGGTTGAAAAGATGGATTTCATATAAATGCGTTTGGAGCGAGATAAAAGTAATAATAAGAAACGGGGAAAGAAATAGCACTTAGGACAGAAATCAGGTTGGATAACTTAAGCTCAAATACAAAGCAATGTTAATGATATGACGAAGGACACCTTTTAACAGTTTTATAATAGCGGCGATTTTTAAATTTGTGAGACAACAATGAAAAATCTAAAAAGCATATGAAATACAAATTCATTCCTGTTATCCTAACAGCTGCTTTGACATCTATTCTTACATTATTTATCGCAGCCCATTATCAAAACAATTCATTATCCTCATTTGGCAACCGCAACCAGCTACCGGTAAACTACGCCAGCTATACTGAAGGCGGAGCCACACTAAAAAGCGGTGCGGCCCCTGTAGACTTTCAGTCGGCGGCAGAAGCATCAGTAAAAGCAGTGGTACACATTAAAACAGCTATAAAGTCGCGGGCTGTAATGGAGGCAAGTCCGCTGGCGCAACTGTTTGGTGATGAGTTTGGGCAGCAACAAGTAATACTGCCGCCACAAATTGGCAGTGGGTCAGGGGTAGTAATATCGCCTGACGGGTATATTGTAACGAACAACCACGTAGTTGCCGGTGCAGATGAAATGACCGTAACCTTTAATGACCGATATACTACGAAAGCCAAAGTAGTGGCAACAGACCCATCTACGGATATAGCCCTCGTAAAAGTGGATGAGAAGAACCTGCCATATATGGAATTTGGCAACTCGGACGATGTGCACCTGGGACAATGGGTGATGGCTGTGGGTTACCCACTGTCATTAGATGCAACCGTGACAGCAGGAATAGTAAGTGCAAAGGCACGCTCTATAGGCATCAACAGAACTAATTCACCCAATGCGATCGAGGCCTTTATACAAACTGATGCAGCCGTAAATCCCGGCAATAGTGGTGGCGCATTGGTAAACACTAACGGACAGCTAATCGGCATTAACTCAGCTATAGCCTCCCCTACCGGCTCTTATGCAGGCTATAGCTATGCAATACCGGCGAACATAGTACATAAGGTGGTAAATGACCTGATGAAATACGGCTCTGTACAACGCGGATACCTGGGGATACAGTTTATGGACTACAAGAACGCCAGCCCGGAACAACTTAGTCAGCTGGGGATTGATAAAAACGACGGTGTATATGTAAATGGTGTAGCTGCTAACAGCGGCGCTGCAAAAGCAGGCATTACGAAAGGTGATTTTATAACCAAGATAAATGGCGTAGAAACACATACCGGCCCTGAATTAATGGAACAAGTAGCACGCTACAAACCCGGCGATAATATAAGCGTAGCTTATGTACGTAGCGGCAAAACTTACAATACAACTGTAGAATTGAAAAACCTGGCTGGTACCACATCAATAATAAAGGAAGAAAATGCCGTAAGAGTACTTGGTGCTAACTTCCGCAGCCTGACAAGTAGCGAAAAAAGCAAATATGGAGTAGATGGCGGAGTAATGATAACTGAACTTGGCGATGGATTACTTGCCAAGCAAACCAGAATACGCAAGGGATTTGTGATAACTAATATTAATGACGAAAGCGTGAACTCTATAAATGATCTGCAACAGGCCCTGGCAGCAAACGGCAAATCGAATGTGCAGATCGGAGGTTTTTATCCGGGTAGTAACGGAATGTATTATTATGGACTGAATAATGTGGATGGTACTGCATCTAACGAGCAATAAAAAAGATATTTTTCATAGAGTTGGTAAAGCCCTTTCTTTCCAGAGAGGGCTTCTTATTAAAGAATATCTAAACGCCTTGTATAGCATTTCAAAATATCTTTCAGGTGAAATCAGGTGCCTGTTGCTGGTTATACATTAGCAATGTAATTTGCGGTGGTTATGAAAAGCATTTTATAAAGAAATGTATTCTTTACAGACAGTTGGCATGATTTATTTGTGATAAAATTTATTACGCCATACAATTATAAATCAAATATTTATCACCACTGAAATAAGTAAAATATCAGCAACTATAGCAGATAGTTATATTATTGACTGTGCTATGGTTTGTAAATATTTTGCTATTTTGGTTTATAACTTTTAAAACAAATATTTTACATAGTGAGACCAGTTTATATTACTCGACTTTCCAAGTATTTACCCAATGAACCGATAGGTAACGATGAGATGGAAAATGTGCTGGGCATGGTAAATGGAAGACCTTCACGCGCCAGGACAATAGTATTGAGAAACAATGGTATAAAAACAAGGTACTACGCTTATAAAGACGGGGTACGCACGCATACCAATTCTGAAATGGCCACTATAGCCATAAAAAAGCTGTTTGATGAAAACTTGCCGATCGATAAGCTTCAACTGCTAGCAGTAGGTACAACTTCCCCGGAACAAGTATTACCCTCTCACGCGGCTATGATACATGGCGAGTTGGGTGGACATAATATAGAAATAATGTCAGCCTCGGGTGCTTGCTGCAGCAGTATGCAAGCGATGAAATATGCCTACATGGCTGTGGGCAGCGGGCTGACAGATGTAGCTGTGAGTTGCGGCTCTGAACGATTTTCTTCATGGACGCATGCTTCACGTTTTCAGCCTGAAGCTGAAAGCTGGAAGGAAATGGAGAACAACCCATTTATAGCTTTTGAAAAAGACTTTCTGCGCTGGATGCTGAGCGATGGTGCGGGCGCAGCGTTGCTGCAACCGGAACCAAACAAAGATGGCCTTTCGCTAAAAATAGAATGGCTGGAAATAATTTCATATGCCAATGAGATAGAAACCTGCATGTATGCCGGCGCTGTGAAAAATGAAGACGCTTCACTGACAGGATGGAACGATATGAGTGCAGAGCAATGGCAGAATGATAGCGTATTTTCTTACAAACAGGATACACGCCTATTAGGCGAAAACATAGTACCCCGTGGTGGTATGTTCATTGAGAAATTAATGAAGAAATACAACCTGACAGGTGATCAGATAGATTATTATGTGCCGCATATGTCGAGCGAATTTTTCAAGAAACAGATATATGAATACCATAATCAGCTGGGCATGGATCTGCCATATGAAAAATGGTTTTACAACCTGCCTAAGGTAGGCAATGTAGGCAGCGCCTCGCCATACCTGATGCTGGAAGAAATGCTGAACACAGGCATGCTAAAAAAAGGCGACCGCCTGCTGGTGATGGTGCCTGAAAGCGCACGCTTTACCTATGCATATATGTATATTACCGTTGTTTAATACAACTCAATCACACACATGAAGCCAAGCGTATTAGTACTTTATTACACCCAAACGGGGCAGATAAAAGATATACTGGATAATATACTGACAGATGTACAAGGCAATGCCGATATAACTTATGCACGTATTGAACCTGTACATCCCTTCCCTTTTCCATGGAAGGCATCAGAGTTTTTTGATGCTATGCCGGAATCGGTGCAGCATATACCAATAGAAGTAAAACCACTGCCTGCAGAAATAATGAATAAACATTACGACCTGGTAGTGTTTGGTTATCAGCCATGGTTCCTGAATCCTTCGCAACCAGTAAATTCTTTTCTGCAAAGCCCATCTGCAGCTGTGCTAAAGGATAAGCCTGTGGTGACTGTGGTAGGATGCCGTAATATGTGGCTGCACGGGCAAGAGAAAATAAAGCAATACCTGCAAAACGCAGGTGCCAAGCTGGTAGGCAATATTGTACTTACTGATACAAATACAAATCTTATATCCCTGCTTACCATAATACGCTGGGCGATGAAGGGGCAAAAAGAAGCATCAGGGTGGTTGCCTGCGGCTGGTGTACAGGCTGTAGATGTGCAGAACTCGAAGCGCTTTGGCAAAGTGATAAACAAGCACCTGGCCGCGAACAACTACAGTGCGCTACAAAATGACCTGCTACAGGAAAATGCGGTAGTACTAAATCCCGGGCTTGTATTGCTGGAACAAAGGGGGATTAAAAACTTCAGGTATTGGGCTAAGTATATACGTGAAAAAGGGGGGCCTAAAGACCCTAACCGAAAAGGAAGAATAAAGCAATTTAAAAACCTGTTGCTGGTGGGCATCTTTGTATTATCGCCTATTTCTTCGGTTGCTGCTTTTATAAAACTGCAGATCAAGAAGAAAACGCTGATGAAAGATGTTGACTATTTTAAAAATGTGAGCTACGAGCAGGGAAGAATATAGCATTGAATTTAAAAAGGCTGTACGATTTGTACAGCCTTTTTAAATTATAAGTTGCTATGAAGCATCTGTTTCACATAAAGCGTATATAAGCTTGCAGGTATAAGACCTATCAATACTTTTCTATCCTCCTCATCATGGAGAAGAAATTTGGAAAATGAATAGATAAATACATTCACCACCGCATTACGCACCATACCATTTCCTTTTTCATATAGTTTTTCAGCAAGCTGCAAGCATTTTTTCACTGTATTAAAGTTATGTTCTACAATCTTGGAATGCGTGTAGTCCAGCAGGGTGTACATTACCTGGTAAACATTTTTGCCTTTAGCTTTTTCACACAGGGTATTCGATAATTCGGGTATATCTGCCTGTATGTTCTCGGTTAAATCAGTCTGTGTTATCATAGTTCCTATCCTTTGGTAATAGACATACTTAAAATGCCATGCCAAAGCGTGTTAAATAGGTTAAATAAACGCTTATTCATCCTCGGGCTGATGATATTTTACATTGGCTTTAATAAAGTCTGTAATAAGATATGTTACCAGCTTGGCTGTAGATTGGTCTTCTCTGCCATTTTGCAGCCTTATTGCGCCTTCAGCGATATGCACATAAGCAACATTTGCAGCATTAGCACACATAGTAAGATATTGCCTGGCTATACGCGGGCTAATGCCGCAAGGCGTATAAGCGCTTGATAATGTGTAGGCTATGCAGTCCAGATCTAACTCCACACCTGTGAGCTTTCCCTTTACGTGCTGAATGGCATCTTTTAACACCTGCTCATAACTGATCTCGGCACGGATAAAGATGTCTTCATAAAACCAATAATGGATATCATGATCTTCTGCCATTTCATCTATAACGTTTTGTGCATTATAGTTCTCATGCAGGCCTATTACAGCGTATTTGTCAAGAAAGCCTTTACGTTTTGCATAGCTAAATCCGTTACCGCTATGGCGACCTTCCATTATCCTAAAATCAGCATGTGCGTCCAGGTTGATACAATTGATCTGAATATTGCTAACGCTTGAAGTACCTTGTATAAGCGGGAAGCTGTTATTATGGCCACCCCCAATTACGATAGGGATTTTGTCGGCTGCTACTATCTTACCGATGAGCGGATGAATAATTTCATCCATCTCTGCAACAAGTGTGCGCAGCTCTATTACATCCATAGTTTGCGAGCGCTGCATTTGATCTTTGAAATCGAAGGCACCCAATACAAGGATATTATTACCGTCCAGTACGTTAGTATGCTGTACGTTTAGCAATGATTTTAATGCCGGCTCCCAAAAACCTTCTGTACCCCCTACTCCATAATTAGCGCGGACACCTATATCTTCCGGAATGCCCAGCAAAACATATTTGGCACTGCAGTTTTTAAGTTCTTCTTCCCAGTGGTCACTATGAATGGTTTCTACCTGCTCACCAAGCTTCGTTTCATGCGGACGCTTGTTTATTAAAGTATCCAGGTATGCGCGTGTGGCAAATTGGAAATGCTCCATTATTTAGTTTGTTTTTTAGCCCACTCTGCCAGTTTTTCTTTCAGTACATCTAATGGTAAACAACCATCTTTTAGCACCTCATCATGGAAAGCAGCTATATCAAATTTACTACCTAATTGGGCTTCGTACTTCTTTCTTTCTGAACTTATTGTTAATTGTCCCATTTTATAAGACAACGCCTGACCGGGAATAGCCATGTATCGCTCTATTTCAGTAGTAGCTTCTTCAACAGAAATACGTTCGTGCGCCGTCATGTATTTTATGCCATCTTCCCTGCTCATGCCTTTGTGATGGATACCAATATCGACCACCAACCTAATGGCGCGATGCATTTCGTCGCTTAGATGGCCAAAATACTGATACGGGTTCTTATATACGCCCAATTCTTTACCCAGAGACTCAGAATATAGCGCCCAGCCCTCGCCATAAGCGCCATACCAAAGGAAACGGCGAAACTTAGGCAGGTCTTTATTTTCCTGCTGAATGGATATCTGGTAATGATGACCGGGAATAGCCTCATGCAGGAAAAGTGTTTCCATGCCTGTAGCGTTGTACTTTGTGGCATCGAGTATAGGCACATAGAATATACCAGGGCGGCTGCCGTCTTCAGATGCAGGATTGTATTCTGCACTGGCAGAAGCGGCGCGGAAGGCTTCCGTTTGCTTTATTGTAAACTCTGTCTTTGGCGGATGGTTAAATAACCTTTTGAGCTGCGGATCTTCCTGCTTTTTGATATTCCAGAAGCTATCTATAACCTGCTTTGGTGCGGTAAAAGGGAAGAACTGTTTGTCACTATTAAGATAAGAGAAAAATGCCTTGAGGTCGCCTTTAAAGCCCGTCTCGTCCTTAACCTTGTTCATTTCATCAGTAAGGCGTGTGACTTCACTAAGGCCAATGTTGTATATGCTATCAGCGCTAAGCGTTGTTGTAGTCCAGTAGTGGACACAATAATCGTAATATTCCTTACCCCCGGGGATATCGCTAATGCCACTGGTATTGCGCGACTTAGGTAAATACTCCTGCTGCATGAAGGTATATAACTTGCTAAATACCGGCAGTACTATGCTATCTATAGCCCGAGTGTATGCAGCTGTGAGCCTTTGTTTGGTATCGGCAGAGAAACTATCCGGCATTTTTTTAAGCGGCGCGTAAAAGATACTTGCCGTATCGTTTTTCACCAACATTGCCTTTAGCTGTGGCAGTACCTTTACTACCAAAGTATGCGGCAATACCCAACCACCGGCAATGCCCTTGCGCATATTTGCAATAGCAGTATCAGCCCAGACGGGAAATACAGATAAACGCTTCAGGAAGTTATCGTAATCCTGCACTGATTTGAAGGGCTGGTTGCCCTCACCGGAGCCTAATTGCGGCAAATCGAGCGTGAGTGACCAGAATTGATTGATAGGTAAATAATTGCTGTGGTATTTTAAGCCTTCAAGGCCCATAGCCATTTCATATTTAAACAGCCGGTAGCTTATTTTTTCATCAGCATTGAGACTTGCGGTGTCTATAGCGACGAGTTCGTTTTGATATTTTGCGTAAAAATGCTGCAGGCTATCGCGAAAGCTATCGGCGATGGTGATAGTGAGCTTATCATTATACCGATAGTCGCCATGAGAGGTGGCATCTAAAGGGAATAACTGCATATCTTCTTCCCAATAATTATCTAAAAGCTCAGCTAACTGCTTGCTACTGTTATTGTTGTCGTTATTTACTGTTTTAGGCTGGTTGTTGCTGCAGGAGAAAAGAAGACACGAAACTCCCAGCAGAAGCACTTTTTTCATGGATATTTAGTTGATTGGAAAGGGGAAATTATTTAAAAAAAGCTAAAATCAGCAGTATTGATGCAAAAATTGATATTAGTTATGTACGTATTTAGATAGTAAGCCACAGATGCAGTAAATTTGCAGACAAAAGAAAAATTATCAATGTATCCATTAGAAATAGTTGCCCCAATGAAGTCGGAGCTTACCGGCAATGGCTTTGAAGAATTACTTACCTCATCAGATGTGGACAACGCAGTGAAGCAGACAGGGACCAGCCTGCTGGTGATAAACTCGGTATGTGGCTGCGCTGCAGGTGCTGCCCGTCCCGGTGTTGTGATGGCTGTGAGAAATGCGAGCAAAAAGCCTGACCATTTGTTCACCACATTTGCCGGCTATGATGTAGACGCGGTAAAACAAGCACGTAATTACCTGCTTCCTTACCCTCCATCATCACCCGCTATAGCACTGATAAAGGATGGCAAAGTGGTACATATGATAGAACGTCACATGATAGAAGGCCGTCCTGCACAAATGATAGCAGCAAACCTGCTGGAAGCATTTGAAACATATTGCTAATAATCTTAAAGAAACATATAAAAAGGTGTACATAAGTGTACACCTTTTTTCATTAAAACACGTACTGCCATTACTTAAAGAGAAAATAATTTACGTTCTTCGCAGACAAATAAGTATAATAGTTGAAGCCGGATAAAATCATCATTATTACAGCTCCCTCGGGTTCCGGTAAAACGACCCTGGTAAAACGTTTATTGCAGGCTTGTCCGCAACTGGAATTTTCCATATCTGCCTGTACGCGGCCGCCAAGGGATGGCGAACAGCATATGCGTGATTACTATTTCTATAATGAAGAACAGTTTAAGAAACTGATAAAAGAAGATGCCTTTGTGGAATGGGAAATGGTATATACAGGCAAATATTATGGTACACTAAAATCTGAGCTGGAACGTATATGGAAACATGGCAGATATCCGCTTGTGGATATAGACGTACAGGGAGCGCTGGCCATACATGATAAATATCCTGAAGATTCCCTTTCCATATTTATAGAAGCGCCGTCAATAGAAGTGCTGCGTGAACGCCTGGTACGACGTGGCACGGAGAATACCAAGACACTGGAAGAGCGTGTAACTAAAGCAGTGCATGAGCTTACCTTCGCCGACCGCTTTAATCACATAATAATAAATAACGACCTTGAGGAAGCCACTAAGGAACTGGTGGATGTGGTAGTTGCATTCCTGAATAAGTAATTCTTTTTTAAAATATCTACTTATACGGCATGCTTTTTAACTGAAGTTATTATTACGAAACAATCACTATCACTAAATATAAACTTATCAATTAACTTTGGTATATGGACACGTCGCATTTGTTATTATACATATTGGGCTGTATTTTATTAATCGGATTCTTTGCAGGTACCGAAATCGCATTTGTATCTGCCAATAAGCTAAATATAGAATTGCGCAAAAAGCAAGGCACCTTTTCCGGCCGGATACTGGCCCGGTTTATGGAAAATCCTGCGGAGTTTATTGGCACGAGCCTGGTAGGGGTAAATGTGCTGTTGGTAATCTATGGTCTGCTGATGACGCAGCTTACGGACCCTCTATTTAACATGATGCCGCCACCATTCAACTCAGAATATGTGCGCCTGCTGATCGATACTTTTCTTGCCACAGTTATTATACTAATATTTGCAGAATTTTTACCTAAGGCAATTTTTCGCTCTAAGGCAGACAGGGTGCTGGTAGCTTTCAGCTTTCCTATGCTAATCATGTATTACCTGCTCTACCCTTTTGCAAAGTTATTTGTATCTATATCTGAATTCATTTTAAAGTACCTTTTTAATGTTCGCATAAAGGAGAAAAAACAGGTTTTTAACCGTGTGGACCTGGAAGTGTTTGTGAAACAAAGCCTGCATGGACATGAGAGTGAAAACAATGAAGTAAACACAGAACTTTTTGAAAATGCGCTATACCTAGTGAATGTGCGTGTGCGCAAATGCATGGTGCCGCGAAATGAGATAGAGGCGGTGGATGTGGATACACCAATTACTGAAGTAAAAGCAAAATTCATACATACAAAGCTTTCTAAAATATTAGTGTATGAAGACAATATAGACAACATAATAGGCTACCTGCATCACCTGGATTTGAACAGGCGGCCAAAAGCAATAAGAGAAGTATTGCACACCATTACTGCCGTACCAGAAGCCATGAGCGCAGTGGACCTGATGAACCGCTTTACTAAAGAGCGTAAAAGCATAGCGTGGGTGATAGATGAATTTGGCGGTACCGCAGGTATAGTAACTATGGAAGATGTGCTGGAAGAAATATTCGGCGATATAAATGATGAGTATGATGTGCAGGAGTATGTAGAAAAGCAAATAGCAGAAAACGAGTACATACTATCCGGCAGGCTGGAACTTGACTACCTTAACGAAAAATATGGTTTTGACTTCCCAACTGATGAGTCCGAAACACTTTCCGGTTATATTATTGCTCAGCACGAAACTATACCTAAAATAAAGGAACGCATTTTTATAGATGACTATGAATTTGACGTGCTGCTGGTAAGTGATACCCGTATAGAAACCGTGAAAATGAAAATATTAAAAAATAAATAAACATTAACTTAATTAATAAAATTTAGTATCATGGCTGTTACACGTCCTTTTAATGTACACCAGTGGATAGAAGAAAACCGACACCTGCTGAAACCACCTGTAGGCAACCAGGTGATGTATAAAAACACCGGCGACTTCGTGGTAATGGTGGTAGGTGGGCCTAATAGCCGCAAAGACTTCCATTACAACGAAAGTGAAGAGCTTTTTTATCAACTGGAAGGCGACATAAACGTGCGCATACAGGAAGATGGCAAGATTGTAGATATACCCATAAAAGCAGGAGAGATATTTTTGCTGCCAGCGAAAACTCCCCATTCGCCACAACGGGGCGCCAATACGGTGGGCCTGGTGATTGAAAAAGTGAGAGAAAACAATGAAATAGATGGCTTTTTGTGGTTTTGCGAGAACTGCCATGAAAAGCTGTACGAGGAATATCTTGAGGTTACAGATCTTGTGGCCCAATTGCCGCCTGTAATGGAACGTTTTTATTCTGACATAGAGAAACGTACCTGTAAGCACTGTGGTACGATAATGGAACCGCCTACACCTAAAAAGTAACTCCTTGTGCTAAACCCCCGGCAAGCAATATTTTTTTAATGACAATACTTAGATAAATGGCGCTAAAAATTTACTTTTGCGCTGTCGTAAAAAATAAACTTATTACATGTCACACGATACACACCATCATTCAGAACACGAAGGCGGAGAGCCTAAATCGAAAATTTCGTTTAACTCATCATTTTGGGTTGTAGTAATACTTGTAGGCCTTTTTATAGCTGGGATAAACTTCGTGAATGTAGAAAGTAAAAGCTCTGAGGGAGAAGGTACTGAAGCACACAACACTGAGATGGTGAAAGAAGCTGCTGCAAATGATGCTGCTAAGGAAAAAGCTGAGCAGCCAGAAAAAGCTGCTGTTGACTCTGCAGCAAAAACATTGCCTGCGGCAGACACTACGCACAAAGCGCAGAATTAATCTGACAAGCACTCATGCAAACTAACGAGACAATAGCTATAACAGGAGCCGCCGGTTTTATCGGCAGCTATCTGGTAGGCTATTTGAATAATGCAGGATATCATAATCTTATCCTTATTGATGATTTTTCTGTTGAAAGCAAAATAAAAAATCTTCAGGGCAAGAAATACCTGCACAAAATACACCGTGAACAGTTCTTCGATTGGTATAAAAGCCATCCTGGCAGCATACAGCACATGTTTCACCTGGGAGCCCGGACAGATACCACTGAAATGGACTATAGCGTTCATAAAAAATGGAATCTTGACTACTCTAAAGAGATATGGGAGCTCTGCAGTCAAAACAATATTCCACTAGTGTATGCTTCTTCAGCGGCCACTTATGGTAATGGTGAACTTGGATATAAAGACTCGCACGATATTGTTTCCAGCCTGCACCCACTGAATCCGTACGGTCAATCAAAGAACGATTTTGATATTTGGGCGCTTGAGCAGAAAAGAATGCCACCATTCTGGGCGGGCGTTAAATTCTTTAATGTTTATGGTCCTAATGAATATCACAAAGGCAGAATGGCTTCTGTGATATTTCATGCATACAACCAAATAAAGAAAACAGGTGAAGTAAAGCTATTCCGTTCCCACAATCCACAATATAAGGATGGCGAACAGATACGCGACTTTATATTTGTACAGGATATAGTAAACATTTGTGTATGGCTGATGCAAAATCATCCGGCAAATGGCCTTTACAATGCAGGCACCGGACATGCACGTACATTTAAAGATCTTGTGAAAGCTATCTTCAGTACATTGCAATTGCCTGAAAATATTGTGTATATAGACACTCCGATTGATATACGCGACAAATACCAATATTTTACCGAAGCTGACATGAACAAAGTACATGCAGCAGGATATAATCATCCATTCTATTCGCTGGAAGAAGGCGTAAAAGAATATGTAACTGAATATCTTGAAACAGGCAAATACTATTAACTACTAAATTTTTAAAAAATTATCATAAAAAAACGGGCTACCAATTGGTAGCCCGTTTCACTATATCGAACCGTTCTTATCGTATAAGTACTATTTCACCTTTTTGTTCATAGGTCTTTCCGTTCGCACATACGTACTTAATAAAGTAATAGTATGTACCTAAATCCTGCGGCACACCACCAAATTTGCCGTCCCAACCGCTACGCTGGTCAACAGATTGGAACATTGTCTGACCCCAGCGGTTTACTATGCGGAAATCTTTTATCTGCTGACGACCATTGGATACAGGACGGAAGACATCGTTCTTACCATCACCATTTGGCGTAAAGGCATTAGGGAAGAAGACTTCGCAGCATGCTTGTGCATTTATCTGTATGCTATCTTCTGATGTACAACCATACTCTGTTGTTACCTGCAGTTTTACGAAGCCTGATTTATCTATAAACCCATATACCTCCCCGGTATTTGTTATGTTATGGAAGTATGATGCAGGTAACCATTGATACAGATACGCAGGATTGTAGTTTTCTGAAGTGAAGTGAACACTATCGCCCGAGCATACATTCGTGTTACTCGCAAACTGTATATGGGCATCGCCGCGTGGGTGTACATAAACAGTATCCCTTAGTTCAGCAGATGGACATAAGTTAGCTGTAGCAATGAGTTTGACTACAAACATACCTTGGGTGCCAAACCTGATACCATAAGGACCTGCACCATTTGCACCATATACTACCTGCGCTCCTGCAAAATCCCAATTGTAATCGTCAATTTTTTCATTTGGCACACCTGTAGACACATTTATAAGATCGCCCTGACATACCTGGTTATTCATTACTACCGGTACAATAGGCGCAAGACGCACATCTACCGTGTATGAAGTAAGCGGACTCTTGCAACCGTGGTTGTCTACTGATAATAATACTTTGTAACGGCCTGCAGAATCGAAACGAGCTGTGATTGGCCCTTGACCATAACCGCCAATAATGCTGGCACCTTTTGGCATTGTCCAGTTGTAAGCAGCGTCAGTAGTACCATTGCCATAGTATGTGAAGTTCAATGTATCATACTGACAAACATATGGAGCACTACCTACGATAACAGCATTTGGCTTGTAGTATGTATAGATGTCGATCTCTGCTCTGTCGCTCTGGCAACCATTTACTGTCTGAGTAACATAATAGTACGTGCTATCAGGGTAAGAGGTAACCGGAGTTGGCGCTATAGGGGAACCAATTCCACCGGAAGAAACATTATACCACAACAAGTTAACACCGCCGGCTGTAAGAGGAGTGGCTATGTCGCCCTGGCAATAAACAATAGGATTGTTAACTGTTGGCGGATTAGGTTTAGTTTTTACATTCACTACAATATGCTTCCTGTCACTTTCGCAACCATTTACTGTTTGGGTAACATAATAGTCGAATGTACCAGCAGCAGCAGTAGATGGTGTAGGTGTAACAGGGCTACCGGTGCCACCTGTTGGGCTGGTATACCACAGCAGGTTAACACCTATTGCAGCAATAGGTGTAGCATTATCACCCTGGCAATAAGTATATGTAGCCGGAGCAGAAGGCGGTAACGGTTTTGTTTTTACCAGTACGGTATCATTAGATGGCTGACTTTCGCAGCTATTGATAGTCTGTGTAACATAGTAAATAAAGAAACCAGCAATGCTATCCTGAGGAGTAGGTGTAGAAGGGAAGCTAATGCCGCCTGTAGGCGCAGTATACCAGCGTAAGGCCGTACCTGTAGCAGAGAGTGGCGTTGCGATATCGAACTGGCAATACTTTGTAAACGTAGGGCTTACTACCGGACGTACAGGTGTAGGTTTAATAACAACACGCTGAGATGCAGACAGGGAGTTACAACCATTCAATGTTGCATACACTGTATAAATACCTGAATCTAAAAACGGAGGATTAATAATGGACTGCGTGGTAGCTGGATCGTTAAATACAGAAAATGCATTAGGTCCTGACCAGGAATATGTAACACCCGTACTTGTATCACTGACATTCATAGTAAGTATATTTGGATTATACCCCATGCCGTTACAAATAGGAGAGTTGGTAGTAAGAGTAGGTGTACCAGGTGTCCATTTTACATATACACTCACAGTAGCAGGCAATGTTGACTGACAACCATTTAGCATAGCATATACTGTATATAAACCAGATGCAGTAGATGGAACATTGGCAATAGCCGGGTTTTGCAATACTGAGCCTGAAGGAAAGCCAGGGCCTGTCCAACTATAAGTTGCACCAGTTGTAGAATCGTTTGCATTAAAAACGAGCGTTGAGCCTTGACAAACAGGGCTATTACTACCAGCCGTA
>Ga0207647_10002287_pt1 | contig 14590 bp, 10 predicted proteins | sample KBSCornC2_FD_184295 | JGI IMG/M metagenome (GOLD analysis project Ga0207647, IMG submission 184295) | Corn rhizosphere microbial communities from Kellogg Biological Station, Michigan, USA - C2 (SPAdes) (version 2) | ecosystem: Host-associated > Plants > Roots > Rhizosphere ...
GGGGGCAAGCCCCTCTTCCTGACTTGTTCACTCCCCGCCCGGGCGTGAACTCTCACCTCTTGTTGTGTTGATCGAGGAGAATTTTCAAATGCCTGCGCATGTCGGCTTCGAGGAGGGCGTGTTTGTGCTCGGTGGATTTCCATGCCGGCACACCGGTGTGAGACCTGGTCAACAACAGCTCCTCATTCGCACTCCGAATTCCGAGGTGACGAATACTCGCACACGCCAGCCCTCCTCCACGCACAAAACCATCGCGCGGCGTCCGCGGCCATCCCGCTTCAACGAATAGCGTGCGTACGCCGTTACTGAGCGTGAGCTGGTGGCCGACCATCGTTGAATTACCGGTGCGGAAACGATGCCCGTCCTGTGTCGCAATCCGAATACTCGCTCCGGCACGATTTGCGTCGCCGGCCAGAGACGTAAACTCGGCGATCAGCCAATCGACTCCAGCCTTACGCAGCAGATCGTTCGAATTCCTCAACGACAGGTAGTCGGCAATGTCTTTGCGCCCGGCGAGCCGAGCGTGCCGCTCCGCCTCCAACAATGCTGCTGCCCACGCTTCATCCAGTTCGCTCATATTCGCTCGGCGATGGTATCATGAGCGCCGAATTGTCCCCCCACAACCCAGATACGGAACCTATCGGAATGAGCCCATCATATCGAGTCATCAAACGCCTCTTGACCGTGATCCCGGCGTTTGGGCTGTTTCTCTTAATCAACGCAAACCCGTTCGCGCAAACGACCAAATTTCCCGCGCCGACGAGCTACATCAACGATTTTGCCGGCGTTCTCGACACTGAAACCAAGGCACGCCTCGAAGGTCTCCTGCAACGACTGAAGGAGAAAAGCAATTTCGAGCTGTACGTAGCAACCGTTGAGAACACTGGCGCGCAGGAGATTTCCACGTTCTCGAATAAGCTCGCGCGTGACTGGAATATCGGCACTCAGACGTCAAAGACCAAGAGCCTGCTCGTTGTCGTTGCCGCAGATTCGAAGACATCGTTCGCACGATTCAGCCGTACAGCACAAACAGCATTGCCTGATGGCGTGCTTGGCGACATTTCCTATCGAATGAAGACGCCGTTGAGCGAAGGTCGTTTCGCTGAAGCAGTGGACAACGGCGTGCACGTGTTTGCGAATGCGGTCGCCGAGAAGGTCGGCTTTAAGGTTTCGGACATCGAGTCGCCTGTTACTGCAAGTACCTCAGAAGCTGCGACTGATTCGCCGAAACCGGTTCTCGTCAGTGCGAAGAATGAACAAAAGACTCGTCCGCGTGTGGTGAGTGATGCTCCCAAAGCATCAGCTCAGGCCACGCCTCCAGCGGATCCGGATCCGAGTCCGGCTGAAACGCCTGCCGCGCAGCCAACTCCATCTGAGTCACCAACAGAGTCTCCAAAGACGGAGCCAACACCCGCGGAATCGCCGAAGACAGAGGCTGTCATTCCACCGAAGAGCGAGAAGGCAACTCCGGCACTAACAAAGTCCGCGACCACAAGGGTCAAAACTCCAGTCGTAAAGAAAACACCTGAACAGATTAGAGAAGAAGAGCTCGACGAGATCGACGAAGTCGAACTCACCCTCACAAAGCCGTTGCCCGAACGCGCTGTTAAGTTAAAAGAATTTCTCGACACACATTCCACTTCAAAATCCAGACCACGCGCCCTCGAACTCCTGATCAGCACACACGCTGCACTCGGCGATCAGAAGTTGAAAAACGGCGACACCGTGGGCGGCGTCGAACAACTGATGCGCGCAATCGACGAAGCCGACGTTTCCATTTCCGACAAATTGTTTTCCGGAGTCGTCGCGCAAATTCCGACGAACCTGTATATGCGCGGTGAGCGAGATGCTGCGGTTAAGGCCGCGCAAAACATCGAACAGAAGTTTGGAAGTAATCCGAAGCGCTTGCTCGAAATGGGCGGTTTCTATCTCGGAATCGAACGATCGAGCGACACCGTTCGCGTAGGCGAGAGCGCCGTCAAGCTTGCTCCCGATCTCGCCGAGGCGCACCGCATACTCGCGATCGGACTCCATCTCTCATTGCGACTTGACGAAGCCGCGGCGGAATACAAGAAGACAATCGAACTCGATCCGACCTCAAAAGCCTCGCGCGGTAGTCTCGCGGATCTTTACCGCGCCACCGGCAAAACCGAAGACGCGCTCGCACTCTACAACGAACAACTTGCCGCGGATCCAAAGGACAGAGCCGCTCGCGCAGGCAAAGTGATCTCGCTGCTTGAACTGTCGCGAACAGACGAAGCAAACAGCGCACTCGAAGCAGCGTTCGCCGCCGATCAACGCAACCTTCCGTTACTAGCCGGAATGGCGTACTGGTTTGCCGCTCATGAAAACTACCCGAAGGCTTTCGACCTCGCGCGCAGGGCAATCGCGATCGAGCCGCGTTACACCTGGGGCCAGATCGCTCTCAGTCGTGCATACCTTGGCCTCGGGAGTCCTTTGGATGCGGAGCGCGCAATCCGTTTCGCGCGCCGGTACGGGAAGTTTCCGACGCTTACCTACGAACTCGCGACCGTGCTCGCGTCGATGGGACTTTACGACGAAGCTATCGAAGCTTTGAATGAGTCGTTCACGATCAAGGGCGATCAAATTCAGGCTTACCTCGCGGGGACTATACCGGTCCGCGAATCAGGATTCATCGAATTGCTGGCGCCGGAGAGACGCGCGAGTATTTACCAGCCGACTTCCGCTGACAACGCTGCGACTGCAAAAAGGATGAAAGCGCTACTTGCTTTCAGCACCGCATTGACGCCTCGCGATAATGAAAAGATCGACGAGTCAGCCGCAGTTGAAGCGGCGAAAGAGTTTGCTGCCGGCACTGACAGCATGCGCCCGTTTCGACAGATGTACGCAGCCAATCGTCTGCTGCGAAATGGAGTCGGCGCAAGGACAGCGCTGGAGTTCATCGCCGAGGCACGTAAGTCTTCTGCTGAAGCACTGAAAGTTCCCGTGCTCACCCTCGCGATCCAGGCTGAAGAGTTTCGCGATTTGCGCGCGAGTGCGATCTCGGCGGGCAACGTTCCCGACGTGGCGCCGGCGCCGCCCGAAGTGCTCGCGAATCTTTTTAAGGGACGTCTTGAAAATCTCGAAGGCTGGGCGCTCTTCAATCAGGAGAAAGTTCCGGAAGCAATTACGCATCTGAAACAAGCGTCGCAGATCTTACCTATCCAGACACCGGCATGGCGAAATGCGCTCTGGCATCTCGGAGTGGCGCTGGAACAATCAGGACAAAAGGAACAAGCGCTCGAGGCTTACATCAAGAGCTACAGTGGTGGACGAGTCGAGTCGGTGCGACGTTCAGTCATCGAGAAACTGTACAAAGATCTCAACGGCTCGCTCGATGGACTGGACCAGCGAATTGGGAGGACTGTACTAGCCGAGGCGCAAACGCCGACGACACCGGGTGGGTCTGATGCGACTGCGACAACTACGCCGCAACCAACGAGCACTCCCGAACCTACTCCGGCAGAGACCACGAAGCCGGAGACGCAAACGTCAGAGCCACCGAAATCAGAACCAACTCCATCACCGGCGCCTGCTGCGACTGAATCGTCTCAGCCCGCGTCCGATGAAGCACTAAAGAGCGCTGCTTCACGGTTACGTTCGACTATTAAGATCACGGGACGAGTTGTGGATGCTGGTAAAACTGGAATTGCGGATGTGGCGGTAGTCTTGATCAGTCCTTCGAATGTGGTGCTGACGGCTACGACGGACAATCAAGGTTACTACTCTTTCAAAGTGGCGCCGTCGCAAAAAACGTATCGCGTTCTTCCTTCGAAAGACGGCTATATATTCACACCCGTCGATCGAACATTCACGACTCTCTTTGAAGATTTGAAGCTGGTCGAGTTCGTGGGATCCAGGCCGTAGCCACAGATTACACAGGTTAATCTGCGTAATCTGTGGATGGCCGTTAGTTTACTTGTTGTTGCTCTCTGAACCGCCGCCCACGGGTTTTCCGTCGGCGTCGTAGAGTTCAACTTTCCCGTACTTCCCGAGAACTTCACGGGCCTTCGAAGCATCACCGACTGCAACAACCTGCAGGTGGTTCATGTCCAAATACTTCTGCGCCGCTTTCTGCACGTCTGCAGCCGTGATGGCCGAGACTTTCTGCGGATAAGTATCCCAGTAGTCTGCGGGCAGATTGTAGAGCTTCTGCGTGATGATGTTCTGAAGCAGCGTTCCCGGTTGCTCGAGCGAGAGTGCAAAGCTGCCGATGATAGCGCGCTTCGCATTGTCTAGTTCTTCAGCCGGAACAATGTCAGTCCGGAGTCGATTGAGTTCGTACATGAACTCTTTCATCGCACCTTCGGTGACGTCGGTTCTGACTTCAGAACTCGAGATCCAGGTGCCGCGAAACTTCGAACCACCGAAGTTGCTGTACGCACCGTACGTGTAGCCTTTGTCTTCCCGCAGGTTCAGGAAGAGTCTTCCTGATGGACCACCACCAAGCACACGGTCGGCCAACAGCACTGAGAAGTAATCCGAACTCGTGCGCTCGATTCCGAGCGTGCCGAGCTGCAATACTGTCTGCACTGAACCGGGTCGATCGATCAGGTAGATGCGCGATTCTGCCTGCGCGGGCGCCTGAGGAATGGTAGCGGCCGGAACATCACCCTTCTGCCAATCGCCAAAAGCCTTTTCGAGCTTCGGCATGATCTCCTTCAACGTCACGTCGCCTACGACCGCGAGAATGGCATTGTTGGGACGATAGTAAGTTGAATGGAAAGCAGCGAGGTCTTTGCTCGTCAGTTTCTTGATCGACTCTGCCGGTGGCGCCACGAGTGACGCCGGATGGCTCGTTCCATAAATCGCGCGTTGGAACTGCTCCGAAACTAGAAACTGTGGATTGGTACGTTGAAGCTGAAGCTGAGCCAGGGTGCGGGTTTTGTATCTGTCGACTTCGGCTTGCGGGAAAGTCGGATTGCGAATGACGTCCGCAAACAAGTCGAGCGTCTGGTCCAGGTTCTCAACCAGGCCGCTGGCGCTAACCACGCTCGTCAATGACGAGAGTCCCGAGTTTGCTGCAAGGGTCGCTCCGATCGCATCGACCTGCTCGGCAATGTCTTTGCTCGATCGCTTCGTCGTTCCCTCGCGCAACAAACTTGCCGTGAAACTCGAGAGACCACGATAGTCAGGCTTATCCGAAAGTCCGCCGCTCAACACAACGAGTTGCATGTTGAAGGTCGGCACCTTGTGCATCGGCAGCACGACGACCTGCAAGCCATTTTTCAACGTCGCTTCCTCAGCACGAGGAAGTTTCACCTTCAATACTTCTTTGTTGACGGGCGCCTTGCCTTTGATTACTGCGCCCTTCGTGGTTTGTCCGCCCTGACCAGCCGGAGCTGTTCCCTGCGCAAAGCCCAGAGACGATACGAGCATTATCAGGACGAGTGCGACTGCTGCATTACTTCTATTCTTCATGATTCTCATCGTATAACTCCTTTACTGTCCCGATGCGCCGGTTGCGGGTTTCGCCTTCGCCTTCGGCATTGTGATTACAACGGTGCGATTGGTGTCGACCAGGTACTTATTGGCAACACGCTGCACGTCTTCTTTCGTGACCGCGGCGACTTTGTCGAGTCGAGCGTTAATCAATGCCGGCTCGTTGTAATAGACCGTGTACTGGCCCAACGTGATGGCTCGAGTGAGCGCGCTTTGCAGGCCATTGATCAGATTTCGTCGAGTGGTGTTCTTTGCTTTCTGAAGTTCCCAGTCAGCAATCGGTTCTTTCTTCAGACGATCGATCTCGGCGTAGATAGTTGACTCGATGTCTTCGATCTTAACGCCTGGTCTGAGAGTCGCATTGGTATACAGTGCGCCGACGCCACGCTTCTCATCCATGAAACCACCGACACCGGTCACCATCTCTTTCTCTTTCACCATCTTCTGGTAGAGCCGGGAGCTCTGGCCGCCCTGTAGTACAGCCGACAAAACCTGCAACGCGTAGAAGTCAGCAGTGTTTCCCGGCACGGCTTTGTAAGCGAGATCGACTCGTGGGAAGCGGGCCAGCACGTCGTCAACACTCGCGCGACGTTCGGCTTTCTGCTCCGGCTCAGCCATGTCGACTGAAGGCGGATCGGGCTGACGTGGAATGCTCTCGAAGTTGCTGCGAATCTTTGCGAGCGCTTCGGGGGTTTTGAAATCACCGACCAGGACCAGCACCGCATTGTTTGGTGCGTAGTACATCTTGAAGAAAGCGGCCACGTCTTCTACGCTCGCCGCATTCAGGTCCTCCATTGAACCAATCGTCGTGTGCTTGTAAGCGAAGTTATCGTAAAGCAGTTCCTGCTGTACCTCACCGCTCTTACCGTATGGTTGGTTATCGACGCCGAGTCGCCGCTCTTCCTGAACAGCATTGCGCTGGTTGTCGAGATTGTCTTTCGTGATCGCGAGGCTCTTCATGCGATCGGCTTCGAGGAAGAGTCCGAGGTCGAGCTGGTTGGCCGGCAAAATCTCGAAATAGTTGGTGCGGTCTTCGTTGGTGGTGCCGTTCATGTTGCCACCATTGTTGAAGACGAGCATGAAGTGTTCACCAGATCCAACATTCTCGGATCCTTTGAACATCATGTGTTCAAAGAGATGCGCAAAACCGGTGCGACCCTGGCGTTCGTTGCGCGAACCGACGTTGTAAGTGATGGAAACGGCGACTACCGGTGCGGAATGATCTTCAACGGTGATCACGTGCAGACCGTTCTTTAAAGTAGTCTCTTTATAATCGACTCGCACATTGCGAGGGCCCTGTGCCTGGGCAGAAAGAACTGCGAGCGCGCAGACAAACAGTGGGGACAAAAACTTAGAGACGCGTCTCATTGAATCAACTCCTTTGGATGTGGAAGATGTCTCGGTCGAAGGTTTTTGGACTACAACTACCGCGTATTCGGACTGTATTCCCTGGGTAGGGCAGTGTCAAGCGAGCAGCGCCATCCACAGATTACACAGAAACCAGCCAACCGCTCGTGGCTTCTTACCATCCAAAGTCCTCGACTGTATAATCGTCGCAACAGAATGCCATGAAAAGTATAAAGCTCATTTTGCCCGGTGTTGTGGCGGCTTTTGCCGTACTGACGCTGTCCTTCCCTGTAAAGTCGCAACAACCAGCGCCTCAACAAGCCGCCAGTCGTTATGACATCACGCACTACCGGATCGAAGCCCAAATTATTCCCGATCAGCACGTACTTCGCGCGGGTGCGGACGTAACTTTTGTGCCGCTGGATGCGACGCGCTCGGTGGTTTTTGAGCTAAATGGCTCATTGAAAGTCACTAACATCGAGAAGGATGGTAAGGAACTAACCGGCTTCGTGCAGGACGCAGTTGGAGTCGGCTCGCTGGGTCCGAGCGTGCGTGTTGATCTGGGCCAGGTGGTTCCGGCCAATCAACCGATCACGCTGCGAGTTCGTTGGGAAGGCGCACTTGTCTCGCCGGAAGGCGGCCCGCTCGCAACCAAGCGACTTGCCTACGTCGGCTCGGAAGGCTCATACCTGATGTACGCCTCCCGCTGGTTTCCTTTTCACGACTACGCCGCTGACCGAGCAACTTCCGATATCACGTTTATCGTTCCTTCGGGCTTGCAGGTCGCCGGCACCAGCGATGATCCAGTCGTGGCGCAGCCCTCTCCGAAAGAAGGCGCGGTTCGTTATCACTTCGTCCATCGCCAGCCGGTATTGATCGGAAACTTCGCGGCCGGACTCTACATCAACAAGAACCTGCGTTACGCCAATTACGATCTTCAGTTGTACGCCATGCCGGGCAGCGAAAAACGGCTTGAAGCATTTGCCGAGCTTACTGGCCGCGTGTTGGAGTATTTCACTAAGAAGTACGGCACTCCGCTTTTCGGAAACCGCCTCGTAGTTGTCCAAATCGACGACGAGAGTCTTGATGCTTACTCGGGACCGGGAATTGTGTTTCTGTCCAGCAAGATGTTCGACACCTCGCGGCCCGTGCCGGAGGAAAAGATTGAGCGAGAGCTTGCTTACCAGTGGTGGGGCCAGAGCGTCGGCCTGAAATCGTTCGACGATGCGTGGCTGTCGCAGGGACTTGCGGAGTGGAGCGCGTTCGCGTTTCGCGAGAACACGTTGACTGCCGGTGGCCTCGATGCCGCTCAGCGCGAACAACAGGAACGCGCGCTCACGTTCGAACAAACAGCGTCGATTGCCCGCGCGCCGAGTGCGCTCGACGATCAGTCGGCAGCTTACCAGTCGATCGTCTTCTACAAAGGCTCGATGATCTTTCGCATGTTGCGCGAGACAATTGGGAAAGAAAACTTCGATCGCCTGCTGGCCAGTTACCTGCAAACGTACAAAGGCAAGAACGCCTCGATTGACGACTTCGAAAAGCTTGCAGACAAGATCTCGCAGGAGAACCTCCGTTACTTCTTTGCCCAGTGGGTTGAAGGAACGGGCGTTCCGGAGTTTACGGTCGATTACCAGATCATTCGCACACGTTCAGGTAAGTTTCGCACGCGCGGCACAGTGAAACAGAATCTCGAAACGCTGCGCATGCCGGTCGAGTTGTTGTTACGTGCCGAAGGCGACAATCAACAGAAGACCGTGCGGATTGAAGGGCGTAGTGAAGATTTCGATTTCGAGTCAAATGGACAGCCGGTTGAAGTGGTCGTCGACCCGAACAACAAGATACTGCGAATGTCCGACGACTTGCGCGTTTCGATCATTGCGCGTCGCGGTATTGAGCAGATGAAGGAAGGCATTTACGCTGAAGCGCAGCAGCAGTTTGAAGCAGCGCTGAAACTCGACCGGTCGAACTCGTGGGTTTACTACAATCTCGGGTTGCTGTATCTCGAACAGCGCAACTGGCAGAATGCCCTCGACAACCTGGAAGCTTCACTCATCGGTAACCTGAAGCCCTCGTGGATTGAGGTTTGGGCTCACATCAAACGTGGGAACGCCTACGACGCGAAGGGCGAGCGCACTCGTGCGGTAGCGGAATATCAGAAGGCAGTGCAGTCAGGAATCGATTACGACAACGCACAGGCAGTCGCGAAGAAATACCTGGCAACTCCGTACGATCCCAAGGCTGACCAGACGGCCACCGCAGTTTCACCGGCCAATTGAGCCACAGATTTAGACGGATAAAAAGCGCGGATCAAATCCGTGGTTTTATCCGTTTTTATCTGTGGCTACAACTGAAATCTTATTCTTCTCGGCGGCCCGGATCATTTCAGCGCGATCGAACATGAGGGTCTTGCCGGCGGTAATGCAGAGACAGGTCGCGCCGGCTTCGACCATCGCCTCAATCGTTGGCACGCCAACCACCGGCACATCAAATCGCATATCCTGATTAGGCTTCGCCACCTTGACTACGGTCAATCTTCCTTTGGCCAGCCTCCCTGCGCGCAGGATCGTCTCGTCGGTGCCTTCCATTGCCTCGATCGCGACACACGCCTTGGCGCGAACCACAATCGTCTGGCCGAGGTCGAGCCGCGCAATCTCGCGCGCGATCTCCAAACCGTATTCAATGTCTTCGCGTTCCTGTTTCGAGGGTTCACGACGCGTAAGCGTACCGCTCCGAGGTAACGAATCCTGCAGAAAGCACGTCGAATCGACCAGCTCGATTCCCTCACTCTGCAACTCCGACGCGATTGCGCCAATCAGTGAGTCAGTGTTTCGCCGCGGTAGTTTCAACAGCACTTTCAGCATTCGCGCATCCGGAACTGCGCGACTAAAAATTTGAACGTGCTTTACTTGTCCGGCCATGATGGCCTTCTCGACACCCTCTTCCTTGAAAAAACGAATCATCCGCCCAAGCTGGCCGATGCCGACCCACTTGACTCGCTCGGCGCGCTGGTCCATCTCCGGATCCGTCTCTTCACGAATCGCAGCCACGACCATCGGCACACCCGCCTCGCGGGCGCCTTCCACAACCATGAAGGGAAATTTCCCGTTACCAGCGATCAGCCCGAACTTCATTTGGTGACGCCGCGATCGGAACTCTCGATGAAACGCAAAAGGTCTGAGACTTCAGCAGAGTCTGTGATTTCTTCCTTTATCGCCGCGACTGCCTGGGTGGTGTTCAGTTTAGCGGAAAGCAGCAGGTGGAATGCGTGGTGCAGCGAGTCGATGGCGGTACGAGAATAACCGCGGCGTTTCATGCCGGTGATGTTCAGCCCGTAGCACTTCGCATGATTACCGACGGTTAGAGCAAAAGGAAGCGCGTCTTTGACTACGACCGAGTAGCCGCCAACGTACGCTTCCTTGCCGACGCGGCAGAATTGATGCACACCGGAATAGGCGCCGATGTTAGCGCGATCCTCGACCACCACGTGTCCGGCAAGCGTGGCTGCGTTTGCCATGATGACGCCGTCGCCAATCAGGCAATCGTGGGCTACATGCGCCTGGGCCATAATCAGGCAGTCGTCGCCGATTCTGGTAAGCATGCCGCCACCGGCAGTGCCTCGGTGAATGGTTACGAATTCACGTATCTTGTTGCGCTCGCCAATGCGTGTTTCAGAAGGTTCGCCTTTGTACTTCAGATCCTGGGACGCAAGACCGATTGAGACGAAGGGAAATACCTGGGTGGCTGCGCCGATTGATGTGCGACCGTCGACGACGCAATGAGATTCGAGTCTGACACCGTCGCCAAGCTCAACTTCATCGCCGACGATGCAATATGGCCCAATGAAGCAGTCGTAGCCAATTCGGGCGCCCGGGCTCACAACCGCAGTCGGATGAATCGTAGTCGGGTGAGTGGCAGCGGACATACTGATTAATTGCCGATTGCCGATTGCCGATTGCCAATTTGGCGCTCCGGCAAACATTTGAAAATCGGCAATTGGCAATCGACAATCGGCAATTTCATTTATTCCCTCGGTGCGATGACGCTCATGATCTCTGCGTCGGAGGCGATTTGACCATCCACTTTGGCTTCACCGCGCATACGTTGCACGCGCGAACCGATGCGCAGTGCCGTCACTTCCAGAACCAAAGTATCGCCAGGAACAACGGGTCGACGAAAACGCGCTTCCTTGATGCCAGTGAATAAAACCAGTTTTTGATCCCGATCTTCGATCTCGCGCAGGGCGAGCACCGCGCCGACCTGGGCCAGAGCCTCTACCACCAGCACGCCCGGCATCACCGGCGCGCCGGGAAAGTGGCCCTGAAAAAACGGTTCGTTAATACTTACCTGCTTGATTCCTACGATTCGTTCGCGAGGCACGAGTTCCACGATGCGATCGACGAGTAGAAAAGGATAGCGGTGCGGCAGGAGCTTTTGAATTGCCAGTGAATCGAGGACTGTTTCCATAACAAAATTGCCAATTGTCAATTGCCGATTGCCAATTATTGAAAAATCGGCAATTGGAAATTGGAAATCGGCAATGCTCTACTCTTCCGGGGGCGTGGTTGTTGACGCTGCGGTAACCGGATTCTTGCTGTTGAAATCGGCGATAAAGGCGCGTGTGATGTCGATCTTCTCATCAGCAAAGAGCAAAGGCACTTGCGCGGCGTCGATGATCACGTTGATCCCTCGCGCCTTCGCAAATGCTTCGAGGGCTTTACCGATTTCGTCCTGCAACGGCGTAAAGATTTCCGTGCGGCGACGATTGTATGCGGCCTGCGCGTCTTCACCTTTACGCTGAATGTCTTTCTTCAACTGTTCCGACTGATCGATCTTCGCCTGGAGCGATTTCTGATCGATAGGAGTTCCTTCGGGTGCATTCCGCAGCTTGTCGATTTCAGAGTCGAGCGCGGCGGCTCGGGTCTGCATCGCCGTGATCTCGTCCTTAACCTTCTGAAACTCGCTGTTTAGTCGGGTAACTGCAGAATTGAACTTGGCGATCCCAGTCTTTTGATCCAGAAAATAATCGGAGTTAATCACCGCCATCTTGCTCATCGGCAAGGCGACAGTAGCTGGGGCTGCGGCAGGCGTCGGGGCCGGCTGAGCGGGGGCTCCCGCTGGCCGTTGCTGCTGTGCGCTCACCGAAATGGCGATCGCCACAACAATCAGGACTGAAAGCAAATAGTTTCTAAGCATGTTATTTGCGATTGCCAATTGCCGATTGACAATTTGATTAGCCGCGACGCCAACAAAATCGGAAATTGGCAATTAGCAATCGGCGTTGATTATGGCTGCGGCACTGACGCCGTTGCCGGGTTCTTACTGTTGAAATCGCTGATGAACGCGCGCGTGATGTCGATGCTGTCGGCTGCATAGACGACCGGCACCTGGCTGCCATCAACAATCACCGTTATTCCACGAGCCTTTGCAAACGCTTCAAGGGCCTTGCCGATATCCTGCTGCAGGGGACCAAAAATGTCCCCGCGTCGCTTTTGATAAGCGGCTTCGGCGTCCTCGCTTTTACGCTTCAACTCGGTATTCAACTGTGCCAGTTGTTCTCGCTTGGTTCGCAGGGCATTGGGGTCGGCGACCGCCTGAGTGTCCTCAATCTCTTTACCAAGAGTTTGGATTCTGGTCTGTAGTCCCTGTAATTCGGCCTGACGCGGCTGGAACTCACGATTGAGCGTGCCGAGCAGACTGTTAAATCTGGCGATGCCAGTCTTCGGATCCAGGAAGGCATCCGAATAAATCATTGCCATTTTGCTGTCCGGAACCGCCACTGTTTGTGGAGCGGCTGCCGGCGGGGCAGCGGGTGTCGCCGCTGGTTTAGTTTGTGCTGACACGCAAATTACAGTCGCCGTCAGCATGGCAACCGCAGCGATAAAACGAGCTATCTTCATAACTTTCTTGTAGTACTCCTTACGTTGAGGCAGTTGGACAAACCTCTTAGTTGTTCATCCAGCCACCAATGGTTGGCTCAGGCGATCAGAAGGTTCGCCCGACACTAAAGCGAATAACTTTCTTTTTTTCGTTAAAGAAGAACGGAAACCCGTCAATGAATTGGTTTGGCCGGGCATTGGGATTATACGCAAAGATCAGTCGAAACGGTACATTGATGACGGGTACCTGGACTCTGACCTCCATACCTAAGCTGGATCTGTAGTCGCCAATCTTGTCAAACAAGCTCTGCGACAATCTGACCACGCTGTTTGTCTGCGCCTCGCCGCGCAGGAAGACCGGCTGAAATCCCGGCGGCAGGAAGGTTAGCGGGTCAATACCATCCAACCTCTGCGCGTTATCGATTTCGGCCTGACTCACGATGCGGCCGTCGCGCGCCGCCAGCGCTCCACCTCCCGGAGGCCCTCCCAGAAGCGGATTATTACAAAGAGCCAGATTACTCAAACTAACCGTAACCGGAACCGGAAACCTGGAACAGCTCAGAGCGCCCACGGTGCTCAGAAAGGGCTGGTCGGCGAGGAATTTGCTCGAGAACGTCTGGTCGTTCTTGGATCTAAGATTGAACGCCGTTCCGATGTCGGCGAAAGCCGCGAGACCGACAGTATCGCCAATGATCGGAATTCGGTATTCGAAGTTTCCGAGGATCTGCGTGTCGCCACCAACCGAAGTAAATGTTCGCGGCAAACCTGCAACATTGGCCCCGGTGGGACCCGTGAAAACTCCAACTTGTGCAGCAGATTCCGGAATACCCTGAACCTGGACAACCGGACCCGTGGGCGTCGTAGCGATTTTAACGTTCTGCGAGGTGATGAACGTGTCCACCGGCGCAATCGGGCTGATCGAACGCACGTTGTAACCACGAATCGTGAATTCGTCGCCGAGGAAAAAGCGCTCGAAGATCGGCACGCCGTCGACAAACGCCAGCGATTGGGCGTTTCTGACTTTATCTGTTGTGGCGAAGCTGCCCACGGTTCCCGTGATGATGCGGAAACCGAAGACCTCAGGATGCTGCGACTTCTTCCGTCGCATCGGGAAAAACTGTGTGTACGACAGCGTCGGCTGGTACGTACGTACGTCGCCGCCCAAACCGGCTAACGCTACCGCCAGTGAGATTTCGCGACCTTTCGTCGGATCGACGCTCGCGTTTCTCGTGTCATACGAGAAAGTCAGAGTTCCGCGGCTTGTCAGAATGTTGGGCTGCTCGTAAATCACCGGAATGAAAGCCGTCGGGTTATTCGGATCGGCGTTGGATTCCGGATCTTTCACACTCGACAGCGACAACTGATACGAAGCACCGACGCGCGAGAACTGTGTAAATCGACGCTTGCGATAAAACTCGGAAAGCGGCGCGCTTACGTAAAGCGATCCGCCGTAGGAATCTCTGGTAAAAAGATTCTCTTCGTTGATGTTGTTGAGATTGAACTGAGCGTTCAGCAGGTCTTCCTGCGCGCTGATGTTCTGCGACAGAAACGTTCCTTCACCAAAGAACTTCTGCGAGAAAGCGAATATCGAAAAGCCGGCGCTGATTGGTCGGTCCTTAATGTATGGCTCGGTGAATGAGAACTGGAATGAACGCTGCCGGTTGCCGGCCGCAAGGTTGAATGACAGCACCTCGCCGCGTCCGAGCAGGTTGTTCGTCGAGTATTCAAGACCGAAGAACGAACCACCAATGCCCGAGATACCGCCGTTGAACGAGATCTGCTGGCGGCCGCGTTCACTCACCTTCAGCGAGAGATCGACAGTCGCTTCTTCATCGTTCGTGCGGCGGTCGCCGTCTTTGTCTTTGTCGATCGGGTTGAAGTAACCCAGCTGGTTCAGTTTG
>Ga0207647_10002289_pt1 | contig 14588 bp, 10 predicted proteins | sample KBSCornC2_FD_184295 | JGI IMG/M metagenome (GOLD analysis project Ga0207647, IMG submission 184295) | Corn rhizosphere microbial communities from Kellogg Biological Station, Michigan, USA - C2 (SPAdes) (version 2) | ecosystem: Host-associated > Plants > Roots > Rhizosphere ...
TGCTAATATTCGCCCCGTTGCAACCTTCCCTTCCTTGCATCATTTGTCTCCCTTAAAACCAAAACAACTGGAAGGTGTTGATTTTGTTGTTTACCGTGAGCTGACAGGCGGAATTTATTTTGGGAAAAAAGAATTGAATGAAGAAGGCACAGAAGCCTCTGACCTTTGCATTTATAATAAAACAGAAATTGAACGCATCGCCCACCTGGCTTTTAAATCTGCACAACAAAGAAAAAAGAAACTAACGCTCGTTGATAAAGCCAACGTTCTGGAAACATCAAGATTGTGGCGCAAAGTTGTCCAGGAAGTTGCAAACAATTATACAGACGTAACAGTTGATTACATGTTTGTTGACAATGCATCGATGCAGATCATTGTCAATCCAAAACAATTTGATGTAATTCTCACTGAAAACATGTTTGGTGATATCATCAGCGATGAGGCCAGTGTGATCAGTGGTTCCCTTGGCATGTTACCTTCAGCTTCTGTTGGTGAACACACAGCCTTGTTCGAACCAATTCATGGATCCTATCCCCAAGCTGCGGGAAAAGACATTGCCAATCCAACGGGTTCGATTTTATCGGCTGCTCTTTTGCTCGAGCATTTAAATATGAGCACAGAAGCAGCACTGGTTCGTGAAGCAGTTGCGTGGGCGCTGGATGCAAAATTTGTAACAAAAGATATTGATCCGATCAATTACTATTTCACATCAACGGTTGGTGATTTGATTAGTGATTATGTATCCGGAAGATTGCCGAATGATTTTAACCAGGCAAATATTGAATTAAGAAAATCAACACTGATTTAAAATCATTTCTAACGCTTGCTTGCTGATGAATAGAACACGTGAGGTTTGTATTCAATTTAATTTTTGAAAACAACCGCCACAAAAAAAAGTTCTTTTTATCAAATCAGGATGTACATTCGTAGCAACGAATACATCCTTCATGTTGAAAAGCAGATTATATAATGTCATTAACACAATAGCAATAATTATTGTGATTGTCATTATTATTCCTGCAATGCATGGAGGTGGATTGTAATTGTAAATAAAAATTAAAAATACAAGAACCCGCCTCCAAAAAGGCGGGTTTTTTTATTGGCAAAATCATTTGAAGATTATGTATTACAACCAAGACACGATCATTTATCACAACGGTGAGTTTGTAAAAGCGGTGGACGCAAAGGCAAATGTGTTCGACGCTTCTTTGCATTACGGTTATGCAGTGTTCGAAGGAATTCGTTCGTATGGCACGACCAGTGGCGTAAAAATTTTCAAGGCAGAGGAACATTTCGAAAGAATGGAATTTTCCGCTAGTGCGATTGGCATACCTTATCCATATAAAAATGATGAATTGATTGATATTTCTTATGAAGTATTGAGAAGAAATAATTTGAAGGATGCTTACCTGCGTCCTATTGTTACCTGCCCGCCAAACATGTCTTTGACCGGTGCAAAATCTTCACAGCTAACGATAGCTGCCTGGGCCTGGGGAGCATTGCTCGGTGAAAAATTGATCAGGGTAAAAACATCATCCTACAGAAGAATAAATCCTTCAAGTTTTGTTGTTGAAGCAAAGGTTTCGGGACATTATGTGAATTCAATCCTGGCATCGAAAGAAGCAAAGGAGCTCGGTTATGATGAAGCCTTGTTGCTGGATATAAATGGATTTATTGCTGAAGGCCCGGGTGCTAATATCTTCTACGAAAAAAATGATGTCCTGTATACACCACAGCGTGGCAGCATTCTTCCTGGAATTACAAGGGCAACCGTGATTGAAATCTGTAAATCACTGGACATTGAAGTTGTAGAAAAACAAATCATTCCCGAAGAAGTTTTCAACGCAGACAGTGCATTCTATTGCGGCACCGCAGCAGAAGTGATCGGCATCGAATCTCTCGATGATAAAAAATTTCCAAAGAATTGGAATGAAACTTTAGGCGCGGTTGTCCAGGAGGCCTATAAAAACCTGGTACTTGAAAAACAAATCAAAACAGCAGAACAATTAGCATGAGTGAATTAAACAAATACAGCAGGGTTTTAACGCAGGATGAAACACAGCCTGCAGCACAGGCAATGCTCTACGGCATTGGACTCACCGACGAAGATTTAAAAAAAGCACAAGTTGGTGTTGTAAGTATGGGTTACGACGGTAACACGTGCAACATGCACCTGAATGATCTAGCAAAAATCATAAAGCGAGGCGTTTGGGATAATGATCTTGTTGGACTCATCTTCAACACAATTGGCGTTAGTGATGGGATGGCCAATGGAACCGACGGTATGCGCTATTCGCTAGTGAGCAGGGATATTATTGCTGATTCGATTGAAGCTGTTTGTGGCGCACAGTATTATGATGCTGTGGTTGCACTGCCCGGTTGCGATAAAAACATGCCCGGTTCTGTTATAGCAATGGGAAGACTGAACCGTCCGTCAATTATGGTTTACGGTGGAACAATTGCACCCGGTCACTATAATGGACAGGACTTAAATATTGTTTCTGCATTTGAGGCTTTGGGACAAAAGATTGCAGGCTCCATCAGCGAGGAAGATTTTCGTTGTGTAGTCAAAGCGTCCTGCCCTGGCGCAGGGGCATGCGGTGGCATGTACACTGCAAACACAATGGCTGCAGCTATCGAAGCTTTGGGAATGAGTCTTCCTTACTCTTCTTCCAATCCTGCTACCAGTGAAGAAAAAAAGAAAGAATGTCTTGAAGCGGGAAAAGCGATCAAACTCCTTTTAGAAAAAGACATCAAGCCCAAAGACATCATGACACGCAAAGCATTTGAAAATGCAATCACCGTGATAATGGTTTTGGGCGGATCAACGAATGCCGTATTGCACCTGATTGCAATGGCAAAAAGTGTTGATGTGGAATTATCACAGGACGATTTTCAAAAGATCAGCGATAAGGTTCCCGTCTTGGCAGATTTCAAGCCAAGCGGAAAATATTTGATGCAGGACCTGCATCAACATGGCGGGATCCCTTCTGTGATGAAATATTTGTTGAAAGAAGGCTTGCTTCATGGTGATTGTTTAACCGTAACGGGAAAAACGCTTGCAGAAAATTTAGCCTCGGTTCCTGATCTCAGTTTTGAAACCCAAAAGATTGTTCACCCGGTTTCAGACCCGATCAAACCAACAGGCCACCTGCAAATTCTTTATGGGAATCTTGCAGAAAAAGGAAGCGTTGCCAAGATCAGCGGTAAGGAAGGCGAACGCTTTGAAGGACCTGCAAGAGTTTTTGACGGGGAGTTCGAATTGATCAATGGAATTAACTCCGGAAAAATAAAACATGGCGACGTTGTTGTGATCAGATATGTAGGACCAAAAGGTGGACCTGGTATGCCCGAGATGCTCAAACCAACTTCAGCCATCATAGGTGCAGGATTAGGTAAATCTGTTGCATTGATTACTGATGGAAGATTCAGCGGTGGTACACATGGTTTCGTTGTTGGACACATCACACCTGAAGCTTATGATGGCGGCGGCATTGCACTGGTTCAGGATGATGACATCATTGAACTCGATGCAGTAAAAAACACCATCAATGTAAAAGTTGATGAAAAAATTCTTGCTGAAAGAAGAAAGAACTGGAAGCAGCCAGCACTCAAGGCAAGCAAAGGCATTCTATTCAAATACGCGCAGTGCGTTAAACCTGCCGACCAGGGTTGCGTGACCGACGAAAAATAGAAAATTACAACAGGCATTCATTAAAAAGAAAATAAACAGTTATGGAAACACTTAATGTAACAAAAGAGACGATCAAAGAAAAAACAAAACCTGTAAGTACAATTAGCGGCAGCCAGGCAGTGTTGGAAGCATTTCTTGCGGAAGGTGTTGACGTCGTCTTTGGTTATCCTGGTGGTGCCATAATGCCTATTTACGATGCATTGTACGATTATACAAATCGTCTTCAACATATTCTTGTTCGACATGAACAGGGTGCCATTCATGCTGCACAGGGTTTTGCACGGGCATCCGGGAAAACAGGTGTAGTGTTTGCGACAAGTGGCCCGGGTGCAACCAATCTTGTAACAGGATTGGCAGATGCGATGATTGACTCCACTGCTGTTGTTTGTATCACCGGGCAGGTGTTCGCTCATTTGTTGGGAACAGACGCATTCCAGGAAACAGATGTTATCAACATTACAACCCCGGTTACAAAATGGAATTACCAGGTCACGGATGCAAACGAAATTCCTTCTGTGCTCGCAAAGGCATTTTACATCGCTAAAAGCGGAAGACCCGGGCCAGTATTAATTGATATAACAAAGAATGCGCAGCTGCAGCAATTCAGTTATGAAGGGTATAGAAAATGTGATCATATCAGAAGCTATCGTCCCAAGCCAATTGTCCGCAAAGAGTATGTTGCGGAGGCCGCACGATTAATTAACGAAGCTAAAAAGCCTTTTGTAATTTTTGGTCAAGGTGTGATTCTTGGTAAAGCAGAAAAAGAATTTCAAAGATTTATTGAGAAAGGTGGGCTGCCTGCAGCCTGGACTATAATGGGAATGAGCGCCATTCCAACAGATCATCCGCTTGCAGTGGGAATGTTAGGTATGCATGGCAATTACGGCCCCAATGTGCTGACAAATGAATGCGATGTGTTGATTGCTGTGGGTATGCGTTTCGATGACCGGGTAACCGGGAGATTGGATAAATATGCGAAGCAGGCAAAGATCATCCATCTCGATATCGATCCTGCGGAAATTGATAAGAACGTAAAAGCAACGGTTCCGGTTTGGGGCGATTGCAAGGAAACCCTGCCCATGCTGACAGAACTGATCGAAGAAAAAGTTCACGTTGAATGGTTAGAAAAATTCAGAGAATATGAGCGCAAAGAAATAGAGAAGGTTGTTCACGAAGAGTTGAATCCGACTTCCGAGGTTATGACGATGGGCGAAGTAATTAAAGTGTTGAACGAACTGACCAACAACGAAGCCATCATTGTTAGCGATGTAGGTCAGCATCAAATGGTGGCCTGTCGTTATGCTCAAATGAAAAACAGCAGGAGCAATATTACTTCCGGCGGACTGGGAACGATGGGGTTTGGATTACCTGCTGCCATCGGCGCAAAATTTGGCGCCCCGGACAGAACGGTTGTTGCCATCATGGGCGATGGTGGTTTTCAAATGACCTTACAGGAACTGGGGACCATCATGCAATTCAAGCCGGATGTAAAACTTTTAATTCTCAATAACGAGTTCCTTGGCATGGTCCGCCAGTGGCAACAATTGTTCAATGACAGAAGATACTCTTTTGTAAATATTACGAGCCCTGATTTTGTCCTGTTGGCAAAAAGCTACAGTATTGAGGGAAAGAGAATTTCAAAAAGAGAAGATCTGGAAAATGCATTGAAAGAAATGCTGGAACACGAAGGCAGTTATTTGCTCGAAGTGATGGTTGGAAAAGAAAACAACGTATTTCCGATGGTGCCACAAGGAAGAGGAGTTGCGGAAATCGTGCTGGGCTCCGATGAGTTGTAAAAAATTCTGAACAACAAAAAGAAAAAAATGCAAAAGCAGGAATATACCATAACAGTTTATACAGAAAACCAGATTGGTTTGCTCAATAGAATTGCTATCATTTTTTCAAGAAGGAAGATCAACATTGAAAGTTTGAATACTTCTCCATCCGAAGTGGATAGTGTTCACCGCTTCACGATTGTCATCAATGAAACTGAAGATGTGGTAAGAAAACTTTGCCGCCAGATTGAAAAACAGGTTGAAGTGTTGAAAGCTTATTACAACACCAATGAGGAAATTGTTTGGCAGGAGTTAGCAATGTACAAAGTGCCAACCGATATTATTGCTGAAAAAGTAAAAGTAGAACGTTTGCTTCGCCAGTTTGGCGCAAGAGCTGTGGTAATTCGAAATGATTACACTGTCTTTGAAACCAGTGGCCACCGTGAAGAAATTGATGGTCTGATCAAGGCTTTGGAACCTTACGGGCTTATTGAATTTGTCCGGAGTGCACGGGTTGCGATCATTAAATCAAGCAGTGGCTTTCATGAAAAATTAAAGGACTTTGAATACCACGAACCGGGGGAAGAGCCGGTTGAAAACGAATATTTAAATCAGCAGGCGGAGGTTTTTGATATGTGAGTCCTTCGCAAAAAAGACCGAAGCACTAAAGGTTTTTTGATTGCGCTATTCTTATATAAAATCATTCATCCTTTTTGTAAATAGAAACAATAACAATTAAATCCTATCAACAATGGCAAAATTAAATTTTGGTGGCGTGGAAGAAAACGTGGTTACCCGCGAAGAGTTTCCTCTTTCAAAAGCGCAGGAAGTTTTAAAAAATGAAACCGTAGCGGTAATCGGCTATGGTGTTCAGGGTCCGGGGCAGGCATTGAACCAGAGAGATAACGGTATCAATGTAATTGTCGGACAAAGAAAAAATTCAAAGTCCTGGGATAAGGCGGTGAAAGACGGTTTTGTTCCAGGTGAAACGCTTTTTGAAATTGAAGAAGCCCTGCAAAAAGGAACAATCATTTGTTACCTGCTCAGCGATGCGGCGCAAATTCAATTGTGGCCGACTGTAAAAAAATATTTAACCCCGGGCAAAGCCTTGTACTTCTCTCATGGTTTTGGAATTACTTACAACGATCAAACAGGAATTGTTCCTCCAAAAGATGTTGATGTGATTCTTGTTGCCCCAAAAGGTTCGGGCACTTCGCTTCGCAGGATGTTTCTGCAAGGTCGTGGCTTAAATAGTAGTTATGCAATTTTTCAGGATGCAACGGGTCGTGCATTTGAAAGAGTAGTTGCACTTGGCATTGCAGTTGGCAGCGGCTATCTGTTTGAAACCAATTTCAAAAAAGAAGTCTATAGTGATCTTACCGGTGAAAGAGGAACATTGATGGGTGCAATCCAGGGAATCTTTGCTGCGCAGTTTGAAGTCTTGCGGGCAAAAGGACACTCTCCTTCTGAAGCTTTCAACGAAACTGTTGAAGAACTCACACAATCACTGATGCCGCTGGTAGCAGAAAACGGAATGGACTGGATGTATGCCAACTGTTCCACTACTGCCCAACGCGGCGCACTGGACTGGTGGAAAAAATTCCGTGATGCTACGCTTCCTGTATTCAATGAATTGTATGAAAGTGTGGCCCAGGGTAAAGAAGCTGCCAAGTCCATTGAAAGCAACAGCAAGACTGACTACCGCGAAAAGCTGGAAGAAGAATTAAAAGAATTGCGTGAAAGTGAATTGTGGCAGGCCGGCAAAACTGTTCGCAGTCTTCGTCCTGAGAACCAGGAACCGGTTTTTGAATCAGAAACAAAGGACAAGCGTTTTGAAAAATTAAAATTCTCATCGCCACTTTATAATGACTAATTCATTTGCCAAAATTGTTGATCTGGATTACCAGAAAGCTGTAGAAAGATTAAAACCGGTGGTAATTAAAACACCACTGGTTTTGTCTCGCAGCCTGTCGAGGAAATATAGCTGCAACGTTTATCTGAAAAGGGAAGATTTGCAGGTGGTGCGCTCCTATAAATTGCGCGGCGCTTATAACATGATGAGTAGTTTGCCAAGGGAACAACTTGATAAAGGTGTGGTTTGTGCAAGCGCAGGCAATCATGCACAGGGATTTGCATACAGCTGTAAAAAATTGGGTGTGAAAGGTGTGGTGTTCATGCCGATTATAACACCACAACAAAAAGTACAACAGACAAAATTTTTTGGTGAAGAATTTATAGAGATCAAGTTAATTGGTGACACATTTGATGATTGCTCAATTGCGGCGCAAGAATTCACCCTGAAAAACGGGATGAGTTTTATTCCCCCTTTTGACCATCCAAAAATTATTGAAGGCCAGGCAACAGTTGCGGTCGAAATCTTAAATGAATTAAGCAACGTTGACTTTTTATTCGTTCCGATCGGTGGTGGCGGGCTGTGTTCGGGTGTTGGATCCTATTTTAAAACATTTTCACCCAGCACAAAGATTATCGGAGCCGAACCCCAGGGTGCTCCTTCCATGAAAGCTGCTTTAGAAGCAGGCCATCCTGTAACACTCACAAACATTGATCGTTTTGTGGATGGTGCCGCAGTAAAGACCGTGGGTGAGCTTACTTTTTCTATTTGCAAAAATGTTTTAGATGAAATGAATTTAGTGCCTGAAGGAAAAGTATGTTCAACCATATTGGAATTGTACAACAAAGACGCTGTAGTTGTGGAACCCGCCGGTGCATTGTCGATCGCGTCTCTTGATAATTATGCCAGGGAGATCAAAGGCAAAAATGTTGTTTGCATAGTTAGCGGAAGCAATAACGATATCGACCGCATGCAGGAAATAAAAGAACGTTCGCTGCAGTACGAAGGATTAAAACATTATTTCCTGGTTCGCTTCGCACAAAGACCAGGTGCCCTTAAAGAATTTGTGAACTATGTCCTTGGACCCGATGATGATATTGTGCGGTTTGAGTACATACAAAAACACAATAAGGAAACCGGGCCTGCACTCGTTGGTATCGAATTAAAATCAAAGAAAGATTACCAATCACTCCTCGACAACTTACAGAGATATCATATCAACTATACTGAATTAAACAATGACGATAATTTGTTTGGATACATTGTTTAGTTGTTTTCCACATTGTTGATTTGTTTTAACAAATCATTATTTTTTAATTAAAAAAACACTATAATTGCAAACCCAAATTTCCGGTGGAAATAAAAAGTCCACTGTTGAAACAGCGGACGCTAACGATTGCTTGCTATATAAATAGATTCTTAAGTCTTTGCTAATTGGGTGCTACGATTTGCTACTTGCTTTACGATTGCTTGCTTTATGAATTAACTTCGCTGCTAAAGTAGACCGTCTTTATAATTTTATTCAATCAAGTTTTTGCGGATTACCGATGTCAAAACAAATGGCGATTCGCCAAAACCATTGACAGGCTTAGGTTTCAAAGAGTTGCATACATTATGTCCAAACGTTCGAACGATATTTTATTTCAGTTAATTCATTCACTCGAAAAAGCGGAGAAGAGACATTTCAAACTGTACATAAAGCGAAGTTCATCGAATGAAAATTTGAAAATCGTTCAGTTGTTTGATGCCCTGGATAAGATGAATGAGTATGATGAGAAAATTCTTTTGAAAAAAATTCCAAGTATTCAAAAAACCCAAATCTCAAATTTAAAAGCGCATTTATACAAACAGGTCTTGGCCAGCTTACGCCTATTAAAAAGCGCTGAGAGTATCGACCTTCAGCTTAACGAGCAGTTCGATTATGCTCACATTCTTTATAAAAAGGGGTTGTTCCTTCAGAGCCTGAAAATTTTAGAAAAAGCAAAGGAAACTGCCAAGGTCAATCATAAGTTCACGTTTCTAAATCAATTAATTTCTTTAGAAAAAAGAATTGAATCGCTTCACATTACAAGGAGCATGCAGGACAGGGCTGAAAGTCTGTCCGAAGAAGCAGTGCAAGTGAGCCGGCAGATTGATATGGTTGCGAGGCTTTCAAATCTTTCTTTGCAATTATACAGTTGGTATATAAAACATGGACATGCGCGCAACGAAGAAGACGAAAAAGAAATCAGGTTTTATTTAAAGAATAATCTTCCGGAAGGTTCGTGGAATGAAACAGGTTTTTACGAAAGATTGTACCTGTATCAAAGCTATACCTGGTATGCTTTTATAAGACAGGACTTTTTACAGTACTACCGCTACACTCAAAAATGGGTTGACCTGTTTGAAGAGATTCCATTGATGAAACGTGTGGAAACAGGCCACTACATAAAGGGATTACACAATCTTCTCAACTCGCATTTTGATCTGCGCAATCACAGCAGGTTTTCTGAAACACTTGCAGCGCTGGAAGCCTTTTCTAAAACAGAACGGGTGCAGGAAAATGACAACTTCAGGATCCATACATTTTTATACATCTCCCAGGCAAAACTCAATCAACATTTTTTAAGAGGAACTTTCAAAGAAGGTTTATCATTAATTCCCGAGATCAAAGAAAAGCTTGAAGAGTATTCCCTGTTCATCGATCCTCACCGCGAGATGGTTTTCAATTACAAAATTGCAAGTCTGTATTTTGGAAGCGAAGATTATGATACCTGCATTGATTATTTGCAAAACATCATCAATGATAATGTGGGCCTGCGTTACGACCTTCAATGCTATGCGCGCCTTCTGCATTTAATGGCGCATTATGAATTGGGTAATTACGAGTTGATGGAATATTTGTCAAAATCTGTTTATCGTTTCATGGCCAAGATGGAAAACCTGACTGCATTTGAAGAAGAGATCTTAAAATTCTTGCGCCGGTCGTTCTATATCCCGAGGGATAAAATGAAAACTGAGCTTGAGAAGTTTTTGGAAAGGGTAAAACATTTTGAACGCAACCGTTTTCAAACAAGAGTATTTGTTTACCTGGATTGGATTTCATGGGTGGAAAGCAAAGTGTATAACAAACCGATGCACCAGATCATTCACGAAAAATATCTTAGCGACAAACGAAGTGCGCCGCTTGGGAAAAAGAAATTGATGCAAAAAGCATCCTGATAAAAAAAGAGCACCTAGACAAGTGCTCTTTTGACTTTAAAATTAACCTGTATTAAGCAACGAGTTGTTCTTTTAATTTACCGTTGGTTTTAGGAATTGTAATTTCTTCTGCAGACTTCACCGTTTTAATTATTCTTGCTGCGACCTTATATGGATCTGCAGCGCTGTTGGGCCTGCGATCTTCTAACCAGCCCTTCCACCCTCTTTCAACCGTTCCAATCGGAATTCTGATGGAAGCGCCCCTGTCCGAGATCCCGTATTTGAATTCATCAATCGCCGCTGTTTCGTGTTTACCTGTCAAACGAAGGTGATTATCTGGTCCGTAAACTTCAATGTGCTCGTTTATCACAGGCCTGAAGGCTTCGCAAATACTTTCATAGACATCACGGCTTCCGCAGGTTCTTAATGTGCTGTTCGAAAAGTTTGCATGCATGCCGCTCCCGTTCCAATCCAGGTTACCAAGTGGCTTGCAATGCCAGTTAATTGATACACCATATTTCTCTCCTATTCTTTCTAGAAGATAACGGGCAATCCAAACCTGGTCGCCGGCAGCCTTTGCTCCTTTTGCAAATATTTGAAACTCCCATTGGCCGGCTGCAACTTCTGCATTGATGCCTTCAACATTTAATCCCGCCTCAATACAGGCGTCCAGGTGTTCTTCAACAATTTGACGGCCATAAGCATTCATTGCACCAACAGAACAATAGTAGGGACCTTGCGGCCTGGGAAAACCTCCGTCGGGGAAACCGAGAGGTTTGTCTGTTTCAGGATTCCACAAGAAATACTCCTGCTCAAATCCAAACCAAAAATCATTATCATCGTCATCGATCAATGCCCTGCCATTTGACAGGTGTGCTGTCCCGTCAGGATTTAGCACCTCGCACATTACGAGATAAGCATTTTTTCTTTGCGGATCTTTTGTAATAAAAACCGGCTGCAATAAACAATCGGAAGAACCGCCCGGTGCCTGTTCGGTTGAAGAACCATCGAAACACCATAAGGGACAATCTTCTAATTTGCCGCTGAAATCCCTTTCAATTTTTGTTTTACTGCGAAGGCCCTGGATTGGTTTATATCCGTCAAGCCAGATGTACTCTAATTTAGATACTGACATAATTAAGTTGTTTTTTATTTTGAATAAGGTGTTGTGATAGTGCCGTTGGTAGTGTTTTCAGGATTGTTGGCAATGGTTTCAAAAAAATCTGCCTGGACTTCTTTTTCAACCAGCCCGTTTTTTGTTGAAACAAGAATAGTTCCCTGGACATATTTTTCATTGTGCTGGGAAGCGTCCAGTCCTTCTTCTTCTTCCTGGTTGCTTACTCTTATAGGAACAATGAAATTGATAAATTTGAAAATCGCAAAGGAAACAACAAAGCTGTAAGTGACTGCAATGGCCATCGCTTTAGCCTGTGTAAGGAAAAATGCAAAATTGCCATACGCCAGGCCGTTACTGCCCGCAGGGTAAATTGCTTTGGATGCAAACACACCGGTCATTAACATTCCGACCATACCACCAATACCGTGGCACGGAAAGACGTCTAATGTATCGTCAAGAGAAGACTTTGATTTGATATAGACAGCGATATTGGAAACTACCGCAGCAATCACTCCAATAAAAATACTTTGAGGTATTGCAACATAACCAGCAGCCGGGGTAATGGCAACCAGGCCAACTACAGCACCAACGCAAAATCCAACCACAGACGGCTTTTTGCCTTTCATTACATCAAAGAACATCCATGATAAACCTGCAGCAGCAGCGGCAGTATTCGTGGTGAAGAAAGCTGATACCGCACTTGCATTTGCAGCCAGCGCAGAACCCGCATTAAAGCCAAACCAGCCAAACCACAGTAATCCGGTTCCGATCAGAACATAAGGAATATTGGACGGCACATTCTCAACATTATTTAAGTGTGCGATTCTTGGCTTCAAAACTATTGCGCCTGCCAGTGCCGCGCAGCCTGCAGAAATATGAACTACAGTTCCACCCGCAAAGTCCAATGCGCCCATCTTGGCCAGGAAACCATCAGGATGCCAGCTCCAATGTGCAAGCGGTGCATAGACCAGCAAACTAAAAAGAACAGTAAAAAGAACATAAGCCACAAAACGCATTCTCTCGGCAATTGCACCCACGACCAGTCCGGGCGTAATGATGGCAAACATTAATTGAAAGACAGAAAAAAGAGATTTAGGAATGGTTGGTGCGAGGCTCCAGGGTTCCCCGGAATTTACACCCTTGAAGAAAAGATGTGTGAATGGATTTCCAATCAAGCCTTTTATGCTATCGCCAAATGCAAGGCTGTATCCGACAACAATCCATAAAACACCAACAACGCCTGCAGCCACCACACTTTTCATCATCGTGGAAAGAATGTTTTTCCTGTGTACCATACCTCCATAAAAAAATGCAAGGCCGGGAGTCATTAAAAAAACCAAGGCTGTAGCAATTAACATCCACGCAATGTCTGCGACATTATACTTGCCATTATCAAAATTCGGGAGCGTGGGAATAAAAACCGCGATCATTGCAATTGCAAAAAGCACTAAAAAGGGAGCAGCTGATTTAATTTTAGATGTGTTCATATTTCTTCATTTAGGTGTTTACAAAATTTTAAAACTGGTATACTGCCGCTACTAAAACATTCACCGCTGTTTTTGTTGATGTACCATCTTTCTTCGTAAATATTTCTTCGCTGGAATTGTCTATTCTGAATTCAGGTATTATGATTAAGTTGTCGATTTTGAAATTGGCCGATAACGTGTTTGCAAAAATTTTACAGCCGTCAATGGAATTTGTTGGAATTTTTAATTGGTGCTTATCGCTGAAATATTCACTTCTTAGCGTAAGTCCGAATGAAGACGTTGGATCCAGGTTTAAATAAATTGCTGAACCCCACCATGATTTTGCTGAACTGTTCTTTGCACCATCCCAATGTTGAATTGCGTTTATGGTCCCGTTATAACCAAAAGAAAATTTATCATTTAGCTTACTTGTAAGAACGATGTCAAACTGGTTTGTTTTGGAAGTGTCAGGGGTCTTACCTCCCACATAGTTCAAATAGAGTTTAAATAAATCGCTGGCGGTAAAACTGTATTGTGCCAACAAAAATTTTTTATTCAATACGCCGTCCGGAACATATTTGTAGTCGTTTGGATTTGCCACGCCCACCATCAGTCCACTTTTCCCTATTGTAAAATCTGCTTTTACACCTGTGTGAAAAAAAGGACCGTTGGTAAACATATAGGACATGCTGTAGTTCCTGTTCAATTGCGGATCGACTAATTCATACCCGACATGGGTTGCCCAGCTTCCTGCAGTAAACTTTACCAGCGTGCCCACAGAATAGCTGACATAGAGTTGCTTGACTGCGGCAAGTATTCCATCATCATTATAGGAAAACTCCCGGGCTCTTTTTCCAAAACCAAGATCAGCTACAGCATCAAGTTTTGACGTCTTGTGTTCAAATTTTACACTTGCCATTCCTGGTTCGAACCGGTTGTGCGAATTGGTGAATGAAGTGTAGTTATTTGCCTTTGACTGACCAAAATCGTATTTGTAATAAAAGTCCACAGAACCCGAAATGCTTAGGGGAGATGTCTTTGTGGAGTCTTGCGCAAAACTGGTAACAACCATCATAGCAAAAAGGGGTGCAAGTAATTTTCGTAACATTGTGTTGGTTTTTAAGTTTAAAAAGAAAGGTATTGCGCGTCGTAAGCTTGTTCCAGAAGCTTATTTCGCAAGCAATACCTTTTGTTGTTATATGAATTTGAAAAGTCGATTTTCAAAATTTCACAAGGACTAAATCTTAAATCTCCAACTCAATGCAAGCTTTAATGATGTTAAAATTAGGATACTGGCCTCAACTTATCAAATATTTATAATTATAATGTTAGTTAAAACGCCTAAATGTTTGGAAAACGTTGATAAGTTCAGTGGTTTTAGGAAATTAAATGAACGCTACGGTTTAAAATCGCAGCTGTTTTGTAAAATATACATAGTTTATGTATATTTTTAATTCGTAGATCTCTTCCTGGTAACTGACTTGGATTATTCTCAATTTCTCCC
>Ga0207647_10002291_pt1 | contig 14577 bp, 18 predicted proteins | sample KBSCornC2_FD_184295 | JGI IMG/M metagenome (GOLD analysis project Ga0207647, IMG submission 184295) | Corn rhizosphere microbial communities from Kellogg Biological Station, Michigan, USA - C2 (SPAdes) (version 2) | ecosystem: Host-associated > Plants > Roots > Rhizosphere ...
AAAAGAATACATGGCCGCCCAGGATCCAACCGATCCTGGGATCCTCGTGTTGTCGCGTTTTGCCGGCGCGGCTGACGAGCTTTCGCAATCCTTGATCGTTAACCCCTATGTGGTCGACGAGATTGCTGACGCGATAGCAAAAGCGCTGGCCATGCCGCTCGAGGAAAGAATTGCAAGACACGGTGCCCTCGAGCCGTATCCGGCGCAATGACGCGGCACAATGGTGGACGTCATTTCTCGGGGCGCTAGCGGACAGGAGCTAGCGTGGCCTGGCAGGAACCGACCGGATTCCTCTTCGCGCACAGGTTTCAGCTTGTCTGGTGAAATTTTCTTCAGCGGCATGAAACGAGCGCCATTCTGCGACGTTGGCGCTGCAGGTGAAGATGTAGGGAATAGCGCCATGAAGATATCACTGTTGCGGTTTCATGAACTTGCAGCGCCACGCGGAGAGGGGCTGCATCCGGTTTTCTTGCAGCCACGGTTGACCAGTCCGCCGGACTTCGTCGCGCTGCCGATTGTTGAGGTGGGCGAGGAACAAAGCCCTCGCCCCCTGCTCCAACTGGTCAGGCCTCGGTCAGCAGACGGCTGACGGCCTGCCTTCATACGGGTCAAACCGGCGAGCTGGAGGACGCCGTCCTGTGGCTGTCCAAGCCGACAACTTGCGCTTGGAAGCGCACAAGTGGTGATTGGCAGATCAGGAATCGCAAGGAGCAACGGACTTCCTTTCATCGGCTCCAACCGACACGCAACGATCAGATTGTGCCAGCACCCATTGTGGCTAAACTGATAAATGCTGACCCTAAAGAAATAATCTTTACATCAGGCGCTACAGAGGCAGATAACCTGGCTATAAAGGGTGTGTATGAAATGTATGCATCTAAAGGTAACCACATCATTACTGCTACTACTGAACATAAAGCAGTACTGGATACCTGCAAGCACATAGAAAAAACAGGCGGTAAAGTAACCTACCTGGAAGTGAAAGCCGATGGCCTGATAGACCTTGCTGAACTGGAAGCTGCCATTACCCCTGAAACAATACTGATAGCCATAATGTATGGCAACAATGAAATAGGTGTGATACAGCCGGTGCGTGAAATAAGCGCTATAGCCCGCAAGCATGGTGTACTGTTCTTTACAGATGCTACGCAGGCAGTAGGTAAAGTGCCGGTAGATGTACAGAAGGACGGTATAGACCTGATGGCCTTCAGCGCACATAAAATGTACGGACCTAAGGGTGTAGGTGCATTGTACGTGCGCCGTAAGAACCCACGTGTGAAGGTGACTGCACAAATGGACGGCGGCGGCCACGAGCGCGGTATGCGCAGTGGTACACTGAACGTGCCGGGTATAGTAGGCTTTGGTAAAGCATGCGAACTGTGCATGAATGAAATGGAAAGCGAAGCTAAACGCCTGAGCATTATGCGCGACAGACTGGAAAGCGCGCTGATGGAACTGGAAGAAGCCTATGTGAACGGCAACCGCGAACATCGCCTGCCGCACACTGCCAACATATCTTTCAAATACGTGGAAGGTGAAGGACTGATGATGGGCTTTAATAAAGATATAGCTGTATCAAGCGGGTCTGCCTGTACCTCTGCATCACTGGAGCCAAGCTATGTACTGAAAGCACTGGGCCTGGGTGATGACCTGGCACATAGCTCACTGCGCTTTGGCCTGGGACGCTTTACAACTGACGAACAAATAGACTACACTATAAATGCGGTAAAAAACACAGTGCTGAAACTGCGTGAAATGAGCCCGCTATGGGAAATGTATAAAGAAGGCGTGGATATAGATGCGATAGAATGGGCACACCACTAAATAATAATATTACTACACTAACAAAAAAACGTACAAATGGCATATTCAGATAAAGTTATAGATCATTACCAGAACCCTAAGAACGTGGGGACGCTGGATAAAAGCAAAAACAATGTAGGCACAGGTCTGGTGGGAGCACCTGAGTGCGGTGACGTAATGCGCCTGCAGATAGAAGTAGATGAAGAAAGCGGCCTGATAAAGGATGCTAAATTCAAAACATTTGGCTGCGGCTCTGCTATCGCTTCATCTTCATTGGCTACAGAATGGCTGAAAGGGAAAACCGTAGACCAGGCACTGGCTATAGATAACATGGATATAGTAGAAGAACTGAACTTACCACCGGTAAAAATTCACTGCTCTGTACTGGCAGAAGATGCTATAAAAGCAGCGATAAATGACTACCGCGTAAAGAATGGCTTACCGGAATTGACATTAGAACAGAAACCACATTAATTTAAAGCTTAACAATAACCAACTAATTGTTGGCTGATGGTGTGGTAAAAGTTCTTTGAAGGATAGAGAGAACGAAACACTATTATCCACAAATAATAATCCCTTGTGTTTATGATATTCATTAGTGAGAAGGCAAGAGAGAAAGTAACAAAGCTTAAAGAAGACAGCGAATTAGGCGATGACTATTTTTTACGTGTAAGTGTAGTAGGTGGCGGCTGTTCCGGTTTATCATACAAATTGGATTTCGATAACGAATCGCAACCAAACGACCAGGTGTTTGAAGACAATGGCGTAAAGCTGGTGACAGACCTCAAAAGCTTTTTGTACTTATGTGACACCACATTGGATTTTTCAGATGGGCTGAATGGTAAAGGGTTTCACTTTATAAACCCCAATGCGAGCAGAAGCTGCGGATGTGGGGAAAGTTTTGCAGTGTAGATAATATTATCACGTTTTTATAAATAAGGCCGGGCTTAATGCCCGGCCTTATTGCTTATTTCCCATCACTAGATGGTAGTGGCTGACCGCTGTTGTAGTTCATGTTGCGGTGATCGTTTTTTTTCACGCCATCATTCTGGCGGCTATTTTTGCCATGGTATGGATTGTCCATAGCGTCATTGTTCACTTTTATATTGTGATGCGCATAAGAGCTGCTCCTGTGGTGGGTGGTATGTCTTCTGTGCTTCGTATAGCGGTGGTGGGTAGTATGGCGAGTAGTGTGGTGCTCCTGGGCCTGGGCATACGTGAAGCCGAAGGCCATGAGAAATAATAATAATTTTTTCATGTTATGTTGTGGTTTTGTTTATAATAATATGTATATAACAAAATAATGCCGCAGGGCTGATTAAGCACCTGCGGCAATTATAACTCATCCTAAAAATTGAGTTTTGGTTGTGTTTTATTAAGGTCGGCTACCATCGTTGCCAGGCAATACCATACCTGTCTGGTAAGCATTGAGGTTACGATGTTCATTCTTTATTACACCATCGTTTTGCTTGCTGGGTTCACCCTGGTAAGGATTGTTCATATCATCGTTTACTACTATGTTGTGTCTTCTGTAACCTGCAAAAGAACGTACACGATTGTTAGCAGCATAATTTATAGCACGACATGGGGAAGTACGGTTGGCATTTCTGCCTGACGTAGGAGCTAAATTAACATTGCTATTATTATTATCTGAACCTGTCCATACTATAGTTTTTTCTTTATAGACTGTAGGGGTACCAATACCGCTTAAGTTATCAGGTACAAGGTCTGTTTGTGCTTTTGCTACAGGCACAGTAGGTGGTACTGTGGTAGTTGATATGGCCATATCGTCACTTGTTCTTTGATTTAAAGGACGGTAAACTAATGGACGCATAGTCTTAGTATGCCTGTAAGCCATGTGATGATGCTTTACTGTATGATGTTTCTTTGTCTTGCAAGTGCAATCTTTTGATTGAGCGTCTGCGCCAACCTGTATTAATCCTACAAGTGTGAGCGCCATTAATATCTTTTTCATAATCTCTTTTTTTAGTCTTTAGTTATAAATTCATCTTTCTGCTAACAAGTAAAAAAACAGCGTGCCACGCAATGTTAAAAAAATTATAACGCCGCTTAATGGGTATATAAACCATTGTTTTGTGTGCTGTTTGCAGGGGGATTTGTATTGTCCTTTGTTCTATCATAGTAGACCCCATTCCCCTGATAGGTACCATTATTGGGTGGTATGGGCTGGCCTACAGGTTTGTTATTCTGATAACTGCTGTTATTGAGCATATCAGAAGTATTATAGTTGGCAGGACGCTGTGGATTCGCTGGCTGCAAGGCAGGAGATTTAATAAAATCCCTGGTGCGCCTTACAGTGTCAGTAGTTCTCACCTGTGCGCTATTATGAAAAGGGAACACACAGATCATTACCAGACTCATCATTATCGTTTTCATAATTCAGCATATTTAAGGGGTAAACACTACAAATGATATGGTTTAAAATAATCCCGATGCATTTCCGCTACGGAGCAATAGGAGGTGCTGGGTGTGCGGGTGGTGATGGCGGAGCTGGCGGATGTGGTGGTGTGCCGCAGGAGCTAACATATATAGCGGCGATAAACAGTAATGCGAATATCTTTTTCATGATCTCTTTATTTACTTAACAATAATTATCTCATTGTTACACATAAAAAAATCAATCCACTAAATGCTAATAAATGCAAAAGCCTGCCACATGAATGCAGCAGGCCTGGTAAGTAATGATTTATTATCTAGCTAAATAAAGGCTTAATAATGACGCGGGTCATTCTGATACACGTGATGGTCATAGTGGTGACGACGCCACCTGTAGCGATCTTGCGTATCATAATCATAAGTTTTTATGCGGGCCACACAGGAACTAAGATATAGGGCTATGCATGATAAAACTATAAGTGTACTTATTTTCATTTGATATCTCTTTAATAGTAATACGGTGAAAAATGCACAGTAAAATAGAAAAATTTATTTAAAAAAGAATATTCTGACGCTTTTATGCCACTACATACATACCGGAAATAAAAAAGGTTGATGATTGAATCAACCTTTTTTAAAAATATTTTGAAGTACCTGTACGAGGCAGTAGTCTAGTGATACCAGGAGTTGCGGTGATGATGGAAATATGGTTTCCCTCTATCTCCGGACTCTATCCTGTGCCTGTGTATGGCGCAGGAACTCATGGTAAAGATTACGGCCACTAGCAAGCTCAATGCGAGTACTATTTTTCTCATAATTTCAATTTTAATAATAGCGGGGCAGCGCAAATTTATTTTTTAAAGGCTTAATATACTAGCTTTTTTGCAAAAAAGAGGGTATAAAAGAACAAAAGGATAAAAAATAAGGACTTAAACGCTATAAAAATAATAAAGGAACTGAAAAATATCAGCCCCTTTATTAAAAAGTTTTCAGGTGTTACCTACCGCTATCTGTACGCAAGGTGTTGCCGGGCTTGTATAATGTGTTCGTATTGGTGTTTGTATTATTCATATTGGGGTTCTGGTTGGTATTTGTACTGTTAATACTGCGGTTAGTACTACCTGTATTGTTATACCCCTTTACATTATTAGCGTTTGGGGTAGTTGCATTATTTTGCGGTGTAAGGGTGGAATTTTGGCCTGTACCATTCTGGTTCATCGTTCCATTGGTATTGTAGCTCTGTGCATACGCAGCACCACTAAGCATCAGCATAGCTCCAAGTGCCATCATCATCTTTTTCATAGTTTTAATTTTTATATAGCTCCGCTATCTTCAGATCGGGCTTAGTTAATAATAATAATAGATATCGCAATAGAGGTATAAAAAATATGCCTTAACAGCAGCATAAATGTTAATTCTAATAATATTATTTATTATTATTTTTGTAAAAACGCATTATCAGTTTAGCAACTATGCATATTGCAGCAATCAATTAGCTAAAGCATGATTTATTAAGTATTTTTGTACCAAATTAAAGTAACGAAGTCATGTTGAAGACAGGTAACACCATAGTGAGTATATATACGGAAATGACGCCGAATCCGGAAACAATGAAATTTGTTGCCAACAAATTGTTGTATCCAGGCAAAAGCATCGATTTTCCGGATGAATCGAGCGCCGCACCTTCTCCATTAGCAAAAGAACTATTTGCATTCCCTTTTATACGCAGTGTGTTTATAGCAAGCAACTTTGTAACGCTTTCTAAAACACCTGATACGCAGTGGGATGATGTAATACCATCTATACGCGAGTTCCTGAAACAATACCTGGAAGAAGGTAAAGTAGTAATAAACGAAGACCAGGTAGTAGCGAAGAAAGAAAGCAATAGCGTAAGCTCTGACGATACAGATGTGGTGAAACGCATAAAAGAACTCCTGGAAAACTACGTGAAACCGGCTGTGGAAATGGACGGTGGGGCTATAAGCTTTAAAGGCTATGATGATGGCGTGGTGAAGCTGATGATGCAGGGCTCCTGCAGCGGCTGCCCAAGCTCTATGATAACGCTGAAGGCAGGTATAGAAGGTATGATGAAACGTATGATACCTGAAGTGAAGGAAGTAGTGGCAGAATCAGAATAAAAATATTAGGAAATATAAATTTTAGAATGAGCAGCAGCCGAGAGGCTGCTGCTTTTTTGTGACATGATATACCTAAAAGTTAAAAAAACTATGGAAGCAGCCCTATAGCCAGCTCTTTTTTAGTTAGTGTGTGATTTATCCTATATTTATCGAATTCTTTTATAGGGATGGACAATAAAAATAACTACGTGGCCATAATGGCCGGGGGCATAGGCAGCAGATTTTGGCCGGTGAGCCGCACGCAGTACCCCAAACAATTCCTGGATCTGCTAGGTACAGGTAAGTCGCTGATACGATGGACTTACGATCGCTTTAAAAATATATGTCCTAAAGAGAATATATACCTGATAACCAACCAGGCATATATTGCTACTTTAAAAAAGCAGATACCTGAGATAAGCGACGACAACATAATTAGCGAACCGTCGAGAAAGAACACAGCCCCTTGTGCGGCCTATTTTGCCCATAAGATGATGGCGCTGAACCCGAATGCGAACATAATAATGAGCCCTGCCGACCACTTGATAATGGATGAGCAGGCTTTTGAGCGCACAACACTGGACGCTCTGGAATTTGTGGGCAACCATAATGCACTGCTGACACTGGGCATAAAGCCTACACGTCCTGACACAGGCTATGGCTATATACAATATGATACCGAGCAGGAACTGGACAGGGTTTATAAAGTAAAGACCTTTACTGAAAAGCCATCGCTGGAACTGGCGCGTACTTTCCTGAAAAGCGGGGACTTCCTGTGGAACTCAGGAATATTTGTATGGAATGTAAAAACCATCTACAATGCTATAGAGAAGCACCTGCCTGAGATGCACGAAGTATTTTTGCAGGCTAAGGATGTATATAATACAGCAGCCGAACATGATGTGATAAACAGCCAGTACCCGCAATGTCCCAATATATCTATAGACTATGGTATAATGGAGAAGGCAAAGAATGTGTACGTGATACCAAGCTACTTTGGCTGGAGCGACCTGGGTACATGGGAATCAGCATACGAGAACTCGGAAAAAGACTACCTGGGCAATGCTGTATATGGAGATAACGTGATGGTGATAGATGCTACAGAATGCATGATAAAAGCGCCTAACGACAAACTGGTGGTGCTACAGGGATTAGAAAACTTTATAGTAGTTGATACACCGGACGTGCTGCTGATATGCGAACGCAACAGGGAGCAACAGATAAAAGAATATGTGGCTGAAGTGAAACGCAATAAAGGCGAGAAATTTTTATAGCAGCATGGAATTACCGCAGAAACATTCAGCCACAGGCACAACTATTTTTACGGTGATGAGTGCATTGGCGCAACAGCACAATGCCATAAATCTGTCACAAGGATTTCCTGATTATCCTATAGACGAGCGACTGGCTAAACTGCTATATGAAGCAGCCAGTACCGGATATAATCAATATGCACCAATGCCGGGACTGCCTTTGCTGCGACAGGCTGTGGCAGGCGATTTTAAGAAGCGCTACAATCTGGATATAGATGCAGATACAGAGATAACCATAACACCGGGTGCAACCTATGCTATATACACGGCATTTACTGCGGTAATAACACCGGGTGATGAAGTAATAGTGCTGGAACCTGCATACGATAGCTATATACCGAATATAGAGATGAACGGGGCGCGGGTGGTACCTGTATCGTTATCTGCACCGGAGTTTAACGTGGATTGGGATAAAGTGCAGGGGGCAGTAACAAACAAAACGAAAGCCATAATAATAAACACTCCGCACAATCCTACGGGCGCAGTATGGCAGCAGGAGGACTGGGATGCACTGACTGCAATAGTGCGCGGAACGGAAATAGTGATATTATCTGATGAGGTATATGAACAGATAATTTTTGACGGGCAAAAACATATATCCATACTGCAGCAACCGGAATTGCGGGAGCGAAGCTTTGCACTGTTCTCCTTCGGCAAGGTGTTTCATAACACAGGCTGGAAGATTGGTTATTGCATAGCGCCGCCTGCATTTACCACTGCCTTCAGAAGGATTCATCAATTTCTCTGCTTTACAGTAAATACACCTGGCCAGTACGCTTTAGCAAACTACATAATGGACAATAATGCGGCACCGCTGCATGACATGATGCAAAAGAAGCGCGACTATTTCCTTGACCTGATAAAGCAGACACCATTTACCATACACAAACCAGCAGGTGGCAGCTACTTCCAGGTAGCAGGCTATGAGCAAATAAGCGATATGCCGGATATAGAATTTGCACAATGGCTAACTAAAGAATATGGCGTGGCTACTATACCTGTAAGCGCATTCTACAGCAATAAGAAAGATGATAAGCTGATACGCTTCTGCTTTGCTAAGAAAGAAGAAACACTGCAGGAAGCTGTAGAAAGATTAGCTAAACTATCCGGGTAATATACGTGTAAGTATCATTCATAATGGCATGGTATTTAAAATGTCATTAGTATGATATTACAACTGAACCCGGCTATATTAGTAGAAACCCCATTGGGTACGGGCTATGCCATATTCATAATAGACTATGGCATGCACCAGAATACCTGCTGGGTGGTGGCCCTGGAAGACACGGGCGTGGTGAAACATTTCGACTGTAATGATGTAATACTTTCCACAAACTATACTTATGGATTGAATTTACGAAAGAACAGTAACCATGATTAGTGTGGTAATAAATAATCGTAGCTGAGCTTGAGGATAAGTGCAAGCACTACTACTATAAAGAAGATGCGGATAAAGCCACTGCCTTTTTTAAGGGCTATATGTGAGCCGATATAATTGCCCAACATATTAGCCGCACCTACAGGCAGTGCAATGCGCCATAAAATATTTCCCCGGACGAAAAAGAAGGTAAGCGCAGAAAAATTGGTGACACAATTCAGCAATTTGGCATTGGCAGATGCATGCAGAAAATCGTAGCCAAATAGTACGATGAAGGCGAAGATGAGAAAGCTGCCTGTGCCCGGGCCTATCATACCATCGTACATGCCAATGATGCCGCCGGTGCCTATGGCGAACAAATAATACTTAAGTGAAGATAATTTTTTCACGTTGTGATGCAGCCCAAGATTTTTTCTGATGACTGTATACACAAGCACCAAAAGTAGTACGCATATAATAAAAGGCATGAATTGCTCTTTGTGGATATAACTTACCAATAGCGCCCCGCAGAAAGAACCGATCAAAGCGCTGATGATGGCAGGCGCCAGATGACGCCAATCGATATCAACACGCTTTATATAACGTGCGGTAGCTACAGAGGTGCCGAAAAACGAAGCGGTTTTGTTGGTAGCCAATGTTTGCACTAATGTAAGCTGAGGCTGTAAAATGAACATAGCGGGCAACTGCACCAATCCGCCGCCGCCCACCATAGCGTCTACAAAGCCGGCGAGGAAAGCAAAAAAGCAAAGGAGCGCTATGAGCATAAAGACAAAGATATATTTTCAAAAAGTTTTTAGCTCAATAGCCTTTACATTTGACAACAGAAAACAGGAATTATGAAAATAGGAGGCAACACAATTTTGATAACAGGCGCCACATCAGGCATAGGACTGGCATTTGCAGAGGAATTTTATAAGGCAGGCAGTAAGGTAATAGTATGCGGGCGCAGGGAAGACAGACTGAAACAATTGGAAGAAAAATACCCGGGCATGATAACAAGGGTATGCGATGTATCTGCTGCCGACCAGAGGAAAGAGCTTGCCGCATGGGTAATAAAGGAATACCCTGAAACCAATATAGTAATGAACAACGCAGACATACAACTGACCTGTGATATGACACAGGAAGTGGACCTGGACAGGGTGTATGCAGAAGTAGATACAAATCTGATAGCGCCATTGCATATTGCATCGCTGTTTGCGCCGCATCTGAAAACAAAGCAGGATGCAGCCATTATCAATATATCATCAGGCCTGGCATTTGTGCCATTGGCGTTTATGCCGGTGTACTGTGCTACAAAGGCTGCAATACATTCATTGACCTTATCGCTGCGTCACCAACTAAGAAATACCAGCGTAAAAGTGTTTGAGATAGCGCCACCCAGTACCGATACAGAACTGGGACACGACAGGAGACCCGATAAAACACAAACACATGGTGGCTTGCCGATAAGCGAATTTATTTCAGAAGCAATGGAAGCTATAAAGAACGATACGCTGGATGCGCCGATAGCAGAATCAAAAGGACTGCGCAGTAAAGGAGAAGCATTGTTTGAGGTGATGAACAGCAGATTTTAGCACTGAATGTTTTAAGAAAGACGAGCTCCGCATTTTGCGGAGCTCGTCTTTTATGTATTCGACAATCTTTAGTAATTAATTACCTGCTCTTCTATATGCTCAGGCAGTTTGCGGAACTCGTATTGCTGATTGCGAAGCTGTGGTTCGAAGCCGGCCTCACGAATGGCTTCCTGTATGCTCTTGTAAGTGAAGCGGTGTGGTGCACCTGCTGCGCTTACTACATTCTCCTCTATCATGATAGAGCCGAAATCGTTGGCGCCGGCATGCAGGCATATCTGCGCCGTTTGCTTACCCACAGTGAGCCAGCTTGCCTGTATATTCTTCACATTAGGCAGCATAATACGGCTGAGGGCTATCATGCGGATATATTCTTCGGCAGTAGTAAGATTCTTAGTGCCACGTATGCGACGCAGCATAGTATCTACATCCTGGAAGGTCCAAGGTATAAAGGCAAGGAAACCTTTGGCATGCTCGGGTTTCTTAGCCTGTACCTCGCGCAGCTTTACCAGGTGCTCGAAGCGTTCGTATAAAGTCTCTACATGGCCAAACATCATGGTGGCACTGGTAGTGATATTGAGCTTGTGTGCTTCATGCATTATGTCCAGCCACTCCTGCGCACCGCATTTACCTTTGGAGATAAGGCGGCGTACACGGTCGTTGAGTATTTCGGCACCAGCACCTGGAAGACTGTCATGGCCTGCTTCCTTAAGCGCCATCAGTACATCGCGGTGGCTCATGCCTTCCAGCTTGGCTATGTGCGCAATTTCGGGTGGGCCCAGTGCATGCAGCTTCAGGTTAGGATAAATATCCTTCAGTTGCTTAAATAAATCTATATAGAAAGCAAGACCTAACTCAGGATGATGACCACCCTGCAATAGCAGCTGCTCGCCGCCATAGCGGAATGTTTCATCTATCTTTCTCTTGTAGGTCTCTATATCAGTAATGTAAGACTCGGGATGACCGGGTATGCGATAGAAATTGCAAAACTTACAGTTGGCTATGCACACATTGGTCGTGTTCATGTTCCTGTCTATGATCCAGGTAACCTTACCATGTGGCACTTGTATCTTGCGCAGTTCATTTGCCACATACATCAATTCGGTAAGCGGAGCATTTTCGAAAAGAAAGACGCCTTCATCGGCACTCAGAAATTCAAACCGCAACGCACGCTCATACAGCTCGGATAATTGCATGAAATAGTTTAATTAGGATAACAAATTTACAGTAAAAACAATTGACAGCAGGCAAAGGTTCTGCAGATATAGTTTTAGATTATGATGCATTATCAATAATGAATTAAAGCTGTAAATTTGAGCCACCTATGAATAAAAAGCTCTATAACACAGTTAATAATTTTATCTGTTCTAAGCCCGGAATAATAATAGGCGTCATATTAGACCTGCTTTTGATTGGAATGTTTATCCCGGTATTAAAAAGAAATATTGAACAAAAAATTTTCTGGCCTATTTGTATGTCTGTATTTGTCTTATGCATAGGATTTTTGGGTTTAATACAGGCCTATAGCAGAGCGAAAAAACTAAACAAATAAGGGTAAGAGATACTAAGAATCACATGAAGACTGAAAGAGTGTTTACCTGCTTGTTTGTAATTGCATATGTGATGAAATTCCTGCACCTGGCAGAGGCGGGATTATTTATGTTGTTGGTTACCACTATTCTTTCTGCACTGTATTTACTGGGCGGATTTTATTTTTTCAGTGATGAAAGTATAAAAAAACAGAACCTGCCTTTTTCTATAGTAGCGGGTATTTGCCTGGCTTTTGCCCCGCAGGCTATATTGCAAAAAGTGCAATACTGGCCCGATGCACAACTTTACCTGGCAATAAGCATTGTTGTTTGCCTCGCGATATTTGTTGTTGCATATATCCTTAAACGCAAAACAAAGGAAGAACTGAAAACCTATTACCGTAATATGCTATACCGCTCCGGCGTGTTACTGGGCTTAAGTACTATACTATGCATTATACCCATAAGTGCGCTGGTGCATTGGCAATATTGGGACAATAAGGAGTTTGCAGACATTGCTACTAACTTCTACAGTCACCCGGAGAATGTGGCGTTTAAAAAACAATACAATGACTATAGGGCTACTCATACGCCCACGGGAAAGCCTTTAAAAGCAGATATGTTAAAAAAGTGACAATCTTTTATTAGACATTTGTTGTAACTTGTATAACTAATAACAGGCACGGATGAAAGCCCGTCTTACATTATTCCTATCCCTTTTACTTACCTGGTTTTCTTTCCCGGCAAATGCCACTCATATTGTGGGTGGTGAAGTAACTTACCGCTGTCTTGGCGGTGGCTGGTATGAGTTTACCCTTACTATATATGAAGATTGTCTTACAGGTATTCCCGCTGCTATAGCAGAAGATAACCCTGCATACATTAATATATTTGACAGTAAAGGAAACCCGGTATTAAGAGATGTGAATGGATTTATACTAAATTATGATACCATACACCTCGCATCCAGGATACTGGTGCCTACTAATTTTTCCAATTCATGTGTAAATAATCCACCGGCTACCTGTCTTAACAAAGCTACTTTTATAAAGAGATATTACCTGCCACCTAATAGTGGAGGCTATACCTTCGTATACCAGCGTTGCTGCCGCAATCGCAGTGTGCAGAATATTGTAAACCCGGCATCGATAGGTGCTACTTACTCCTGTACAATACCCCCGGCCAGCGTCACCTGTAATAACAGTGCGGTATTTAAAAATTACCCTCCTCAAATAATATGTATCAATAATCCACTGGTATATGACCATTCGGCCGTGGACGCAGACGGCGACTCGCTTAGCTATGAGTTTTGTACCGATTACACTGGTGGAGTAGATACGCAAAGTGCGCCTACTATACCCATGCCGCCCCCTTTTACGCCCGTTACATACAAGTTGCCCTATACATACCTAAACCCAATGGCAGGCTATCCGCGGATACAGATAGATGGCAAAACAGGATTGATAACAGGTAAGCCAAATATAATAGGGCGTTTTGCAGTGACGGTGTGCTGCCATGAGTGGCGCAACAACCAAATGATAAACACAGTGAGCAGGGAGTTTCAGTTTGTGGTAACTAATTGCACTAAAGCAGTGGTAGCAGACATACCGCAGTTTTCTACCGAGTTCAATACCTATATAGTGAATTGTCAAAACTATACGGTGAATTTCGTGAATCAGAGTAAGGGTGGCTTTTCCTACTTCTGGGATTTTGGCGATAAAAACAGCCCTGCAGATACCTCTACTGATTTTGAACCTACCTATATATACCCTGATACGGGAGTATATACCGTAAAGCTGATTGTAAATAAGAATACAACCTGCTCCGACAGCATAAGCAGGATAGTAAAAGTGTATCCCGTTTTCAGAGCGCTGTATAACTATGACGGACTGCAATGCCCCGGCTCGCCCATAAGCTTTACAGATAAGACTAGCTCTACCTACAAGCCCATAGACTACTGGCAATGGAACTTTGGGGATGGTGATACGACATCTGTTGAAAACCCGATACATACGTATGAGATAGGCGGCAATTATAAAGTGGTATTGATATCGAGAAACGTAAAGGGCTGTACTGATACCGTGCTAAGGCAGATACAAATAGACAAATTCAGGCCATATGCAGGTAATGACACTACCATAGTAAAAGGAGAACATATACAGTTTGACCCGCAGGGCGGAACGCAATATATATGGTCTCCAAGCACTAATCTTGACGACCCTGTGGGCGACCCGATTGGCTACTATCCTGATACAGGCCGCTATATGTATAACGTGCATGTGACGAGTGCCTATGGCTGCGAGGGAGATGCATCTATACATGTATGGGTGGTAGATCATGGATCTTATTTCATACCGTCCGGCTTCTCGCCAAATGGTGACGGAGAAAATGATCAGTTTAAGCCACTAGGTGTAGGGTATAGGAAAATAAACTACTTCAGGGTATTTGATAGATGGGGCCAGCAGG
>Ga0207647_10002292_pt1 | contig 14570 bp, 9 predicted proteins | sample KBSCornC2_FD_184295 | JGI IMG/M metagenome (GOLD analysis project Ga0207647, IMG submission 184295) | Corn rhizosphere microbial communities from Kellogg Biological Station, Michigan, USA - C2 (SPAdes) (version 2) | ecosystem: Host-associated > Plants > Roots > Rhizosphere ...
AAAGCCATGATTGAAGATCTGCACGTGGCCCGGACAATTCATCGGCTTCAAGGCATACGTGCGCTTCTCCGATTCGGTGAAGAACATGTTCTCCTTATAGTTGTCCCAGTGACCGGACTTCTGCCACAGCGACACGTCGAGCACCTGCGGGCAGCGCACTTCCTGGTAACCCGATTCGCGGTAGACGCGGCGCATGTACTGCTCGACCACCTGCCAGATCGACCAGCCCTTCGGATGCCAGAAGACGAGGCCGGGCCCCTCCTCCTGCACGTGGAACAGGTCGAGTTGCTTGCCGAGCTTGCGATGGTCGCGCTTCTCGGCTTCTTCGAGCTGGGTCAGATAGCCCTTCAGGTCCTTGTCGTTGAGCCAGGCCGTGCCGTAGACGCGCTGGAGCATCTCGTTATTCGAATCGCCGCGCCAGTACGCGCCGGCCACCTTCATCAATTTGAACGCGCGCAATTTATTCGTGTTCGGCACGTGCGGACCGCGGCAGAGATCGATGAACTCGCCCTGCGAATACAGCGACAGTTCCTCGTTCCCCGGAATCGACTCGATGATCTGGGCCTTGTATTCCTCGTTCTTATCGCGGAAGAACTTCACCGCCTCGTCGCGCGACATGACTGAACGGGACACCGGCAGATTCTCGGCGACGATCTTTTTCATCTCGGCCTCGATCTTGTCGAGGTCTTCCGGCGTGAACGGCGTCTTGCGCGCGAAGTCGTAGTAGAAGCCGTTGTCGATTACCGGACCGATCGTGACCTGGGCATCAGGGAACAGCCGCTGCGTCGCCTGCGCAAGCAGGTGCGCGGTCGAGTGGCGCAGGATATCGAGCGCCTCGGGACTCTTCTCGGTGACGATCGCGAGATTCGCGTCGTACTCGATCTTGTAGCTCGTATCGACGAGACGGCCGTCGATCTTGCCGGCCAGCGCGGCCTTGGCGAGGCCGGCACCGATCGAAGCGGCGACATCGGCAATCGTGACGGGCGCGTCGAACTGACGCTGGCTGCCGTCGGGTAGCGTGATATTGATCATGGCAAAAGTATCTCGGACTTCAAGCGCGGCAAGCTGCGCGACAGAAATCAGGCAACAAAAAGGGCGCCGAGCGCCCCTGGTCAGGTGGCCTGGCGATCAGAGGTCAGTTGGTAAAAGTTCGCGTGGACATGTCGCACACTCGGCCCGCAGTTTCCCGCGCGCCACCTCGGAAATAAGCACCGATATCGTACCCGAGAGCAATTCTTTTCACCAGACAAAAAACCCCCGGCAGTTGCCGGGGGCGATCTTGTGCGCTCTGGTCGCGCTGATTCCGGTCGCTCAGACCCCGCTATAACGAGCAGAGGATATACATGCTCACCGTACCCGGAGGGCTGCCGGTCTGATTGCCCAGAACGATCGTCCACGAGAACTTGGTATCCGGATAACTGGCGACCATGGTGTTGAACTTCTGACCCGACGTGCTGTAGCTCACGCCGCCGGAAATAACGAATTGACTGTTCGGACAAGTCAGTTTGGCCTGACAGACGTTGCCGTTGCTGGGGTCAGAGGGAACAGGACCACAAGTGACGCTGGTCGAAGATGTGAGCGCGAAGCCGCTTGCATCGAGCCCCGTGGCGCCAGTAGGACCAGTATCTCCGGTAGCGCCCGTCGCACCTGTCGGACCCGCGAGACCCGTTGCACCCGCAGGACCCGCCGCGCCTGTTGCACCCGCAGGACCTGCCGCGCCGGTCGCACCTGCCGGACCCGCCGCACCCGTTTCACCCGCAGGACCGGTTATACCAGCCGGACCGGTAGCTCCAGTAGCTCCGGCACCTGTTGCACCTGTTGCGCCAACATCACCCGTTGCACCAGTTGGGCCCGTTGCGCCAGTCGAGCCCGTTGCGCCGGTTGCACCTGTAGCGCCAGTCGCACCCCCTCCCGTCGCGCCTGCCGATGCGGTGAAATAGCCGTAGGCGTCAATAATCACGCTGGTCGGATTCTGCGCAAAGATGGTGATGTTGCCGGTCGTGGCGTTGATCGTGGCCACGCCTTCGTTCGCCACCGTTTGGCCCATGAAATAGTTCAGCCAACTCGTGCTGCCGACGACGCCGCCTTCCGGATACAAACCGAGGAATCCATATTGCGTCGTAGTGGCGCCGATGGCGCCCGGCGGCTCAACGGTCACGTTCAGCACCATCGCCACCGGAGGCGCCCCCGCGGGGAAGCCCGAACAGTCGCCCGCACCCTGGAAACCGCCGCCCTGTGCCGCTCCGCCTGCCGCGCTGTAGGTTCGCGTCTCCGCCGCGCCGAACGGGCTGCCGCCGACGCCGATGAGGCGCGTGTCGAGAATGCGGCAAGGGGTGATGGCATTGTAGAAAATCCCATCCGCCCCGCCGCCCAGGTTATTCGGCTGCGCCGAGTCCGCACTCGTTTCACTGCCGTTGGCCGTCATCGTCGTGTTCGCACGGCGCACGACCGCGGCATTCGCGGCAACCAACGCCGCATCAAGCGACGACGCGCCGGCTGCTTCGACCAGGCCCTTCGCGTCACCGCGCATCAGGTTGTTGACCAACTCGACCTGCTTCGGGTCGAGCGTGCTCTCGGCACCGGCCTTGTACTCCCCGGCGAACTGGTTGGCGATCTGTTGCACCTGGGCGAAGCGTTGCTGCGCCCTGGCCAGAGCAGCCGGATTCAATGCGGCACGAGCGGGGCTACCGCGGTTGCCAAGTGTGCTGTTGACGTCGCTGAAACTGGCGGCGGATGCGGTCAGTGCCTGCGTGATGGCAAAAGCCAAAGCAGTAACCGCGACGGTTCTGTGATTTACGCGTTGCATGGATTAGCCCCCTGTGGCTAAGTGATGAAATCCGGCTTTCTCGGATTGGTTCATCAAACCCATTGCGCGCAAAGACAAAGCATCGAGGCGCCTGCGTTGCGCGTAAGCGAGATTGTCGAGCGGATTCAAGGTTGCCGGCGGTTGGTTTCTACCGGAGCGTCCTGGGACACTCCGTACGACGACGGCGCTGATACGCCGTCAGTGCATCCCTTCTGTGCCGCAAGAGATGCAAATTACCGTTCCGATCCGAATTTTCCCTTCGCATCCAATGGATGCGCCCCTGTTAACTGGGTCACATTACATTGAAAAATTTTCCATATTTTTGTGATACTCATCACATTTCTCTTCATTCACATCAAAAAAGTGTGATCTGCTTCAGATAAGCAAATTTTGGGCTACAGGCACCGTAGTCGGGCGGCTCAATGTTCGTTGTCAGGCTAAAAGGCAGAGTCGCGCGAGAACCTTCAGGCAATAAAAAAGACGCCGCAGCGCCTTTGAAGAAAAAAAGTTGGGTCGCACTCTCAACTACCGGTTGGCCACATGCCGCCTTGTTTTGATCAATCGACTGGAACGTACAACAAAAAGCCGGACAAGCTGGGAACTCCAACTCGTCCGGCGCAAAGAGTTCGTCTCAAATCGTGAAAGGGCTCCGCGGCACTTTCCACCGCGGAGCCGATCAACCCATCAATTCGAGCACAGTACCGTCAATGGTATGTTAATGGCTGACGTGCCGCCTGTTCTGCGGAACGTGAACTTCCAACTGTCGTTGGTTGTGTTGACCGTGGCGACCGAATAGACGTAGGCAAATGCGTCCCACGAATTAGCATTACCTGTTCCTGTGATCGTGTAGCTGCCGCTCAGAGCATTCGGATGGTCTGCCGGGCAGGTCACAGTGACATTCGAACCACTCGTGCTCGCCGCAATCGTCCCAGCGCCGGTTACGCCAACCAGGTTCGCCCCGCCGGAGAATCCCGGACCCGTCGCACCAGTCGCGCCGGTCGCGCCCGTGGCACCGGTCGCACCCGGGGCACCATCGTTACCGGTCGCACCTGTGGCACCGGGAGCGCCATCGTTGCCGGTTGCACCCGTGGCGCCCGTAGCGCCATCGTTGCCGGTTGCACCCGTGGCGCCCGTTGCACCGGTAGCGCCCGTGGCACCGGTCGCACCCGCTCCCGTCGCTCCCGACGCCGGACTGAAATAGCCGTACGCATCGATGATCACGCTGGTCGGGTTCTGCGCAAAAATGGTGATGTTGCCGGTCGTGGCATTGATTGTGGCAACGCCTTCGTTCGCCACGGTCTGGCCGGTGAAATAGTTCAGCCAGCTCGTGCTGCCCACGACACCGCCCTCGGGGTACACACCGAGGAATCCGTACGCCGACGTCGAGGTGGCAGTATTCACCGGCGGCTCGACAGTCACGTTGAGTACCATCGCCTCGGGGGGCGTCGCGCCGGGGAATCCGGCGCAGTCGCCCGCGCCCTGGTTGCCGCCGCCCTGGGCCGATCCACCGGCCGCGCTGTAGGTCCGCTGTTCCGCCGCGCCGAACGGACTTCCGCCGACACCGATGAGACGCGTATCGAGGATGCGGCAAGGTGTGATCGCCGTATAGACCAAGTCGATTCCGCCGCCGCCCAAGGAGTTGGGCTGCACCGAGTCCGCACTCGTCTCGTGACCGTTGGCCGTCGTCGTCGTATTCGCACGACGCACGACCGCCGCATTCGCGGCAACCAGCGCGGCGTCGAGCGATGACGCGCTGGCGGCTTCGGCCAAGCCCTTCGCGTCACCGCGCATCAGGCTGTTGACCAACTGCACCTGCTTCGGATCGAGCGTGCCCTCGGCGCCCGCTTGGTATTGTCCGGCGAATTGATTTGCTATCTGTTGCACTTGGGCGAAGCGTTGCTGCGCCCTGGCCAGCGCGGCCGGATTCATTGCGGCGGGAGCCGTGTTGGCCCGGTTGCCGAGTACGCTGTGCACGTCGCCGAAGCTGGCGGCGGATGCGGTCAGAGCCTGCGTAATGGCAAAAGCCAGAGCAGTAACCGCGACGGTCTTACGATTCAAGAATTGCATGGATTAGCCCCTGTTGCTGTGTGATGAATCCGGCTTTCTCGAGATGCTCGCGACCCGCTCCACACAAACAAGGCGCTACGGCGCTTGCGTTGCACGTAAGCAAAGTGATTGAGCGGGATTCGAGATTGCCGGCGGTTGGTTTTTCTACCGGAGCGCCAAAAGACGTTCCGTACGACGACGGCGCTGGTACGCCGTCACTGCACTTCTTGCTCGTTGCAAGAAATGCAAACTACCGTTCCGAATTTTCCTTTCGCATCCGATGGATGCGCCCCTGTAACTACGTCACATTACATTAAAAAATGAGTTTTGAATATGTGAAACACATCTCATTTTTAAATTTTTCTGAGAAAAATATATCTGAATCGTACTAAGCAAATTCCCTGCCATTCCGTATCGATACGAACCTTCGCGGGGACGGCCGCCAGTTCAGCTGATTTCGGCGTGTTGAGGTTGAGCCAAACCCGGAATAGCCGCTTGCTTTCGGGCAGCACCGGGCGAAATTTGCAAACAAAAAGGGAGGCCCTACGGCCTCCCTGTCCATACACGCTGAAAGTGCTGCCGCTGCGCACCAGAGCCTGGGCATCGCATACGGCTTGCGTGCGACCCGCGGTCCACTCAGTATCATATTGAGCACGCCAACGTTCGCCCCTCGCGCCAAGAAGACGTCGCCAGTTCGGCCAGCTCCAGCGCCTTGATGCCGTCGACCACGTCCGGGACGGGCCGCACGCCGCCAGCCAGCACTTCGGCAAAATGCACCATCTCGATCGCATAGGCGCGACGATAACGCTCAAGAAAGAAAGGCTCGGGCACGTCGCTGCTGACCGCGCTCGCGAGCGAGGCGACGACCTCGGTGGGCCGATGGTTACCTGCCTGCAGCATGCCGCCTGCGCCGAGCACTTCGATACGCTGATCGTAACCGTAGGCCGCATGACGCGAAGTATTGATCGTGCATAGGCGCCCACCGCGCGAACGCAGCGTCACCGCCGCGGTATCGAGATCGTTGGCCTGCGCCGCATTCGCGCTCAGGCAGGCACCGGTCGCATAGATTTCGACGATCTCGTCGGCGAGCAGCCAGCGGCAGACGTCGAAATCGTGAATCAACATGTCCTTGAACACGCCGCCGGATTGCTTGAGGTATTCCAGCGGCGGCGGTGCCGGATCGCGGCTGGTCAGCACGACGACTTCGGGCGCACCGATCTCGCCCGCGTCGAGGCGGCGCTTGAGCGCGGCGAAAGTGGGATCGAAACGGCGCTGGAAACCGATCATGCACGGCACGCCGGCTTCGGCCACCGCCGCAGCGCATGCGCGCGCGCCATCGAGATCGGTCGCCACGGGCTTCTCGCAGAAGATCGCCTTGCCCGCGTGCGCTGCGCGCGCGATCAGTTCAGCGTGCATCGTAGTGCTCGCGGCGATGACGACGGCTGCGACGGTCGGATCCGCGAGAGCATGCTCTGCATCGACCACGGTTGCGCCGAACTTGGTGGCAAGTTCGTCGGCAGCTGCCGCGTTCACATCGACGACATAGCGCAGGCGCAAACCCGGTTGCGCGGCGACATTGCCCGCATGGATGCGGCCGATGCGCCCGGCGCCGAAGAGCGCTATCTCGAACGTGCGCTCAGGCATCGTAATCTCCCGTATGTGCACCTTCGTTCGGTTTCACCTCAAGCCGGTAGGCAAGTGCGACGAACAGCGCCTGGCACAGGCAGATCGTGCTGGTCAGAGCGCGGAACGCGAATGCGCTCGCCTCGTCGACCTTGAGCAGCACGTTCGCATGCGCGGCAAGCGGACCGAGGTCGGATTCGCTGATCGCGATCACCTTGGCCTTGCGCTGGCGCGCAAGCCGCGTGCAGAACAGCGTCTCCTTGCCGTAAGGCGGAAAGCTGATCGCGATCAGGGCATCGCCCTTGCCGATGCTGTGGATCTGCTCGCGATGCATGCCGCCGAGGCCGTCGACCAGATGCACGCGCTTGGTCGTATGGCCGAGCGCGTAGGCGATGTAGCTCGCGATCGCGAACGAACGCCGCACGGCGACGATGTAGATGTGCTCGGCCGGTTCGAGCAGATCTACCGCGGCGCGAAAACGCGCCGAGTCGAAACGTTCCACGAGCTCATCGAGCCCGACCCGGCAGGCATCGATGAAGCTGCGCGCGATCTGCGTCTCGTCGAGCTTTTCCGGACGCTCTGCGATGACGCGGCGAATGCGATGCTGGTAGCTGCCTGAAGGTTCGGCACGCTCGCGATAGGCGTCGCGGAACATGGCCTGCATCTCGCTGAACCCGGTATAGCCGAAGCGCTGCGCGAAGCGCACGACGGCCGAGGGATGCACGTTCGATCCGCTCGCCACGTCGTTGACCTTCTGCAGCATGATGCTCGAGCGATGCTGCTCGAGATAGCGCGCGATGCCCTGGAGCTGGCGCGGCAACGACTCGAATTCGTCGGCGACGCGCTGCATGAGCTGGTCCACTGCATTGCTGACTGCCAAGGGCTTGCTCCTGCGCTAATGCGGCTATCGGTGAGTTTGCGATAAATGGAATAAAAATTCCATATTTCCAATTGATGCAATGCGAATTGCAAAGATTGAAGGCAGGTCCTATTCTCTCGCATACGCCGCGCATTCTCGCAAGCCCACGCACCGCGCATGACAGAACCTGTTCGCCCCGCCACCGCGCGCCCGCTCGATGCCATCTTCCTCGGCCGCGTCGCCGTCGATCTCTACGCGCAGCAGATTGGCGCGCGCCTCGAAGACGCGACCAGCTTCGCCAAATACCTCGGCGGATCCTCCGGCAACGCAGCATTCGGCTGCGCGCGCCTCGGCCTCAAGTCGTCGATGCTCAGCCGCGTCGGCGACGACCAGATGGGCCGCTTCCTCAGCGAAACCCTCGCCCGCGAAGGCTGCGATGTCTCGCATCTGCGCGTCGACCCGGATCGCCTGACCGCCTTCGTGCTGCTCGGCATCAAGGATCGCGACACCTTCCCGCTGTTGTTCCACCGCGAGAACTGCGCGGACATGGCTATAGCTGCGGACGACATCGACGAAGCTTATGTCGCCTCGGCGCGCGCGCTCGCAATCACCGGCACGCACCTGTCCACCCCGAGCACACTCGCTGCCTGCCGCAAGGCACTCGATCTCGCGCGCAAGCACGGCCTGCGCCGCGTGCTCGACATCGATTACCGCCCGGTGCTCTGGGGCCTCGCGCCGCGCAGCGACGGCGCCACGCGTTTCATCGCGAATGCGCACGTGACCGCGCACCTGCGCGAAGTGCTGTCATCGTTCGATCTGATCGTCGGCACCGAGGAGGAATTTCGCGTCGCCGGCGGCGACGACGACTTGATCTCCGCACTACGCAATGTGCGTGCGGCGAGCACGGCCCTGCTCGTGATCAAGCGCGGCGCGCTCGGCTGCAACGTGATCGATGGCGACATTCCCGCGCGCATCGACGATGCGCCGCTGTACCGCGCGCCGCGCGTCGAGGTGCTCAACGTGCTCGGCGCCGGCGATGCATTCATGGCCGGATTCCTTTCCGGCTGGCTGCGCGACGAGACTATCGAACGCTGCTGCGCCTCAGCGAACGCCTGCGGCGCGATCGTCGTGTCCCGCCACGGCTGCGCGCCGGCGATGCCGAGCCGCGCCGAGCTCGACCATTTCCTGGCCCAAGTCGAGCGCGATCCGGCACGCGCGCAGCGCCCCGACCTCGACGCCGATCTGGCCCACCTGCATCGCGTCAGCGTAGCGCGGCCGCACTGGGATGATCTGCACGTATTCGCCTTCGACCATCGCAGCGCACTCGAGGAATTGGCCCGCCACCACGGCGCGAGTGCAGCGGCGCGTCTTTCCCTGTTCAAGAGCCTGCTGTTGCGCGCGACCGAGCAGACCGAACGGGCATCCGCTCTGTCCGACCGCATCGGCGTGCTGATCGATGACCGCTACGGCCAGGATGCGCTCAACGCCGCGAGCGGGCGCGGCTGGTGGATCGGCCGTCCGGTCGAACTCCCCGACACGACGCCGCTCGCGTTCGAACACGGCCGCTCGATCGGCACGCATCTGGCCACCTGGCCCCACGAACACACGATCAAATGCCTCGTCGTCTTCGACCCCGACGACGCCATACAGCGCGCCGAACAGGGGCGGCAGTTACGCACGCTATACGACGCCGCCTGCGCGAGCGGCCACGAATTGCTGATCGAGGTCATCGCGCCGCCGCGCGCGGCACCGACGCAGCGCGGAGATCTCGTGCGCCGCGCGATCGAGCGCATCTATGCCTACGGCATCAGACCGGAGTGGTGGAAGCTCGCGCCGCTGGATGCGGCAGACTGGCCTGCCCTCGATGCGCTGATCATGCGTAACGATCCCTGGTGCCGCGGCGTGCTCCTACTCGGCGCCGACGCACCCTTTGCCGATCTCGCCGCCGGTTTTGCCGCCGCCGCGGCCAGCGCGACCTGCCGCGGCTTCGCCGTCGGCCGCAGCGTATTCGCCGAACCGGCGCGCGCCTGGTTCGCCGGCGAGATCGACGATGATGCGCTGGTCGCACGCGTGCATGCCAACCAGCGCCAACTCGCTGCACTCTGGCGCGCGGCGCGCGACAATATCGCCCAAGACGATACGAAAAGACTTTCCGCAAACGCATGAGCAACCCGACCGTACGACTCACGATGGCGCAGGCACTGGTGCGCTATCTGGCGGCACAACAGGTGCGCATCGACGGTGAAACCGTGCCGCTGTTCGCCGGCATGTTCGCGATCTTCGGTCACGGCAACGTCGCCGCACTGGGCGAAGCGCTGTACGAACACCGCGACGCCCTGCCGACCTGGCGCGCACACAACGAACAAGCGATGGCACATACCGCAATCGCCTACGCCAAGGCGCAGGCGCGCCGGCGCATGATGGCCGTGACCACGTCGATCGGCCCCGGCGCAACCAACCTGGTCACCGCCGCCGCACTCGCCCACGTCAACCGCCTGCCCGTGCTGCTGCTGCCCGGCGACGTCTTCGTCTCGCGTGCGCCCGACCCGGTGCTGCAACAGATGGAGGATTTCGCCGACGGCACGGTCAGCGTCAACGACTGCTTCAAGCCGGTCTCGCGCTACTTCGACCGCATCGTCGCGCCATCGCAATTGCTGAGCGCACTGCCGCGCGCGATTCGCGTGCTGACCGATCCGGCGTTGTGCGGCCCGGTCACGCTGGCGCTGCCGCAGGACGTGCAGGCCCAGGCCTTCGACTATCCCGCCGCGTTCTTCGAACCGCGCATCGTGTCCGCGCCCGCAACGATACCGTCCCCCGTACAAATCGCCGCCGCCGCCGCCGCGCTGCGCGCCGCGCGGCGCCCGGTCATCATTACCGGCGGCGGCGTGCTCTACGGCGACGCCACGAAAACGCTGCGCGCCTTCGCCGAGTGCCACGCGATTCCGGTCGCCGAGACGCAGGCCGGCAAGGGCAGCCTGCCCTGGGACCATCCGCTGCAACTCGGCCCGGTCGGCGTCTGCGGCAGCAGCGCCGCGAATGCAGTCGCTGCGCAAGCCGACCTCGTCCTCGCGGTCGGCACGCGTCTCGCCGACTTCACCACGGGCTCGAATGCGTTGTATCCCAAAGCTCGGCTTGTGACGCTCAACGTCAATGCCTACGACGCAGAAAAAAATTCGGCGCTCGCTATCGCTGCGGATGCGAACAACGGCCTCGACGCGCTCACTCAGACGTTGCTCGACTGGTGCGCGCCGAGGGAATGGCGAGATCGCGCCGAACAGCTTGGAAATGAGTGGCGCGCCGTTGTCGAGCGCCTCACCGCAGCACGCAATTTGCCCGCGGGCGAGCTGCCCTACGAAGCCGACGTGATCGGCGCCGTGCAGCGCTCGGCTGTCGATTCGGCCGACAACGACATCGTCGTCTGCGCCGCCGGCGGCCTGCCGGGCGAGCTGATCAAGCTGTGGCGCACGCGCATGCCGGGCGGATACCACGTCGAATACGGTTACTCGTGCATGGGCTACGAGATCGCCGGCGGCCTGGGCGTGAAAATGGCCAAACCCGAGCGCGAAGTGATCGTCATGGTCGGCGACGGCAGCTACCTCATGCTCAATTCCGAAATCGCCACTTCGGTGATGCTCGGCCACAAGCTTATCGTCGTCGTGCTCGACAACCGCGGCTTCGGCTGCATCGGCCGCCTGCAGCGCGCCTGCGGCGACGCGCCTTTCAACAACCTGCTCGACGAGGACTGCGCGACGGCCGCCGGCGCACCCGCGGTCGACTTCGCCGCGCACGCGCGCGCGCTCGGCGCGGCTGCCGAACATGTCGACAGCATCCGCGAGCTGGAACAAGCGATGAAACGCGCACGCGCCGCAAAGAGCAGCTACGTCATTTCGATCCGCACCGACCCGCATCGCAGCACGCGCGAAGGCGGCAGCTGGTGGGAGGTGGCCGTGCCCGCGGTCTCCACGCGCGAATCCGTGCGCGAGGCGCGTACGGACTACGAAGCGGCGCTGCGCAAACGCGACCAAGAATCCGGAGCATGAGCATGAGCCTGCTCGTCAAGGCGCGCCGCGACGCGCAGCATATGATCCGCGTCACGCCGGAATCTGCCGGTTGGCGCCATGTCGGCTTCGACGCCTGGCGCCTCGACGCAGGCGACGAGCTGCGCATCGACATTCCCGACGATCGCGAAGCCTGCCTGGTCGTGCTGCGCGGATCCATCGATTTCGAAGCCGGCTCATTGCACCTGGAAAACTTCGGTGGACGCGACAGCGTGTTCACCGCGCAACCGCCGCACGCCTTGTATGCGCCCCCGCGGACAAGCGTACGTGTACGCGCGTGCGACAGCGTCGAACTCGCTCTCGCCAGTGCGCCGGCAACGGGACGCTATCCGGCACGCGTGATCGAACCCGCGTCGATGCCGCAGTCGACGCGCGGCACCGGCACGAACGAACGCTATATCTGCGACGTGCTGCCGCAGACCGAGGCCGCCGAATCGCTGCTCGTCGTCGAGGTGCGTACCCCCGCCGCGCATTCGTCGAGCTATCCGCCACACAAGCACGACGTCGACGATCCGCCGCACGAAACCCAGCTCGAAGAGGTTTACTATCACCGCATCGACCCGTCGCAAGGCTTCGCCCTGCAGCGCGTCTATACCGACGCACGCGACCTCGACGAAACGATGGCGGCGCACGACCACGATGTCGTCCTCGTCCCGCGCGGCTACCACCCCGTGGTGATGCCGCACGGCTACAACGGCTACTACCTCAACGTCATGGCCGGCCCACGCCGCGAGTGGCGCATGCGCAACGATCCGACGCACGAGTGGATGTTGAAGTAGGCGTCCAACCGCACGCTAGCGAGAGCGTGCTTCGTCGGCGAACAATCTGCCGATCTGCGCGAACAGCTTGAGGTCATCGAGCGAGTCCTCGAGTGTGGTCTTGACTGGAGCGCCGTTGACCACGGCCTCGTAGAAAGCATCGAGCTCGCCACGGAACGGGTCCTCGTGGAACGGTCCGACAATCTCGGTCACCGTTTCGCGATCGCTCGAGCGCGTGATCTCCAACCGTGTCGGCAGATGACGGACATACGGCGTATCGTAGTTGATGCGGAACATCGCGCGATCGCAGAGCACGTCGATGCCGGAATCGAAGCGCGCAATGTGATTGGTCACCGCCTCGTACACCGCGGTGAAATGGCCGTAGTCGAACAGCACGGCGATCGCCTCGCCGCCGTTGCACTGGCGCGCGGCGAAGACCTTGGGCGTACCGAGCAGCTCGCGCATCGCCGAGAAGCTGTGCGAGGACAGGCCGGTCAGCACCTGGTAGCCGCGCACGACCGCGGCCGGTGCATCGGCACCGACCACGGCGCGTAGCATCGCCTGCGTGCGCGCCCTGCCTTCGTCGATCACGGCCGGCGGCACGTCGGTCGGCTTGAATACAGGCCGCGTCTGCGCGACGAAGAACGGCGCCTCGCAGATCAGATCGCGCACGCGCACGTGCTGTACTTCGCTCAGCGCCGGCAGGCGCTTCTTCAGTTCCAGGAACGGCCGCGCGAAGCGGCGCATATAACCGACGAAGATCGTCTTCGCGTAGCCGCGCCCACGCTCGATCAGCGGCAGCAGCTGCTCGACGTTAAGGCAAACTGGCTTCTCGATGAAGACGTGCTTGCCGGCATCCATGGCGCGCGCTAGCAGATCGGCGTGCAAATGATCGGGCGTGAGGATGAACACCGCGTCGACGTTCTTGTCATCGATCAGCGTTTCGGCATTGGCATGCGTGCGTGCGCCGTAACGCTGCGCGATATGCGCGGTCAGACTGGGCGATACGTCGCTGACTGCGGCGATCTTATAGCGCGCGTCGTCCGCGAGCAGCGGCAGGTGCATGAGCTGGGCAACTTCCCCCAAGCCGATCAGTCCAACGCGGATCGTCATTGCACGCCCCCGCTCAGCGACTGGAGGAACTGCAGGTTCTTGCGCGCGAGAAAAACCGGCTCCTCGATCTGCGTCGAGCTCCAGTCCTGCTCGATGATGCACGGCCCTGCGTAGTTCTTTTCGGCCAGCAACTTCATCACCGCGCGAACATCCACTGCACCGTCCGTGAGCGGCGCGAAGATGCCTGCTTCGGACGCCTGCGCCGTGTCGATCTCACCGCGCACGAGGCGCTCGCGCACCTTCGCATCGACGCTCTTGAAGTGCACGTAGCCGATGCGCGACCAGACCTTGCGCATGTACGCCGCCGGGTCTTGTCCCCATGCCGCATGGTGGCCGGTGTCGAAACAGAGATTGACCTCGGTGTCCTGCAGCAGGCGATCAATCTGCGCCTCGCGCTCGACGCAGGTACCGAGGTGCGGATGGAAGGTCATCGCAATGCCGTAGTCTCCAGCCAGGCGCTGCTGCGCGTCGCGCACCATGCCGACCACAGTCTTCCAGCCGGCTTCGTCGACGACGCCGCGCTTGCCGGGCGGATACCAATTGCCCTCGTCCATGATAACGACATGCTTCGAGCCCGCATCGCTGACGAGCTTGCCGAGCTGGTCGATCGTCGCAAGCAGCGCATCGCGCGTCGACGGATCGGCGAGTGTGTGCACGTGCGTCGCCCCCGTGAGCTGGAGCCCGCGCGAGTCCAACGCATGCTTGAGCTGCGCGGCGTCGGTCGGCAGGAAGCCGAGCGGACCGAGTTCGGTCGTCGCATAGCCTGCTTCGCGCACCTGGTCGAGATACTGGTCGGGTGTGTAGCGGTTGTCTTTCGGGTAGTAGATACCCCAGGAACAAGGGGCGTTGCCGATCGATAGCATGGTCGTACCTTTGCTGATGAAAATGAGGTTCTAGTTCGACGGCTCTTCCGCAGCACCCGGGATGCGTACGCCTTGTGCGTCGAATAACGTGAACCGGTCTGCGTCGAACGCGAACGCGGCGTCACTCTCGATGCGCAACGAGGCATCGCCGAATATGCGCGCGGTGACGCGAACGCCGCCGTCGAGATCGAGCGTGACGAGACTTTCCGGCCCCATCGCTTCGTTGGCGAACAGCTTGCCGTGCAGGCGGTTCGCGGCGACATCGCCTGCGGTGATGCGCAGGTGCTCGGGACGTACGCCGACGGTGACGCGATCGCTGCGTTCGAGTGCTAGGTCGAGTGCCGGCCAACTCACGATCGGCGCCATTTGCAGTCCTGCGCCGCGCAGCGCGACATCATGTCCGTTGCGCGTCGCCTGCGCCGCCACCAGGTTCATCGGCGGATC
>Ga0207647_10002294_pt1 | contig 14568 bp, 16 predicted proteins | sample KBSCornC2_FD_184295 | JGI IMG/M metagenome (GOLD analysis project Ga0207647, IMG submission 184295) | Corn rhizosphere microbial communities from Kellogg Biological Station, Michigan, USA - C2 (SPAdes) (version 2) | ecosystem: Host-associated > Plants > Roots > Rhizosphere ...
GACCCGTCGAATTTCCAGCAGGCCGCGGGCCTGATCTGCTATTACAACGGTTCGAAATTCCATTTCTTGCAGATTGCCGTGGACGAGGATGGTGTGCGCCAGGTCCAGCTGCTTTCGGCAATCCCCGGCGGAGAGGAATGCGGCAGCGTCATGGAGTCAATCGCTGCGCCGCCGGGCCCCCTGGCGCTTCGCGTTGAGGTCTGTGACGAAACCGCTCGCTTTGCCTTTCGTCCGAATGCAAGCGAGGAGTGGTGCTGGTTGCGCGGTTCGTTCGATGCGAGCGTTCTTTCGGATGAGGCAACCGTTCCGGGTTTGCCGAACTTCACCGGCGCGTTCGTCGGCATGGCCTGCTATGACCTTTCCGGAGCCCGAATGACCGCGGATTTCGGCTATTTCCATTATCGCGAAACCGAAGAGCCGGTCGGCCATGGCTGAAAAGCCGGAGATCCGGTCAGCTCGTGTCCGTTTTCCACCCATTGCAGACATTTTGGAGAATCGTTCACGATATCGACCCGGCCCGAGTCTCCGCCCCCCAGCGCAAGCTATCGGCGAAAAGCGAAACCATTCTCTGCGCATAATCAGGACGTGCATCATGCGCCGCGAGGCACAGGCTCGACACCGCATCCAGAAATTCGTCCGCATCAACATCCGGGCGAGCCTTCCCGGCGGCCACTGCCGCGTTCAAAAGTGCGCGGAATGCCGGGCGAATGCGTTCGTCCCTACGTTTCGGAACATTGGCAAATGCGGGATCGCTGAGCAGGAACGCTTGGGCGAGTCCGCGCTTAGTCAAAGCTAATTCTGCAAACCGCTGCAGCCACCGCCGAAGCGCTTCGAATGGAGGATACTCGGCCGCCAGCTTTGCCGCTGCTTTGGCGCAGAGATCTATCTCCCGACTGAAGACTGCGGACAGCAGATCGGCGCGAGTGGGGAAGTGCCGGTACAGCGTACCGATCCCAACCCCAGCGCGCTTGGCGATTTCGCGCACTGGTGCATCCACCCCTTGCGCATCGAAGATTTCCTTCGCCGATTTGAGCAGCTTGTCCATGTTGCGTTGCGCGTCCGCCCGTAACCCAGCCGACGGATGGCCTCGCTGCTCCGGAGGTTGATCGCTGCCGGTCAAAAATATCCTCCTGCGGGTTGAAACCGGAACTTGCTCCGTTTAAGTCGGAACATGCTCCGATTGTCGCTAAAGCGCTGCGGCGCTCGCGGCAAGCTCGTTCAACATCTGCAATCCGAAGCGGAAAGGAATTCGCAATGTCCGAACCGACCATCAAGCCCCATCGCCCGCCGGTTCCTGCGCCAACCCGGTTTATTTCGTACAGTGCTGTCTCGCTGGCGCCGCCGCACCGCATTAAGCCGATGGAGATCCGAGTCTCGGCCCCGGTTGAAGGGGAGCGGCTGCCGGTACTCCTTTTCTCGCACGGGCACGGCGCGTCCAACTTCCTGTCATCAATGAGAGGCTATGGGCCGCTCGTCGATTTCTACGCGAGTCATGGTTTCGCCGTGATCCAGCCCACGCATCAGGACTCAAAGACTTTGGCGCTGGACCCAACCGGACCAGAGGGAGCTCTATTCGTGCGTTCGCGTGCCCAGGACATGCACGCCATCGTCGATGATCTGGATCGCATCGAGACAGAGGTACCAGGTCTCGCGGGCCGGCTCGACAAGACCCGGATCGCGGCGGTGGGGCATTCACTTGGCGCGCATACCGTGGCCATGCTCGCCGGGATGAAAGTGACGGACGCGAAGACCGGCGAAGCCATCGATCTTTCGGAATCTCGCGTTCGGACTGCAGTCATGTTCTCGCCACCTGGCGACGGTCGTGATCTCGCAGCTTGGGCCAAAGAGCATTATCCGGAGTTAGGAAGCAATGACTTCAGCGGAATGAACTGCCCATCGCTCGTCCTCACAGGTGATGGCGATTTCAGTGCGAACTTCTCAGAGCGGCAGGACTGGCGAGCCGATGCCTATCGGCTGAGCCCCGCTCCGAAATGCCTCCTCACCTTGTTCGGCGCCCAGCATAGCTTCGGCGGCATATCGGGCTACGACGTCAAGGAGGCCACGGATGAAAACCCCGCGTTGGTAGCCGAAGTCCAGCGGATCACTTGGGCTTACTTGCGGTCGGGTCTGTTCCCCGACGATCCTGCCTGGCGGATTATCGCTGACGAACTCACGACCGCTCCCAACCCGCCGGGGAAGCTTGCCTGCAAGTAGAACAGGCGTCCTGGGGTTAAGTGCAGTCACATGAGAGGCCGCATGGGTCCGTGATAAACAACGGGAACTCCTCGTGTCCGTCTTCCCATTGCAGACATTGGTGTCCGCCCTGATGCTCTTTGCATTTGGTGATTGGGTGCTAAGCCCTGGCACCGCGAACCGGGGAATCAGGCGCTTCGCCGCTCAAGAAATTGCTGGAGCGCGGCGAACGGTACGAGCGTGATCGACCCAACCTTGATTGTCCGAATCTCTCCAGCAGCGATCAACTCATAAAGCTTCGAGCGGCCGATACCGGTGAGCCGGCACGCGTCACGCACGCGCACGGCAAGCGGCGTCGATATTGCATTCCGCGCGAGCTCCTCAGCCATTCGTGTCCTCGTTGCTCTTCATCACGATGGCGGTCGGCGACTGATCGGGGCGGGCCAATCTTCGACCGACAGTCTCTATGAATGCGCGATAGCGCTGGAGACCGAGCTGCCCGGTTTCGCGCTCGAACGGCGGTTGATGAGCGACCAGGGTCAGCTGATGTTGGACGAAAGTCCCGAGTGCTTCCACAACGAAGTCGAGCTTGCGCTCAATCCGCTCGTCGGCTCTGCTCGCTCGATCAAGCCGGGCGCTGAACATGTCGTCGAGCTCATTCTTCCCCCGACGGTCGAGCCATGCCCGCAAAGCTGCAGTGAGGATCGCGGATTTGGACGATCCCGGTTCGGCAGCCAGCGTTTCGAGGCGCTCGGACAGGTCGTCCGGCAGGAACAGCTGATAACGCGTTTTGGACGCTTTCATGAACGGCAAGGGTAAGTCAGTAGCACTGGCGGTACAGGTCCGCTGCGGCGCAATTCAGCGCTGCCCGGCGAACGACGCTCAGATCTCCGGTCCGGAGCGCTGACGGCCAAACCGCCACGAGATCTCCGCGCCGCGCATTATTCCTGAGACCTCCTTGCCGAGCCGGCGCTCGAGCACCGGCCGCCAAGGAACGAGCGTAAATTCGTGCGAACTCTCGATCAGCGCCATGCGCGCGGTTCCGACCTGCACGGAACGCCGATAGATACCTTCGACCGGAATGCCTGGTTCAGCTTCCGCAAAACCCACCCCCAGCTCGCGCGACAACTGTCCCGCGACGCGCATCAGCTCGCGCCGGCGGAGGACGTCGAGCATCTCTGGTTTGTCGGCGAGCCCCTGCTCCACCAGCCATTGCTGGCGCCGGCGCAGCGCATCGGCCACTTTGGTCCCGAGACTTCCGGGCGCACCGCCTGCCCTGGTCAGGCTCTCATCCTCATCCAGCCAGGTAATTCCGTCATGCGCCGGCATTTGCTCCAACGCCATGGCGGCAAGCGGCTCGATCCGGACCGGCTCGCGTTCCGCGCGCCTGCGCTCATACTGCAGTGCGTGATCGAGATGATCTGGCGCAATCTTCCAGGCGCCGTCGGCCTCGCGTTCCACAGCACCCGTCGCTCGGCGAATGGCTTCCAACCTTCGGACATGCGCTTCGACAAACCTCTCGTTGGCGGTCGGGTAATGCAGGTAGTGCAGGTGCTCGCTGTAGCGCCCGCCATGTTGCGCCGCGATTTCAGCGACGGTTCGATCCGCCTCGCGAATGGCGACGGGGGTCGGGCTGATGCGTACGATTGTGCCTTCGCGCGCATACTCCACGGTACTTGAGCCGATATCGACGTACTGCGCCCGCCCATCGATCGTCTCGACGATCAGATACTCGCCGTCGATCCGCTCATCCGACAAGCCGCGAGCTGCAACTCGCCCGACGATCGGCCGCGCCTCGGCCTCGCCAGGATCATAGATTGCGTACACGCTCGGTGAGATTCCAGTTTTGCGAGCTTTCATCTCGTGGTGGATCGTGGCGATGATGTCCCCGCGCTTGCCCATCGCGCGCAGGGTCTGCTCTAGCTCATCCCAGAGCCGCCACCTGCCGTTGGCCACCTCAACCGCGAGGCCCATTCGGCCAAGCGTTGCCAGCCGGCCGGCGCGAAGGCTTTGCTCAACACCGTCGCGATGGCGGGCCGATACAAGTCCATCGTCGTCAATCGCTCGCAAGAGCCGCCGATCGATCCCGGTGAATCGCTCCTGGGCAATTTCGCGAAGATTAGCGCGCATGATCTCGAGATCGGTTCGCGGGCCAAGGTCCAGATTGACGATATCGGTTGCTCGGGCCCGCAGTCCCTTCGCGATATACTCGCGGGCGATGATCAGGTTCTTATCCTGGTCGTCTTTCCCCCGGAGGAGGACGTGGGTGTGCGGATGGCCGGTGTTGAAATGGTCGACCGCCACCCAGTCGAGTTTCGTTCCGAGGTCCTTCTCCGCCTGGCCCATGAGCCTGCGGATCATCGGCTTCAGGTCGGAATATTCCGCGCCATCCTCCGCCGCGACGATGAACCTGAACTGATGGCGATCGCCGATAGCTCGTTCGAGGAACGCCTTGCCGTCGGCACTATCGAGCTCGGCGGAGTAAAGGGTCCCCCGCTCACCTTCGCGCGTGGTGCCGTCGCGCTGAAGGTAGCGCAGGTGCGCGGCCGCGGCGCCGGTGCGCTTGCCGCCCAGATGCACGAACCGCACCTTGACCACGACACGCCGGCTACGAGGCCCCGTGTGACGATTCGATGTGCCCAGGATCCGACCCGTTGCCGAGCCGCGTCCGATCCGGCTGCCGTCAAACCTTCGTGCCTGGGAACGGGCACTCCGGATTGCTGCCCCACTTTGGTTGGCTGCTTTGCGAACCTGATGGCGGAACGGCCGGTCCTTACCGATCCGGCCTAGCCACAGTTGGAAGTCGTCGTCGGCCATGGTCGCGCCTTGCTGCCACGGGCGTTAGAAACAAGCGCGTCCCAAAGTCGCAAGGGCGTCGTCATACCCCCCCGGCGAAGGTCATACCCGCGCGAAGTGAGATGAATGTTGGACACCCGTAGGGGTCACCATAGTCAAGCGGTAAGCACCTCGCCGGATTACGTTTTTTCCAGCGACGGGCCCAATCACTGCCACATTCTGTCCCACATTTTGGCTGCGCTTTAGTGGGTCTTGACGCCCCTTTGTGAACCGCAATGAGACTTGGAACGCGCTAAACCCTCTCGTTTAAACCGAGATGCTCTGCGGATCGTCGGCGCCTGGCAGCGATATAGATTGGCGCGGAGCGCCACGTTTCCGCGTTCGCCCGTTAGCACCTGCTTCTTCTGCCCACGAGCCCTTGACTTCGCTGGTGGTAAGAATATCTTACGTCTAGTAAGGGCCGGAGATGGAAATGGATTCGACCGCAGTTAAAGAAAAGCTCATCGACGTGCTCAGGAATGTCCAGGCGCTAAGCGGAGAGGCCTGCCCTGATATCGGCGATGCCACCCGACCTGTGGATGCTCTTCCAAAGTTCACCAGCAAGGTGTGGCCGGTGGCCGCAGGCATGCTCGGCCTTGCGCTCGGCAAGTCGATCCCGTGCGAGACTAACATTTTCGTTGACGAGCAGAGCAAGGCACCACTCTCGATCAGCGAAACGGTGGCCTTGGTTCTCCAGTTGATCGAGGAAGAAGATGCGAAGGCGGTGGCTGCCTGATGCCGCCCGGAATGCCGCCTGGTTCCATCTCGGCTCGGCTCCGGGCCGCGCGCGAAAACGCTGGCCTGTCACAAGGCCAAGTCGCGAAGCTGATGAACATGCACCGCCCAACCATTTCCGAGATCGAGGCCGGCAACCGCCGCGTGACCGCCGAGGAGCTCGGCCGGTTCGCCGATCTTTACGACGTCAAGACAAGCTGGCTCCTGGGCGAAGGGCCGGAACGTGCATCGACTGACGATCCCAAGCTTCAGCTGGCCGCGCGCGAGCTAGGCAAATTGAAGCCAGACGATCTCGACCGGCTCCTGAAGCTGATTGCAGCGATGAAAGCCGACGAAGGAAAGACCGACTAGCGATGAAAGCTGCCACCGTGCCCTTGATGCCCAACCGCCGCCAACTTGCCGATCAGGCAATGAAAACGGCCGTCAATGCGCGCCTCAAGGCCGGTCAGGACTTGATCAGCCCGGTCTGCATCTACAGCCTGGCAGAGGCGCACGGTGTTCGCGTCACGTTCACCGACATCAACATGGAAGGAATGTACCAGCGCGGGCATCCGCCGCGCATCTATCTTTCGAGCAAACGGCCACTGGCTCGCCGGGCCTTCAACTGCGCCCACGAGCTTGGCCACCACTTGCTTGGCCACGGATCCTCGATCGACGAACTGCGCGAACAACGAGCGACGAGGCCGTGGGACGTGCCAGAAGAATATGGCGCCGACACGTTCGGGTCTTACGTTCTGATGCCGACTCTTGGGCTTCGCAACGCCTTTGTGGCGCGTGGGCTCAAAGCGGAAACAGCGAGTCCCGCGGACCTGTACGCGATCGCGTGCCAGTTTGGGGTCGGCTACAACAGCCTCGTCACACACTTGTTGTGGGGTGAGCAGATGATCAGCCGCGGCCGCGCCGAAATGCTCCGCCGGTCCAGCCCACAATCGATCCGTGCCCAGATCTTGGGCCGGGTGATGCCGCAGCCGCTAACCGTCGCTGATCGCGCGTTCGCCGCAGCCTTCATCGATACTGAAGTCGGCAACCTAATACTCACTCCAAGCAGCGCTGTCGCTGAGGGAAGCGCCGTCCAGCAATTGGCCGAACTGCCCCCGGGCCGATTATTCGAAGCCACTCAACCGGGCCTCGCCCGGCTCCATGTCCCCGGCACGAACTGGGCCGTGTTCGCCCGTGTCGCGCGCCACGAATATGTGGGCCGATCCGAGTTTCGGCATCTGGAGGAAGTCAGCGATGACTGAACATTCGAGCATCGACTATCTCAAGCCGTTGGTCGTCGAGGGCCACAGCATCTCCTCGGCGTATGCGCAGCTCCTGCTCCACATTCTTGCTCATCCGGGGAACGAGGTCGCGCCAGTAGTGCTGACCGTCGATGGGTTCAACCAGGGCTATGCCATCCCTGAAGATGCGGCATTGCGCTCCGCAATGGACGACTTGCTCACCGCGAAGGGTAAGCTCAACGTCGATGATGTCGCTTACACGATCTTCCCAAAGCGTCTCTGGACCATGGCTCAGGGAGACCGTGCCAGGCTCTTCCAATTTTATGAGATGGCGTTCCCCTTCTATCGGGCGCAAAACAAGAAGGCGAACGGTCGCGGCCTCTATTTCGAGCGGCTCACTATGTACGGTCGGGGACCGTGCAATGGTAATCAGCTCGAGTGGATTCTCAGCCAGTATGAACGGCGTTCTGGTGTCCGCCGTTCGATGTGCCAGGCAACGACCTTCGATCCCGAGCGCGACCATAACGCGACCGCGCAGCTCGGCTTCCCTTGCTTACAGCATGTGAGCTTCGTTCCGACAAAATCTGGCCTGGTCGCCAATGCCTTTTACGCAACCCAGCAATTATTCGATAAGGCGTATGGCAATTACCTGGGGCTCGCCGAGCTTAGCGCGTTCATGGCCCACGAAATGAAAATTCCGCTTGCACGGCTTAATGTCATGGTCGGCGTCGCCAAGCTCGAGCGCATCTCGAAAACTGACCCACTCTTGCAGCCGCTCGTGGAAGCCGCCAAGGCCGCCGCCGTGCTTTCTCCCGCTGCGGCCAGCGCCGCCGATTTCCTTTTCGCGTCCGCCTGATCCTATGGGCAAGATTCCTGGCAAACGGGGTCGCCCCGGCGGCCAACCGCGACGGATTCCGGCGGATGCGTATCCTCTGCTTGGCTTGGCTAGTTCGGCGCCAGCTGCCTCCCCCCACATATCTTCCCACCTGGCCCCGGCAAAGACCACAGCGGTCTACGATTCATACTGGCGGTTCGCCGTCGAGCGCCAACGGATATTCTATCGCCGCGCACTTGGCCAACCAGGCCCGTGGACCGACGAACCGGTGCTCCGCGCTTATAAATTCACCAATGCCTACCGAGCCTCCGACCGTGTCAGCCAGTACCTCATCCGCGACGTGATCTACCGTGGGGATTTGCCCGACACAGCGGCTGAAACCGTCTTTCGGATCTTGTTGTTCAAATTCTTCAATCGGATCGAAACCTGGGAGCTGATTGAGCGCGAGCTTGGACCGCCATCCCTCGAAACCTACCGTTTCAGTGATTATGACCGGATCTTGTCCAATGCGATGGCCGATGGAACACGAATCTATTCGGCCGCCTATATCATGCCGCCAGGAAGCGGCGCGTTTGGCCACGCTGCCAAGCATCAAAATCATCTGAAGCTCCTTGAGCTGATGCTTGCCGATCGGCTTCCCGACAAACTCGCCGACGCCAGGAGCATGCAGCAGGGCTTCGAGCTTTTGAAAAGCTATCCCACGCTCGGCGACTTCCTCGCCTATCAATTCATTACTGACATCAATTACAGTGAAGTTACGGACTTTTCGGAGATGGAATTCGTCATTCCCGGGCCCGGCGCTCGCGACGGCCTGCGCAAATGCTTCGTCGATCCGGGCGGGCTCAGCGACGCCGAACTCATCCGGCTGATGGCGGATCGCCAGGCGGAGGAGTGCGCGCGGCTCGGCCTCGTCTTTCCCTCGTTATGGGGTCGGCCGTTGCAGCTCATCGATTGCCAGAATCTGTTTTGCGAAGTCGACAAGTTCGCGCGCGTAGTGCACCCCGACGTGAGTGGGCACACAGGCCGAACGCGGATCAAGCAGAGGTTCGCCGCCGATCCCGGACGCATTGACTTTTTCTATCCGCCCAAGTGGGGTTTGAACGAGCGCGTCGCGGCAGGCGGCATTCCGAACGAGGCAACCGAGACATCGCCGTGTTTCGCGGCCGCGGCCGAGACAAGAGGTTGAGAACTGGAGCGAGGCTGTGGACTTCAACACGTATCAAGCCGAGGCTCAACGGACCGACCAGGTCCCGGCTGAGTGCGACGACGAGCTTGCGAAGTCACTGATCGTGCCAATGCTCGGTCTTGCAGGCGAGACCGGCCAGCTTCTGAGCGAATATAAGAAGCATCTTCGCGACGGCGCTGCGCACCGTTTGTTCAAGGACCGCGTCGCCGAGGAACTCGGCGACCTCTTATGGTATGTCGCCAACGTCGCAAGCAAGTTCGACCTCGAACTTGATGCGATCGCGACCGGCAATCTCGCCAAGGTGAAAGCCCGCTGGGCTCACCCGACGGCTGGCGTTCCGGCCCTCGACAAAGACGCGCTTCCGAGCGAGCAGCTTCCGCGCCGGATGACCATTCTATTGAACGAGGAGCCTGGCGAGTGCGAGCGCCCGAAGGTGATCATGTCCATCGATGGCGAACAGATTGGGGCAGTGCTTGGCGACAATGCCTATGATCTTGACGGCTATCGTTTCCATGACGTCTTCCATCTGGCTTATGCTGCCATCCTTGGATGGTCGCCAAACATTCGCGCGTTCCTCCAGAAGAAGCGCAAGAGCCGCCCCCTGGTCGATGAGGTGGAGGACGGCGGCCGTGCCCGAGTAATTGAGGAAGGCGTTGCGGCACTCGTTTTCGACTATGCTCGAGCGCACAATTTCCTCGATGGTGTCTACGAGGTCGATTATGGGCTGCTTCGAACGATCCGGAGCATGACGTCGCACCTCGAAGTCGGCGGCGCGAGCGCTGCTGACTGGGAGCGCGCGATCCTCGAAGGTTTCAGGGTCTGGCGCGCCGTGCTTGCGAATCGTGGCGGCGAGATCCTGGTCGATCTCGACGCACGAGAGATTGCTTATCTGGGGCCCTCCTGATCGGCCAAAGCGATCGCGCTGGCGATCGCCATCGACTCCTCATGACTGGTGCTGACCAGCCATCGAGAGACGCCGAGCGATCTCGCGCGCTCTGCCACTTTGCCGTGAAGCTCGACATTGGGCTGACCGCTTTCGGCCAAGACCACTTCGACGTTCTTGAAAGTGGTTCCAGCGCCAAAGCCGAGTCCGAGTGCTTTCAAGACGGCCTCCTTGACCGCGAAGCGGCCCGCGAGGCGCGCCGGTCGCTCGAGCCCATCGCCGACGTCCTCCCGCTCGCGCGGCGTGAAGTTTTGAAGGAGAAATTGGTCGGCCGGATCGCCAAGCAGGCGCTCAACCATGCCAATGTCGACAAGATCTACGCCGTGGCCAACAAGCATGGCGCCCTTCCAATCCCATGTTGCGCTTGGCTAGAATGTTCAGGATCGCGGCGGGATTGGCAATATGAGGGGTAAAGCGCTTGGCGAGGGCTAAGGTAATTGCGGATGGTCCCATCGGCTTCTGGAGCGGCGAAACGCTCGAAGCTCGCCTCGGAACGCTGATCACGCCATTCGACCCCAAAAGGATTGACGGCGCGTCCTATACCCTCGCCATGGGCCGCGAGGTCTATGTCTCTCCGACGGATCAGGCTGCGGACCCACAGACCCAGACGTTACGCCAGCTGAACAATGGCGAAGGTTTCACCATTCCGCCAGGCCAGTTCGGCTTTCTCCTAAGCGATGAGATCGTTGAAGTCCCCGGCCACGCGATGGCGCTCATCTCGATCAAAGCTAAGATCAAGTGGCGAGGTTTGATCAATGTCTCGGGGTTCCACGTTGATCCCGGTTTCAAAGGCCGGCTAGTATTTTCGGTCTACAACGCGGGACCAGTCCCGGTCCATCTTCGCCAGGGCCAGGCGATGTTCCTAATCTGGTATGCCGGGCTCGATCGTCCCACCAGGATGCTTCGCGACAAACCGATCCAAGAGCATTTCCCGGACGATCTCATTCCCGGCATCTCAGGTGAGTTACAGTCGCTCGAAGGTCTCAACTCCAAGATCAAGGCTGTCGAAAAAGAACTCGGCGATCGCATTCACGACGTCCGCCGCGAGCAAATCTACTACCGCTTGTTGGCAGTCATACTGACGCTAATCATTGGCGCGATCATCACAAACTGGGTTCGCGATGGCGGCCTCCAACAATTACTCGCCCCACCGCGCCCGAGCACGCAAACTGCAGGAACCAGTGCGCCGATGACCACGCCAGCTCCCAGGGTGTCAGCGCCCATGCGCGAAACGCCGGGCGCCGCCGATCAAAACTCTGGGTCAGCATCGCGGTAATAGAAGCTGATTTCAGCAATCCGCCAATGGGTGTGAGAGTCGAATGCGCGGGCGGGCGCCTCAAGCAACCTGCGTTGAGTCTGGGACATCGTAAATATTATCCGAGAATGCCGACAGCAGCCGATGATCGAGCAGTGCAGTTATGATGTCTGAGCAGGTCTCAGGTGTAGGCTCGATAAGCCCATTCCCATCGTAAAGGATGTTCAGCTGATATTGCGCGTGGTGCTGCCTTAGGCGGTCCACGAACTGAGCGTCCTGATAATGACCCTTCTGCCGGATTGCGCAAACACGGCGCAGCTGGATTTTGTTGGATCCCACAAAAGCCACGAGAGGCGCCAGATTGGTGAAGAGCCCAGCAAACCCGGGTTCGGCTTGGAGTTGAACGAAGTCCTCGGCGTGGGCCTGTTTATAGTTGAGGACAGACTCAAAATTGGCTTTCTCTTTGATGTAAATTCGGTCGTTCAAAATGAAGAAATCCACATACTTGGACAGGGAAAACTCAGGCGAATCCTCCAGCTCGAGCCCGTCATCCTTGAAAAGCACATTGATATAATTCGAACGACGTCGCGTCTTCCACGAGCCGTCAGTCTTCCGAACCGCATGCAGGACCTCACCATTATTCGTGAGCCTGACCACATAAAAATAGGTATTCTGGACGTCCTTGAGGGATCGGACTTTGTATTGCGGCAACGGATTGGCAGCCCGCTGTACGATGAGGTTTGAGTGGGTCTCGATCGCATCGATGCCGAGGGCGCTTCCCTCGTTGTTTTGAGCGAGCAGCCCATATTCAACGATCTCTTCAATTTGGCCGCGAGCTTCGGAGATCGCGGTTCTGAGAGCTGCGTCGACATTCGCGTCCGTATCAATCCATCGTCCGGTGTACGTCGGCGGCGCGCCGGCCGCTCCTCCCGATTTTTTGAACAGCCATACGGCTACGCCAGCACCATCGATATCGAAATTCGCGAAAGCAGGAGGAACGGCCATACGCACCAATCCTATGGTTTAATGATCTGAATATCCTGTATCGGGGCCTGCTTGTAGTCGCCGGGCTCGAGATAACCATGAACAAGTGACTTCGTCTTGTGCGAGTCCGCGCTTGCAGCAAAGTGGTACGTCACATCGTACAAACGCCAGCCGAGTGCGATAAGCAAAGGGTTCAACAGTATTTGACCCGACCTGTGGCTAATCCAAAACATCCAACCGAGAAACACGAGGAAGCCTAGGAGTTTCGCCGTGTCATGGTAGTCGATTCCCATGAAAGATACGACGTACGGAAGCGTATAGTTCATCAGGTCTGTGGGAACGTAGTCGGCTTCGGTCACGGTGATGTCTTGATTTGGTCGAATCGCCTTTAGCGCGACGAGGGTCACAGCAAAGCAGATCAGCGTCGCCAGAAAGAGGCCGATCGCAAGCACCGGATTATGGAACGGAAACTCGCACCCATTCCAGCCAGGAGTGGCGCACATGCCTCGGTCCAGCGCCGTCAAATCCAAGTTCTGGACAAGGAGTATCAAACTCAAAGGAAGATACGATCCTGCGAAGACGACAATTGCCGTTAGAATGCGGAACTGCATTACTCCCCCAACCGCTCGTTTGAACCCACTCCAAGCTCCGCACCGCTTCTATCGCGGGGGGACGTAAGAAGCACATGCACTGGTCAACACTTGAAAGCTACCACCTCGGTATTCCGTTTCTGGAGCACGATTGTCTCGCAACCAGCGCTGGCGTCTCTAAGAAAAACGATGTGCAGACAGTCACTTAGCAGTTGGCGAGAGCAACTGCCTTTATCTTGCACTTCTAATACGGCCTCTTGAGGGGGGTGTGCCTTCTCCCGGCCTTTTCCGATCTTTGGGCGGTGGCGGCATGGTTTCGACCGCCGTCCCGCGTCTCCAGCGGCGCTGCACGGCGCGGCGCTCGCGGATTCGCGCCTCCTCCTTGAGCCAGTTTCGCCAGCGCAAGAAGGTCGATGGGGACAAGCCGTTCTGCTCGCAATAGGCGCGCTGACTGAGCTCGCCGTCCATCCAGGCATCGATGTGTGCCTGCCAGGTTGCACGTCCAGGATCGTAGTCGTCGAGTGTCTTCATCATCCACCTCCGTCGTCGGTCTGACCACGCTCACGGGCAGGAAGATCTGGCGTACCATGCACTTCTACGTGCTCATCCGATCGCTCGGCGGCACATGCTGATATCGGGTTCGCGGAAGCTACATACACAGGCATTTCCGCGTGGTCAGCAGTGCCGCCACAGGCAAGATGTCGTGCTTTCCGCCACTCTAGGTCCATCACCAGATGCCCTTTCCGCTCGCGCGGAAGCCCTTTCGTTTGTGTGTGTTCACACCCTCATTTTGCCGGCAGTCAGGCGACCGCGACGGCGTTCAACTCGATCGATTCAAGCTGGTCGGGCGCGTCCTTCTGCGCCCCAAAGCGGTACTCGGTGCCGTCGCGCCACATCGCGAACATGATCACCGCGAGCTTACGCGCAACCGCCACGAGAGCTCGCTTTCTGCCCCTCGCCTTACTGATCTTCAGCCCCCACACTTTGAGGGCGGACCAGCCCTGATAACGCAGCAGCAGGCTGTTCGCGGCCTCGACCAGAGCGCGCCGGACATCGTCGTCGCCCATCTTCGAGATGCGGCCCTGGATGTCGAGAGAGGTGCCGGTCTGCCATCTCCGCGAGGTCAGTCCGAAGTAGGCGCCAACAGTCTTGGAGCGACTGAACCGGCCGGGGTCGTCGAGGGCGGTCTTGACCTGAAGCGCTGTCACTGGACCGACGCCGGGGATCGCCATGAAGCGTCGGCAGACCTCGTCGGCACGCACAACCCTGATCACCAGGCGACGCAGTTTTGTATATTGCATCCACATCGCAGCGCGCACTTCGAGCATCGGTTCGATCATCGCCTGAAGCAGGGGATCATCCGCAATGACGCCGCGGATCGCGTCGGCAAAGTGGCCGCGGGTGGTTCCTGCAAGGCGGATGCCGAACGCTTTCAAGGAGTGGCGGATCGAGTTCTCGATGTCGAGGAACTTGCGCTTCAAGTTGCGCCGAAGCGTCAACAGCAGGCGCAGGCGATAGCTCGTCTCGCTCTTGATATGGACTTCGCGATACCAGCCGGTGCGCACGATCTGCGCCAGCGCCTGGGCATCGGTCTGATCGGTCTTGTTGCGCTGCGCGGCCATTGCGGCGCGCACATTCCGCGTCTCGAGGCAGACTGCGGGCACACCCAGATTATCGAGCGCTGGCTGCAGCCACGGCGACAGCGACCCGGCCTCGTGACCGGCCCGGCCGAGGCTCTGGCCCCACGGCGCCAGCGCTTCCGCGATCGCATCCCGGCTGCGGCGGTCGGGCG
>Ga0207647_10002295_pt1 | contig 14565 bp, 10 predicted proteins | sample KBSCornC2_FD_184295 | JGI IMG/M metagenome (GOLD analysis project Ga0207647, IMG submission 184295) | Corn rhizosphere microbial communities from Kellogg Biological Station, Michigan, USA - C2 (SPAdes) (version 2) | ecosystem: Host-associated > Plants > Roots > Rhizosphere ...
TACTCGGCCTTTTCGCTCTATTTCGCTCCGGCCTTCTTCCCGGCGGGCGACAGCACCGCGCAACTGCTGAACGCGGCCGCGGTGTTTGCGGTCGGCTTCATCGTGCGGCCGATCGGCGGCTGGCTGATGGGGCTTTATGCCGATCGGCATGGCCGCAAGGCGGCGCTCACGCTCTCCGTGACGTTGATGTGTGCCGGATCGCTGCTGATCGCGCTGACGCCGGGCTATGCCACGATCGGTGTGCTGTCGCCTGCGCTGCTGGTGATCGCGCGGATCGTTCAGGGGGTCAGCCTCGGCGGCGAATATGGCACCAGCGCAACCTATCTGAGCGAGATGGCGACGCGGCCGCATCGCGGCTTCTATTCCAGCTTTCAATATGTGACGCTGATCATGGGCCAGCTGGTTGCGCTGGCGGTGCTGATCCTGCTCCAGCAGGTCTTTCTCACGCCCGAACAGCTTGAAAGCTGGGGCTGGCGCATTCCCTTCGCGATTGGCGGGCTGCTGGCGGTGGCGGCGGTCTATCTCCGCCGGGGCATCGCCGAAACGCCGGCTTTCAATAGCGCATCCGCGACCGCTGGCGGGGGCGGCGTCGCGCATCTGATCCGGGCGCATCCCCGCCAGATCCTCGTAGTGACCGGCCTCACTTTGGGCGGCACCGTCGCCTTCTACACCTTCACCACCTATGCGCAGAAATTCCTGGTCAACACGTCGGGCTGGAGCAAGGATGATGCGACGCTGATCAGCGCGCTGGCGCTGCTGGTCTTCATGCTGTTGCAGCCCCTGTTCGGCGCGCTCTCGGATCGCTGGGGCCGCAGGCCGCTACTGATCGGGTTCGGGATCGGCGGCATGCTGATGACCGTGCCCATTCTCGATGCGTTGGGGCGGACGAGCGATCTCGCACGAGGCTTCCTGCTCATGCTGGCCGCGCTGATCATCGTGAGCGGCTATACCTCGATCAACGCGGTGGTGAAGGCGGAGCTGTTCCCAGCCGAGATCCGCGCGCTTGGTGTCGGCCTGCCTTATGCGGTGTCGGTGTCGCTGTTCGGCGGCACGGCGGAATATATTGCGCTCTGGCTCAAAAGCATCGGCCATGAGCAATGGTTTTTCTGGTATGTGGCCGGTTGCTGTGCGGTCTCGCTCTGCGTCTATCTCGCCATGCGGGATACGCGCCGCCACTCGCTCATCCAGGGCGACTGACGCATGGAGCGCCCACCGCCCTGGCTGAGCGCTTTAATCAGCGGCAGCGAACGTCGCTGTTCTGGTCGATCGATTTCCCGGCGAGCGCGCCGAGCGTGCCACCGATCAGCGTTCCAGCCAGGCGATTGTGGCCGCCGTCGATGACATTGCCGAGAATGCCGCCAGCGGCAGCGCCGACGATCAAGCCGGTGGTGCCGTCGCTGCGCTTGCAATAATAGCGGCCGTCGGAACCGCGATAGACCTCGTCGGATGCGGAGAGCCGCCGTTCGTTGTAACGCGGATCGTCGCGATAATAGCGCGCGGCATCATAGTCCGTCCGGTAACGCCCGTAATCCACGCCACCATTGGCGCCATAATCATTGTCGTGGCGGCGCCAGCGGATCTTCTGGGCGAGACTGTCGAGCCGCGATTGCAGACGGGCCGCCTCGCGATCGTTCACGCGACGGCCCATATTAGCGGCTTCGCGACGGATGTCGTTGAGCTCGCGCTGCGAATTGCGTGCCTCGCGCCGGTTGAGGCTGCCATCGGCGACGCCGCGATCGATCCGGCGCTGCAGGAAGGGGATGCGGTCGCGCGGGTCTGCCGGCGCGTCGCGCCAGAAGGCGTCACGATCCCAGCTTCCGTTATAGCGCCCATTGTCCACCGGCTGCGCGACCGAGGGCGTCAAGCCGGCGATAGCGGCCGCGGCCAGGCCGATTAGGATTTCTTTTCTCATTGTCCGTCTCCTACGTACTCCAGCCGTGTCGAGGCTGTAACGACCTTAAACGCGTCTGGGCGCCAGAGGTGCCACGCTCGCCCCTCACCGTCGTTCCGGGCTTGACCCGGGATCCCGCTTTTCTGATTCAGCATGCGAAGTGAGCGGGACCCCGGATCAAGTCCGGGGTGACGATATTGGACTTAGTGCCGCCTTATCGCGCCGCGGGCTGTGGCAATGAGGGCAGTGGTGGACGGCCGGTGATGAGCGCATCGCCGCCAAGCGTCTGATAGAGGCTGATCAGGTTCTGGATACGGGTCAGCCTAATGGCGGTGAACGTGCGCCGCGCGGTATAGAGCGATCGCTCCGCATCGAGCGTGTTGAGATAGGGATCGATGCCTTCGCGATAGCGCGCCGTGCTGAGCGCGAGCGTGTCGGCGGCCGCCTGTTGCAGGTTGAGGTCGGCCGCATATTCGTTCGCAATGGTGGCGCGGCGGGCGAGTGCGTCGGAAACTTCGCGGAACGCGGTCTGGATCGCGTGCTGGTAGCTGGCGATCGCGAGATCGCGTTGCGCGTTGGCATAATGGAGATTGCCGATGTTACGCCCCGCATCGAAGATCGGAAGTCCGGCGGAGGGCGTCGCCGACCAGGTAAAGGCGCCATGGGTGAACAGCGTGGAAAGCGCCGTGCTGGCGAAACCGACCGCCGAGGTGAGCGAGATCGTCGGGAAAAAGGCGGCGCGCGCGGCGCCGATCCGCGCATTCGCGGCGCGGAGCTGATATTCGGCCTGCACCACGTCGGGCCGCCGCAGCAGGATACGCGAATCGAGCCCGGCCGGAACTTCGCCGACCCCGGCCTCGAGTTGCTCGATCCCCGTCGGAAGCCTGGCCTCTTCGATCGGTGCTCCCACCAGCAACTCGAGTGCGTTGCGGTCCTGCATCACCGCGGTGGTCCGGGAAGCCTGGTCGGCCCGCGCCTGATCGAGCACGGTTTCCGCCTGGCGGAGATCGGTCCGTGGCGCTACGCCGCCCTGAAGGCGCGCGCGGGTGAGGGCTACGCTGCGCTCGGCGGTGCGGGCGGTGTCTTCCGCGATGGCGAGCAAGGTGCGGTCGGCTGCGAGCGTGTAATAGGCCTCGGCGATGTTGGCGACGAGCGTCAGCCGCGCGGCGGCAAAGCCCGCCTCGGTGGCGAGATATTCATTGAACGCGGCATTGTTGAGGCTGCGCAGCCGCCCGAACAGATCGAGCTCGAACGAGGTGACGCCGAGGCTTGCGCTATAGGTGGTGTCGGTGCCGCTGCTGCCGGCGGTGCTGCCATTTTCCGCGCCAGTGCCCAGCGTTCCGCCCGCGCTTGAGCGGTGGACGGTGGACGTGCGGCCGCTCGCATCGACTTCGGGAAAGATCTCGGCACGCGCGACATGATATTGCGCGCGCGCGGAGGCGACGTTGGCGATCGCGATACGAAGATCCTGCCCATTTTCAAGACCCTGGGCAATGATGACCTGGAGATTGGGGTCCTTGAAGATATCGCGGTACGTGACGGCGGGCAGCGTCGTGTCCGTGCCTTGCACAGCGGCAGCGTCGACCGGCCACTGCGGTGAGACAGCCGGTCGTGGGCGATGGTAGCCAGGCTCGAGCGTGCAACTTGTCAGCAGCGAAAGCGTGGCGGCGACGGCAGCGGTGCGCTTCATGCCGGCTGCTCCTGCCGCGGCGTTTCGCGTCCGTGGAAGATACGCCGCACGAGCACGAAGAACAGCGGCACGAAGAAGATTGCAAGGAGAGTCGCGGTCAGCATGCCGCCGATCACGGCCGTGCCGATCGCCACGCGGCTTTGGGCGCCCGCGCCGGTCGAGATCGCCAGCGGTAGCACGCCGAAGATGAAGGCGAGGCTGGTCATCAGGATCGGGCGCAGGCGGATGCGCGCCGCTTCGAGCGCGGCATCGATCGCGCTCTTCCCTTGCTTCTCGGCCTGTTCCGCGAATTCGACGATCAGGATCGCGTTCTTCGCCGAAAGCCCCATGGTGGTGAGCAAGCCGACCTGAAAATAAATATCATTTTCAAGCCCGCGAATGGTCACTGCCAGTACCGCACCGAGCAATCCAAGCGGAATGACCATGATCACTGCCAGCGGGACCGACCAGCTTTCGTAAAGCGCGGCAAGACACAGGAAGACGACGAGCAGCGACAGCGCATAGAGATAGGGCGCCTGCCCCCCCGAAAGCCGCTCCTGATAAGAAAGTCCGCTCCAGGCGACGGAAACACCGGGCTGCTTCGCTGCGATCTCGGAAATTCGCTGCATCGCGTCGCCCGAACTCTTGCCTTCGGCGGCCTGTCCCTGGACCTCATAGGCCGGCAGGCCGTTGAAGCGGCTCAGCGTCAGCGGCGCCTGGCTCCAGCGCGCGCTCGCGAACGCAGTGAAGGGCGCCATGCTGCCGGTCGACGAGCGCACATACCAGTCGCCGAGATCCTCGGGGCGGCTGCGATATTGCGCGTCGCCCTGAACATAGACGCGCTTCACGCGCCCGCGATCGACGAAATCATTGACATAGGTGCCGCCCCAGGCGGTCGACAGGCTGGCGTCGGCTTGGGAGGGCGGAATGCCGAGCGCGCCCAGCCTGCCGTCATCCATATCGACCGAAAGCGTCGGTGAATCCTCCAGGCTGTTCTGGCGCACGCCGGCAAGCACGGGATCGTTCCGGGCCGCCGCCAGAATGGCATCGCGCCGCGCCTTGAACTCGTTGCGGCTAAGCCCGCTGCTGTTGAGCAGCTCCATCGTGAAGCCCGAGGATTGCCCCAGCCCCCGCACCGGCGGAGGGTTGAGCGCGTAGAATTCCGCGTCGCGGAGCTGGCCGCCAACCGCTTTCGATGCCCGCGCGGTGATGGCCTGAGCGCTATTTTCCGATCCTTTGCGCTCGTCCCATGGCGTGAACGCGATGTAGCCGCGGCCGGCATTTTGCCCCTGACCGGCCTGGCTCGATCCAAGAACAGTATATACGGCGCTCATATTGGCGTGCTCGTTGGTCAAGAAATAATGCTCGATCGTCTTCGCTACGGCGAGCGTGCGCGCCTGGGTCGCGCCGGGGGGCAAGGTGAACTGGAGCTGCCCGTAGCCCTGATCCTCGGTCGGCAGGAAGCTGCTGGGCAGGCGGAAAAACAGGAAGAGCAGCGCACCGATCAGCAAGGCGAACAGGATCATCGCCGGGCGGGCGTGATTGAAAAGCCTGGCGACGGCCTCGCGGTATCGATCCGATAACCGGGTAAACCAGGCATTGAAGCGGTCACCATAGTCATGCGCGCGCGCAATCAGCCGGTTGCGATTGGCCACGGCTTCTTGGTCAGGACGCTTGAGCACGGTGGCCGCCAGCGCCGGCGACAGGATCAGCGCGACCATCACCGAAAGCGCCATCGACGAGACGATCGTGATCGAGAACTGCCGGTAGATCACGCCGGTCGAGCCGCCGAAGAACGCCATCGGCAGAAACACCGCCGAGAGCACGAGCGCGATCGCGATCAGTGCGGTGTTGAGTTCGCCCATCGATCTGATGGTGGCATCGCGCGGGCTGATATCCGGCTCCTCCTCCATCACGCGCTCGACATTTTCGACCACCACGATCGCGTCGTCGACGAGCAGGCCGATGGCGAGCACCATTCCGAACAAAGTGAGCGTGTTAATCGAAAAGCCCGCCGCCGCCAGTACGCCGAACGTTCCAAGCAGCACCACCGGAACGGCGATGGCCGGGATGAGCGTGGCGCGCCAGCTTTGCAGGAACAGGAACATGACGAGCACGACGAGGATGATCGCTTCCACCAGAGTCACCACCACGTCGTGAACCGACAGCTTGATGAAGGCGGTCGAATCGAGCGGGTAGATGAAGCGTAGGCCCGGTGGAAAGGATTTGGACTGTTGGGCCATGAGATCGCGCACCTCGCGCGATGTCTTCAGCGCATCTGCGCCCGGCGCGAGCTGGATGCCGATGCCAGCAGCCGGATGTGCGTTGAGCCTGCTTGTCGCGGTATAGTTTTCGCTGCCCAGCTCGACGCGCGCGACATCCTTCAGCCGCACCTGCGAACCGTCCGGCTGCGTTTTCACGAGAATGTCGCGAAACTGATCGACATTGGTAAGCCGCGAGCGGCTGGTGACGATCGCATTGAGCATCTGCGCATCCGGCGAAGGTTGGGCGCCGATCTGGCCCGCCGCGACCTGGGCATTCTGCGCCTGAATCGCGGCCGTGACGTCGCTTGGCATCAATTGAAAGCTGGCGAGCTTGTAGGGATCGAGCCAGATGCGCATCGCATATTGCGAACCAAACACGTTGAAATCGCCGACCCCGGGAAGGCGACCCAACGGGTCTTGAAGATTCGAAACCAGATAATCGCTGATGTCGCTCGCGCTCATGCGGCCGGTCTCGTCATAGACGGAGACCACCATCAGGAAATCAGCATTGGACTTGGTGACCACCAGCCCCTGCTGCTGGACCTGTTGCGGCAGCCTTGGCAGCGCCTGTTGCACCTTGTTCTGCACCTGGACCTGGGCGATATCCGGATCGGTGCCCTTGTCGAAGGTGACGGTGATCGTGACCTGTCCGGATGAGTTGGAGGTGGACTGGAAATAAATGAGCTTGTCGAGCCCCGTCAGTTGCTGCTCGATAACCTGGGTAACGCTGGTCTCGAGGGTTTCTGCCGAGGCGCCGGGATAGGTCGCCCGGATGTTGACCGAAGGCGGCGCGATATCGGGATATTGCTCGACGGGCAGCGAGAGAATGCCGCCAATGCCGAGCAGCATGACCACGATGGCAACGACCCAGGCGAAGATCGGGCGATCGATGAAGACCCGCGACAGCATGTCCTAGCTGTTCGTGCCCGTCTGGCCGTTACCTCGGCCCGATTCTCCTTGTCCTTTCGATTGGCGAAGTGGCTTCGAGCCGGCTGTAACCGGCCTCACCTGCTGGCCCGGCTTGATCCGCCCCAGCCCCTCGGTGATCACCTTATCGCCCGCAGCAAGGCCGCTGGTCACCAGCCATTGATCGCCGACCGTTTGCGGCGCTGTGACCGCCCGCTGAACCGCCTTGTTCCCGGTCCCCACGATCAACACCGTTGCGTCACCCTTTGGGTTACGCGAAACCCCCTGCTGCGGGACCAGAATGCCGTTTGGCCGCGTCGCCTGGGAAAAGCGCGCGCGCACATACATGCCCGGCAACAGCACGCCGGAAGGATTGGAGAAGCGCGCCCGCAGCGTGACCGTGCCGGTATTGGGATCGACCATCGCTTCGGAAAATTCGAGCTGGCCCTTCTGTGGATAGAGGCTGCCATCCTCCAGCACCAGATCGACCGCGGTCGAGGAGGGCACGGCGCCCCCACTGCTTAGCGATTTCCTGAGCGCCAGCAACTCAGCGCTCGATTGCTGAATATCGACATAGATCGGATCGAGCCGCTGGATCGTCGTGAGCGGATCCGCCTGACCGGAGGTGACCAGCGCGCCGGTGGTGAACAGCGATCGTCCGATCCTGCCGGTGATCGGCGCCGGAACGCGCGTGAAATTGAGATTGATTCGCGCAGTTTCGAGCGCTGCCTGATTCTGAGCCACGGCGGCGGACGCCTGCTTCGCGGCTGCAGCGGCGTTCGTATAATCCTGCTTGCTCACGGCTTCGATCGCGGCGAGTGGCTTGTAACGTTCAGCCAGAGCAGCAGCCGATTCGCGCTGGGCCTGCGCATTGGCCAAATTGGCGCCTGCCTGATTTACGGCGGCCCGGTAAAGCCGCGGATCGATCTGGTACAGCGTCTGGCCAGCATGAACCAGGCTGCCCTCCTTGAACAGGCGCGCCTTGATCAGGCCCGAAACCTGCGGGCGGACTTCGGACGTCTCATAGGCCGAGGTGCGTCCCGAAAGTTCAGTGACAAGCGGGACCGCCTGCGCCTTCACCACCACGAAGCCGGCCTCCGGCGGCTGCTTTTCCGGTTGCTCCTGTTTGCTGCATCCTGCCAGCAGAAGAACAACCGCAATCGCGCCAATCGTTGAGGGACGCAGGACGATCTTATTAGCGGAAAGAAACTTCAGATCGTCGGGGAGAATCGGCATTCATCAATAACCTTGATGCCGCCGTCGAAAGACGCACGGCAAAGCTGAGTCCCCCGCGGCGCGTCCATAATGGCGTTAAGGATTTTGTCTAACGCAAAACTTCGGAACCATTTCCCTGCGCATCGTCGAGCTTAGCCAAGGCTGAACGAAGCGCCGCGATCTCATCGCCGCCCTGATCCCACGAGACTACGAACCGGGCCAGGCCCTCGCCCCAATCACTAAATTCGAAGCCTTGGGCGCGCAGCTCCGCTGCTTCCGCTGCCGAAAGGCGCACAAAGAGCTCGTTGGCTTCGACCGGATAAGCCAGGCGGCCCGTTGCGGCCGCAGCGATACGCTCGGCGCCTTCATTGGCCGCGCGCGCGTTGCGCAGCCAGCGATCATCCGCGATCAACGCAAGCAGCTGCGCCGCCTGGAACCTGCCCTTCGAGGAGAGGTGGCCGCTCCGCTTGCGGCGAATGCGGAGTTCGTCCGCCAAATCCCGCCGAAAGCAGATCAACGCCTCGGCAGTCATCCCGCCGTTCTTGATGCAGCCGAAGCTCATCAGGTCCACGCCCGCCCGCCAGCTGAGCTCCGCGGGATGGCAGCCAAGCCGTGCGACGGCATTGGCGAAGCGCGCGCCATCGAGATGAAAGCCAAGCCCTCTCGAACGGGCGAGCTCGCCGAGCGCGGCGGTCTCCTGCTGGGTATAGACGCAGCCAAGCTCGGTCGCGTTGGTGATCGAGATGGCGGCGGGTTGAACCCGGTGGACGTCCTTTACGATCCGCGCCATGCGCTCCTCGACGCCGTTGCAGCTCAGTTTGGCGCCGGAGCCAGCCACGGCGATGAGCTTGGCGCCGTGGGTGAAGAATCCCGGCGCGCCGGCTTCGTCATTCTCGACATGCGCATCCTCATGGCACAGAATCCCGCCATAAGGTGGACACAGCGCCGAGAGCGCGAGGCTGTTCGCCGCCGTGCCGGTCGTAACCCAGAGGGCGGCGACCGGAGCTTCGAATAGCTCGGAAAACGCGGCGTCGAGCGCCTGGCTGAGCGCATCGCCATCATAGCCGCGGTCGGGCGTATTGGCGGCAGTAACAGCCGCGAGGACTTCGGGACAGGCAGACGCTGCATTATCGGAGACAAAGCGCATGACGCCGGTTGGCATGATCCAGCGCGGCCGGTCAATGATGTGAAAAAGTCATTAACTATTCATCTGGGCTCCGTTAGGCGCGGCGCAATGATCTTGCCCACGCCGATGACCCGACGCGAGCATTTCGCTTCCCTTGCCGCCTTGGCTCTCCTCGCTCCCGCATCGGTGCGGGCGGCGGCAGGCGGCGGCGCGGAGCCGTTTTCCTGGGAAATACTGGTATCCCGCGCCAAGGCGCTGGCAGGACGGCGGTACCAACCGGTGCAGGCGCGCGAGCATGCGCATGGGGTCGACTATGATTCGCTCGGGCAGATCGCCTATCGGGCGGACAAAACGCTGTGGCCAAGCAAGACGGCCAATACGAGCGTGCGTTTCTTCCCCCTTTCGCGCTACGCGCAGGTGCCGGTCGAAATCGCCACCGTGCAAGGGGGGCGGGCAACGCCCTTTCGCTACGATCCGCTGCTATTCGACGCCAAGTCGGCCGAGATGCGTGCCTTGCTTACCAAGAGTGACGGCTTCGCCGGTTTCCGCGCGCTCAACCCGAGAGGCGTGGGCGATTGGCTTGCCTTTCAGGGTGCCAGCTATTTCCGATCGTCCGGCGTGCTGAACCAATATGGCCTTTCGGCGCGCGGGTTGGCGATCGATACCAGCGTGCCCGGCGTATCGGAGGAATTCCCCACCTTCACCCATTTCTGGCTCGAGCAGGGGCCGGAGGACAGCCTGATCATCTATGCGCTGCTCGACAGCGCTAGTATCACCGGCGCCTACCGCTTCGTGAACCGGAAAAATGCGCAAGCGGTGACGCAGGATATCACGCTCGCCCTGTTCCCGCGCAAGGCAATCGCCCAGCTTGGCATCGCGCCGCTGACCAGCATGTTCTGGTACGGCGAAGGCAATCGCCCGCAAGCGACCGACTGGCGTCCCGAAGTGCACGACTCGGATGGGCTCGCGCTATTGACAGGCAAGGGCGAGCGCCTGTGGCGGCCGCTCGCCAATCCGCCGCACCCGGCCACCAACAGCTTCAGCGATCATAATCCCAAGGGCTTCGGCCTGCTCCAGCGCGATCGCAACTTCGATCATTATCAGGACGACGGCGTCTTCTACGAGAAGCGGCCGAGCCTATGGGTCGAGCCGCGCGGCGATTGGGGCGGCGGCGCGGTCGTGCTGTTCGAGTTGCCGACCAACAAGGAATATGAAGACAATGTCGTCGCTTTCTGGTCGCCGGCTTCTCCGGTGCGGGCAGGCCAGCAGCTCGATTACGCCTATCGGCTGAACTGGATTGGGGATGAGCCGCAGCCGCTCGCCGTCGCCCGCGCGACCGACGTATGGCAGGGCGCTGCGGGGCGGCCGGGGCATGACCCGATCCCGCACGCGCGCAAGCTCGTGATCGATTTTGCCGGCGACGGGCTCGATCGTTATGCGCGCGGCCAGGTCGATCCGGTGATCGAGGTTTCACGCGGCACGTTGATTGAGGCGCACGCCTATCCGGTCGAAGGCGCCAAGGGTCGCTGGCGTTTGACCGCCGATATCGGCCGCGGCCGCGATGAATCGAGTGATTTGCGCGTCTTCCTGAAAGCGGGATCGACTGCGCTGACTGAAACTGTCCTCTATCAGGTTCACTGGAATAATGATTAACGTGGACGAGGGCCAAGACGAAGGGCGCGGGGTTCGTCTTAAAAAGGCGAATACCGGAATCGATCAGAGCTTCGATGCTGCCGGGGGAGGGCATCGAGACCATGACCAAGGGAATTCGCAATGTATCGTCCCCTGACCTCCACTTCGGCTCCGACATCGCTGGACTTTGATCAGCAAGGTCGTTGCTGCGCCGATCTGCCCGCGGAAAGCCCGCTGGCGATGCCGACCCAGGATCTGTCAGTAGCGCCGGAGCATGGGCGTGCGCCGCTGCCCGACCTGATTTTCGGCCGCCGCATGTTCCTGATCGGCACCTGCTTGCTGATTGGCCTGCTCGGCGCGCAGGAAATGGCGCGGCCGCTGGCGGATGATGGCATCAGCCTGTGGGACGCGCTTCTCGCTACCCTGTTCTTCGGCCTGTTCGCGTGGATCGCGTTCGGCTTTCTGAACGCGCTGGCCGGCTTCGTCTCGCTGATGAATGCCGGGCCTCGGCTCCCACGTTGGCTGGCGCATCCGCGCATGCCGAGCCGGCGCACCGCAATTCTTGTTCCGATCTATAACGAGGCGGTCGAGCCGCTGTTCGAGCGGCTGCGCACGATGGCGGCGTCAGTCGAGGCCGTCGGCATCGCCCCCGTCTTCGACATGTTCGTCCTCAGCGACTCGGCGGCCACTGCCGAGCCGGCGGAACGCGCCGCCTTTCACAAGCTGCGCGATCGCGCGGCCATGGCGGTCTATTATCGTCGGCGTCCGCAGAATGTCGCCCGCAAGCCAGGCAATCTCGCCGAGTGGGTAACGCGCTTCGGCGGCGCTTATGAGCATATGGTGGTGCTCGATGCGGACAGCCTGATGACCGGCGTCGCGCTGGCCCGGCTCGCCGCCACGATGGAGGCCGATCCGCGCATCGGGCTGCTTCAAACGATCCCGGCGATCCACAAGGCGCGCACAGCCTTCGCGCGCTGGCAGCAATTCGCTTCGGCCGCTTACGGACCGGTCGCAAGCGCCGGCCTGCAATGGTGGTCCGGGTCGGAAGCGACCTTCTGGGGGCATAATGCGATCGTGCGGACCCGCGCCTTCGCTGAAAGCTGCGGTCTGCCCAAGCTTTCTGGCAAGGAGCCGTTCGGCGGCCATGTCATGAGCCATGACATGGTCGAGGCCGCCATGCTCCGCCGCCATGGCTGGACGGTGCACATGATCAGCCTGCCCGACGGCAGCTACGAGGAATTCCCGCCGACCCTGCCGGATTATGCAGTGCGCGATCGGCGCTGGTGCCAAGGCAATCTTCAGCATCTCCGCTTGCTCGGCTCGGCGGGGTTCCATTGGGTGAACCGCCTGCAATTGCTGATGGGCGCCTCGGCCTATCTCACGTCGCCGCTGTGGCTAATGCTGCTTTTCGCCGGGCTGATCGAGCCGTTCCGCGCCAGCCTGATCCACTGGACGCTGCCCTCGGGCTGGCTGCTGCTGCTCACCATGACGCTGCTGCTGGGGCCGAAGCTGCTGGCCATTGCGTGGCTGACGGTCAACGACAGGCTGCGCGACGATCTCGGCGGCACGCAGTCGGTCACGTGGAGCATCTTGATCGAGATCCCCATTTCAGTGCTGATCGCGCCGATCATGATGATGACGCAGACGATGGCCATTATCGATATCGTTCGCGGCCGGCCAAGCGGCTGGTCGCCACAGACGCGGCAAGCGGACGGCATCCCGTTCGAACAGGCGTGGGAACGCTATCGCTGGCATGTTGCGCTCGGCAGCCTCTTCGGGCTTGCCATCCTTATGGGCGTCGATGGCGCGTTGTGGACCCTGCCCGTCGCTGCGGGCTTGCTCCTCTCGCCGTGGATTGCGATGATCGGTGCGCGCGTCGATCTTGGAGACCGGCTCGCCGCATGGGGACTGTTCGTGGCTCCGGGCGACCTCCAAAGACGCCGCTCAAGCAGGACGGCAACTGTTTCGGAAGCATGGCAGCCGATTTTCCCGCCTTTAGCTGAACGTCAACTTTCGGAGGGCTAGGCTTACTCCCGGGGGTGGAGATGGTAATTTTCCTGTCGGTCATGTTGCGCGCGGTGGCGATTCAGGCGCCAGCGCCAGCTTTGCCCGAGCCGGAACTGCTGCCGCCCCCGCCGCCGCCCATTCCGATCGTCTATCTGCCGGCAATTCCCGAGCCGATCCCCTTCGTCAATCTGCCCCCGCCGCCCACCGAATTGCCGCGATCGATCAAGGATCTTGCCGAAGCCGCGTTTCAGGCGGGCGATCAGGCCGCATTGACGGCATTGTTCAAGCTCGCGCGCAAGACCAATCCGCAGGCCGTCCGCCAGATCGAGGCGCTGGAAGCCGAGATGACGGCGCGGCAGGCCGAAAAAATGGCGGAGGCGGCGCGCCAGCGGGCCGATGCTTTGGCCGCGGCTTCCTTCCTGGATTATTGGAAGGGTGAGATCGAGCTGGGCGGATCGCGCTCGACCGGCAATACCAACACGATCGCCATATATGGCTCGGTCGGCCTCGACCGCAATGGGCTGCGCTGGATCCATTCTATCAAAGGCCGCGCCGATTTCCAGCGCTCCAACGGGACGACCACTGCCGACCGCTATCGCCTGAGCTGGCAGCCGAGCTACAAGGTCAATGACAAGATGTTCGTCTATGGCCTCGGCCAATATGAACGCGATCGTTTCCTGGGTTTCGACAGCCGCTTCACCGCCGGCACCGGCATCGGCTTCACCGTGATCTCGAACGCCAGCACCAAGCTCACCCTGCAGGGCGGCCCCGCCGCGCGCTATACCGATCGCGTCGACGAAGGCGGCCGCACCACCGCCGCGGGCAATGCGAGCCTGACGTTGCGCTGGAAGATCAGCCCGACGCTCAGCCTTTCACAGGATACGTCAGTCTATCTCGAATCGGGGGACACCAACGCCCAATCGACCACATCGCTGGACACGCGGCTGATCGGTCGCCTCAAGGCGCGCTTTTCCTACGATTTGCAATATGAAGACCGGAAGCTCACCGGCCACGAACCGCTCGACACCACCAGCCGCGCGACGCTCGTCTACACTTTCTAAGCGGCAGAAATCGTCCCGGCGAACGCCAGGCGGTCATTGTTGAGCAAGTCAGGAAATTCCGGTTTGCACCGGAATGGGCAAGCTCAGCCCTGACGCGCCTTGAAGCGGCGGTTGGTCTTGTTGATCACATAGGTGCGGCCACGCCGACGGATCACGCGATTGTCGCGGTGACGCCCCTTGAGCGATTTGAGCGAGTTGCGGATCTTCATGGCTTCGAACGCCTGCCTTGTCTAATCTATGTGCGTGAAAAAGGAGGCGCCCCCCTATGCAAAGCCCCTCGCGAAGTCAAGCCGATCGCGCATCCTTCCGTATGAATGCAGCACTTGGCCGATCGCGGCGTTCATGCACATATGCCTGATCATGGGCAGCGGAGACGGATGATGAAGCTCAGGGCAACCTCAGTCTTGTTCGGTGTGGTGGCACTTCTCGCGGGATGCGCTGCTCAGACGCCGATGGCCGAAGTCACCCGTTTCCATCTCAATCAGCCGATCGCCCCGGGCAATATCGCGATCGAGCCGCGCGATCCGGCGCAGGGCGCCAGTCTCGAGTTCGAAAGCTACGCCGGATCGATCGGGCGCGAGCTCAAGGCGCGCGGCTTCGGCATTGCGCCGGATGTCCCCCGCTCTGGTCTCGTCGCCGTGGTCGGTGTCGAACGCATGACGCGACAGACCGGTCCGGCCCACTCGGCCTTCAGCATCGGCCTCGGCGGCGGTAGCTTTGGAAGTGGTGGGGGCGTGGGTGGCGGCATCAGCTTCCCGGTCGGCAAGAAGACCGTGCCTGAAGCCACTCGCACT
>Ga0207647_10002299_pt1 | contig 14554 bp, 14 predicted proteins | sample KBSCornC2_FD_184295 | JGI IMG/M metagenome (GOLD analysis project Ga0207647, IMG submission 184295) | Corn rhizosphere microbial communities from Kellogg Biological Station, Michigan, USA - C2 (SPAdes) (version 2) | ecosystem: Host-associated > Plants > Roots > Rhizosphere ...
ATCGACCGTGGCGATCTGCCCCAGCTGGACCCGACCGAGATAGAATTCGTCGACCTGCGCGCGCAACTTGTTGTGGCCGGGGCTATCGATCTGCCCCAAACGCTCGCCCTTGCTCATGCTTTGGCCGATCTGGATCGAGAAAGACGAAAGCTGTCCGTCGACCGGAGCGCGCAGATTCAACTGATCCAAATTGTTGCGCGCAATGGCGAGCGCCCCTTGCAGCGTGTTTGCCGTAGCGCGCATCTGCGAAACCTGCGTGCTATGCAGGCGACCTTCGGCACCCTGCGTGTGACGCGCCTCGTTTAGCCGGCGCTGAGCCATCGCGAGGTCGTCGCGCGTGTCGCTGAACACCTTGCCAGCGACGAAGCCGCGCTGCGCGAGCGGCGCCTGCAGATCATATTGGCGCTTGGCCTTGAGATATTCGTTCTCGGCCGCGATCACCGCCTGGCTGTTCTGCGAACGCGTCTGCTCGAGGCTCAGTTCGGCAAGCTGGAGGTTATAGACCTGCTGCGCAACCTCGGTCTGCGAACGCAAGGTTTCGATTTGCAGGTCAGCGTTAGTGAGGACCGCAAGCAATTGGCCCTTCTTCACCGACGCGCCATCTTCGACCAGGATCTTGTCGACCCGGCCGCCTTCCACGGCGTCGAGATAAACTGTCAGCAAAGGCGTCACGAGCGAGCGCAGCGGGAGGAAATCGTCGAACGTGCCGTTGCGTACTTCTGAGATGGTCAGCCGATCGGCGGGCACCGATTGACGGTTGCCGCGCGGTGCCAAAACCCAGGCCAGCGCAAGCAGCAGCACAACCGCGCCGGCCACGGCATATCTGGTCCAGACCGGAAGCTTTCTCTTTTCGATGACGCGATCCATGCCGCCGGTCAGTGGCTTGGTGGTGGCTTCGTTCTGGATGCGGACAACGCTCATGATGGGAACCTAAGCAGAGATCGTGCCAGCCGGTTCACGGGGCGTTCAGGAAAATAAACCGCGTTTGCCCATGCCCGCCTGTCCATTTTCGGACACCGAAGTGTCCGTTCCCGGACAGGCGGGGCGGGAAAGGGCATCAGCGGGCCGCCACCTGAACGGTGCCGCGGCGGATCGCTTGGTCGAGATCGGCCTGCGCCCGTGCGACAGTTTCGCGATGGCAAACGCTGGCGGATTGCAAGCTGCTATTTTCAGCCATGCAAACGCTGCCGGCCGCGTGACTGATGCGGCGGTCCATCGCAGCGCGGCCGGCCGGGCTGCCAAGGTCAAGATCGGCATAGGAAACCTGGCGCGAGGCGGCCTGCGCTGGGTTAGCGGAAATGACGGTCAGACTGGTGGCAAACAATGCACCGGCGAAAGCGAGGGGGGACAAGCGGGTCATTGCATTACTCCTGGACGAAGCCGGCCCGATTGCCGGCATCGATACTAGAGCATCCCCCGTGCCATTCTCCGCATCTCTTTGATTATACGCTATATTTGCAAGGCACTCCATTTCTCCGTCCATCCATGACTGCCCATTGCCGGACACTTTTCGTCCGTGATCGGACAGTCTGGCACAATTGTTGATAGGAGGAGCGGCGACGGCTACCAGCAGCCCTTGGGGAGAGAAGATGGCGGACAAACCCGCATTCGACCTGTGCGTCGTGATCGATGACGATGCCGACATTCTACTCGCGACGCGCCTGCTGCTTCGTGAACTGTTCGCGGAAGTGGTCACCACCCCCTCGCCCATTCAGGCGATGGAAGTGATCGCCGAGCGATCACCCGATGCAATCCTGCTCGACGCCAATTTCATGCGCGGCGCGACCGACGGGCGCGAAGGCTTCCTTTGGCTAGGCCGCATCCTCGAAAAGGATCCGGACGCGGTCGTCGTGCTGATCACCGCGCATGGCGGCGTGCAGATCGCGGTCGAGGCGATGAAGCAGGGCGCGACCGACTTCATTTCCAAGCCGTGGAACAATGAGCGCCTGCTCGCGACAGTGCGCACCGCCGCCGCGCTGCGCGCCCAGCGCCGCGCCACCGGCGTGGAGAAGGCTCGCGCAAAAGCGATCGCCACCCCTTCGGGCGAGATGCCTCTACTGGGCGAGAGCGCCGCGATCCGCCGCGTGCTTGCTTTGATCGACCGCGCTGCGCCAACCGAGGCCAATGTACTCATCACCGGCGAAAATGGCACCGGCAAGGAGTTGGTTGCCCGCGAAATCCACAGCCGCTCGCAGCGCGCCGACAAGGTCATGCTGTCGGTCGATCTCGGCGCGATTGCCGAACACCTCATCGACAGCGAGCTGTTCGGCCATGTGAAGGGTAGCTTTACCGACGCGCGCGCCGATCGCATCGGCCGCATGCAGGCCGCCGATGGGGGCACCCTCTTCCTCGACGAGGTCGGCAATTTGCCACTCCACCTCCAGCCCAAATTGCTGACCGCGCTTGAGCAGCGCCAGGTCACGCCGGTCGGCGCCAACAAGCCGGTGCCGATCGACATTCGCGTCGTTTCCGCCACCAATTTGCGATCCGAGCAGATTGAGAATCCCGGCGTTTTTCGCACCGATCTGCTGTTCCGGCTCAACACCGTCGAGATCGAATTGCCGCCGCTGCGCGAACGGGCCGAGGACGTGCCCTTGCTGCTCGATCACTTCCTCACACTCTATGCGCGCAAATATGGCAAGCCGGCGCGCGCGTTACCGGCATCCGTATTGGCAGCGCTCAAAGGCTATGATTGGCCGGGCAATGTCCGTGCGCTTCGTCACGCCGCCGAGCGCGCGGTGATTTTGGCCGAGGGAGACGCGTACGCCCTTTCCGACTTCCCCCTGGCACGGGCGGCGCCGGCAATTCGCATCGCGCCCGAGGCGCTGCCGCCCGCCGCACCCAGTGCCGCCGACCTCAATCTCGGCAAGGCCGAAAAGCAGATGATCGAACGCGCGCTGCAGAAGCACGCCTACAATATATCCGCCGCGGCCGCGGAACTCGGCCTGACCCGCGGCTCGCTGTATCGGCGAATGGAGAAGCATGGGCTCTGATCTTGGCCTTTGAACGCAACTTCGTAATCGGCTTCGCCTGGCGCCTGCTGCTGCTGTTGCTGGCAGTCGCGGCCTTCGCCTGGTCGATCCGCGAGCCGGGGCTGGGCGCGGCGCGACTGGTTGCAGCGGGGCTCACCGCGGGCGCGGTATGGAGCCTGTGGCAATATATTGGCCGCACCAACCGCGAGGTAGCGCGCTTCGTTGAAGCCTTGCGCTACGGCGATTTCAGCCAGGGCTTCGGCCGGACGATCGGAGGGGGGTTCGAGGAACTCGGCCAGGCGCTGAGCGATGCGATGCGCCGGTTACGCGCCGAGCGTGCGCAGGCGACCGAGGAGGCGCGGATCCACGCCGCGCTTGCGGACGAATCGCCCGCGGCGCTGTTGCTGGTGGACGACGAAGGTCGCGTCACGCTTTCTAACAAGGCGGCGCGTAAGCTGTTCAACCGGCTGGCCGGCACGCGTATCGACGATTTCGTTCCCTACGGATCGGATCTGGTCGCTGCGCTGGAGGGGGGCGAGGCGAGCGCGCGCAAGGTTGTGCCATTGCGGATCGACGACGTCGTCCAGCGTGCGATGGTGTCACGCGCGGCGCTCGATCGCCTGGGTCGTTCGATCGCCATCGTCGCGGTACAGCCGATCCAGCAGGAATTGTCGGCGGTCGAACTCGCCGCCCAGGCCGATCTGGTGCGCGTTCTCACGCACGAGATCATGAATTCCATGACGCCCGTCGTCAGCCTCGCGGAAAGCGCCGCCCGGCTGATGGCCGATGTGCCTGCCGACGATGGGTCCGCCATGGCCGACGCGCGCGCGGCGATCGAGACGCTGGCGCGGCGCGCGGCCGGAATCATGCACTTCGTCGAAGCCTATCGCGCCTTCAGCCGGGCGCCGGTAGTCGATCGGCGGCGCTTCCCCGCTGCACCCTGGGCGGAGGAGCTCCGGCGCTTGTTCGCGGCATCGGAGGCGGGCCGTAACGTGCAGCTCGATCTGATGATCGAACCTTCGGACGTCGCGGTCGATGCGGATCCCGATCTTTTGGCGCAGGTCGCAATCAATCTGCTCAAGAATGGAGCAGAGGCCGCGGCCGGTCATACGAGCTCGCCCCGCGTCGAACTGGCGGTGCGGCTGCTGCCCGGGGCACGCACAATGATCGCGGTCGGCGACAACGGCCCCGGCATTCCGCAAGATATGGCGGCCGAGATTTTCCTCCCCTTTTTCACAACCAAGAAGGGCGGAACGGGCGTGGGTTTGAGTCTCGCGCGGCGGATCATAACCGCGCACGGCGGCACGATCGCGCTGGGCCGCGCGGATGAAGGCGCCCGGTTTGAGATCGTAATTGGACCCTAAAATCTTTGAAATCCTAAGCGATAGCGGTACGACATGGCGTGCGCAGATCGCTAAGGGGGATCACGCTGTCGGACCGCTGGTTCAACCGGCTCGTGATAGGGGCGGTGACACTAGGCTTCGTGCTGCTGGTGGCGGTCGGGTTTGTTGCCACTTCGACCATCCTGGAAAATCAGGCCCAGACCCGCTGGGTCAATCATACCTATCGGGTCCAGCGTGCGATCGGACGGTATCGCGGGCTCACCGAACGGGCGGAAGCGGTGCGGCGCGGGCTGCTGCTGCGCACCGATCCCGGCTTCTACGACTCCTTCTACCGGACCACGCGGGAGATCGAGCCCGCGCTGGCCGAGTTGCGGCGTCAGACGGCAGACAATCCCCGCCAGCGGCTGAATGTCGCCTATGCGAGCAGCCTGTCGCGCCGCCATCTTTTTCTTCTCAACCGATCGGTCAGGCTGCTCCGCGACAATAAGCGCGATGCGGCAATTGCTTCTTTCAACCTGGATGAGCGCTCGCCGCTGATCTGGGAACTCCGGCGAGTTGGCGCCAGCATGACGGCTGAGGAAGACCGTTTGCTTGCCATCCGCAATGCCGAGCAGCGGGCCAGCCTGGCGCGCTTCTACATAACGCTGGGTGTGGCGGGCGTACTTTTGGTGCTCGTCGGCGCCGGGTCGCTGTGGATCATAATCCATTATACCCGCGATCTCGCCCGTTCCCGCGATGAGCTCCGCCGCCTAAACGCCGATCTCGAAGGCGCGGTGTTTGAACGCACCGCCGACCTGCAGCGTGCCAATGACGAGATCCAGCGCTTCGCCTATATCGTCAGCCACGATCTGCGCTCGCCCCTGGTCAATGTGATGGGATTCACCGCCGAGCTTGAAAGCGGGGCGCAGCGGCTGAGCGCGATGATCGACAAGGCCGAGGCAAAAGCGCCCGAACTGGTCGATCAGGCTGCCAAGGTTGCCGTGCGCGACGACTTCCCTGAAGCGATCCGCTTCATCCGCGCCTCGACCGAAAAGATGGACCGATTGATCAATGCCATCCTGCGCCTGTCGCGCGAGGGACGCCGCACGATCAATCCCGAGAAGCTCGACATGGGCGCCTTGTTCAAGAGCGTGGCGGATGCCTTACGTCATACGATCGACGAGCGCGATGTCGATCTGTCGATCGAACCCCGCCTACCTCACATCGTGAGCGACCGGCTCGCGGTCGAACAAATCGTGGGTAACATCATCGAGAATGCAATCAAATATATGGTGCCGGGCCGGCGGGGCCGGATCGAGGTCCGCGGCCGCCTCGAGGGAGCCCGCGCCATTTTCGAAATCGCCGACAATGGCCGCGGCATCGAGCCGCGGGACCATGAGCGCATTTTCGATCTGTTCCGTCGCTCCGGACAGCAGGACCAACCCGGCGAGGGCATCGGCCTCGCCCATACCCGCGCACTAGCTTACCGCCTCGGCGGCACCATTTCGGTGGAATCGGAGCTAGCCAGGGGCGCCACCTTCAGGATCAATCTGCCCGTTGCGTTTACGGGGGAGCAAAAGGCGTCGATATGAACAAGCATCAAGCTGTCAACATCATCATGATCGAGGATGATGAAGGCCACGCGCGCCTGATTGAAAAGAATATCCGTCGCGCTGGAATTTCCAATGATATTCACCATTTCACAAACGGTACGAGCGGCCTTGAATATCTTTACAATCACCCCTCCGGCCCCGCGCAGAACGGTCCGGCACTAATCCTGCTCGACCTGAATCTGCCGGATATGAGCGGCACAGAGATACTTGGCCGGATCAAGGCCGAGAATAGTCCGTTAAAACGGACACCGATCGTTGTTCTCACCACCACCGACGACAAGATCGAGATTCAGCGCTGTTATGACCTTGGCTGCAATGTCTACATCACCAAGCCCGTCAATTATGACAGCTTCGCCGACGCAATCCGCCAGCTCGGGCTATTCCTGTCGGTGATCCAGGTGCCCGACTTTCCTGAAGCGAATGGCTGACGGCAGCGAAGCCCCTTATGTCCTCTATATCGACGATGACGATGGTCTTCGCCGGCTCGTAGCCCGCGCGCTTGAGCGGCGCGGTTTCCGGCTCGATTGCGCAGGCAACGGCAGGGAAGGCATCGCGATGGCGGAGGCGGAACGCTACGACCTCATCGCGGTGGATCATTATATGCCCGACCTGGATGGGCTCGCGACGCTGCAGCAAATCCACCTTCTGCCCGAGCCCCCGCCCGTCATCTACGTCACCGGATCGGAGGAAAGTCGGATCGCGGTCGCCGCACTCAAGGCGGGCGCGATCGACTATGTCGTAAAGACCGTCGGCGAGGAATTCTTCGACCTGCTTGCTCGCGCGATCGAGCAGGGGCTGGCGCGGGTTCGGGTCCATGCCGAAAAAGAACAAGCCGAGGCCCGCCTGCGGGAGAGCCATGAAAGGCTGGAGGCGATGTTGCATGAGGTCAATCATCGCGTCGCAAACAGCCTCCAGTTGGTCTCCGCCTTTGTGTACATGCAGGCACGGAGCGTCGTGGGAGAGGATGCCAAAGCGGCACTCGCCGACACCCAGCGGCGCATCGCCGCGATCGCGCAGGTCCATCGCCGCCTCTACACCGGCGACTGGGTCAACAAGGTGGACATGGCCGAATATCTCGGCTCGCTGCTCAAGGATCTTGAAGAAAGCTGGTCGACACCCGAAGCCCCTCGCTCGCTCTTTCTCGCTGCCGAACGGGTCGTGCTCGGCACCGACAAAGCCGTGTCGGTCGGCGTGATCGTCAACGAACTCGTGTCCAACGCCTGCAAATATGCTTATCCGCCCGATGCGGCGGGTCAGGTGCGGGTCACTCTCACCGCCGAGGGGGACGAATTCCGCCTCAGCGTTGAGGATGACGGCTGCGGGATGCCCACGGACGGCGGCATCAAGGGTACCGGTTTGGGATCAAAACTGGTCGGGGCGATGGCGGCGACGCTCAAGGCCAAGGTCGATTATGCATCGACCGAAAAGGGCCTGCGCGTAAGCTTGGTCGCGGCGAGCTGATGACGATGCGGCAGGCGTCAACCGTGCTGGAGATCGCCACGAAGGGCCAGCGGCTCCACGAAATCACGCGCGAGGTCGCGCGCTGGGCCCGCGAACAGGATATGCGCGAAGGGCTGCTCACATTGTTCTGTCGCCACACGTCGGCCTCGCTCCTGATCCAGGAGAATGCGGCGCCCGCGGTGCAGCGCGACCTGATTGCCTTCTTCGATCGCCTCGCGCCCGAAAGCCGCAGCCTATACGAGCATGATGATGAAGGGCCGGATGATATGCCGGCGCATCTCAAGACCGCGCTCACGCAGGTTTCGCTCACGATTCCTCTGCTGGACGGCCAGCTCGCGCTCGGCACCTGGCAAGGTATCTATCTGTTCGAGCATCGCAAGCACGCGCACCGGCGGAGCGTCGTGCTGCATCTGATCGGCGAGTAACCCTCGATCGTCAGCTGAACTTGTTTCAGCATCTATCCATCATCGGCGTCGTCTTCGCTTGTCGCATGATGAACCTCGGATTGGGGCGTCGATGCGCCTTTGAAACCCTGCGCGATCACGTACCATTCGGACGAATCCTTGCGGCTGGCCGGCGGCTTGGCATGTTTCACGGTCGCAAACATGCGCTTGAGCAGGGCCACGAGCTCATTGTCGGCGCCGCCCGCCAGCACCTTGGCAACGAAGGCCCCGCCCGGCGCTAGCACCTGGCCCGCGAAATCGGCCGCCGCCTCCACCAGCCCCATTGTGCGCAGATGATCGGTCTGCTGGTGCCCGACTGTGTTCGCCGCCATGTCCGACAGGACCAGATCGGCGGGGCCGCCCAGTTCTTCGGCCAGCAAAGCGGGCGCGGCTTCGTCCATGAAATCCATCTGCAGGATCACGACCTCGTCGATCGGATCGGTCGGCAGCAGGTCGATCCCGACGATCCGCGCCTTGGGCATGCGCCGCCGCACAACCTGGCTCCAACCGCCCGGCGCAATCCCGAGATCGATCACGCGCTTGGCGCCTTTCAGCAAGCCGAATCGCTCGTCCAGCTCCAGCAATTTGTAGGCCGCTCGGCTGCGATAGCCCTCCGCCTTGGCGCGGCGCACATAAGGATCGTTGAGCTGCCGCTCCAGCCAGCGGGTCGAGGCTGCCGTGCGCCCGCGCGCTGTACGGACACGCTGCCGTCCGCCCGATCCGCCCCGGCTCATGCGCGCAACTCGTGCGCCATCAGGCTGCGCAATATGCCCTCGCGGATGCCCCGATCGGCAACGCTCAACCGCTCGGCCGGCCACAGATCGAGGATCGCCTCCAGGATGGCGCAACCCGCGACCACCAGATCGGCGCGTTCGTTGCCGATGCAGGCGAGCCCCGCTCGCTCGCCCACGCTCATGCCGGCAAGCCGCTGGCAAAGCGCGCGCATCGATTCGGCGGGCACGATCAGCCCGTCGACTGCGCGCCGGTCGTAATTGGGCAAATCCAAATGCAGGCTGGCAAGCGTGGTCACGGTGCCGCTGGTGCCGAGCAGCCGGGTTCCTTCCTCCCTGCCGCGCTTTTCGACCTTCTTCGCGAACGGTGCGAAAGCTTCGCGCACACGTGCACGCATGCGATCATAAGCGGCGCGCAATTCCACCTCGCTCCCTCCGATATGGGGCTCGCTCTCGCTGAGCGAAACCACGCCCCACGGCGCGGAGAACCAATCGCCTACCTTGGGCGCCCCCTCTCGCTCGCCTTCCAACAGCACCAGCTCGGTCGAGCCGCCGCCGATATCGAACACCAGCGCGGGCCCGTTGCCCGGCTCGAGCAAGGCATGGCAGCCCATCACGGCGAGCCGCGCCTCCTGTTCGGCGGTGATGATCTGGAGGCGGATGCCCGTTTCGGCCAGCACGCGTGCCACGAATTCGCTGCCGTTGGTGGCACGACGGCACGCCTCGGTCGCGACCGAGCGGACCAGGGTGACGTTGCGCCGCTTCAGCTTCTCCGCGCAGACCGTGAGCGCGGCGATTGCCCGATCCATTGCCGCGTCGCTCAGGCTGCCACTCTTGGCGAGCCCCTCGCCCAACCGCACGATGCGCGAGAAAGCATCGATCACGACGAAGCCGCCCCCCGCGGGCCGCGCGATCAGCAGCCGGCAATTATTGGTGCCCAGATCGAGCGCGGCATAGGTGCCACGCATCGGCGCATTCCGCGATGTGCGGGCCGGGGACGCGGCATTCCGGCGCGGTCCGCCGGACGCCTGCGCCGCTTTGTGCGCGCGCTCTGCCATTCGACGTCTCTTATGTTCTCCGGAATCGGCACGGGGCCGCCGGTACTTAATGCCTGATTAGTCCGAAAGCAGGCCAACCGGCAAGGCCGCCCCAATGCGTTGACAGGCCCGAGCGGCTTGCCTATCTCGCCCGCCCGGCACTGCCCCGTCGTCTAAAGGTAAGACTACGGACTCTGACTCCGTCAATTGAGGTTCGAATCCTCACGGGGCATCCAGCATTTTCTTGAAGCTGTCAGCCACCACCCTCGACCGGGGGGGCACTTGCCGGAACAGCTGCGTTCCGCCGATGCAATCAATCGCTGAGTTCAGGGACAATATATTCGTCTCGCCGCAGCCGCACATTGCAATGGAGGTTGCAAGCCCCCTGCGGCTAGGCGTCACGACGCGAAGCTGGTCGAACGCGAGAGCGTATCCCAAGCGGCGATTTCTGCCCTCATCGTGTCAAGTTTCTGTTCGACCAGGCCCAGCGCGTCTTCGCCCAGGAATAGCCGCACTGGCGGATTCGGGGCTTGGATTACCGCAAGCAGCGCCTGCGCGGCCTTGGCCGGATCACCCGGTTGGTTGCCGCTCTTGGCCTGCCGCGCAGCGCGGATCGGGTCCATCAGGGCATCATAATCGGCTATAGTTCGCGGCGCGCGGTCCATCGATCGTCCGGCCCACTCCGTACGGAACTGGCCAGGAGCGAGAGCCGTCACGCGGATCCCAAAACCCGCCACTTCCTTGCCGAGCGCTTCGGAAATGCCCTCCAGCGCGAATTTGCTGCCGCAGTAAAAAGGCAGGCCCGGCATGGTGATGAAACCGCCCATCGAAGTGACGTTGATGATATGGCCGCGACGCCGCTGTCGCATGCCCGGCAGTACGGCTCTTATCATTGCGACCGGGCCAAACACGTTGGCGGCAAACTGGCGCTGGAGGTCCTCCATGGAGGATTCTTCCAGCACGCCCTCATGGCCATAGCCGGCATTATTCACCAGCACGTCAATCGGCCCAACGTGTTGCTCGGCGGTGGCCACGGTCGCCGGGATGGCGTCGAGGTCCGTCACATCGAGCATAAGCGGGTGGGCAAAGCCGGGCGCGAGCGCAGCAAAGGCATCGGCATCAGCATCCCGCCGCACCGTGCCAATCACGTGATGACCCGCATTGAGCGCGCCTACGGCAAATGCTCGCCCGAGGCCCGAACCGACACCGGTAATGAGGAAATTTCTGGGGGCCACAATATCCATATCAATTCAAACCCTTCGCATCAGAAGTATATCATGATATAGATAGCAGCATGTCAGACATCAACTCCCCACCGCCTTCTCGTGGCGCGAGAGGCGAGCCGGTTCGGCAACGCATACTCGACGCAGCGGAGCGACTGCTCAGAAACGGAGAGGCCGATTTTTCAATGCGCGAGCTCGGCGTTGAGGCCGGGGTGAGCTTCGCGACTCCCTTCAATCAGTTCGGGAGCAAGGCGGCGATCATGCACGGCCTGTCGGAACGGCGGATCGATACGATGGCAAAGCGCTTTACCGACGCGTCACCGCTCCCGAACGCGGCCGACCGCGTGCTCATGGCCACCGATATTGCGGTTGAGGTGATGCTCGAAGAGCCGGTCGTCAATCGCGCCATTATGGGGTGGCTCGGTACTGCCGGTCGCACCCCCGGACGCGTCTGGGCGCATTCGACCGCCTTATGGACCCTGGCACTGGGTGCCGGCGAAGGATTGGCCGCCCCCTGGCGCGAGCAGGCTCTGCGCTGTTTGCCGGGGCAGCTCGCTTTCGCGTTTCGCGGGGTGCTGTCCTTCTGGACGGCGGGCGAGCTGCCCGACAGCGCGCTCGCCTTGAACGCCCGGGAGATGGCGATCGCCTTGTTGCTCGGCTTTGCCGAGCGGCGCTTCTCCTCCAGGCCGACCTCCTGAGGGACCGGCGGCCCATCGATACCGCCATCCAAACCCCGACGCTGTCGCACCGGACTTTGCCGGGCGATCGCTTGGGAACCCTCACACACCGATAATGTGGCGTGCCGTCACATGCCACCATGGGCGATCCCACATCAAATACACGGTGAGCGAAGCCGCGGCATAGATTGGCAGCCACAAGATATAGGCGCGATGCACCGATCGGTTGCGGACTACGTCCCATGCCAGCATCGGCGACACTGCCAGCAGCACATACAGATCGAGCGACATGGGGCTATTCTGCGTCTGCGGCAGCCAGGGAATACGCGCGAAGGCTGCTGGCAGCGTAACTGCCGTCGCCAGAATCATCATCCGCTTGTGTAATCCGGCATCACGCGCCCGCGCCAACAGCCCGATCACGAGAAACAGAGAAAAGAGGATGCCGATCCGCATCTGCAACAGCAGGATATTCTCTAGAGCCCCGAGCACCGGCGTCAGCATCGCCTGCACCGGCGGCGGTCCATAATGCGCTGCCTGCCACACGCCGAGATAAGTGGGGCGCGGGAGAAAGAAGCCGACGACGACAAGCGCGGGCGCCAGCAGCATCGCCGTCAATCCGAAGCGCTTGTGCAAGCTGCAGCGGTCCGTCGCCACCAGCACCGTCTGCGTCAGGAGCAGCGCCATGAACGACCCCATCAGCACCGCGTGTACGTGCACAATCTTCGGGAAGGGTGGTGCTTGGTGGGCCTTTACCATTTTGAGCCGTGTCAACGAATCCGGTATGAACCCCGCCAGCACAATCGCGACGAACAGAACGGCCATCATTACATAAATCCAGCGATCGATCGCGTGCGCCCGCCGCGTTCCAGACAGAACATCTTGCTGAGGCCAATCCGCAAAGAGTTTTGCCGCTATGGTCGCCATTTGATGCCCCCTGGTTATCGCGGAGATTTTTCCCTTCGCGTAGAAAGATTAGATGGGCAACGTATCATTGCGCACCCACATAAGCATATCTGCTGAAGCTGAAGATCTATTTGCCACTGTTACAATTACTTGATCCAGAGCCAATTGGTGCTCACCTTGCAGGGCAGTAGTCTCAAGCCTCACTCAAAGGGGTCGAAGTGCTTTTCACGGCTGCCCCTCGGCTATGGGGGCGGAGGCTTTGAAGCGAGTTCGAAATTGCTGTACTTCTGGGGGTGACGCCTGAAGCCGGTCACAAAGTCCCCGAGCCTAACCACGGTCATATAGGGCACGCGAGATCACGCGACGCATCTCTCAAATTCCTCGCGGATGGGCAGGACTGCACCTCGATACCCCGCCCGATCGGCTCGGCAGGCATGGCATCGCAGCTCACATCCTCGGTTGGCTCACACCCTTCGTAGCTGTCGAGCAGCACTCGTCGGTCAATGACCTTAAATTGTTTGATGCGCAGCGGGAACGGAACCGCCCCGAAATAGATTATTCAACAGCGGGGTCCGTTGCCTGGTGCGGGCTTAGGTCCCCGGCAACGGAGCGCCCCGTCGTCCTACCGGATGGCGGGGCGCAGCCGTTCAGCCGAGCGGCTTCGCCAGGATATAATCTTCAAAAGCCACCTCCCCGACCATGAAGGTCTGGCGGTGGCCGGTGTCGACGAAGCCTTCGCGCGCATAGAAACGCTGCGCGCCTTCGTTGATGGTATAGACACACAGGAACAGCCGCTCCGCACCGCGAGCGCGCGCCTCGGCTTCGACCGCGCCGAGCATTTTCGCTCCCCAGCCGCCCGATTGCCATCCCGCCAGCAGATAGATGCGTTTCAGCTCCAGATCCCCTTTGTCGGTGGGGCAATCGAGCGCGGGCGGCGTAAGGAGGGCATAGCCGACGGGCGCGCCCAGCGGCGTCTCGAGAATCCAGGCGGCCGCGGCCGGATCGGCAAGCAGGCGTGCATACCAGTCGCGCGAATGGTGCTTGTCGACATGCGCCACGATTGCATCGCCGGGATGATCATGCGCGAAGCTCGCCAGGAAGGTAGCCCCGCCCAGCAAAGCCAGCCGCGCTGCGTCGGTCGGCACCGCGCGCCGCAGAATCGGATCGCTCATACGTAATCGGGGCCTAGTTCGGGATCGAGATCGCGTGGACGCACGAAGCGCACGAGCACGCCTCCTCCCTCCTCGATCTGCGCCCAATGATCGACCGAAAAGGCCAGCTCGACGAGGCTTGCGGTCGGATATTTGATCGCGACTTCGCCGCGGGCACCGTCCGCGCCATGAGGCACCAGCATCAACACCAGTTGCTCCAACCCCGGATTGTGACCGACCACCAGCAGGCTGTCCACGCTATCGGGCGCGGCATGGACCACCTCGAGCAATTCGTCCGGCGTGGCGAGGTAGATGCGACGCTCCCATTGCGGGCTGATCATGCTGCCATAACCGGTCTCGACCTCCAGCAGCGTCTCGGCAACCCGCGTGGCAGGCGAGGCTAACACCGCATCGAACCGGAGCGCTTGATCGCGCATATGCCGGCCGATCGCTCGCGCGGCCCGGCGGCCCTTGGCATTCAACGGCCGATCGAAATCGCGCGCGACCGTGCCGTCGTCGCCCGATTTTGCGTGCCGGAGCAGCGTCAGCCGCTTCATGCTCACCCCGTGATTGTCTCGCCATTCTCCTGATGGCGCAAAGAAACGACAGAAGGAAGGCGCGATGCAACCCGCAGTACCGCCTCCTCCAGGCTGACGCGTGTCACTGCCACGCCGGGCGGGAAGGCATCGAGCAGACGCGAAGGCGTTGCCGCCGAGAGAAGCACAAAACTGCCTCTATCGCCGGCGCGCCGGATCAGTCGCCCGAACGCCTGCGCCAACCGCGCTCGAACGATGCGATCGTCAAACGCGGTGCCCCCGCCCGCCGCGCGGCGCGCAGCATGCAACACGGTCGGCCGCGGCCAGGGAACCCCTTCCATCACCACAAGCCGCAGCGAATCGCCCGGCACATCGACCCCGTCGCGCAAGGCATCGGTGCCGAGGAGGCTGGCGCGGGGATCGTCGCGGAAGATGTCGACGAGCGTTCCCGTGTCGATCGGATCGACATGCTGCGCGTAGAGCGG
>Ga0207647_10002301_pt1 | contig 14546 bp, 12 predicted proteins | sample KBSCornC2_FD_184295 | JGI IMG/M metagenome (GOLD analysis project Ga0207647, IMG submission 184295) | Corn rhizosphere microbial communities from Kellogg Biological Station, Michigan, USA - C2 (SPAdes) (version 2) | ecosystem: Host-associated > Plants > Roots > Rhizosphere ...
TGCCGTTGCGCCACAGCGAGTTCGGATTGTAGGAGGCGACTTCCGGCTTCGGCATCGGCATCTGCACCGGCTTGTAGCCGGGCTGCGTCGTCGGATTGTCGATCGCCGACAATTTCGGTTGCTCGCCGATCTGCGACAGGCGGTCGATCGAGGAACAGCCGCCCAGCGCGCAAGAGGCCAGCAGCAGGGCAGAGATCGCGATGCGACGAAGACGGGAAGCCGAACTGAAACTGGACATGACTTACTCTGACTTGGCTGGAGCTTGCGAGATGCGGGCTTGCGGGATCTGGGCTTGGGCGATCTGGGCCGGAGACGCGGGGGCCTGGACCAGGCTTTGGGCGAGCGCAGCAGCAGCAGCGGCCGCGGGGGCGGGCGTTTCGTCGCGCTTGAGCGAGGAGGTCTGCTCGACCGCGGGCGGCATCGGCGCGGACTGGCTCGCGCCCTGGACCGTGATCTGGCCGCGGCCGGTGACGACGCCGGTCAGCGTGCGCTTGGATTGCAGGTTGAGCACGCTGACGGTGTCGCCCTCGGCGCCGCTCTCGATCGCCTTGCCGCGCGTGGTGAGGTAGAGGCCGGGCACCTGGTAGATGATGGTGACGTTCTGGTCGCGCTGCACGAAGTCGGGCTTGACGATGTCGGCGACCCGGATCGGCGTGCCCGCCCGCATCGGCCGGCGCAGCTGCATGCCGATGGTGCGGTCGCGCGAGGCGGCCTCGCCGGTGACCTCGGCCTTGGGCCGGCGCTCCAGCGTGACGTCGGAGGATTTCAGGAGGTCGGCGCGGTCGATGTCGCGCGTCAGCACGGCCACTTCCACGGTCTCGATCGCGGAGCCGGTGAAGCGCAGCTTGGTCGGCGCCGGATTGTTGTCGTTGTTGATCTCGAAGGCGATGTCGAAACGGCCGCTGCGGGCGTCGTAACGGGTTGCCACCGGCTGGAGCGCGCCGGTGTTGGAGGCGTCCAGCCGCATGTCGGCGACGCCGCGGTCGAAGGTGACGGTGATGTTGGCGGCATCGCCAAGGCCGAAGCGGCGCTCGAGCGCCGAGGCGACCGCGTTTTCGAGGTCCTTGTTGGCGAGGGTGCGGGCGAGGCGGGTGACCTGGACTTCCCTGACGTCGCCGGTCATCACGCCGATCACCTGCTTTGCGCGCAACACCGACAGGACTTGCGCGACCGGCAGCGCGCCGGTGGTGCCGAGATCGGGCGAGCGGTAGACCGGGATCAGCGCGGCCGAGCCGGCATTGTCGATGAGATCGCCGACCCGCACCACGTCGGAGGTCACGGTGACGCTCGCGCGCAGCGTCGGCGCCGCGATGACGTCGTCGGCGGCCTGCGCCGGCAGCGCCAGCAGCAGGAGAGCGGAGATCGTGGCGAGGGTGGTGCGGATCATCGTCATTGCCTCAGCGGAACAGCGCCGTGGTCGATTGCATCATCTGGTCGGCGGCGCTGATGACCTTGGCGTTCATCTCGTAGGCGCGCTGGGCGGCGATCAGGTCGCTCATCTCCGAGACGACGTCGACATTGGCCTGCTCCAGGCTGCCCTGCGTGATCTTGCCGTAGCCTTCGGCATTCGCGGTGCCGTCCTGCGGCGGGCCGGAGGAGGGCGTTTCGGTGAACTGGTTGCTTCCGACGGGCTGCAAACCCGCCTTGTTGATGAACCGGGTCACGCCGATCTGGCCGATGATCGAGGAGGTCGACGAGCCCGGCAGCGTCACCGAGACCTGGCCCTGCTCGCTGACGGAGATGCCGGAGGCGTTGTTCGGGATGGTGATGGTCGGCTGCACCGGGTTGCCCTGCGCGGTGACGACGCGACCCTGATTGTCCATCTGGAAGGTGCCGTCGCGGGTGTACTGGTAGGTCCCGTCGGGCATCAGGATCTTGAAGAAGCCTTCACCCGACATCGCGAGGTCGAGATCGTTGCCGGTCTGCGACAGCGTGCCCTGCGTCATGCTGCGCGGCGTGCCGACGGTCTTGACGCCGCCGCCGATGTCGACGCCGACGGGCAGGATGGTGCCCTGGTCCGAGGCCTGCGCGCCGACGCGGCGGACGTGCTCGTAGATCAGGTCCTGGAACGCCGCGGTCTGCTTCTTGAAGCCGGTGGTGCGCAGGTTCGCGATGTTGTTGGAGATGACCTGGACGTTGAGTTCCTGGGCCGCCATTCCGGTCGCAGCGGTGTGGAGCGCTTGCATGTCAGTGGTCCCCTAATCAGGCCGGAACGTCGGCGAGCTTCTCGATCGCCGATTTGTGGAGGTCGCTCTGCTGCTGGAGCAGATTGGCGATGGCGGTGTAGCTGCGCATGACTTCGACCATGCGGCTCATCTCGCCGACCGAGTTCACGTTCGACTTCTCGATGTAGCCCTGGCGCACGGTGGACTTGGTGTCGGCCTGCTGGGTCGCGGAGCCGGCGCTGTAGAGGTTGGCGCCGAGCTTGGTCAGCCTGGCCGGATCGTCGAACGAGGCCATGCGGATCTTGCCGCGGATCGAGTCGGTCTTGGCCGTGCCCTCGAGCACCGTGACGGTGCCGTCGGGGGCGATATTGATGTCGTGGTCGGTCGGCTGGAAGGTGATCGGGCCGCCGGTGCCGAGCACGAGGTTGCCGTCGGAGGTGACGAGCTGGCCGGTGCTGCTGAGCGAGAATTTGCCGTCGCGGGTGTAGCGCTCGGCGCCGTTGGCCTGCACCGCGAAGAAGGCGTTGCCGTCGATCGCCATGTCGAGCGGGTTGTTGGTCGCCTCCATCGGCCCCTGGCCGACGTCGCGGAAGGTGCCGCGGTCCTGCACATAGGAGACCCGGCGGTCGGAACCGACGAAATTGTCCTCACGCGCGTTCGAGTTGAGATACTCCTCGAACAGCGAATGGTCGGCCTTGAAGCCGTTGGTGTTGGCATTGGCGACGTTGTTGGCGATGACATCCATCTGCCGTTCCAACGTCATCTGCCGTGACAAGCCGATCAGAAGCGCGTTCTGCATCGGAAGATCTCCCCTGAGTGAGATCTGCCACCTCGCTCTCCCAAGCGCCTTGGCGGACCCCGTGAACGAGACCGTCAGGTTCTCCCAAACCCGTCGGTCTCGGTCCTCTCTCAGCGAAAGCCGTGCCAACGCAGAAAATTGTTGAATATCAATATCTTGATTGTTTTTCGAGGGCGCGGAAGGGCGGCAGAAAGGTTCTGTTAGCCATGTTTGCCCGGCAGATTTTTCCTAGTGGAGGCCCAATCGAAAGATTCCGTTAACCATTATTACCGTAGCGTTTGCGTGCAAGGGAGCGCATTGCGCTGGGGCATTTGTATCGCGTCATTGTCTGCCAGGGGGCTTCGCTCTTTCGATTCCTATAAGAGATGAGCGAGCCGGGCGACCATGGCAGAAAACGAAGCGGAAGGCGGCACAGCCGCCGAAGGCGCGGAAGCCGCTCCCCCGAAGAACAAGCTCAAGCTCATCATCATGGCCGTCGGCCTGCTCGCCGTTCTCGGCGGCGGTGCGGCGACCTGGTTCTTCTTCTTCCGTCACGGCGACGACGAGCATCATGCCGAGGCGGCGCCCCCGCCGAAGCCGCCGGCCTTCGTCGAGGTGCCCGACATGATGGTCAACCTCGCCGGTGCTCCGGGCGAGCGCGTGCAATATCTCAAGCTGAAGATCGTGCTGGAGCTGAAGGAAGAGAAGCAGATCGAGGCGATCAAGCCGGCGATGCCGCGCGTCACCGACATCTTCCAGACCTACGTGCGCGAGCTGCGCTCCTCCGACCTCAACGGCTCCGCCGGCATCTTCCGCCTCAAGGAAGAGCTGACCAAGCGCGTCAATGCGGCGGTCGCGCCGGTCCAGGTCAGCGCGGTGCTGTTCAAGGAAGTCGTGATCCAGTGACGGCACAGGGAAGGTAACGGGCTAGCGTCATGGCCGGCAACGAGCAGATGGACCAGGATGCGATTGCCGCCCAATGGGAGGCTTCGCTCGATTCCGAGGATCCCGCGGAGGCCGCGAAGGCCGCTGCCGAAAACGAACTCTCCGAGACCATGGCCCTGCAATGGGCGGCCATGGTCGAGGACGGCAGCCGCGACCTCGGCACCGGCAAGAACTCCGGCGAGCGGGTGCTGTCGCAGGAGGAGATCGACAACCTCCTCGGCTTCACCGTCGGCGACGTCACGCTCGACGACCATTCCGGCATTCGCGCGATCATCGATTCGGCGATGGTCTCCTACGAGCGTCTGCCGATGCTCGAAATCGTCTTCGACCGCCTGGTGCGGCTCCTGACGACTTCCCTGCGCAATTTCACCTCGGACAACGTCGAAGTCTCGCTCGACCGCATCACCTCGGTGCGCTTCGGCGACTACATGAACTCGATCCCGCTGCCGGCCGTGCTCTCGGTGTTCAAGGCCGAGGAGTGGGAAAACTTCGGCATGGCGACGGTCGATTCCAACCTGATCTACTCGATGATCGACGTGCTGCTCGGCGGCCGCCGCGGCACCAGCCAGCTCCGCATCGAGGGCCGGCCCTACACCACGATCGAGACCGAGCTGGTCAAGCGGCTGGTCGAGGTGGTGCTGGCCGACGCCGAGCAGGCGTTCCGGCCGCTGTCGCCGGTGACCTTCACGATCGACCGGCTCGAGACCAACCCGCGTTTCGCCGCGATCAGCCGTCCCGCCAACGCCGCCATCCTGGTGCGCCTGCGCATCGACATGGAAGACCGCGGCGGCAATATCGAGCTCCTGCTGCCTTACGCGACCATCGAACCGATCCGGGGCGTCCTGCTCCAGATGTTCATGGGCGAAAAGTTCGGCCGCGACCCGGTCTGGGAAGGCCATTTCGCCACCGAGATCGGCCAGGCCGAGATCGCCGTCGACGCCGTGCTCTACGAGGCCGACATCCCGCTCAAGCAGCTGATGCGGCTGAAGGTCGGCGACACGCTGCCGCTGGACATGCGCGCGGATGCCAACGTCACCGTGCGCTGCGGCGACGTCACAATCACCGAAGGACGCATGGGCCGGGTCGGCGACCGCGTCGCTATCAGGGTGACGAAACCCTTGCGCAAGCCAAGTACGACACTTGCGATGTTCGAGAAGGTGGACGAGCAGAACAAGATGATGGAGGCCCCATGAACCACTCCCTTGGAATGGCGATCGAGACGCTGGTGGCTATCTTGCTGATGCTCACGATCGGCTACTGCATCCTGCTGAACAAGCGGCTGACGCGGCTGAAGGCGGACGAGCATTCGCTGAAGGCGGTCATCGCCGAGCTGATCACCGCGACCGAGATCGCCGAGCGCGCGATCGGCGGGCTGAAGCTCGCCGTGCGCGACGTCAACGAGAACCTCGGCAGCCAGCTCGCGGCGGCGACCCAGATGTCGGACCAGCTCTACAAGCAGCTGGGCGAAGCCGACAACGTGGTGCGGCGCCTGTCCAAGATCGCGATCGCCGCGCGCCCCGTGACCAATCCGGAAACGGTTGCCGCGCCCGCGGCCAAGCCCTCGTCGGCCAAGGCGGTGGCGGCTGCGGCCGAAGCCTTCTCCGAGCGAAGACGATCCAACGGCCTTGCCGCATGAAGTCAGGGTATGAAATCCTTTCGTAACATCCGCGTCATTCCGGTCGTCCTGGTTGCCGTCGCAGGTCTCGCCACGCTCAAGGTCGCGGGCCTCGCGATCAATGGCGGCTATGTCTTCGACTACCAGCCGAAACAGGCCAAGAAGTCCTGGGCGCAGGAGAATCTGAACTTTCCGACCGGACGGGAAGACCCCGACATCACCGGCTCGACCCATGGCGCGCCGAAGGAGGCGCCGAAGCCGGCAGCGCCCGAGACCAAGCCCGAGGGCACCGTGGTCAAGGTGGAGGAAGCCCAGCCGCAGGTCTCGGCCTCCGAGCGCGCGATCCTGGAGCGGTTGCAGTCGCGCCGCCAGGAGATCGAGGCCCGCCAGCGCGAGATCGACATCCGCGAGAGCCTGCTGAAATCGGCCGAAAAGCGCATCGAGAACAAGGTCGAGGAGATGAAGGCGGTGGAATCCCGCATCTCCACGACCCAGGCCGAGCAGAAGGCCGCCGAAGCCCAACGCATGAAGGGCCTCGTCACCATGTATGAGGGCATGAAGCCGAAGGACGCCGCGCGGGTGTTCGACCGGCTCGAGATGGGCGTGCTGATCGAGATCGCCTCCGCCATCGCGCCGCGAAAGATGTCGGACATCCTGGGACTGATGTCGCCGGAGGCCGCCGAGCGGCTGACCGTCGAGATGGCCCGCCGCGCCAATGGCGGCGGCGATCAATCGGCTTCCGCCGGCGACCTGCCCAAGATCGACGGCAAGCCGACGCAAAAGCCGAATTGAGCGCGCGAGAGCCGTGGCGCGCTGCGGCAGCTTGCGCGCAGTTGCGCGGCCCCTCGGCCGGCACGCGGCCAGATGCCTTGCGTGCCTAGTTTGCGATCCGCTGCTGAACCCCGCGACCGGTCGAGCTCAGCTGTTTCTCGACGGGAAGGAGGGTCTCGCAGTGCTGCCTGATCAGCGCAGCCTTCGTCATTCGAGTCACGAGATGCAGGGTGCTGTGGCAGCAGGAGCACTCGTACACCTTCAGTGCATAGCCCCGCGCGATTGGAAAGACGGCTACGACTGCTCTTGCCCGGCTACATACAATGCAGTTGGCTTCTCCGCTCATTGATTGCCCCCCCAAAGGCTGACCAATCGAATTCGCATCGCCTGATCGCATCTGATTCAGAGTCGTCGATGGACCGCAACACCCCTGAGGTTGTGCGGGCGTGTCCGGCAACCAAGCGCGACTCGCGTTGCGGATGCAGCAGGAGCAAGCGGCATCTTCTGAGGATGCGATGAGTTGACGCGTACGAATGTGAAGTGGAGTACAGTGGCGCCGAAGCATTCGTCCTAGGCTTCTGCCATCCGTAGATCCGCAGCGGGGAGAGAAGCCATGAACTACTCGTCCGCAGCAGAACGCGCAATCGAAGCCGTCAATCGGCTACTCGTCGCGGCGATGACGCTCGCCTGGACATCTGCACTTAGCCATCAACATGTTTTGCCGCCGCAAGGAGAAGACGGCGACGCTGATGATGACGCGGGTCTCGGGCGAGAGGATTCCTCCGCGCCGGATTGCGCGGGAAAACAACACTGAAGATACGGTCGCCGTGCGGACGTCACACGATCAGATCGTGCAGCACATGAACGCCAGCTGCGCCTGCCCCGTGAGCCTGGTCAATGTGCGGCGGGGGCAGTTCAGGCATTGACGCCGCCGCGGATCCGTGGACTTTCCCGGCGTGTTCGTGATGACCGGACGGGTCCGGGGGATCATCCAATTCTACGCTGTGCTCTGAACCCTGGCCATGCGAAGCGCCATCCTTGAAGTCAAAGGAGTCGCCGAACTGGTGCGGACCGGCGGGCGCCGCATGAGCAGTAGAGGGCGGATCGACACCCGCCGGGCCGTGTCCGGGCACGTCGTGCTGTCCGGCTGCCTCGCTTGAAAGCGAATGATTGGGGCCGCCGTGGGCATGAGCAGCATTGTGGGCGCTTTCGGGAGCCGATGCACCATGGTCCTTGTCGCCGCTCTCCAGCGTATGCCCGCGCCGGGCGAGCTGTTCGGCCGCATCGTGGAGCGCCGCGAAAGCAACGTCAGGCGTGGGGGCACTTCCGGCGATCACGTCATTTTTTCCGATCGTCGTATCGGTGCTGTCGGGCACCGTTAGATGATCGAAGACGAAGCTGGTCGCCGTCGGTGCGGCCACATCGTGCAAGATCGCGGACAGCCCGGTCGGTGAGGTCGTTACCGCGGCACTGTCGGTGATCTCGGTCGCGCGCAGCTGCACGCCGTCCGAGCTGGCGAAGCTCGGATATTCGGTCCATCCAAACTGGTCCGAACTGGCAAAAACGCCGGAGGCCTGGGCGGTTGATCTGTCCGTCGCGTTCCAGTCAGCGAGGAGCGTGCCGTCGCTGAGAGCGGTGTCGGACGAATCGGTGATCGTCACGGCGGTGGCATCGCTTTGTGTCGTTGCGCTGAGATCGAGCGGCCCACTGTCGGCCGCCAGCACAGCCGCCGCCGCCGGCGTCACGATGAAATCCGACGCGTCGATGGTCGCAATTCCCTGCAAATGGATTTCGATCAGGCTGGAATCGCCAATGTGCAGGGTCTGGTCGCTCGGGTTGACATACACGATCGTCTCATTGGCCGCGCTGTCGTAGAGCCAGGCGATCGTATGAGCCGGCACAGTCGTGCTTGATGAGCTCAAGGCCAGGAGAACGAAGCCAAGCCCGCCGAGAGCCGTCAAGTCGATCTTGTCGGACCCCGACGCGAAATCGGTAATGGTGTCGAACTGGCCGGCGTTGGAATCGGCCACGGATAGATAGACGAAACGGTCGCTCCCATTGCTACCCGTGAGGTGGTCGGCACCAAATCCACCGGTTATGGTGTCGCTGCCGTTGTTGCCATTGATGGTGTCGTTGCCCGAACCACCGTAAATCGTGTCATCCCCGTCGTTGCCCTTGATCGTGTCATTGCCGGAGCCGCCATAGAGAATGTCGGCTTTGCCCGTACCGTTGACGGTATCACTGCTGGCTCCCGCGTAGATAATCTGACCTTCGTTGCCGCCTCCCGCGATAGTTTCGCTCCCCGGCGTTCCAAACACGTTGGGGGGATCGGATATCACGACGGACCCCGTGGCGAGGTTGTCAAAATCGTTGGGGTCTGCGTCGCTGGCACCATGGATGGTGACGGTCACGGATTGCGTCGTGCCGTCGATCGCAGTCACCGTGAAAGTGTCGGTTAACGCATCGCCCGGGTCCAGCGCCTGAACCACGCTGTTGTTGTTGTCGAGTGTGTAGGTCCATACGCCGGCTGCCGTCATGGTGAAGGTGCCGTACCCGCCGTCGCTCGCAGTTGGTGAGGCGACTACCGTGAAAGTGTTCGGCGTATTGTCGACGTCTGTGTCGGTGAGCGTGCCGGTCGCGACCGGAATGCCGGGCGCAGCGGTGCCTGCCTCGATCACTGAGCCGGTCGTGGTGCCGGAAATGATGGCGGCGTCGTTGGTGCCGTGGATGGCGATCGTCACCAGTTGCGGGGTGCCGTCGATGGCAGTCACAGTGAAACTGTCGGCGAGCGTGTCGCCGACATTGAGCGCCTGCACCGCGGCGTTGGCGTTGTCGAGGGTGTAGGCCCACACGCCGGCGGCGGTCATCGTGAAGGTGCCGTAGCCGTTCGCGCTTGTCTTTGGCGAACTTACCGCCGTGAAGATGTTGGACGTATTGTCGACGTCAACGGCGACGAGTGTGCCCGTCGCAGCCGGCGTGCCGGGCGTCCCGTTGGCGACGCCGCCTGCCTCGGTCACTGAACCGGTCGTGGTGCCGGAAACAATTGCGGCGTCGTTGGTGCCGTGGATGGTGATCGTGACCACTTGGGGGGTGCCGTCCAGCGTGGTCACTGTGAACGTGTCGGCCAGCGTCTCGCCGGCGTTGAGCGCCTGCACCGCACCGTTGCTATTGTCGAGCGTGTAGGTCCACACGCCGGCTGCCGTCATGGTGAAGGTGCCGTAGCCGCCAGCGCTTGCCGTTGGGCCGACCGCCGTGAAGGCATTTGAGGTCGTGTCGACGTCCGTGTCGGTGAGCGTGCCGCTTGCAGTGGCCGTTCCGGGATTTGCATTGGCAACGCCGCCGGCCTCGATCACCGACCCGGCCGTCGAGCCGGAGACAACGGCCGCGTCGCTGGCCCCATGGATGGTGATCGTCACCACTTGGGGAGTGCCGTCTATGGCGGTCACCGTAAAGTTGTCGATCAGCGTATCGCCCGCATTGAGCGCCTGCACCGCGGCGTTGGTGTCGTCCAGGATGTAGGTCCATACGCCGGCCGTCGTCATCGTGAAGGTGCCGTAGCCGCCGGCGCTCGCTCTTGGCGAGCTCACTGCCGTGAAGGTATTGGGCGGATTGTCGACGTCGGTGTCGCTGAGCGTGCCGGTCGCAAGCGGCGTGCCGGGCGTTCCGTTGGTGGTGCCGCCAGCCTCGACAACTGAGCCGGTCGTGGTTCCGGAGATGAATGCAGCGTCGTTGACGCCGTTGAGGACGATCGTGAAGGTCTGACTGGCAGAAGTGTTTCCGTCGGAAACGGTCACAACGAAGCCCTCGGTCGTGGGCGCCGTCAGCGCGTTGATTGCGGCGCTGTCGGGCACGAACGTATAGGCGCCGCTCGAGCTGTTGACGTAGAGCGTCCCGTAGGGGCCCGTCTTCGACAGATCGTATGTCACTCCGCCCAGGACCGTGGTGCCGGAGCTCGCCCCGACGACGCCGAAGGTCAGCTTGCCGCTGTTGGTGCTGCTCGCGGCGAACGTTCCGCTCGTCGCAGTGAATGTGTCAAACACCACGGTATCGAATTCGGCCGGCCCGGCTCCGGTGTTCAGCGTCGGCGGCGGTAGTACGATCAGAGGCTCAGGCGTGAAAACGAGAGGCTGCAGCAAATCTTGCGGCGCGGGCGCTGCGGGCGGAATGAAATTGATCGGCTGCAGCGGCAGGGATTTGACGAAGGGAGGCGTGCCCGACCCGTGGGGTCCTTGAAGATTGGCGAGCGCGTCCTGTTGTGCGGTCTGCAACTCCTCCATTCGGGCGAGAGAGTTCGTGACCTGGTTCACACTGATCGTGGATCCTACCTTTTTGAGGACGATTGTCTCGCCGGGATCCTCGACGATGATGTGCCGCGGGATCGGCTCCTTGGTCACAAGCTCGAATGCACCGTGCGCGAGATCCTTGTAAGTGATGGCGTCGTCATCCAGGAACGTTACGTTCGGGTCTGCGGCCTGGGCCTGTTTGATCATCGAGAAGAACAATGCCGTGAGCGACAGCATCCCGAAGCGGCCGGCAGAGGCCCGCTCGCGAGTCTGCGCGACGGGTCCATCAAGAGAGCCGCTCGTGGCCGCCTTCACGCGGTGATGCCTGACCGCAGCGGTTTCAGACTCGTCCCCGGGCCTTCCAGCGGGCGTGACGGACATTGTTCGACCTCGATTGACAAGCGGTCGACCTCAGACGTCGCCGTATCTTTGCTGGCTTGCCGCGTCACGCGATCGGGAGCTTTTGCGCCGGCAACCTCAGCCAGGCCCGCTGAAGGTCGTGGTTTTCCGAGAATTCCGCCCAGGCATGTCACGGCAGAATTGCTGTCGTTTCACCCGACGGCACGGGCGAAAAGCTGGTTGAAATCGCCTGGCACGGATAGTGGCTCTTTCGGGCACGGCGATCAGCCATTCGGATTACTCCGGAATAGTCGGTTTGGCTGTCGTGGCTTGTTGCCGCTGGTCTGCCATAATGCGCGATGGTCTCGCCGACGCCGTCGGTGCCGTTCCGATGCTCAAAACAACATCTTCAAAAAAGGGTTGAGCCATGGGCACTCACGCAGCGACTGTTCTCGTGGCAGGTATCGTCCTTGCGCTGGCCGGCTCGTCACTCAACCCAGTCCAGGCGCAGAACGATTCTCCGCGGCGAGCCGTTCTGGACTCGTCGTCAAAGCCAATCGGGAAAGTTGTGGCAGCCGATGGCTCGGTCATCATCGAGCATGTGGGAGCCGTCATTGTCCAGGCCAACGTCCCGGGCGAATCCACCCAGACGAAGATTGGCGATCCGGTCTATTTGGGCGATGTGGTTCGAACCGGTGCCGACAGTCGGGTCGGCATCAACTTCGTGGATGGGACGTCGTTCAACTTGTCGAGCAACACCCGCATGACGTTGGACGAATATGTCTACGAGCCTGCCGGGAAGTCCAATTCGACGATCTTCAGCCTGACCAAGGGGACGTTCGTTTTTGTTGCCGGCCAGGTTGCGAAGACCGGTGACATGAAGATCGAAACGCCGGTCGCCACGATGGGCGTTCGAGGCACCACACCTCATGTCGAAATCTCGGATGACGGAACCACCAGGTTCTCCACTCTTATCGAAGAGGGCAAGAACAAATATTCGAAGAAGTCCGGCGTAACGGGGGCACCGCGACCCGAGCAAAGGGCGGAGCACAAGCTCAATCTGAACATCTGCCGCGGGTGCTGACGCTGGTTCTAGCCTCCGCGCAATCGCCAGATCTCAGAGGACGGGGCCTGACATGGAATCAAGATCGTCCGTCGTCAAAAGCGGAGTGGCGATTGGCGTCCTGCTGTTGGTTGGCTTGCCAGTCGCAGCCCAGAATTCCAAGGTGAACAGCAGCTATCTCAGTCATATTGAACCCTGCAACGGGGTAGGTACCATCTCGCTTGATGCCCGGATCGCTGCCTGCACGGCTTTCATCGAGGCGCGTCAGGGGACGACGGCAGCTCTGGCTATCGCCTATAACAATCGCGGCAATGCCTACACCGCAAAGGGCGACTTCGACAAAGCCATCCGCGATTTTGATCAGTCGATCGCGCTCAAGCCGACATACACAAAGGCCTTCAACAACCGCGGTGTGGCTTACTTGAGGAAAGGCGAATATCAGCTCGCGATCGAGGCCTTTGACGATGCGATCAAGCTCGATCCCGACTATGGCGCCGCCTTCGTCAACCGCGCCGGAGCCTACCTGAAGAAAAATGACCACCAGCGCGCGGCGCATGACTACGACGAGGCCATTCGTCTCCAGCCCGATTCGCAGGCCGCATGGAGCGGACGATGCTGGACCCGGGCGCTACTCGGTGCCTGGCAGGCCGCGCTGGAAGACTGTGACAGAGCGCTTCAATCCGGATCGACCAGCGCTGCCGTGTACGACACGCGCGGGCTGATTCACCTGAGGATGGGCGAGTTCGGTGCGGCGATCGCCGACTACAATTCTGCCTTGCGAGCCGCCCCGGAATTGGCGAGCGCGCTTTTTGGCCGCGGGCTTGCCAAGCTGAAGCAGGGCGACGCGATTGGCGGAGATGCTGACATTTCGGCTGCAAAGACAATTCAGGGCAATATCGGCGACGAGTTCGCGCATTATGGCGTCGGTCACGACTGAGTTCACGACCGGCTCTGGCTCGTCGATCATCGCAGAGGAATTTGCTGAGACGGCGGCCGCGGTGCACGCCGCGCCGGTCCCGCCCGGCGCCGGTGACGTCGGGGCGTTAACATCTCCTTAACCACTTGCTCTCCAAATTCGGAGCGCGAACGCCTCAGCCCGCACGCAAGGCGTCGCGACGCACTGCGCGGGATCAATTCGCCAATACAGCATTAACAAGTCCTTAATTGGCAAAACCTACATTCGACGCCATGGGCCGGCGCCATGTGCCGGTATGGGTCGTCGAACCGGAAGAAGTGCCGCCAATGGCGCAGAAGGCTGCCGCTGGATTTGTGTCGCGAGCCCGCGCGCTGGCGTGGGGGCTGTCGCGTCATGTCCGTAAGGCACCTGCGCTGGCAACCATCCTCCTGGTCGGCCTGATCGCCACAAGCCCGGCGCGGGCGGACCCGATCCGGGGCGAGGCCAGCTTTTCGGCCGGTGGCGGCTTTGCCCGTCTGGTGATCAAGCTCGGCGAGGATGTTCCCTCCGAGGTGACGACGGCCGGCTCCATTCTCATCATCCGCTTCGACCGGCCGGTCGACGTTCCCGTCGACCGGGTTCCGGAGGGCGCGCCCGACTACGTCAACTCCGCCCGCCGCGATCCCGACGGCGGCGCCATCCGCCTGTCGCTGGCGCGGCGCGTCACCGTCAACACCATGAATGCCGGCGAGCGCACCTTCATCGACCTGTTGCCGGAAGGCTGGAAGGGACCGCCGCCGAGCCTGCCCATGGATGTGGTCAAGGAACTCGCCGAGCGCGCGCGCGTCGCCGAACGGGCGCTGCGTGCGCAGCGCGCCGCAGCCGAGACCAAGAAGCGTCCGCAGATCCGTGTGCGCGCCTCGGTGCAGCCGACCTTCGTGCGCTTCGTGTTCGAGATGCCCGACGGCGTCGGCGTGTCCTCCGTGCTCAACGAGCAGAAGCTCACGCTGGCCTTCAACGCCAACCTCAGTTTCGACCTCGCGGACGCGGTCGTCGCCGCGCCGCCGAACGTCGCCTCGATCAAGCAGAAGGCCGACATCGACCAGACCAATGTCGAGATCGCGCTGATCGGCGATTCCGATGTGCACTCCTTCCGCGACGAGAAGAACTACGTCGTCGACGTCTCCTTCCAGCCGGACAAGGGCAAGGCGGCCGCGACGCCCGAGGCTGCGATTGCGCAGGCCAAGCCTGCCAGCCAGGGCCATGGACCGGCACCGGCCGCGGAAAAGCCGGCGGCTGAGAAGAAGGACGCCCATCGCGAGGTCGTGCCGCCGACCTCCGAGACGATCGCGCGCGACGCCAGGATCGATATCAAGCCCGAGGCGAAGCCGGACGCGCCTGCCGCGATGCCCGCCGCCGAAGCGCCGAAACCGGCGCAGCCTCCTGCGGCCGAAGCTGCGGAAGCGCCCAAAGAAACGTCCAAGGAAGCCTCGAGGCCCACCCCGCCTGTTGCCGAAGCTCCGGCCGCGCCTGCCAAGCCCGCAATGGCCGAGGCGCCCAAGGAGGTCGTGAAGGAAGCGGCGAGGGAGCCGGTCAAGGAAGCAGCCAAAGCTGCGCCCGCCGAGGCGCCGGCCGCGCCGCAGCCGGCCGCACCGAGCGTTGATGCGCGCCGCGACAGCGACGGCTTGCGGG
>Ga0207647_10002304_pt1 | contig 14536 bp, 12 predicted proteins | sample KBSCornC2_FD_184295 | JGI IMG/M metagenome (GOLD analysis project Ga0207647, IMG submission 184295) | Corn rhizosphere microbial communities from Kellogg Biological Station, Michigan, USA - C2 (SPAdes) (version 2) | ecosystem: Host-associated > Plants > Roots > Rhizosphere ...
GATCACAAGATTATCGGACTTCAGTATTACTTTTTAGCACTCAGCGCAGTGTTTGTCGGGATGTTGCTGTCAGTGCTGATGCGCGTACACATGGTTTGGCCAACCGCCAGCATTCCACTGCTCGGCGATATCAAGCCGGAAACCTACGTGATGCTGGTCACTATGCACGGCACCATCATGGTGTTCTTTGTGCTGACGACCGCGCCGCAGGGCGGATTCGGAAATTATTTTCTGCCGATACAAATCGGTGCGCCGGATATGGCGTTTCCTGTCCTGAACATGCTTTCGTTCTGGACCACATTTGTGTCGTTCATGGTAATGCTGGCCGCGTTTTTTGTTACTGGCGGTGCACCGAACCATGGGTGGACCGGTTACGCGCCACTTAGCGCTGTGCCAAGCGCAGCTCCAGGTGAAGGTCTGGGCGCTGATTTATGGATCATTAGCATCGCAATCTTCTGTATAGCGTCGCTTATGGGGGCGTTGAACTTCATCACTACCATTCTGGATCTGCGCGCCAAGGGCATGACGCTGATGCGCATGCCGCTGACCTGCTGGTCGTGGTTTATTACGGCGATTTTGGGACTGTTGGCGTTTGGCGTGTTGCTTTCGGCTGGAATTCTGTTGTTGCTGGATCGCAATATCGGTACCAGCTTCTTCGTTCCGGGTGGACTGAATTTCACCGGACGGTTGGCTTTCCCTCCGGGCGGATTGTCTTCCAGCACCACTCCCATCACGCACAACGGTGGTTCGCCCCTGCTGTGGCAGCACCTGTTTTGGTTCTTTGGACACCCTGAGGTTTACATCGCCATTCTGCCGGGTATGGGCGTGGCTTCACAGTTACTCTCGACTTTCGCCCGCAAACCGATCTTCGGCTACAAGGCGATGGTGTACGCCATCATGGGCATCGGAATTTTGGGCTTTGTTGTTTGGGGCCACCACATGTTCATGAGCGGAATGAGTCCTTACACCGCATTTTCGTTCTCTATCATGACCATGGCGATCGGTGTGCCTTCAGCGATCAAGACATTTAACTGGCTGGGGACGTTGTACAAATCGCGAATACGGTTGCAGACCCCGATGCTGTATGCGATCAGCTTTGTTTCTCTGTTCGTCTCCGGCGGATTGAGCGGACCATTCCTAGCGCAGCCGGTGCTGGATATTCCTTTGCATGACACAGCTTTTGTGCCGGCGCACTTCCATTTGATCATGGGTGTGGCGGCAATCTTCGGCATGTTTGGCGGAACCTATTATTGGTTCCCCAAAATGTTTGGAAGGATGATGAATGAGCGGTTGGGCCAGATTCATTGCATACTGACCCTGGTCGGCACTTACGCCATCTTCATGCCGATGCACTGGCTGGGTGAGGCCGGACAGCCACGGCGCTATTCGCAATTTACTGAGTTGGCCTACCTACAAAAGCTGCTGCCGATGAATGAATTCATTACTTACGCGGCATTGATCACTGTCGCCGTGCAGTTCATCTTCGTGTTCAATTTGTTCTGGAGCATGTTTAAGGGACCGAAAGCCAGCGATAATCCGTGGGAGGCGACGACCCTTGAGTGGACTACCTCTACTCCGCCTCCGCATGACAATTTCGGCGGCAAGACTCCTGTGGTAAACCACGGGCCGTATGAGTACAGCGTCCCGGGTGCGCCGAAAGATTTCATAATGCAGACGGATCCGCCGACGGCGCCAGCTCATTAACAATTTTGCGAGGCGGGGCAAGCCCCGCCTCCTAGTCTGCGCAGCAAGATACTATGGCGACATTGAGCCCTTCAGTAACCATTCACGATCCACTCACCGGCCGCGGAGGCCGTGGAGATCGTCCGCCAATTTCGGATGGCGGGAATGGGAATGGGGGCAATGGATCGTCGCCGGATTTCATTCGCCGGCTGCGCCGGGCGCGTGTCGGATTTTTCATCCTCGCAGTTTGGGTGTCGATGCTGTTTATTTCGTTTACCAGCGCGTATGTTGTGCGCAAAGACCTGCCCAGCCTGAACCAGAATACAAATCAATTGGGAAAAGATTGGATCCCGGTGGATTTGCCAGTGTCGTTGCTGGTGGTGAATACAGTTTTGTTGGTCGGTTCCAGCGTGACGATCGAATTCGCACGGCGGAAGGTGGCCCAGCGGATGGCTCTGGCCCCGGTCGGAGCGATTCCTGGGATTGCGATTGGGCGGGAGAAAACCAATCTTTGGCTTGGCATTACCGCCGCGCTGGGAGTGGCTTTCATCATTGGCCAATGGCTGGCTTGGGGTGAGCTTAACAATCGCGGGTTCTATGTAGCCAGCAATCCCAGCAGTTCGTTCGTTTATGTTTTGACGGCGACGCACGCAGTCCACCTGATGGGTGGGATTGCCGCTTTGATTTATGCATTCTGCGCTTCCCTGCTGCGGAAGGCAATCGAGTCGCGGCGGATTGTGATTGAGATTGCTGCCTGGTATTGGCACTTCATGGCTGCGCTTTGGATTTATGTTTTTGCTTTGCTGGCGTTTGTGCGTTAACGCACCTCAGTTGATTCGGAGGAGAACTAGACCATGTCTGACGTCGCAGTCCACGGAGTGGCTGGCGAATTTGAGCCTTCAATATTTGGCACCTATTCCAAAAAGATCGGGATGTGGTTGTTCCTGCTCTCCGATACGCTCACCTTCGGAGCTTTGCTGTTCGCCTATAGCTACGGACGCATTTCCAATCCGCAATGGCCGACGCCGTTTCACAAAGAAAGCATCGCCAATGCCACGATCATGACGGGCTGCCTGCTCTCGAGCTCGCTGACAATGGTGCTGGCTGTTCTGGCGGCGAAGCGGAATGACAAGGCATGGATCCGCAACTGGATTCTACTAACCATGTTTTTTGGCACAGCATTCGCCGTGTTGCACGGCTTCGAATGGACCAAGCTGATTGAAGAAGGCATGACCCCATTTAAAAATCCGTGGGCGGCAAATGTTCCTCAGTTTGGCGGGACGTTCTTCACTCTTACTGGCATGCATATGTTGCACGTCACCATTGGCGTGATCTATTTGGGCGTGGTGGCATTGCGCAAATGGTTCCTACCGATTTTGGCTGGGTGTTGGCTGGTTGGTTGGCTGGCGACCCCGGCGGACAATGTATTTCACTCCGCGATTCACGTGCTGCTGGTCGGCCTGATTGTTGCGGCGATGGTCCTGTTTCTTAAACCAAAAGATTACGATGCGCACGATGTCGAAGTTGCCGGACTGTACTGGCACTTCGTCGATTTGGTGTGGATGTTTATTTTCCCGCTGGTGTATTTGATGTCCACCAAGATTTAGTCGGAGGCGATGCGAATGCACGATACGGCTCACGAAGAAGGTAAAGGGACATATCTCTGGGTATGGGCGGGTTTGCTGATCCTAACGGCGATTGAGGTGGTGCTCGCCTATGAGCAGATCATGACGCCCATCCACATGCTGGAAGTGCTGATGATCTTGTCAGTCATCAAGTCGGCGCTGATTATCGGATGGTTCATGCACCTGAAGGGCGAGATTGCTGTCATGAAGTGGACGCTGATGACTTCGGTGGTGATTTGTCTGATTTTGATGTGCATCTTCTTTCCAGATGCATGGCGAGTGGTTAAACTGGGAGTGCAATGAAGAAGTCGTTATTGATCGGCATGTTTGCCTTGATGCTGTCGCCTGCGCCTGCTTTTGGTCAAGGGTGCGCTATGTGTTATAGCTCGGCTTCAGCGGCCAGCAAGGATGGGCTGCGGGCGATTAATAAGGCTGTGCTGGTGCTGTTGGGCCCTACGGTGGGGTTTATGGCTGTGGGGATGGTGCTGGCGTTCCGGTATAGCAGGAAGCGCGACGAAGATCAGGACGACTAGATACTTCTAAACAGGACGATGACAAGGCCACAGGCCCCGAAAAATCGGGGCCTTTTGCTTTTAGCTTGCACAGACTTTTTCTCGACTAATTCTGTTGCGGTATCCTTGCCGCCCATTATGGACACGCTCGACACATCCGAAGAACGGCGACGTCTTACTGAGTTGTACGGGCAGATGACCGATGGAGAACTGTTGAACATCGCCGGGAGAATTTCGGAGTTGACAGATATCGCCGGGCCCATCCTCGCACAAGAACTTAAGCAACGCGGGCTGGAGATGCCTCGCGCAGAGACTCCGCCACCAGTTCCTAAGCCCGATCCCGATGACCCTTATGCCGAGGATCGAGAGCTCATTCCTCTGTGCTGGGTTTGGAGCATGGTCGATGCAAAACAACTTGAGGATTTATTATCTGGATCGGATATTCCGTTTTTTATGGGAGCGGAGAACGCTACTCGACCGGAGGCAGTAACCTCTAATTTTGCCGACGGCGTGGAAGTAAAGATTATGCGAATCGCATTGCCTTGGGCACGGAATGTTTTGCAGCATTACGAGCCTGCAAATGAGCCGGATTCGACTGAAACTGAAAAAGAGTCCGAAGACGTTGCCATTCGTTGTCCAAAGTGCGGCTCAGAGGAGGTGGTCTTTGGGGACCTTACGACTGAGCCAGAGGAGAATCGCTCCAAATTCGACTGGACCTGCGATTCATGTGGCCACCAATGGGAAGACGATGGTGCCGTGAAACAGACTTAGCATGGTGATCCGCTCCAACAAATATTCACGAGATTGCGCAGGCCGCCGCTGTATTCTTAATTGATGACGTGCAGGGCCACATCTTGGCTAAATGCGTCTTGATTCTCGGAATAATCCTCACCATCTTCCAGTCGAACAATTCAAAGCCTAAGGGGGAACCATCAACGCGTGTTTAGGACACACCGAACTCGTCGTTTTCCTGCACCTCTGTTCACTTGCTCTATAATAGAAAGATTCCCTAGCCGTTTTGAGGCTACTTGTGGGCCTCTGCGATGGCTACGGTGACCCTTGGTGCCGATGTCTACTGAAAGCATTGTTGTTCGCGGGGCAAGAACTCATAACCTAAAAAATGTGGACTTTGAGATTCCGCATAACGCCCTCACGGTGGTGACGGGAGTGTCGGGGTCAGGGAAGTCTTCCCTTGCCTTTGACACCATCTATGCCGAGGGGCAGCGGCGATATGTGGAGTCACTGTCGGCCTATGCACGGCAGTTTTTGGAGCGAATTGAGAAGCCGGACGCGGACCTCATTGATGGGATCGCTCCGGCGGTAGCAATCAAGCAGAAGAATTCGACGCGCAATCCGCGATCGACGGTGGGGACTGCTACCGAGATTTACGACTATCTACGGTTGCTGTTTTCCCGCATTGGGCGGACGTTTTGTTTGCAGTGCGGCAATGAGGTCAAAAAGGATACGGTTGATGAAGTGGCGGCTGCAGTGCTCGCTTTGGGTGAGGGGACCAGGCTGCAGGTCTTGTTTCCACTGACTGGGTTGACGGCTGCTCCCGCTGAAGAGAAAAAGAAGAAAACTGCACGGGCGAGACGGCCCCGAGATAGCCGGCGGGACGCCGGCTCTACTGTGGATGATTCGCTTAAATCTCGCTTGTTTGATCTGCGTAAGCGTGGGTTTACTCGGCTTTATCAGAACCGGCAGATTTTTGAGTTTTCTACTCCTGAGTCTTTGCTCGATGTGAACTTTGCTGAGCCGGTCTTTCTATTAGTCGATCGGCTGGTGGTGTCTGCAGATGGTCGGGCGCGTATTGTCGATGCTGTCGAAATCGGATACCGCGAATCCGGCGAAGTGATCTTTGAAACTGTACCTCGCGATGAACAGCCGCCCCAACGGCTGCGGTTCTCTCAGCGCTTTGAGTGCAAACAATGTCATCTGAAATACGAGGAACCCGAACCACGGCTGTTTTCGTTTAACAATCCATTTGGCGCTTGTCCCCGGTGCCAGGGGTTTGGGAACACGATTGATTTTGATCTGAATCTTGTCATTCCGGATCCGACTAAAACCATCAATGAAGGGTTCGTCGAGCCCTGGACCAAGCCGAAATATAAGCCCTGGGCGGCGGATCTGAAGCGCTTTGCCAAGCAAGTCGGCATTCCGCTCGATACTCCATGGGCTGATTTTGAACCGGAGCAACAGCAGCGCATTATTGAAGGGGAGGGCAAGTATGACGGCATCCGCGGATTCTTTAATTATCTGGAACGCAAGAAGTACAAGCTGCATGTGCGCGTGTTTCTGAGCCGCTACCGCGGGTATTCGGTGTGCTCCGAGTGCCGCGGTGATCGTCTGAGGAAAGAAGCGCAGCAGGTCAAGATCAACGGCAAGAATATCTGCCAAGTTTGCAGCTTGACGGTGGAGGAAGCAGCAAAGTTTTTCTCCGAAGTCGAGTTGAGTGCCGAACAGGCTGCGATTGCAGAAAAACTTCTCGTTGAAATTGGTGAGCGGCTGCGATTTCTGAATGAAGTTGGATTGGAATATCTGACTCTGGATCGGCTCTCATCCACGCTGTCCGGTGGCGAGGCACAGAGGATTCAGCTGGCAACCTCGTTGGGGTCTCGATTGGTCGGCACGCTTTATGTACTGGATGAACCTTCGATCGGCCTGCATAGCCGCGATACCCATCGGCTGATCAAGATTCTGCATAATCTCCGCGATCTGGGGAACACGATCCTGGTGGTTGAGCATGATCCGGATGTGATGAGGGCGGCTGATCGCATCCTCGATCTGGGCCCTGGTGCCGGAGAGAACGGCGGGAAGGTGATCGCTTGGGGAACTTACGATCAAATACGCAAAAACTCAGCATCGCTGACTGGGCGCTATCTCGCCGACGAGCTGCACATTCAGATGCCTCCGCATCGGCGGACCCCGGGTAAGCAACAGATCAAAATCGCGGGCGCGAAGATCCACAATCTCAAAAATATTGAGATCAATATTCCCTTGAACATGATCGTCGCTATTACTGGTGTGTCTGGGTCAGGGAAATCTACGCTGCTGCATGACGTTGTCTACAAATCTTTAGCCGCTGCCAAGAAGCAGCAGACTAATGGCAGTGGCGAGTTGGTCTGTTTGCCGGACGGAATCAGCCTCGACGGTGAAGATTACATTGATGACGTCGTGCTGGTGGATCAATCACCCATTGGCCGCACGCCGCGGTCGAATCCAGTTACGTACACCAAGGCGTTCGACGGTATCCGCGAACTGTTCGCTTCTCAGCCGGAAGCGAAAAAGCGTGGGCTTAGTTCTGGACATTTTTCCTTCAACATTCCTGGTGGGCGTTGCGAAACTTGTCAGGGCGACGGAACAGTCACCGTTGAAATGCAATTCCTCGCCGACGTGGAACTGGTCTGCGAGGAGTGCAAAGGGGCTCGCTACAAGCCGCAGATTTTGGAAATCCGCTATCACGGAAAAAATATTCATGAAGTCCTTGATCTGACCGTCAAGGAGGGTCTGCATTTCTTCTCCGGTGTGCCGAAAGTTGTCGAGAAGCTGCGCATCATGGAGGAGGTGGGGCTCGGCTATCTACGGCTGGGGCAATCGGCGACGACGCTATCCGGCGGCGAGGCGCAGCGCATGAAACTGGCGGCACATCTGCAGCCGGCGGCCAAGGAGCGCATGAAGTCCGGCAGTGGCCCGGTGCGTAAGTTCCGTACGCTCTATATCTTCGATGAACCCACGACGGGCCTGCACTTTGACGACATCAGCAAACTATTGGCGGCCTTCCGCCGTCTAATCGAAGCAGGTGGTTCTATTCTGGTCATCGAGCACAATCTGGAAGTGATCAAGACTGCGGATTGGGTGATCGATCTCGGGCCGGAGGGCGGAGAGCGCGGCGGGAGAATTGTTGGTGCTGGGCCACCAGAAGCGATTGCACAACTGCCGGGCTCGTATACGGGGCAGTTTTTGGCTCACATACTGAATGGCAATGGAGCGTCGCATAGTGATGTGCGGCAGTAAACGCGTTCTCGTCGCTGCGATTGCTTCAGTGATCGCGGTGGGAACGGGTTTATCTGCGCAGACGGTTCGGCATCATCGGATTGCGGAGGCTGACCCTATGTTTCCGCCAGAGCTGATACAGGCGGAAGATGCGCTGGAAAAAAGAGATTTCGCTACCGCACAACCTCTATTGGAAAAAGTTGTAGCTGCGAACGCGGCAAATTATCAGGCGTGGTTTGATCTTGGGTTTCTCTACAATGCTCTGGCGAAGCCGGCTGAGTCGATTGCGGCTTATCGCAAATCTGTGGCGGCCAAGCCGGATGTCTTCGAATCCAACCTAAATCTCGGATTGATGCTGGCGAAGGTTGGCGATCCCGATGCCGAACAATTCCTGCATGCTGCTACCCAACTCAAGCCTACTGCGCATGTCGACGAAGGTTTGGCGCGGGCGTGGTTGTCGCTGGCGCATGTGATTGAGGCGAAGAAGCCGGCGGAGGCAGTCGCTGCATACCAGCAAGTGGCCCGACTGCAGCCGAACGATCCCGAACCGCATCTTTCGGCTGGCGCGCTGCTGGATAAACAAGGTCAGCCAGATCAAGCCGAAGTCGAATACAAGCGAGCTTTGGCGCTGGACGGAAAATCGGCAGACGCTACAGTTGGACTGGCAAACCTCTACATGCGGCAGAAGAAGTTTCCGGAGGCTGAGGAGCTTTTGCGCAAGCTGATGGTTTTGCGTCCGGATGATCCAGCAGTCCATTTGCAATTGGGACGAGTGCTGGCCGCTTCGGGTAAGCCCGATGACGCTGTTGCTGAGTTGCAGGCTGGTTCCAAAGCGAATCCTAACGATCCTTCTCTGCGTCGCGAACTCGGTGATATCTATCTCGATGCCAACAAGTATGATCTGGCTGCGGCGCAGTACAAGCCTCTGATCGAGACAACACCGAAGGATTTTGATCTACGCATGTCTTATGGGAAGGCTCTGCTGATGCTGCGGGATTTTCCGGAGGCACAGAAACAGTTTTTAGCGGCGGCCAACATAAAACCTGATGCTGGCGACGCTTACTGGCAAGTGGCTGTGGTGGCCAACGCGAACAAAGACTACCAGCTCACCATCCGTGCGCTGGAAGCTCGGGCGAAGTTTCTGCCGGAGATTCCCATGAGCTATTTTTTACGCGCGACCGCGTTTGATAACTTGCATATTCCCAAGGCTGCAGCGGAGAATTATCATCATTTTCTTGAGGTTGCGAACGGCAAGTATTCGGAGCAGGAGTGGCAGGCGCGCCACCGGCTGATCGCGATTGAACCGAAGAAGAAGTAGCCTTCGCGGGGCAGGAGATTCAGGACGACGATCTATGCGCATTTACGCCATTTGCTTGCTGGTGCTGGCTGCATCGCTGGCGGTTTTTGCCGCGGACGAGACGGCTGCCCAGTTGGCCACGCGGGCTGAATCTGCTCCATTGGACCAACAGCCCGCCCTTTATATCAAGGCAGCCCGTCTTCAACTTAAGGATGTGGACACACACTACGACCAGGAAAAGACCGAAGACGCCGCCAACGCCGTTAAGCTGCTCACCGAATATGCGGACAAGGCAGCGGATACGTCGATACGATCGGGCAAAAAATTGAAGGATGCGGAGATCGAAATTCGCAAGATTTCTTCCCGGCTAACCGATATACAACATAGTTTGAGCTTCGATGACCAAGCTCCGGTAAAAGCAGCTGCTGAGCATCTTGAGGAGTTGCGCACGAAGCTGCTCGCCCAAATGTTTTCCAAGGACAAAAAGAAATGACGCCGACCCGCAGAGGTTTCTTGATGTTGGTGCTCTCATCCCTCCTGGTGAGTGCGCCGGGCTTGGCACAAAAGCGGTATGACCCGCTTAACCAGAAAGAAATCGACGATCTGCGTGAAGCCAACATGGAGCCCGACAAGCGGCTGAAGTTGTTCATCTCTTACGCACGTGCGCGGCTGGTTTCCATGCAAGAGGCCCGGGCCAATCCGACAACCCAGAACCGGGGTGAGATCACTCACGATTGGCTGACGGATTTTCTGGATATCTACGATGAGCTCGACGACAACGTCGACATGTATGTGCAACGTAAAGATGATTTTCGCAAGCCGATGCAGGCGGTCATTGAAGCCGACGCTGAGTTCCAGTCCAAGCTACTGGCATTGCGCGATGCGGCAGGGGTGCCGCTCGAGGAATTTAAGCAGTATCAATTTGCACTGAAAAATGCGTTGGATACCGTGGACAGCGCGGTGGACGACCATAAACAGGTTTTGAAGGATTTAGAAGAAGAGGCCAAGAAGAAGAAAAAAAAGAAGTAAAACTCTTCTCCTTGGCCTCTGCTTCCCTATAACGTTTTCAGATACTCGATAATTTCCATCCGCTCTTCTTCCGACAGCTTTCGTCCGATTACGCCATGACCCTTGGGACCGTCGTTGAATTCGTGGCCTCGATTGGAGTTGCCGGAGAGGTCGGTACGGAATTCCGACGCGCCGGGCAGCGGATCGGTATTCAGACCCAACTTAACCGGGTCAAATTGTTTGTTGCCCAAGTAGAAGACTTTGGGGCGCTCGGAAACCGGAGACAGAAGCGCGTACAAGTTGGGGACCGAGCCATTATGCAAATATGGCGGCGTGGCCCAGACTCCGTTGTGCGGGCGTGCTTTGTAGGCCAAGGGCGCGAGGAGCTCGTTTTGACGATAGCCGTTCCAGTCCTGTACTTCGGCGGAGGAAAGCTTTAGATCCTCGTATGACTGATCCATCAGTTTTTGCGTGATGTATTTGAGACCGTCTTTCGCTGAGATCACGCCTTTCCCTAACGGGCCGCTGTCGGCCGTGCGCTTGGCGAAGTTCTCAGCTTCTTTGGGGTCGGTGCCAATCTCTTCCAGCGGGATCATGGTTACCTTGAAGAATTGGCGGCCTGCACTGTCGCTGAACTTGGTCCAGTATTTCGGATTGCGGCCTTCTGTCGAGAGCATCGGCGGTTGGTGGCAATGTAGACAAAGTTGGTTGTAGAGTTTCTCGCCCTTGGCGGCTTTGTCGGTGTCGATCTTTCCTAAAATATCGGCCGGCCACTTCGGCGACCACACCCCCTTTCCTGGCGCATCTCCGCCCAGCAGAAGTTCGATTTCGTGGAGGTTGTCCACATGGATCGTGTTTTCGAATTGGATACCCGGATAACCAATCAAGTTGATGCGTGAACGCACGCCCAGCGCCTCGCCTACGTTTCTTCCCATCGGTTGCTGGATAGAGCCGTTGTATTGCACCCAGTCCATCCAGGATGCGTCCCAAATCGGAGGGTAGTTTACCGGGCCATCACCGACTGCAAGGTTCTTGTTGTTGTTCAGTTCGGTGCCGAAGACAAAGTTGCCGATTCGCGCCAGAGCATCGGTGCGTCCGTAGCCTTCGGAGGTGGGGAAAAGATGGAGCGTGGATTTAAATTCCTGAAAGCTGGTGTCGAGGTAATACTTCAACGCACGCTTCAGTAGGACTTGATCGGCATGTGAATGGTCGGGGCCTAGCACACGGTCGGCGAAGCGGCGGAAGCGTAGCGGATCGTAGTAGGTCCAGGTGATGGCTAGTCCCAATGCTTGGGTAAACTTTTGCAGATCAATGAGAGACGGACCGGCTTCGAGGCGTATGGCTTTGCTTCCATAGAACAATTCGCCGGTGTGGCAGGCCGCGCAGGTAATCCCGAGCACCACGGTTTTCTGGCTGGTATAGGGATCGACAAAACGGTCGTCGCGGGTGAAGCCGACTGGCAGCGCGTCAGGATTGTGATCAAAGGAACGGTCAGGGATAAACCCGAAGCCCTGCATGTAGCTGTCTTCACGGAACAACGGCGCACCTTTGAGTGCGAACTTTGGCTGCTCGAGCGCGAGGAACCAGGCGTAAGGTAACAGATTGCTTCCCTGCGAGGTGTGGTAGTAACGCTGGCGCTGGTCTTCGGTCCAGTTTTGCTGGAGCCAAGCGACTTCAGTGGGGCGCTCTATCTTTGGAACCTCAAGGCTGTTGTGTATGGTGAAAATTACTACGACCACCAGCAGAACGGCGACAAGGCCAAGCAAGGTGAGAACGGAAAAGATGCTGAAACGTTTGAGTCTCGACGGAGAGTTCGCGGACACGGTCACAATCCTTCTTGGGGGTCGGATGTTGGAGGGAAACTGGGTTGATTCTACATCGGGAGTCAAGAACACAGTAAACCAATGACTGAGTGGGACTCGAGCCACACAACCCGGACCCGGGCTTTCTCTGCGGCCCTTCTCGGCACACTCTGCGTTTTAGGTTTCTTAACACTCAACCCAAAATCTTAAAAACGCAAGAGATCGTAAAGAACTTCGCCGAGGACGCGGAGAACGTGGGAGCGCACGAGAATATTAAACAACGCGTGCTAGTCTTTTAGTTGATGGAGCGGCTCCTACATATATTTCAGGAAAGTTACCGCGCACTGCGGCCCAATTCTGCTTTGCCGGAAATGAAGGTGGAGTTTTACGCCTTCGCGAATATCAATAATACGATCCGGTTACGGGAGGGACGGTTACTGGTGCGGGTGTCTGATTTATTGGAAGGCTCACCGGAGCCGGTATTGCGGGCAATCGCGCATATTCTTTTGGCGAAGATGTACCGCCAACCGATTGAGCGGGAACATTCGACGCGCTACCGGAGACATATTTCCGGGCATGATCTTAGCCGCAAAGCACATTTGGTTCAGCAGATTCGCGGACGCAAGCGGCTGGACTCGGCGCGCGGCCATACTTACGATCTGGAACATATTTTTGAAGATTTGAATACAAGATTTTTTCATGGGCTTCTGGCCCGCCCTCGGATGACGTGGAGCCGTGAGCATGCGCGCAATCGGCTGGGACATTACGATCCCGCCCATAACGCGATTGTGATTAGCCGTGTTTTTGACCATCCTCGGGTGCCAGAGTTTGTGGTGGAGTACATCGTCTATCACGAGATGTTGCACTTGAGGCATCCGGTGAAGTTGCGGGGCAGCCGGAGGTGCGTGCATTCGGCGGAGTTTCAGGCGGACGAGAAGTTGTTTCCCCGCTTGTCCGAGGCGCAGAAGTTTTTGCACCTATTGTGAGCCACAATCCCCAAAACTTGCTTTTGCAACAAGTTGCAGGTTTGACGCCCTGTGAGGGAAGTAATATCCTAGCCTTAGGTTATTAGTTGCAACCCAGTTGCAACTAAATGCAACCACCCGTCTATCTCATGCTAGAAGCGTTTATTATCACCCTCCGCGAGGGGGTGGAAGCGGCCCTTATTGTCGGTATCACGCTGGCTTATCTGTCGAAGATCGGGCGCGGCGATCTGCGGAAATCTGTGTACAGCGCGTTGGTTGTGGCATTCCTCGGCAGCATCGGGGTTGCCATCTTGCTTTCTCGGGCGCACTTGAACCAGGATATTTTTGAAGGCTGGATCATGCTTGTAGCTGCATTTTTCGTGGCCAGCATGGTCATTTTGATGATGCGTGCCGGGCGCAGGATGAAGGGGGAAATTGAGGGTAAGCTGCAGATGTTGGCTTTGCAAAGTTCTCAGCTTGGGATCTTTGCTTTTGTCTTTCTGATGGTTTTGCGCGAGGGCGTGGAGACAGTGTTGATTCTTGGAGCCGTGACACTGGAAACCTCAGCGCTGCTTAGTTTTTTGGGAACCTTGCTCGGCGTTGCCATCGCGATTCTGTTTGGGGTGATGTTTGTTAAAGGCAGCGTGCGCGTGAATTTGCAAAAATTCTTCCGCGTCACAACCGTCATTTTGTTCTTCGTTGCGCTGCAGCTGCTTGTTTCCGGGCTGCATGAGCTCTCGGAAAATGGAGTACTTCCCTCCTCCAAGCAGGAGATGGCAATCATCGGCCCCATTGTCCGTAATGATCTGTTTTTCTTTGTCACCATCCTGGCGTTGGCTGCTCTGATGATTCTGTTTGAAATGAAGCGGCGGCAACCGGCCGTGGTGGAGGACTCCGCTGCAGCGCGGCGTAAAGCAGCGTGGAGCGCGCGGCGCGAACGGCTTTGGATGGCTTCGGTTTATGCCAGTTCGTTTGTCTTCATATTGCTGGTGACGGCGCAGTTTATTTATGCCAAGACAACCAGCCAGCTTTCTCCGGCGACCAGCATTACCTTCGTCGGTGGGAAAGCCAGCATTCCGCTGTCGCAGATTTCCGATGGGGACCTGCATCGCTATTCTGCCGTCGAGAATAGCGCGGAGATTCGTTTCTGGCTCTATAAGAAGCCGGATGGAAAAATTGCCACTGTGTTTGACGCCTGCGAGATTTGCGGAGCAGTTGGCTTCTATAAAACTTCGACCGGCATTGTTTGCAAGAACTGCTCCGCGCCGGTAAATCCCCAATCGGTAGGAACGGGTGGCGGATGCAACCCCGTGCCTTTGACTGCCGAAGTCAGTTCTGACGCGGTTATCATTCAAGAGGCTGATCTGGCAGCGAAAACCGCGCTCTTCCAGAAATAATCATGTTTGTACGCCTAGTCTACGAATCATTCCGGCGACAGAAACGACGCAAGCTGCTGGCTGGGGCTGCCATCACGCTTGGAGTTGGCGTGGCTACGGCGATGATTGCTGTGGCTACTGACATTGGAGACAAGATCAGCCGCGAGCTGCGGAGTTATGGCGCCAATCTTATTGTTACGCCGCAGGAAGATTCCTTGGACGTCGTCATCGGCGGGGTGAATCTTAAGCCGGCTAGCGATGGCGGATATCTGAAC
>Ga0207647_10002306_pt1 | contig 14535 bp, 10 predicted proteins | sample KBSCornC2_FD_184295 | JGI IMG/M metagenome (GOLD analysis project Ga0207647, IMG submission 184295) | Corn rhizosphere microbial communities from Kellogg Biological Station, Michigan, USA - C2 (SPAdes) (version 2) | ecosystem: Host-associated > Plants > Roots > Rhizosphere ...
CAAAAGTACGGTCGCCTGACCTTGGATGCCAATACCGCTTTTTCAGTAGCCAATACCGACAGAACTTTAACTTCTTCGGGTTTGTATAACGGTAGTAGCGGGGCCGGGGGCAGCATGTCGGCATTGTATAACTGGCCTCAAACTTATGATATAAGAAATTATATATTGCCTAACGGAACCCAAAACCGGATAGCTTCCGCAAGTATTACAGATCCGAAAGACGATATTGATAATCCTTTTTGGATCATCAACCAAGATAAGCTAACCTCAAAAACGAACCGCTTTACGGGCGGATTAAACGGCAATTTTAAAATTACTGATTGGTGGGACATCACAGGCCGTTTGGGTTATGACCAATACACTACGAATGACTATACTTATATAGCTCCGGGGTCTGCCGTAATTTCAAAATACCAGAATGGCCGCTTGAGCAAAGACCAGGTTAACTATAGTTACATCACCACCACCGTGATGACTAATTTTCACAAACGCATCAGAGATTTTGATACTCATCTGACCCTGGGAACCACTTCAGATGATTTTAATACAAACCTCCAAAACCTTTGGGGATGGAATTTTACCACGCCCGGCACAGTCAGCCTGAATAGCATCGATATCGCAAATAAACTATTCTCCGATAACACAACGAGAAGACGCCTGGTAGGGGCTTATGGAGAAGTTGGCGTATCGTATAAAGATCTTATCTATTTAACGGCTACGGGGCGCAACGACTGGTCATCTACCCTACCCATAGCAAACTGGTCTTATTTTTATCCTTCGGTTAGCGGTTCTTTTGTTTTTACCCAATTATTGCCTCAGAATAAGATTCTTTCATTTGGTAAACTGCGTGGAAGCTGGGCAAGAGTTGGTAAAGATGCTAACGCCTATGCAACGAATACTTATGAAAATCCACCGGTTACTATAATCGGCAGTAATGGACTTCCTTATGTTGGCATTGGTAATCAGTGGCAGGCTGGAAATGCCAATTTGATACCTGAACTTCAAACTTCATGGGAAGCCGGGGGAGAATTCAGGTTTTTGAATGGCCGTATTGGACTTGATTATACTTACTATCATACTCAAACAGCAAATCAAATTGGATCGCCGCGTTTGGCCCAATCAGGTGGTTTTATTTTCAGTACTCTCAATTCCGGGACTGTCATTAATAAGGGTATGGAAATAGCCCTTACAGGCAGGATAGTTTCACAAAAGGATTTTGGATGGGACGCCACTCTCAATTTCTCCTACAACAGGGGCACCTTAGGAGCCTTCATTCCAGGAGTACAATATTTTTACCCGACAGATGTCCAGTTTGGAACAATAAAGGCTGCGTCTATTCCTAACGGTGGGCCGTTCCTCGGAATTATCGGTCAACCCTGGCTCCATGAAATAGATCCGAAAACCGGCTTGGAAAATAAAAACGGCCGTTATCAAATCGATCCTAAAACCGGTCTTTATAAATTCAACACCAATTTACCCGTCGTTGGTAATCGTGAACCCCGTTATATAGGCGGATTTAATAGCACCCTGCGATACAAAAATCTGAGCCTTAATTTCCTCTTAGACGTGCGAATTGGAGGAGATGTGTTTAATGGTACGGAATATTATATGGTAGTCAATGGCTTGAGTAAAAAAACTTTGTTGAATGACCGCCAATCCGTAACCTTAACCGGCGTGAGCAGCGTAACAGGAGCTGATACTACAGTAACCTACAATGCAGGTCAGAATTACCAAATTGGAACCTCCACTGTTTCAGGAACCTATATGATCCAGAATTATTGGCAAAACAACTATGCTGCTAATTCCTCAAATTTCATTACTTCCGTTAATTGGCTGAAACTTCGTTCCTTATCATTAACTTATGACTTCACCAATGTGTTTAAAAAACAAGGAGTTATTAAGGGATTGTCAGTTACAGCGGTAGGCACCAATTTATTAACATGGACTAATTACAAAGGAATGGATCCTGAAGTAAGTGTAGCAGGAGGAACAGGAGGTTCCGGGTCCACAGGTATTGATTATTTAGGTGTTCCTGCAGTAGCAACTTTCACCTTTGGTGTCAACGTTAAGTTTTAACTCAAAAAAATTAAATCATGAAAAAAACAAAATATATCATCCTGGGGTGCCTGATTATAGTGTCGTTAGGCTCCTGTAAAAAGTGGTTAAATGTAAATACCGACCCGGATAATCCAAACAATCAAAGCGTACCAATTCAAAACAAGTTGCCCTGGGTCGAAAATTATTGGAAGGAACCTGCAGGAGTTGCCAATGTCCGTACAGCATGTGTAGCGGGCGTTTATTGGGCTACTGCAGTTGCTCAAAATACGCTCAGCACCACCTGGCAATGCTCCAATGCCAATTCAACCACTCCCTACCAGGCATTTTTTGTGGGGGTGTCTTCCAATATAACGGACCTGTATAACGCTGCCCAGAAGCAGGGCGCCTATCATTATATGGCTGCGGCTGATGTATTTCATGCGTTAGGCTACATGGAAATGCTTGATCTGTATGGCGAAATGCCTTACACCCAGGGAGGAACCGGAATTCCAAGCCCTGTGCCCGATGATGGTAAAACCATTTTTAATGGATGCATGGCCCATCTTAATGAAGCGATTGCTTTATTCGGCAAAACACAGGAGGCCGGAACTCCTGCCCTGTCTGCCGGCGACATATTAAATAACGGTGATGTAAATAAATGGTTAAAGCTCTGCTGGGGATTAAAGGCCCGTTACATGCTGAAATTGTCAAAAAAGTCGGATTTATATAATGCAGATTCCATTTTATACTGCTTATCAAAAGGCCCTCAGTCCAATGCAGATAATACAGTAGAATTCAATGCTAACAACAGCTCAGCAACGGACTTCTTAGAAGGTGATCCTATTTCGGGCAATGGAAATTATGATTTTTCAGGTAATAGCAGCAGCAATCCACGCATCTCCGAATACTATTACAATCTCCTCACTAATTTCCGGGGGGCTGGAGTAGTTGATCCAAGAATGACTAAAATTGTGCCTGCGTCCATGGCAAATGTCCAGCTCAATCCCTCTACCGGGAAGGTTGCCTCATTTACCTGGTTACGTTCAATCGGTGTGAATTCTTACAACACAACAGATCAGATCCCGGCTCCGTTAGGGTTCCCTAACCGCCTGGTAAAAGGAGGCCCTACTTCGATTGCAACAGTAAGTTATGCTGCTACAAATACACCAGTGAAGTACACAATTGCCGATGCAACGGACCGAGCCAATTTTATTGCTGCACAGGTTGCTGCCGGCCGTACTTACACAACCAGTGGTAACGATGTAACGGTAACTTACAAGGCCGGATCAGTCTACGTAGCAAGTTCTAATTACATAGCGGCAGGAGATACGGTTTATGTTAATTTGAAGAGTAATTCACTTGCCACAACAGGTGCAATTAATCAGCCCTCAAATGATGTAACCTGGTATCCAAGCGTAGCGGCTTATAATGCCGGCGTTGTCGCTTCCACTTCGTCCTTCCAGCTTCGTCCGATTTCTGACCTGGAGATTTTGATGTATCATGAAATGTGCTTTATTAAAGCAGAAGTTCTCATGAGAAAAGGTGATGCTGCCGGCGCTTACACCGCGTACAGGGCAGGTATCCAGGCTCACCTGGATTACATGCAGTCTAAGCTTACTCAATGGAAAGGCAGTTACGACAAGACTTCTTCCGGCATCCCGAATCCGGATATGGACCCAATGGATCAAACTGATATCAATAACTACCTTTCAAGTGGTGCAGTTGCTCAAGGTGCAGGAACTTTGACAATGTCAGATATTATGTTGCAGAAGTATATTGCTATGGGATGCAGTATAGAAAACTGGAACGATATGCGCCGCTTTAATTTCAGTGCCGGCAACGTTGGAAGTTTTGGTGTGGTTTACCCGGGCTATCAAAGAGGGCCCTTGTTTACAGGCCAGGCTCAACTGACGGGTGGCTCACCAACAGATCCAAGATATTGGATTCGCCGCTGGGCATTACCCCCAACCTATGAGATACAGTACAATTTTATACATACAACAGCCTTAAACCCACATGCCACTGAGCCAAATATTTGGAGCATGCCGGTTTGGTGGGATTGTGCAACAGATGCCGAATATTACGGCTACCTGAAATAATAGTTGATATTAAAACAATACCTTTTCAAATAAAGCTGCTCCAAATGGAGCAGCTTTTTAGTGCTGACATAATCACATTTATTCCAGCTTCCCACACCCTTTGTATGCCCCGTGGTTTAAAGACAAATCTTCATTGATAAGTACCATTAACTGGATCTGTAAAGGTATCTTACTGCGTAGTTGATAGATAGGTACTACATCCATCCCTGCACCATGGTTCGCGTCTTCGTTAACTTAGTTTTATTTAAACTGGAAACTTATTTGGGCAGTTAAAGGGGCGCTTGAGCAGCCGGTTGCCTTTGGGTAAAAATCCAAACTAAGGCTAAAAAATACAAGCAGGTATCAACTGCAAACCCAAACTTAGTATTGCCCGGATGTTTACAAACTGGCTCCAAAAAATAAATAAGCAAGAATTATGGAAGTAACGATTCCGACAAAATCTGCAAGCAACATTGCACCAACAGAATATCTCGTGTCTTTAATGTTCACTGCACCAAAATAAACAGCAATAATATAAAAAGTTGTATCGGAAGAGCCCTGGAGAATGCAGGATAATCTGCCCGCAAAAGAATCAGTTCCGTGAGCTTTCATGGTGTCAATCATCATTCCTCTGGCGCCACTGCCGCTTAAGGGTTTGATTAGTGCAGTTGGTATTCCATCTACAAATCTTGTATCGGTTCCAATTGCGGCAAACAAATTTTTTATTCCATCAATAATGTAATCAAACGTTCCGCTTGTTCGCAGCATGCTGATAGCAACCAGCATTCCAACCAAATAGGGAATGATTTTCACTGCAACTTCAAAGCCCCCTTTCGCTCCCTCAATGAAAGCATCAAAAATGTCAATTTTTTTGTACAAGGCACCGACAATAATTAAAAAGAAAATAAAAAGAATGATGGCATTACTCCATAGCGAAGAAAAATTCTGAACATCATCAGCTTTCAATCTTGTAAGATAAGTGACTAACAATGCAATAATCAATGATATCCCTCCTATCCAGGCCAAAATCACCGGCTGAAAAACATTGATTTTTTGTTTGAAAGAAACAATGAGCATGGCCGCAACCGTTGCCACAAATGTGGCTATCATGCATGGAATGAAAATATCAGTTGGATTGGGCGCTTTCAGCGATGCTCGCACTGCGATAATGCTCACAGGTATCAGCGTTAGCCCCGCCGCATGCAAGCATAGAAACATGATCTGTGCGTTGGATGCCTTGTCCTTTGAGGGATTGATTTCCTGCAAACTTTGCATCGCTTTTATTCCAAACGGTGTAGCCGCATTATCCAATCCTAAAAGATTAGCAGAAAAATTCAACATCATATGTCCCATTGCAGGATGATCTTTTGGCAATTCGGGAAATAATTTTGAAAAGAACGGACCAATAATTTTTGATAAAAGCCGAATACCCCCTGCCCTTTCAGCAATACTCATAAATCCCATGAACAAAGCCATGATCCCAATTAATCCAATAGCAATGGTTACGGCACTTTTACAGGTTTCAATAATTCCATCTGCACTTTGTATGTCGTAATACTGCAATTGCCTGTCCGCTGCTCTTACAATTGATTTTTTTCCTACAGCCAATGATTTTGTTGAATCCAGTTGGTGCAATTGTGCAGCGGTTAATGTTGTTGTATCTGCTTTATTTAATTTGATGGTATCGCCATTTTTCCCCGTAACCATGGCACTAAAAATGTTTTTATGATCTGTGGCGGTAACCCTGATTAACGCTACGAGCACAGCTACAATGATAAAGGCCGACCAGATTCTGCTTAATGCCATAAAAGAATTTTAAGTAATGCAAGTTCAGACGAATCGCTTTCAACAAAGTCCATCCATCAATTAAAAACATGCAAAGCAATTATTTTTAAATTTAAATACAAGCTTTTGATTAAAGGCAAAACGAATAATCTTTCTTAACATCATCTCAAATCTCTTTCTCCTAACTTTACAGGCACATTATCCACATACCGGATGATTATAATTGGATACACTTTGTTCAATTATTTGTTTGATCACATAATCATAAAACACATGAAGCGTTTCAGATTTGCCTTGCTATCAGCAACATTTTTAATTTCATCAATTACCCTATTTGCTCAATCAAGCAATGACTCGAGCAAATATGATCACAACGATTTATTTGGCCCCATTACATGGCCTTCAACACAAACCCGTTCTGCAAGTGGAAAACCGGGTGAACATTACTGGCAAAACCGTGCAGACTATTTGATTAAAGCAAGTTTAAATGAAGGTTCAACCGACACGACTATCACAGGTGAGGTTGTAATTACATACACAAACAACAGTCCCGACAAATTAGATTATTTGTGGCTGCAACTGGATCAAAATCTTTTTGAACCGAATTCGCGCGGTGCAGCAACTACTCCTTACAGTGGCGATCGCTTTGATGTAAGAGGTTTTAGCCGCGGTGGCTATCACATTAACTCCGTTGCGGTTACTTACAAAGGACAAACCTATTCTGTTACACCTGTGGTTACCGACGCAAGAATGCAGGTTCGTCTGCATTCACCAATGAATGGAAAAGGCGATAAGATCCAGGTAAAAGTGAATTACGGTTTCTCCATTCCCTTTTATGGTGCCGACCGCATGGGACGAAAACTTTTCAAAGATGGTTATGTTTATGAAATAGCACAATGGTATCCCCGCATGTGTGTGTATGATGATGTCGAAGGATGGAACACTTTGCCTTACATGGGCCTCGGTGAATTTTACCTGGACTATGGGGATTTCGATTATTACATCACGGCTCCTGCAAACATGACCGTTGTTGGTTCAGGTGATTTGCAAAATCCTGCGCAAGTATTACCGGCAACACAACAGGCCCGTTTGGCACAAGCAAGAAAAAGCGATAGCACGGTAATGATTATCAAGCCTGAGGAAGTAAATCTCCCGTCAACGCATCCTTTCAAAGGAACGTTGACATGGCATTTCAAAATGCTAAATTCACGGGATGTTTCATGGGCTGCATCAAAAGCATTTATCTGGGATGGTGCAAGAGTAAATTTTCCCTCGGGAAGAAAAGGAATCGCAATGTCGGCATATCCTGTCGAAAGCGCAGGCAGGGAATCATGGGGACGTTCAACTGAATATTTGAAAAACAGTATTGAAATTTATTCAAAAGCCTATTTTGAATATCCATGGAACTCGGCTACCAGCGTTGCAGGTGTTGCATTGGGTATGGAATATCCGGGAATTATTTTCTGTTTGAATAATTTAAAGAACGGAGATCTCTGGGGTGATGTTACCCACGAAATTGGCCACAACTGGTTTCCGATGATCGTTGGAAGCAACGAAAGAAAATACATGTGGCTCGATGAAGGCTTCAATACATTCATCAATGAACATTCTACAAAAGAATTCAATCATGGTGAATATTATGATACAACAAACAGAGTCCAGGGAACCCTGCGCATTTTTAAAAATATAACCGATCCGTTGATGACCCCTCCCGAAGCAATTGGATTGAACGCGTACGGTCAATACTATTTTAAAACTGCGTTAGGATTGGATATGCTTCGCAACACAGTTGTTGGTCCTGACCGCTTTGATTATGCTTTTCGTGAGTATGTGAAGCATTGGGCATTCAAACATCCATTGCCTTACGATTTCTTCCGATCAATGAATGATGCAACCGGCGAAGATTTGAATTGGTTTTGGAAACCCTGGTTCTTTACAACGTGGAAGCTTGACCAGGCAGTGCAAGGTGTGAAATATGTAAAAGACGATCCTTCCAAAGGCTCTTACATCACCTTAGTGAACAAAGAAAAAATGGCAATGCCCGTTGATTTAAAAATCACACAGGAGAATGGCAAAACAGAAACCATTCATTTGCCTGTAAACATTTGGCAGCGCGGGGGCACATGGACCTTCCAATATCCTTCTACGTCAAAAATTAAATCAATTCAGCTGGATCCTGACAGGCTATTGCCCGATGTCAATTTGAGCAATAATTCTTACAGCAGCGATAAAGCAGCTTTCTAAATAAAAAATTTCAGTACTAACCCAACCTCACCATTTGGTGAGGTTTTTTTATGGCTTTAACAGGTTTTTCTTAACGCAATCGCATTGCCGTTTACCTATCTTTGCGCCCCTAAATCAATAAGCGATAGACAATAGCCAAAGGGTCTTTACTTAATAAGGAAAGTCTTTGTCAATTGAAAATTGCCAATTGCAAATTGAAAAAACATGGCACTTCAAGCAGGTATTGTGGGATTACCCAATGTTGGAAAATCAACACTGTTCAACGCGGTTAGTAACAGTGCAAAGGCACAGGCAAGCAATTATCGTTTCTGCACCATCGATCCTAATGTTGGATTGGTGGATGTTCCGGATCCACGATTGAGAAAACTTGCAGAGTTGGTAAATCCGAATCGTATTGTTCCAACACAAATTGAAATTGTTGACATTGCAGGATTGGTTCGAGGTGCAAGTAAAGGTGAAGGATTAGGAAATAAATTTTTAGGAAACATCCGCGAAGTCGACGCTATCATTCATGTGATCCGTTGTTTTGAAGATGAAAATATTTTGCGTGATGAAGGTGCCATTAATCCTATTGGTGATAAAGAAATCATTGACACGGAACTGCAATTGAAAGATCTGGAAAGTGTTGAAAAAAAATTGCAGCGTACAGAGAAAATGGCGAAGACTGATCCGAAAGCAAAGGTCGAACTTGAAGTATTGCAACGTTGCCAGCAACATCTCGAGCAGGGGAAAAATATCCGTGAGCTGGATTTAAGTTCTTCGGAACAACCTGCCATTGCAGATTTGTTTTTACTAACGGCAAAACCTGTTTTGTATGTTGCCAATGTTGATGAGGCATCAATGCATACAGGCAACAAGTATTCTCAGATATTGAAAGAAGCTGTGAAGAATGAAGATGCTGAAGTCATCATCATGAACAATTCTATTGAAGCGCAGATTTCCGAACTGGAAAACACTGATGACAAGCAAATGTTCATGAATGAGTATGGAATGAAAGAACCGGCACTCGATCGTCTCATTCACTCTGCCTATAAATTATTAAAACTGCAAACCTACTTCACGGCAGGCGTGCAGGAAGTACGTGCATGGACCATTCATGAAGGATGGAAGGCACCCCAGGCTGCAGGTGTTATTCATACCGATTTTGAAAAAGGTTTTATCAAAGCAGAAGTCATCAGCTACGATGATTTTGTAAAGTATGGATCCGAAGCGGCGGCACGTGACGCCGGACGCTTGCGCATTGAAGGAAAGGAATACATTGTGAAAGACGGAGACGTAATGCACTTCAGGTTTAACGTCTAAGTCCAGAGTAGCATCCGGGTTGACTGGATTTGTAGAAAAAATGTCCTTCGAATAGAAAAAGAAGAGCACAAATTGAATTTGTGTGGCCTGGCTGAAGGTTGCAGCGTTGTCATTCAGAAAAGCGTAATTTGTTTGAGTAACGAATTCTTCATCTCAATTCATTGCATATGAAAAAAACGATTCTCCTCTCCTTTTTAATGTTAGTCATGCTTGCCCTGACAGCTTCATCGCAAACTACCAAGCCAACTGAAAGCGTTCCGGTGTTTTCCATTGCGGATAGCGCCACATTTACGGGCAAATACAAATATGAAGGCCTGCCATTTGATTATATGGAGATCAGTGTAAAAGACGGAAAACTGTATTACAGTGGTGGCGAATACAGCGGTTTCCTGGAGCCGCTCAAGGAGAAAAAAGACGCCTTTGATGCAAGCGGCGAAGCGGTCTTCACCTTTGTTCGAAACAGTGACAACAAAGTAACTGAACTCAGGATCGATTACCAGGGACAAACATATTCCGGCCAACGGGACTTACCAAAAAGCTGAGGAAAGGCTGCAGGAAATAAAACATATTACAAAACCGGCGAGCACGCCGGTTTTTGCTTCGGTTGCCTTTACCACACATGTCCGCACCATATTCCAATTAAACTATTAGTGCTGGCACCCTTGTTTAGCCGTGCAAATAAAAGGCAGGCAAAAAAATCCAATCCTTTCTATTGACAAACAAAGCGCAGGAACACCCCGAAAGCCAAAACGTATGAAAAAGACGGTTGTGCAAGTTGCACAATGCACAATACAATTACAAAACCTAAAACTGAGCGAGCAGCCAATTGGGACCAATTCATAAAAAATAACTGGCAGACAGAACGCAAACCAGCAGGGCGAGCAATTCAACTCATCCTCCTCAAAATCAATCAATCCAAATCCAGGTTCTGCAGTTCAGGAAAAATACGGAACGCAGAATTGCGCATTTTCACTATTGTAATTTTTAAGACATGTTGCTTACTTTGAATTCATATCCAGTCCTATGCAACTAATGATGTATTTAGGGAATGATTTGATTGAATCGGTACCTCTTGACACGGAACGTATTTCCCAGCCAGGTTATCTTGGTCAATTTAAACGAGTACTCAAAGAAAAATATGCACAACTCATTCGAGAATCTTCGGTTCCTCCGGAATTTCTTGTTGTAAATACCAACCAGGCTTCAAATAAAGAACAACCGATCTGATATTGGAATACCGATTCGGATCAGTCTTTTTTACCGGTAAGCATCGGAACAAAACTGAAGCGATCATAAACTTCTTCTTTTAATGATCCGTCTTCTTGTTTGATCAACCGCTTCATCACCTGCACATCGCCTGTTCCAACAGGAATCACCATCATGCCGCCGGTCTTCATTTGCTGAATTAATTTTTGAGGAATTTCGGGAGCCGCTGCTGTAATCAACACTTTATCGAACGGGGCAAAGGTTGGCAAGCCTTCGTACCCATCACCATAAAAAAATTTGATGTTGGGGTATTTTTTTATGAAGGCAAAATTTTTATTTGAATCAAATAATTTTTTTTGCCGCTCTATGGTGTAAACCTGCGCACCCATGTCGGCCAAAACAGAAGCCTGGTAAGCACTTCCGGTTCCTATCTCCAACACTTTATCAAAGGGTTTTATTTCGAGGAGTTGTGTTTGATATGCAACCGTGTAGGGTTGTGAAATGGTTTGCTTTTCTGCAATCGGAAAAGCTTTGTCTTCATATGCCACTTCATCAAAGGCAGAATCTAAAAAAAAATGGCGTGGAATTCTTTCAATGGCGTGCAACACTTTTTCGTCAGTGATGCCTTTGTTTTTTATGATGTCAACCAGTTTTTTTCTTAATCCTTTATGGCGGTACGTATCTTCATTCGGTCTCATGCGGCAAATATAATTTTATACATTAGTCATTTGCAAAGTAGTTTTATAGATGTTTGTAAACCACATAATTCTTGCCATGCTTTGGATTGTTTACTGCGTGCTGCATAGTGTGCTGGCAAGTCAATGGCTTAAACACAAGTTCAAGCAAAAAATGAAAAACTATAAGCTTTACCGCGTATGGTACACTTTATTTGCCTTTGCTTTTTTAGTTGGGCTTATTTATTATCAAATTGAAATTCCGACCATAGCGTTATTCTCATTGAACTATTTTGTGTTAGTGGCCGGAATCATCATCGGCCTTTCAGGTTTATTGTTGATGCTTGTTTGCATTCGAAAATATTTTATGAGCCTTAGCGGCCTGCGCAGTTTGTTCATTGAAAATTATTCTAACGAACTACAAATTACCGGGGTCCACAAATACATTCGTCACCCGCTTTATCTCGGGACGTTTGTTTTTATCTGGGGAATGTTTCTACTGCTGCCCTATCTTTCTTTATTTATTTCGAACCTGGTCATCACTATTTACACACTGATCGGAATTGAACTGGAAGAAAAAAAATTAATAGCCGAGTTTGGAGAACAGTATTGCGAATACCGGAGAAAAGTCCCGAAACTCATTCCTTTTATAAAACCAAACGATGGCAATAAGCTGAGTTAACGTGCAATTCCCACGATTCACCGATTTGGGACAATCCATGAATAATTTGATGCTTTCTTTGTGTTCTCGATTCGCAACCAAAATCATTATAAATTATTAAGTCCATCCGCCTAACAGAGGAGTGCTCAAAGCCAGAGCACTTTTTTATTTTAGCGATGAGAACAACTAAGCAATTGAAGCAAGTAACCAATCAACCCATTAACCACTATTTCAATTGCATCTGTTCAATAATCGTTTGAATTTTTTCATTGGCTTTTGCCTGGGCCTGTTCAAATTTGTCGATTGATTCGAGTTTTGTATTTACACTGAAATAGAATTTAATTTTCGGCTCGGTACCCGATGGCCTTGCGCTGATCTTTGTTCCATCTTCCGTGATGAATTGAAGTACGTTTGACTTTGGCAATTTGATTGTTTCTGTTGTTCCGGTCTGAAGATTTGTTTTTACCTGCTTTTGATAATCGAGCAATTCCACAACCTTACTTCCTGCCAACTCTTTTGGAGGATTATTCCTGAACTGTTCCATCATCTGTGCAATCTCCTGTTGTCCGTTCATTCCTTTCTTGGTAATTGAAATCAAATCTTCCTGGTAGTATCCATATTGCAGATACAGGTCAAGCAATTTTTCGAACAGCGTTCTTCCTTTGTTTTTTTCGTAAGCAGCCATTTCGCAAAGAATCGCCACGGCCGAAACAGCATCTTTATCCCTGATCTGCGAACCAATCATCAAACCATAACTTTCTTCACCGCCAATCACGTAATTTTCTTTGCCTTCTTTTTCTTTGATCAATTCGGCGATCCATTTAAAACCGGTGAGAACATTGTAACAGTTCACACCATTCTTTTTTGCAATTACATCAATCAGGTTGGTAGTAACAATTGTTTTTACAACCATATCATTTGGCTGCGCAATTCCTTTTTCCTTTCTGCTTTCAATCATGTAATTGAATGCAAGAACGGCGGTTTGGTTTCCATTCATCAACACCCAATTTCCTTTCCTGTCTTTGACCCCAATTCCAATACGGTCTGCATCAGGATCGGTACCGCATAAAATATCAGCATCCAATTCTTTTGCTTTCTGCAAACCAATGCCCATCGTTTCCCTTTCTTCAGGATTGGGATAAGCAACTGTTGGGAAATTTCCATTTGGTGTTGCCTGCTCTTCAACGATGTGAACATTTTCAAAACCAAATTCTTTTAGCGCGGGCGGAACTAATTTTATTCCAGATCCGTGAATTGGTGTGTAAACAATTTTTAGGTCTTTCTGTTTTGAAATAATCTCGGGATAAACACTCAAGCTTTTCACCATTTTCAAATAAGCCTGATCAATATCCTTTCCAATGATTGTGATATTTGCTTCTCCGCCACTCCATTTTACATCATTCACATCATGAATCTTTTCAACTTCTGTAATTACATTTTTATCGTGAGGAGGAACCAATTGTCCCCCATCATTCCAATAGGCTTTATAACCATTGTATTCTTTCGGATTGTGAGATGCAGTACAAACCACACCTCCCTGGCATTTTAAATAACGAATGGTAAAAGACAGTTCCGGGGTTGGGCGCAAATCATCAAACAAAAAAACTTTAATACCGTTGGCTGCAAAAACATTGGCTGCAGTTTCAGCAAAAAAGCGGCTGTTGTTTCTGCTGTCGTGTGCAATTGCAACTTTCACCTGGTCATTTGGAAAACTTTGTTTGAGATAATTGGCATAACCCTGCGTAGCCATTCCTACAGTGTATTTATTCATTCTGTTGGTTCCGACTCCCATAATTCCACGCAATCCACCTGTACCAAACTCCAGGCTTTTATAAAAAGCATCTGCCAGTTCATCCTGGTTGCTGCCTTGCAAATCACGAATTTGTTTTTTTACTTCTTCATCAAAATTTCCGTTCAGCCATTTATCTACATTTTGTTGAATTGCTGCCTCCATATAACAAGTTTAAAGTTTTGAGTTTGCGGGCTTTGAGTTATGCGAAGTTAAGTGTACGTACATTTGAATGGTGAGGAAAAATCTGATCTATATTTTTTTGTTTTTAACCACCTATTGTTATTCCCAGGATTCCACCATACAAGCTAAATCTTTACCTGATTCTGAAATTGCAAAGGCGCTGCAAGCCAGCAGCCGTAAACCTGACTTCAACAGGCACACAAACAGGAAATGGATCATCGGGGCCGGTACAACACTGGCTTACAGCGGGTCATTTATTTTTCTAAATCAGGCTTGGTACAAAGGTTATCCACGCTCTTCTTTCCATACTTTCAATGATGTTGGCGAGTGGCTGCAAATGGATAAAATAGGGCATGCATGGACTGCATATAATACAGGGAAAGCAGGTGCTGCATTATGGAGATGGGCCGGCGTGGATGATCAAACCTCCGTGTTGCTTGGTTCTGGAAGCGGTCTGCTTTATATGTTATCGATCGAATACCTTGATGGCCATTCTGCAGAATGGGGATGGAGCTGGGGCGATGCCGGAGCGGATCTTTTCGGAAGTATTTTATTCAGCTCACAACAATTGGAATG
>Ga0207647_10002311_pt1 | contig 14524 bp, 20 predicted proteins | sample KBSCornC2_FD_184295 | JGI IMG/M metagenome (GOLD analysis project Ga0207647, IMG submission 184295) | Corn rhizosphere microbial communities from Kellogg Biological Station, Michigan, USA - C2 (SPAdes) (version 2) | ecosystem: Host-associated > Plants > Roots > Rhizosphere ...
GGCATAGAAGACGCCGTCGGTCAGCACCTTGTGGATTTCGAAATAGGGCTTCAGCTCGTCCTGGTTGAGGTCGTAGCGCTGCTTGCGGATCTGCTCGGCATAATAGTTCCAATCCGCGGCGGTGGGCTGGAAGTTCGCGCCCTGCGATTTGGCAAGCGCAACGATGTCGGACCATTCCTGCTTTTCCTTCGCGGCCGTCGGCGCGGCGAGGCGATCGAGGAAGCCGACGGCCGTCGCGCGGTTTTTCGCCATCTGGTCGTAGAGGGTGTAGTCGGCCCAGGTCGGGTAACCGAGCAGCGCCGCCTTCTTCGCCCGGATCTCGGCGATCTCGCTGATGATGTTGCGGGTGTCGTTGGCGTCGCCGTGCTCGGCACGGTTGAGGCTCGCGTCCATCAGCTGCTGGCGGGTCGCGTGGCTGGTGAGCTCCGCAAGCGCCGGCTGCTGCGTCGTGTTTTGCAGCGGAAGGACGTAGCCTGAGAGCTTGCGATTCTTCGCGTCCTCCTCCGCCGCCGCCAGCTCCTGATCGGATAAGCCGGCAAGCGCAGTCTTGTCGGTGACCTGCAGCGCGCCTGCCTTGGCAGCAGCGAGCAGCTTCTGGCTGAACGATGTCTGCAGCGTGCTCAGCCGCTCGTTCATGGCCTTGAGCTGCACCTGCTGGGCCGGCTGCAGCTCGGCGCCGGCGTGGACGAAGCCTTTGTAATAGACGTCGAGAAGCTTGGCCTGCTCAGGAGTGAGGTTCAGCCCGGTCTGACGGTCGTGCAACGTCTTGAAACGCTGAAACAGCTTCGCATTCAGATAGATGAAGTCGTTGTGCGCGGCGAACAGCGGCGCGGTCTTCGTATCGGTCGCCTGGAGGGTATCGTTGGTGTTCGCCCCATTGACCGCGCTGAACGCCAGATTGGCGCGCTCGAGCAGCAGGCCGGAGCGCTCCATCGCGACGACGGTGTTGGCGAAGGTCGGCGCCGCCGGATTGTTGGCGATCGCCATCACCTCGCGCTTCTGCTGCGCCATACCGGCGAGCAAAGCAGGCAGATAATCGCTGTCCTTGATCTTCGAGAAATCCGGCGTCTGGAATGGAAGCGTGCTCGGCTTGGCGAACGGATTGGACGCCGAAAGCGTAGCCGACGCGGCGGCCTTCGCCTTCGCGGGAGCAGCAACACCGGGTTGTGCAATGGTGGTCATGGCCACGGCGGCGGACGCAAGCAGGATTTTGCGGATCATCTGTTTCCCCAACAATTCAATAACTTAAGTTCTTAGACGGCCCCGATTGCGCGCCGCTGAACGGGTCAGCTGGCGGCGGCGACCGCAGCGAGCATGGCTTCCCCATAGCGCTCCAGCTTGGTTCGTCCAACGCCGTTCACTTTTGCGAGCTCCGAGAGGCTGGCCGGGCGAGCCTCGGCGATCTCACGAAGCGTCGAATCGTGGAAGATCACATAGGCCGGAACGCCGGCTTCCGCCGCGAGCGATCGGCGGGCCTCTCGAAGCGCATCGAACACCGGGTCGGCGGCGTAAGCCTCGCGTCTCCGCTGGCGTTTGGTCTTCGGCGGAACCGCGATCACCAGTTCCTGCTCGCCCTTGAGAATCGGCTTCGCGCCCGGTCCGAACGACAGCCCGCCATAAGCGTCCGCGCGAAGCGCATCGCGGGCGACCAGCGCTCGAGCCGCTGGCCGTACCAGCGCGAGCTCATCTTCTGACGCAATTCCGAATACGGAAAGGCGGTGATGGCCGAAGCTGCGCACCTTCTCGGTGTCGTTTCCGGCAAGAACATCGGCAAGGTGGCCAACGCCGAAACGCATCTCCGTGCGAAAAGCGGCGGAAAGCAGCTTGCGCGCGATCTCGGTCGCATCGATGGTTGCCGGCGGTTCGAGGCAATTGTCGCAATTGCCGCAATGCTCGGGCGGGTTCTCGCCGAAGTGGCGCAGCAACACTGCTCGCCGACAGTTCGGAGTCTCCACGAGCGCCGCGAGCGCGTTCAGCCGCTCGCGCTCCCCTGCGCGGCGCTCGGGCTCGACCTCCTGCTCGATGCGCTGACGGGCGAGCGCGAAGTCCTGCGCCGCCCAGAACAGCCAGGCTTCGGCGGGCTCTCCGTCGCGTCCCGCGCGCCCGGTCTCCTGGTAATAGGCCTCGATGCTCTTCGGGATCGCCGCGTGCGCGACGAGCCGGACATCGGGCTTATCGATCCCCATCCCGAACGCGACGGTCGCCGCGATCACCATCTCTTCCGAACTGACGAAAGCCGCCTGGTTGCGGGTCCGGACGTTCGGTTCGAGGCCCGCGTGATAGGGCAGCGCCAGACGGTTATCTCGAGCGATCTGTTCGGCGATCTTCTCCGCCTTGGTGCGGCTCGGCGCGTAGACGATGGCCGAACCCGGCTGCGTCGCGAGAAGGTCGCGGAGTTGCTTGCCCGTCTGCTCCCGATGGCGGACGTGGTAGCGGATGTTCGGCCGGTCGAAGCCGGCCACGATTAAGCCGCCCTCCGGGATTCCGAGCTGCGCAAGGATATCCGTGCGCGTCCGATGATCGGCGGTCGCGGTCAGCGCGAGGCGCGGCACTTCGGAATGATCGTCGAGAAGGAGCCTCAGCTTGCGATAGTCGGGCCGAAAGTCGTGTCCCCATTCGCTGACGCAATGGGCCTCGTCGATGGCGATCAAGGCCAGGTCCACGCGATCGACCAGCCGGCGGAACCCTTCCAGCGTTGCCCTCTCCGGCGCGACATAAAGGATGTCGAGTTCGCCGTTTCGGAACCGCTCGATGGTGCGCTCGCGATCGCTGTCCGCGCTCGTCAGTGAAGCCGCCCGGATCCCCACAGCCTCGGCGCTCCGGATCTGGTCGTGCATCAACGCAATCAGAGGAGAAATGACGAGTGCCGTGCCCGAACGAGCGAGCGCGGGAAGCTGGTAGCAAAGTGACTTGCCGGCGCCCGTCGGCATGACCGCAAGCGAGTGATTCCCTGCGAGCACGCGTCCGATCACCTTTTCCTGCACGCCGCGGAAGCGGTCGAATCCGAACGTCTGTTTGAGGATTGTCTGCGGGTCGGTCATCAACTCAACTTCAATGCGGACCGAGCGCTCCGCGGGCCGCCGGCTTAGCGCCTACTCAGCCGCCTGGGCAACTTCCTCGGCGAGTCGCTCGGCGGCCTGTCGCTGCCACAGCTCGGCGTAGAGCCCATCGGCTTCCAGCAATTCCTCGTGCGTGCCGCGCTCGGCGACGCGGCCATTGTCGAGCACGACGATCTGGTCGGCGTTGACGATGGTCGAGAGCCGGTGCGCGATCATGATCGTCGTGCGGCTGCGGGCTACCCTGTCGAGCGTTTCCTGGATTGCCTGCTCGGTCCGGCTGTCGAGAGCGCTCGTGGCCTCATCGAGCACCAGGATCGGCGGGTCCTTGAGCAATGTGCGCGCGATGGCGACGCGCTGCTTCTCGCCTCCCGAGAGCTTGAGGCCGCGCTCGCCGACCATCGAGTCATAGCCCTGGGGCAGCACCGCAATGAACCGGTCGATTGCTGCGCCCTTCGCCGCCTGCTCAATCTCGTCCTGGCTCGCCTCGTCGCGGCCGTATCCGATGTTGTAGCCGATCGTGTCGTTGAACAGGACAGTATCCTGCGGGACAATCCCAATGGCCGCGCGAAGGCTCTTTTGCTTCACGTCCCCGATGTCCTGGCCGTCGATCAGGATTCGGCCGGAGGTCGGGTCGTAAAAGCGGTAGAGAAGGCGGGCGATTGTCGACTTGCCGGCGCCGGACGGTCCGACGATCGCACAGCTCGTTCCGGCGGGAATGTCGAGGTCGAGCCCTTTCAATATCTCGCGTCCGTCCTCGTAGCCGAACTGGACCTTCTCGAACCAGACCTTGCCGCGCTTGACGTTGAGCGCCGGCGCATCGGGCTTGTCCGTCACCTCGGCGTTCGTATCGACAAGGTCCCACATCGCCTCCATGTCGATCAGCCCCTGGCGGATCGAGCGATAGACCCAGCCGAGCATGTCGAGCGGCCGGAAGAGCTGCATGAGCAGCCCGTTGATCCACACGACGTCGCCCGGCGTGAACCGCCCGCGGCTCCAACCCCAGACGGTGAAAATCATCGCCCCGGCCATCATCAAATTGGTGATCAGCGACTGGCCGACGTTGAGCCAGGCGAGCGACACTTCGTTGCGCACGGACGCGCGCGCGAAGGCGCCGACGGCTTCTTCATAGCGTCGCGCTTCACGGTCCTCGGCGCCGAAATATTTGACGGTCTCGTAATTGAGCAGGGAATCGACCGCGCGGCCGATCGCCTTGTTGTCGACCTCGTTCATGTCGCGCTGGATTTGCGAGCGCCAGTCGGTCACCCAGCGCGTGAAGGCGATATAGACCGCGACGATCGCCAGCGTCGCGACGACCAGCCCGCCGCCGAACTTGACGAAGAAAATGACGCAGATCGCGGTCAGCTCGATCGCGGTCGGAGCGATGTTGAAGAGGATGAAATAGAGCATCATGTCGATGCTCTTGGTCCCCCGCTCGACGATCTTCGTCAGCGAGCCGGTGCGCCGTTCGAGGTGGAATCGGAGCGACAGTTCGTGGACGTGGCGAAAGACATTGCCGGCGAGCCGTCGCGCGGCGTCCTGTCCGACCTTTTCGAAGATGGCGTTGCGGAGATTGTCCGACAGGACTCCGCCAAACCGCGCCGCCGCGTAGGCGAGCACGAGCCCTGCGACGACGGCAAAGGCGGCGTGGGCGCTCATGCGATCGACCGCGAGCTTCAGCGCATAAGGGCCAAGCAGGATCACCGCCTTGCCGGCGAGGACGAGAATCACGGCGATGATCACGCGGGCTCTCAGCTCGGGCTCGCCCTTCGGCCAGAGCATCGGAATGAAGCGCCACAGCGCGGCGAAGCCGGCGTTCGCCTTTCTCTCCTCCCTGCTGCTCGCCGCCATCAGCGCGTAAGTAGGAATGCCGATTGGCCACAGCAAACGATTCCTGAAGAAGGGCGTGGAACCCGACCGAAATTCGTCGGTTAAAACAGCATCTTAGGGGATGCTCACATGGGACCGGCTTACTTCGTCATCGCGATCCTCGGTTGTGCCGATGGCGGAAGCGCCTGCACCCCTGTCGCCGACCTGCCGGCCCGTTACGCAACCGAGGAACAATGTTCTGCTGCCGCCGGTGCGGCGCTGATTGAAAATAGCGACTTCGATTATCCAACGTTGCTGGCGCGCTGCCGGCCCGCGACCGAGAAGTCGGCGGAGGCGAAGGAACCTCCGCGCGACAAGCGACGCCGAAGCTGAGACAGCCCTAGGAACTGTCGATGCTTGAGGCTGTTCGACAGGCACAATGAAGAAGCCCTCATCAACCAAGCGCTCGAGCGCGAAGCTGCGCGGCGGCCGCGGCAAGGTCGGGACCGGCGCATTGAATGAAGCGACGTCCGAGGAATTCGAGCGCGAGGACATGGGGATCGCGCCGAAGGAGTAAGCCATGAACGACCAATCCGACGTCATGGAGCCGATGGTTCACCAGGACCAGGAACCGGGCCGCGAGAGCAAGCTCGAACCGAAGCCAGACTGGGAGCCTCGTTACAAAGGTTCAGAGCGGCTGAAGGGAAAGGTCGCCCTCATCACCGGAGCGGACAGCGGAATCGGGCGGGGCGTCGCGGCGCTTTTCGCGCGCGAAGGCGCCGATATCGCAATCGTCTATCTCTGCGAGCATGACGACGCGCAAAAGACGAAGGAGATCGTCGAGAGGGAAGCGCGTCGAGCCATCGCCATCGCCGGCGACATCGGTGACAAGGATTTCTGCGACCAAGCGGTGCGCGAGACGGTCGACCAGCTCGGCGGGCTCGATATCCTGGTCAACAATGCGGGCGAGCAGCATCCCGACAAGGACATCACCGACATCGACGAGAAGCAGCTCCGGCGGACGTTCCAGACCAACATCTTCGGCATGTTCTTCATGACCCAGGCCGCGCGGCCGCACCTGAAAGAAGGGTCGGCGATCATCAACTGCACGTCGGAGACGACCTACAAGGGTTCGCCCGACCTGCTCGACTATAGCTCGACGAAGGGCGCGATCCTGGGCTTCACGCGCTCGCTCGCGAAGAATCTCGTCAAGAAGGGCATCCGGGTGAACGGCGTCGCGCCCGGCCCGATCTGGACCCCGCTCAATCCGTCCGGCGGTCAGCCGAAGGAAGATTTGCCCGAATTTGGCAAGGACACGCCGATGGGACGGCCCGGGCAGCCTAACGAGGTCGCGCCGTGCTTCCTGTTCCTGGCGTGCGAGGACTCCAGTTATATGACTGGCCAGATCCTGCACCCTGACGGCGGAAGCACGACCTCCAGCTGACAAACTGACCGATATTGTGCGCTACAAGTGTAGCGTATGTCCGGTTCCGGACATCGAACGCTACTAACCTGGCGACCGCATATGGTGAAAATCACCAATGTGCGGTTCCGTGCGCCGGAGATTCAGCATCAATCGATACGCCTGCATTGAAAAACAACGATATTCTTAAATTGGCACGTCCCCTGCATAGTTATTGGCATCGGTCCGATGGTGGACCGCCAAGAGCTACTAAAGGGGTTACCAATGTTCACTTCGTTCACGACCGCCCGTGAGACTGCCACGGTTTTCGCCGGCGCGCTCATTACTGCGCTTCTGTTCGTTTCGGCCGCGACCTCGCTGCCGATCGCCTGAACCAGACGGAAAGGAAATGCAGATGAATGGACGTTTCCTGATCAACCGCGGCGACGCAAAGGTCATGGGCGTCGCCGCCGGTCTCGCCGATTATACCGGGATCGACCCGACCATCATCCGCCTGGGCTTCATCGCGGCGACTTTGCTGACCGGCCCGGTGATGATCCTCTTCTACGTTCTCGCGGGGCTGCTCGCGCCACATCAATAGGCGCGAGCCGCTCTTTCCCGCCGCCAGCCTCCTTGCCATGATGGCGGCGTGGAATCCTCCGATCCCCACAATCTCCAGCGCTTCATCGACGCCCAGGATGGCGTGATAGAAACCGCACTCGCGGAACTCCGCGCCGGCCGCAAGCAAAGCCACTGGATGTGGTTCGTCTTCCCGCAACTCGCCGGCCTCGGCCGCAGCTCGATGGCGCAATTCTACGGGATCGGTTCGATTGCCGAAGCGCGTGCCTACCTCGGCCACCCATTGCTCGGCCAGCGCCTTCGCGATTGCGTCGAGGCGGTCGGCGCCTGGGCCGGCAAACGCACTCCGGACCAGATGCTAGGTCCGATCGATGCGATGAAGCTGAGATCCAGCCTGACCCTGTTCGATCGGGTCGCGCCGGGAAGTGTGTTCGAAGATACACTTGCCAGCTTGTTCGACGACAATCCTGACGACCGCACCCTCGCGCTTTTGAACGCCGAGGGCTAAGCGAGCCACGTACCCATTCGTCATTCGTCGAAGGGAGATGATTCCAATGCGCAAGCTTTTGTTCGCACTCGCCGCCACCAGCCTTCTCGCCGCGCCGGCCACCGCCGCGCTCAAGACGGGTGCCAAGGCGCCCGACTTCAACACGACCGGCGCAGTTGGCGGCAAGGAGTTCAAGCTTCATTTGGCCGACCAGCTGAAGAAGGGTCCGGTGGTCCTCTATTTCTTCCCCAAGGCGTTCACGAGCGGCTGCACCGCCGAGGCCCATGCATTCAGCGCGGCGATCGGCGACTTCAAGAAAGCCGGCGCGCAAGTGATCGGAATGTCCGGCGACGACCTCAAGACCTTGCACGACTTCTCGACCAGGGAATGCCGCAGCGCTTTCCCGGTCGCGACGGCGACTCCGGTCATCCAGAAGGAATATGACGTCGCCTGGGCTGCCCACCCGGGAATCACGACTCGCACGTCCTACGTGATCGACCGAAGCGGCAAGATCGTGATGGTCCATGACGACCTCGATTTCAGCCAGCATGTCGCAAAGACTCTCGCAGCGGTGCAGGCGCTCAAACATTAGTTCATGAACTTGCCATTCGCCGGACATGGCCCCGGCGATAATCCCCCGCGACCGCCTTCGGGCGCCAGATAAGGGGAAAGCTCATGAAGATCAGCACGACGATGATGGTCGGCGCGGCGCTCGTCGCGCTCGCCGGGTGCAACAAGAAGACCGTCGAAAACAATGCTGCGGCACAGGTCGAGGCGAATGCGGAGAACAGCGCCGAGAACGTCACGGCCGCGGCCAGCAACGAAGCCGCCAACATCATGAACACCGCCGAGAACAAGGCGTCCGCGGTGAAGAATGCCGGCGAAAACGAAGCTTCGGCGATCAAGAATGCCGGGGAGAACAAGGCTGCCGCGATGACCAACAGCAGCAAGGCGGCCGAGAACAAGAGCAAGTAGTTTCGGTTCGGCGGAAGGGGGCGCTGCGCAATCGGCGCCCTTTTCAAACCAGGGCCTACTTCGCCGGCAGCAGCGTTTCGACCAGCCGGTTACGAGTCCAGAGCTCGCAGACCATCGGAAGCTTCATCGCCCGCGCCTTGGCCAGCGCGTCTTCGTCGTCGCTGGCTTCGATCTCGTGGACCTTCGTGAATCGGCCCTTATCGTCCAAACAATAGAGCCTGTATTCGGACATTTACGCCACCCCCGAAACGCCGCGTTAGGACAGTTTCGGGGGCGGAATAAAATAACCCAGGTTAATTGCGAAGATAAGTTGCGGGCGATTAGCGAACCTGGACCCGCACATAGGGGCGGAGGGCCGATCGATAGATGGGCGCGTAGCGCAGCCTTACTGCGTTGATGTCGCGTCGATTGCCACGGAGATCGACGGCTCGAGTGCAAGTCCCCGCGCGAAGCACCGCACGGGTGTTGACGTTCTGGCGCCCGCCATTTTGGAAGCGGATGTCAAAATCCCGCAGGTGGAGCGGCTGATTGATCGCGCAGACCCGGATGCGGCGCTCGCGGACGTGGCCGCGCATGTGGATGATGTCGGTGTCGCGGCCGTCGACGCGGGTGTAGGCGACGGTGCGCCAGCCGCGCTCCGTCCAGCGCCCATATTGTGCCGAGGCCGGAGTAACCGCGACCAAAGTTGCGGCGGCGGTCGCGGCGGCAAGAATCATCGTCCGTTTCATGTTGGTTCCTTCGTGCATTGATGTTCCCCGAGAACCAACCCGCCAACCGCCAAAAGGGTTGTCGGTTCATCGACACTAACGGCTCACCTCGGCGTAAGTGAACGCCAGCGAAACGAGCCGCCCGCCTCAGGCTCCGCAGACGTCCAGGCCCCCCAGCGACGACAGGCGCGTGGGCTCGTACGACATTCCGATCGTGACGGTTTGGGTCCCGCAGCGCCGGAGCTGGAAGCGGACCTTGCGCGCCCGGAAGTCGAGCGACACCTTGCGGAAGGTCTCGAGGATATCGGTTCCAATCAGGAGCGAGGGCTGGTCGCTGAGCCCGAACACCCTGAACGGCGGCACGTCGGCAAAGGCGATCGGAACGTCGTGCAGAACCACCGGACCAAGTCGCAGCTCATCGATTGTCGCGAGCTCGATATCCACGCTCTTTCCAGTCACGCCGATCATGGAAACTTTCGTCGCGTCCTTGTCGACCCGCTTGCCGAAGAGCTTTTCGCGAAGGGCCATGTTGCCGATCGTGACTTCCGAACCGGTATCGATCACCGCATCAAGCGGAAGGCCCGCGGCGGTGACATGAGTAAGGATCAGCTGCCCGCGCTGCCGGCGCGCGGTGATCACGATCTCGTCGGCATAATGTTTCTCGGGCCTTCGGGCGTCCTCGACCTTGATCACCTTGGTGTCGAAATCCATCATCAGGCGCTGGTGAACGAGCGCATCGATCCCGATCATTCCATCGCCGCCCAGATCCTGTTCGCGAAGCGCGGGAACTTGCAGATCCCTGATCGTGCTTGGGCCAAGGGTCAGCTCGCTGACTTTCACCCGGTCGACGATGGCCTGCTCGGTCATCCCGTTGAGGATTACGGGACTTGCCAACGGCAGCTGCAGGTCCCGCGCCACGCGCAGCCCAACGACCGAGGTGTCGGCCCCACTGTCGACCACGAAATGGTAAGGGCCGCGTCCATTGACGCGCACTTCGACGCTCATCCGCGTTTCGACCTTCCTGGCGTCGATATCGTCACCGCCGATCGCGAGCTTGTTGTCGATCTGCGCTGGAGGCAGCGGAAGCATGGGCCCCGCGCCCGGCGGAGCGGGCTTCGGTTTGCTGATGCGGGGCGCTTGCGCCAGCGTTTGCGTTTGGGCGTGAGCCGCGACGGCCCCGGTGACGGCCAGGAGTGCGAGAAACGCTGCGAGGGCCGGACCCGAACGAGGCAAGGCTTTTCTCCTCAAGAAGGGCGCATGCTACGCGCCGCGCAAGGCTCGCGCCATCCGAAATAGATGGCGGGTTCGTGGGTTCGACGGGCGGATGCGTTCAATAGTCCAAGGCGCGTCGCTGTTCGTTCGGCCGATTGCGAACTATCAGTCGGGACGCCGCAAGGGGGATACAGATGACCGCCGAAGAGCTGATCCGAACTCTCGACCTCGCGCCGCACCCGGAAGGCGGATGGTATCGGGAGACCTACCGTTCGGCGGCCGGGCCCGGCGAGCGTGGAGCGGCGACCGCGGTCTATTATGTCATTCAGCCCGGGCAACATTCGCACTGGAACCGGGTCGACGCGGACGAAATGTGGTTGTGGCACTCGGGCGACGCGCTCGACCTGATGATCGCCGAGAGCGATGACGGGCCGGCACGAACGCTTCGGCTGGGTGGAGCGGTCGAAAAGGGCGAGCAGCCGCAGGTCGTCATCCCCAAGGGTCAGTGGCAATCCGCTTCGCCGATCGACGGCGGCGACGCAGGTTTCACCTTCCTTTCGTGCATCGTCGCGCCCGCGTTCGAGTTCGACGGATATGAGCTGGCTGAACCGGGCTGGTCGCCGGGAGTGCACGCCTAGCTGAGGCCTATTGGCGCTGTTCACTGTCGCCGTTTGCCATTTCACGGAGCATCTTATTGCGGATCTCGTTGCGCTGGAGATCTGCGACGATGTCGCTGCGGGTCGCGGACAGGGCCTTGAGAAAGGCCAAGTCCCAATAGGTGAGGCCTTGCGGCGCATCGGTCGGACGCAAGCCGCCGTCGAAGAGACTGAGCACCGAGGACGAGGGGGCGGCGCGACCGCGCGGTTCGATCGGAGTCACGCCTCTAACCAGCGCAAAATCGGCTAGCTGGCGAGTGGAAACGTCCACTAGCCCATGCTGCTCGACCACCACCACCGCGCCGAGCAGCCGCTTGCGGGTCGTGTTCAGCAACCGCGATGGCGGATTCGTTGTAAACAATCGCGGGAAGCCGTCGCCATCGACCCGAAGGGGCATTCCATCCGCACCGATTACGTCGCTGATTTGCCAGGCTGCTACCGGCCCGGTCGCATTTTCGATTCGCTTCAGTTCCGCGCCGCCCAGACCGTAGAGATAGGCCTCCTTCTTGCGCCTCATGCCCTCGATCAGGACCTTCTTGTCGTCGACGACGACGATCAGCAGGTTGGCCGTGCAGCCCTCGGCGCCGAGCCGCATTCCGGCTGCGGTAACAACCCGCCTGATGCGCGACAGCACCTCTCCACGAAGATTGACTGGCAGTCCCACGGTGTCCGGACAGAGCGGCTCTTCGAAACGACCGAACTGCGCCTCGAACGAGGGCGGAAGGACCTTGTCAATATATTCGGTCGCGGCCTGCCGCTGGTTGCGGACGCCTTGAACGACGATCGTTGAGGAGTCCGGCCCGGACGAGGTCTGCGCTCCGGCTGAAAGGCTTGCGAGAGCGGCGGCAAACCCGAACAGCATCGTCATCGATCGTTCCTTCTTTCACAAGCTCAAGAAGCGAAAATCGGCACAATCCCCATGACTTATGAAGATCGGCCGAGGGAGCCACGGCGTTTCGACGAACGGGGCTTTGCGCTCTTCAGATCAATTCACATAAGCGAATGAATCAGGAATCGGCGATGAAAAGCGTGAGAAATTGGTGAGCATATGGTGAAATCCGGACCTAGGAGCGCCAGTCAGCGGCGAAAATGCTGTAGGACAGGGAATTCGAAAGGAGAATCACGATGGCCAAGGGCCAGATGAGAAAGAGCAAGGAAGCGCGGAAGCCGAAGAAGGCGAAGGTGAAGACCATCGCCGCCAACCCGCAGCGCAGCCCCCTGGAGCATTTGAAGAACAGCTAGGCGGCGGGCTTCGCACGACTTGACGGGATTGCTGGAGCAACTCGGCCCCGACCTGTGGATAGCGGACGGCGGGATCGTTTCCTTTTTCGGGTTCGATTATCCGACGCGGATGGTCGTCGTCCGGCTCGAGGGCGGCGGGCTGTGGGTTTGGTCGCCGATCGCACTGAGCGGTGAGCTCGAGGACGCGGTTCGCGCGCTCGGGCCGGTGCGGCATCTCGTCAGTCCGAACAAGCTCCATCATCTTTTCCTCGGCGCGTGGAAGGCGAAGTTCCCGGAGGCGCAGCTTTGGGGCCCGCCCTCGACCGTCGCCCGCCTCGGGGCGCTGGGCTTCGCGGGGACGCTGACCGACGATGCGCCCACGGACTGGGCGGGGCAGATCGACCAATATTATTTCGACAATTCGCGCTTCCTCGACGAGTTGATCTTCTTCCACCGCAAATCGCGCTCCGCGATCATCGGCGACCTGTCGCAGCCGTTCAGCGAAAGCTTCCTGAAGCGGCACTGGCCGTGGTGGCTGCGGCCGATCGCGAGGGCCGCGAGGATGGTCGAGGGCTGGGGCTATCCGCCGTTCGAAGTGCGTTTCACCTTCCGCCATCGGGCATCGGCGCGGGTCAAGGTGAGTGCGCTGATCGATGAAGGGCCCGAGCGAGTCGTCATGGCGCATGGCGAGATCGTCCGAAGCGAGGGGGCGGCTTATTTGCGCCGCGCCTTCTCATGGCTGTTTTGACTCCGGGCGCTTCCCCTCGCGCGGGTCAGTCCTCGATGATCGTCGCGGTTCCTTCCGTCTTCATTCGGGCGAGGTTGTCCAGCATCTGCTGAAGCTGCTCGGGCGGGTGGCCGACCCATTCGGCGACCTCGCCGATCACGCGCAGCGGCTGGAGCGAGCGGTAGGAGGCGGTCATGTTGCCGGGGAATTTCTTGTCGGTGAGGTTGGGGTCGTCGTCGAACGGGCCGGTCGGCTCGACGATATAGATCCGTCCGCGCCCGTCACCCTTCGCCAGCTCCGCGCCCCACGTCGCCGCCTCGAGCGTCGCGGTGAAATAGATGTGCTTGAGGCCCCGCTCGACGAAATTGCTTCCGAAGCCGGGCGTGATCAAGTCGCCGATTTTCAGATCGGCCTTGGTGCCGTGGTAGAAGGTCGTGCCGGGCGGGACGTCGCGGGCGTACATTCGTTCGTCGTCTCCTCACACAGCTTCAGCAACCATCCAGCTGCACGTCCGGGATCCATCGCCGGGCGCGGCGCTCAATTACCGGTGAGGCTGCGCCGGGGCTCCCGGCTTCGCCGGCGTTGCCGGCTTTGCCTCCGGGTCCAGGCTCTCGAGCATGTCCACGCGGGACTTTATGGTGGCGAGGCACTTGTTCATGGTCTCGCCGGCATTGGCATTGTTGATCGTCTTCATCTGCGCATCGAGCAGGGTCTTAAGCTGCGCGGCGGTCGTCGTGCTGCTGATCCGTCCGAGGAAGAAATACATGGACGCCTGGGCGACCTTCTGCTGCTCGGCGTCCTTCGACTGGCTGGCGAAGGCATTGCTGACGATGATGCATTGCGCGTCGCTTGCGGACTGCGCGGTCGCGGCGCCGCCGGCTAAGAGAAGCGCGGAAGCGAGTGCGATCCGAAGGGTCTTCATCATATTCTCCGTGGGGTTGGTTGAGCCGGCTGGGACATTGGGCCCGCTGTTTGCGGCGGCGCTCATAGAGCAGAGGCGAGGCGCTGCCGAGTCCTAATGAAGGGCCGCCGATTGGGGGGGTGTGAATTCGAAAAGACGGAAAAGCGAGCCCGGCGCCTTCTCCGTGCTGCTGTAGGCCTTAAGCGGCCTTCGCGGTCTCGCGTTCGGCGAAGGCGAGCACGGCGTTCGGGTGAAGACCGTGGAGGGCGCAGACCAGCTGGCGTCCGAACACTTCGAGGCAGTGGAGCGTGTCGCCCTGCTCGCAGCGAAGGTCGAGGCCGAAGGCGCGCCAGGGCGCGTTGGGGTCGCGGGTGTACCGGCCGAGGAGGTCGAAGTTCGCCTCCCACTCGGCGCGGCCGTAGCGCGCGCGCACCGCATCCGGCAGCGCGAAGTAGAAGGTGTCCTGGCTCGTGATCCCGAACAGCTCGACCGACGCCTCGTCGATGAGGCGCGGCAAATCTTCGAGCTCGTCGTCGAGGAGGCGGTCGCGGGACTGCAGTTCGAGCTGGCGCTCGACCTCGGCGACGGCGGGAAGATGGCGGAAGACGATCGGAGTCATGCACCGAGAATCAACGAGATTCGCGAGGGTTCCAAGGCGGAAGTTCAAAGAATCCACAGATTTAGGATGAAGGTGAGGCAACTTGCCGCGCTCGTCACCTCGTGACAGCTATCGAGGCGCGCCCTTGGGCAGTCCCGATTCAACGGCCACGCAGCGGTAACGCATCGGAGCCA
>Ga0207647_10002313_pt1 | contig 14511 bp, 11 predicted proteins | sample KBSCornC2_FD_184295 | JGI IMG/M metagenome (GOLD analysis project Ga0207647, IMG submission 184295) | Corn rhizosphere microbial communities from Kellogg Biological Station, Michigan, USA - C2 (SPAdes) (version 2) | ecosystem: Host-associated > Plants > Roots > Rhizosphere ...
ATCCATTGCGATACGGAAAAAAGGCGTCCACCGGTGTGGCGTGACGTAGAGCGCCTGGATCTGGTCGGCGTCATAGGAAATAAGCTGCCTGAGACCCCGTCACATGTCTGCGTCGGTCTGGTCGTCAAATCCTGCCACCCAAGTAACCATCGAGAGGATGCCGTGCTGCCGAAGCAGTCAGATGGCTTCGCGATCGCTGGCCGTCGCCCCTCCCTTTCTGATCAGCTCTAACGTGGCCTCGTCCGTATTCTCCATTCCCATGAGAAAGCGCTCGAAGCCGGCCCTCTTGTAAAGGTGAAGAATATCGGCATCGCGGACGATATTGTCAGCTCGGGTTGATCTGACCAGCGTCACCGATATGTCTTCGGCGATCAGCGCCTCTAAAAAGGCCTTCCACGGCTTCCTGCCAGCGCTGGGATTTTCGTCCGCGAAATTGAACACCTCCACGCAATGATCGCGATAGAGCCGCGCGATCTCTCGGGCGAGAAGAACAGGATCACGGTGACGCCAGCGCGTCCAGAAGCCACGCTGCCCATAATAGTTGCACAGATGAGGACAACCCCGAGAAAACTGAATTACGACCGCGCGCTTGCCACCCCAATAGCTGTAACGCGCATGATCGATGAGTTCCCAGCCCACGCGATGGGCGTCCAGATCGGTGATCACGGCCGCTGCTTCGGTGGCGACAGGCTCCCCATCCTGGCGATCGACGATACCGGGCACCTCCCGGAGTGACTGACCTTGTGCGATCGCGCGCATTAGGTGGCGCGCCGTTTCTTCGCCTTCTCCCTTTACGATGGCCCGCACATGCGATTCCTGCGCGAGAATTTCGCGCCAGAAATAAGTCGGGTGAACGCCGCCATAAATTATTGCGGCGTTGGATAGCGCCAGCGAAACGGCCGCCGCCATCTGTGAAATGATCGTGTGTCCAGATGATGAGCCGGAATGACCAAACAGCACCGCGTCCGGCGAACGGCGGACGATTTCGGCGATGAGAACGTCGAGCGGCGTCGGCCCAAGCTCCGTGAGCCGAGACCAATCCGGGAATGTCCGGTTTCAGGCGATTCCCACTCGCACCAGAGCGACCGGCTTTGGCGCGGGTAAACGACCGACAGCAGTCAAACTTGTGAATGACCGGTTCCGGCATAAGCCGACATACGCGGAGCCCTACCGGAACGGCATGAGCTAGTCGAGTGCTGCTGCCTCGATCGCTGCCAAAGATGCGGCCAGAGCCGCCAACATAGCCGACATTGGGAAGTCGGCATGCGATCCTCAAACCGGTCGTATGTTCACGTCTCGTTTAGGAATTATTGCGGCATAGGGTTTTCAGACTGCCAGGACGATGCAGCTTTGCAATCGCGTCGATATCAATGTCTTTTTGGCGAGCGATGCGCTCCATCATCAGCTGATTTCCAGTCCATGGGTCATCACCATTATAGGCTGGATCGCGCTGTACCGCTGTCAGGCTCACATAACGCGCGCCTGCGACGTCCAGCCTTGCCAGCACCTCGGGCAGCATGACCGCACCCCAACCGCTCAGATGGGTCAACAATATCTGAGGAATCATGCGGCCATAGACCTTGTGCGAAAGCGACTTCATCCGCACGATCCCCTGGTCGATATTTTTCAGATATTGCGCCTTCATGGTTGCGATTGCGGCGGTGTCCCCCTTGGCGAGGCAACGGGCATAGGCTTCGCTATAGGCCCAGTCGTCGAAACTGACTGTGGCTTCGGCAATCCGATATCCCCGCTGCTTCAGGAACGCCATGGCGCTGTCATGCTGGGCCTGATCCCTGCCCGCTGCCATGTTGGGAAAGCGGAAATAATGCCAATCCGCTCCGTCCATCCGGCGGGCGATCTCCTGCTCGCCGGTCACGACATCGGTTTTCCATTGCTCGAAAGAGGACGCGCGGTTCAGGTTCAAATGACTGTAGGAATGATTGCCTAACGGATAGCCGGCGCGGCGCCAGCTATCCAGAACCTTGCCTCCGTCCTTGTCCCGTTGCAGTTTCGCGACGTTCACGAGGCCGTAGGCTTCAGGCACCCCGTGCTGCTTCAATGCCTTGATATAAAGTTCGGCAATGGACAGTCGGGTCATACCGGTGGGCAATCGGCCATTTCCGGTCAGATCGTCCACCGTTATGGCAATGTCGAAGGGCCGTCTATCTCCGGAATAATCGGCGGAAGACCGCGGCGCAGCGACCAGCATGAGCGCAGTCATCGCGACCAGGACCGCGACTCCTACTCCTATCATCTTCACCCTGCCTCGGAGGGAGCGTCGCCCAGGCACAGCAGAGCCGTCAGCGAGCGACTTTCCGATTTTCCTGAATGTAGCCATGTCGTCCGTTTTGAATAGGCGCGCCAGCGTTTTTTGATGACGTGATGCCTTCACCCAACATGTAACATATTGGTTTACCCGAGAAATTCGATGAGTGTTGCATATTATGCGATGCAGTGACGCCGGCTCGGGTTTTGGCGGTCGAAAATCTGAAATAGTTTCTGCGCACTTTCTTGCCAATTCAATAAAGAAAAAGGGGCCGAGAATGCTTGATTCCATAAGGCATTCCTGCATCATAACGTCATACGACTTTTCGATAATCTTGATCGAATGCCGAACTTCCTGGTGATGGCCGATATTTCACGGGAGGATTGTGTATGATCAGGCAATATCGCGCGGATATTGACGGGCTGAGGACCGTGGCCGTCATCCCGGTCGTTATCTTTCACTTGGGCACTAGCCTTTTTTCCGGCGGGTTCGTCGGGGTCGATGTTTTTTTTGTCATCTCCGGCTTTCTGATCACGCAAACGCTTCTGGGTGAACAGGGCGGATGGCGCGACGCGCTGTTCGATTTCTACAAACGCCGCATCAAACGCATTTTCCCTGCGTTGTTCGCGCTCTATCTTTGCGTGATGTTGGCCGCTTTCGGCCTGCTGATGTCCGATCAGTCCGCCGAAGTCGCAAAGTCGATCATCGCTTCCATTTTCTTCCTGTCCAACATCCTGTTCTACAGTCAGAGCGGATATTTTGATGGAGAGTTGGACAGCAATCCACTGCTCCATACCTGGTCCCTTTCGGTGGAAGAGCAGTTTTATATATTCTTTCCGCTGCTGATCTTCTTCACCCGCAACTGGACCGCCGCGCACCGGCGGCAGCTTGTCTGGGCGTTGACGCTGGCCAGCTTCCTTGCCGCGCAATGGATGGTTTCCCGCAACGCGAGCGCGGCTTTTTACCTCATTCCCTTCCGTACCTGGGAACTGTCGCTGGGCTCGCTGCTGGCGATCGGGGCGATTCCCGCGCCGCGCCGGCAGTGGCAGGCCGAAGTCGGTGTAGCGGTTGGCCTGGCACTCATCGCCTACGCGGTCCTGTTCTACAACAAGGCCACCACTTTCCCCGGCGCGTCGGCTCTTGTCCCCTGCCTGGGGACGGCCCTCATATTGTTGTGCGGGGAAAGCTGGCGCACGTTGGGAGGACGGCTGCTTTCCATCCCGCCCATGCGTTTCGTCGGGCTCATATCCTATTCGCTCTATCTGTGGCACTGGCCGATCATTGTCTTCTATCGCAACATCGACAGCCGCCTGGACAATGTGGAGCGCGTATCGTTGCTGATCGCCGCTCTGGCAGCCGCAACGATTTCATGGGCATTTGTCGAAAAGCCTTTCCGCCGTTCGAGCCGCCTGAGCTCTCGCATTGTGGTGCTGCGGGGCACGGCTGCCATGGCGGCATGCGGCGCGGCGGTTTTTTCGTTGGCCGTCCTTAGCGACGTCCTTTATCCGATCTCGGCGCAGGCGCGCGGCGTCCTGGCTTATGGTGAGCGAACCGGCCGCACGGAGATGATGCGGACCGGATCCTGCTTCCTGACGACCCAAAATCGCCTTTCCGATTATTCATTCGAACGATGCATGAGGGCGCCGCACGACAAGTCCCGCGTCCTGATCGTGGGCGACAGTCATGCTGCCCATCTTTATTACGGACTGAACCATGCCCTGCCCAACGCTCACGTGCTGCAGGCCACGGCAGCCGGATGCAAACCCCTGGTCAACAGCCGCGGCGATGCCCGCTGTCTAGCGCTCATGCATCAGGTGTTCAACGAGCATCTGAAACGGATACGGCCGAACATGGTGATCCTGTCGGCGCGGTGGCTGGAGAAGGATGTCCCTGACATCGAAAAGACCGTGCGGCTGATCCAGCAAGCCACGCCACGCGTGATCGTTTCTGGTCCCATCGTCGAATATGATCAGCCGCTCCCCCGGCTGCTTGCAAGGCACATCGACCGGGACGAGCCCATAGACATGCATCGTAACAAACAGGTTCCGCTGGTCGACCGGCAATTGGCCGCAGCCATGAAGCGGGCGCGCATTCCGTATTTCTCGCCCTATGCCAGCCTCTGCGCGCCGGGCTGCCGCCTGTGGGTCACGCCAGGCGTGCCCGTCCAATTTGATTATGGCCACCTTACGCAACAGGGATCGGTTCTGATCGCCGATCTCATGGCTCGGCAAATCCAGCCCGAGCTTGCGGGCATCCCAAAGGCGGCCGACGTAGCTCAATTGCAGCCAGCAACTTATTGAAAGCTAAGCGGCGATTAGCATGGCCAAACGGCGAGCTTCGGTTGCGCCGTTTAGGCCCTGAAGTGATCAAGATTTGACGCGCTACCGACCAAGACCGCCAACTTCTCGGTCATTCCCGATGTGAAATCGTACGCCCGATAGCTGCCTTCCGCATGGCCCCCGGAGTTTTTGTCAAAACTCCCTAGCAGCGCCGGCTCATCGAGCAGATCGGTGCTTGTTCGACATTTCCTCCGATGAATTGGCCATTTCCTTATTTCGTGCCAGGCGATATATCTCCGGCTGAGACCGGACAGCGGAGACGAGCGCTGCCCAAGGACGGCCACCTGAGGAGGCTCCGATGGCGGTGGATATTGTCGCAACAAAAAACGGGCCATATCTCGTAACCGGCGATTTGGCCCTACTTGAGCTGCGCGATGGAGCTGGAAATCTCTATGACTTTCAGGGCAAGAGCCGTGTTTTCCTTTGCCGGTGCGGTGCGTCGATCACGAAGCCGTTCTGCGACGGCCAACATTCCAAGATCGGTTTCCAAGCGGCGGAGGCCGCAGTGAAATCTGGCAGTTAGCGCCGGCAGAGCCGACATTCGTCGGATTGGTCGAGTTCGCTACAAGCTGCCGTTGGTTCACCATCAATGCCGCAGATCACCGAGCGGCCTGCGCCATCGTGCGGATTTCGGTCAGCGGGGCACCTACGCTATCGCTCAGCCATGCGCTCATCTGTTCGATCGCCCGCTTCGCGCGTTCCGCGCTGTTCACCTCCACGATCAGTTTCCGGCCTGTGAGTTCCACATTGGCGAAAACGGGCGTTCCATCGTCCATGCTTGTCACGAAAGCCTGTTTGCCCTTGCCCGGCTTCCTGGCTTTTACCGCCGGTGCCAACCAGTTCCAGAAACTCTCGCTGGCGGGCGACAGCCATTCCGCCGCGTTCAGCCTGCGTGCGACGCTCTTGCCGATTGGCCAGCACCGGCGAGGTTGCGATCGTCACTTTGCCAGACAGCGTAGCGGTTGCATCCCGCGCCTTGCGAAGCACGGCCTGTGCTCCGTCTTCCATAGCGGTCGCCAGTTCCGCAATCGCAGCCCCTTCCGCCGTCAGCGGAGTCGATCGCGCCAGTCTCGTCACGAGCCGGATGCCGAGTTCTTCTTCCAATGCCGCGACCCTGCGGGAAACCGTGGCATGATTGACCCCCAGCGTGCGCGCCGCTCCCGCGAGCGAACCCTCGCGGGCCAGCGTCGCAAAGACACGCATATCGTCCCAATCGAACATCTGATCATTATTGCACAAATAATGTGCAATTATAATGAGTTTTCGATACTTTCAGCGCATGGCAACCATCATGGGCATGACCCAAGCCATCTGCATGACCGCCATTGGTGGACCTGACGTCCTCACGACGATTGATCACCCCATCGGAGAGCCGGGCCCTGGCGAAGCGCGTATCCGCCACGCCGCCATCGGTGTGAATTTTATCGACATCTACCACCGTGTGGGCCGCTACCCACAGCCGGCGAACGGTATCCTGAGTGTCGAGGGAGCCGGAACTGTCAAAGCAGTTGGCGAGGGCGTGATCGGCCTTTCTCCCGGAATGCGCGTTGCCTATGCCGGCGCTCCGGTCGGCGCCTATGCTGAGGAACGCACATTACCGGCGGAGCGGCTGATTCCCTTGCCGGATGACATCGCGTTCGAGCGGGCGGCGGGAACGTACCTGCGAGGCCTTACGGCGCAGATGCTGTTGCACCGTGTCCGCAAGATCGGACCGGGCGATATCGTGCTGGTCCATGCCGGTGCGGGAGGGCTTGGGCAGATCCTGCTGCGTTGGGGCCGCTGCCTCGGTGCCACCATGATCACAACCGTCGGGCATCCCGATAAAGTCGAGATAGCGCGCCGGGCGGGTGCCCACCACGTAGTCCTTCGCTCGCAAACATGGTGGGAACAGGTTCGCGAGGCTAGCGGCGGACGCGGCGTTGACCTGGCTTGCGACGGCATTGGCGGGCCCGCATTCGCCCGAACACTGGATTGCCTGGCACCCTTCGGCATCGCGGTCAGTCTAGGTGAGCCCGCCGGACCGATCGCACCGATCGCTCTCGATACGTTGCGATCGGTGCTGGTCGGCAGGCCAAGTGTCATGGCCTATGTCGCAGACCCTGCCCATTACGCGGCGGCAGCGGCGGACCTGATCGACTTCCTGCGCGCGGAACCGTTCGATCCTATCAGCGCGACGTACCCACTCGAAGAAGCGGCGCGTGCCCAAAACGATCTGGAGCACGGGCGTAACACCGGCAGCGTGTTGCTCATCCCATGAAGGAACCGTTTCTGATGCATGAATTGCCACTTGGCGCCGCCGCATCTGCATTGCCCGCCCTTGGCCTTGGCTGCATGGGCATGTCCGAATTTTACGGCCAGACCGACGATGATGCTTCCCTGCGGGTGCTCCACCGCGCGGTCGAGCGCGGCGTTCGGCTGTTCGACACCGCCGACACCTATGGGGACGGCCACAATGAGCAATTGCTCGCGCGCCTGCTGAGCGAAACCGACGAGACTCTCGTCATCGCCACAAAGTTCGGCATAAGGCGCGCGCGCGGCACCTATGCCCGGCGCATCGACAACTCGGCGGCCTATATTCGTGGCGCATGCGAAGCTTCTTTGCGGCGGCTCGGTCGGGACCGGATTGACCTTTACTATGTGCATCGCGTGGATAGCGGCATAGTGATAGAGGATACGATGACCGTGCTGGCCAAACTGGTCGCCGAGGGCAAGATCGGTGCGATCGGCCTCAGCGAAGTGTCACCAGCCGCGCTCCGGCGAGCGCATGCGGTTCATCCGGTCGCCGCGGTGCAGAGCGAATATTCGCTCTCGACGCGCGATGTCGAAGCCGAGTTGTTGCCGTGCTGCCGGGACCTGGGGATCGCCTTCGTCGCGTACAGCCCTTTGGGACGGGGCCTGCTCTCTGGGGAAGTCGATCGAACGGCACTTACCCCAGGCGATTTTCGCGCCAGCAATCCCCGTTTCGCCGCCGAGGTATTCGACCACAATCTCGCCGCACTGGCGACGCTTCGAGAAATCGCCGACCGTCACGGCGCTACGCCATCCCAGGTCGCGCTCGCCTGGGTTCTGGCGCAGACTGTCTTTGCCATCCCCGGCACCAAACGCCTCTCTTACCTGGAACAGAATTGCGACGCCGGCATGCTTAACCTGACCGCCAGCGAACTCGGCTCATTGAGTCGCACTTATCAGCCGGGCACATTCGCCGGGGACCGATATACAGCGGAGGGCATGAAGGGGGTAAATGCCTAAAGCGCCGCCATTGCCGATGTTCAGCGATCTAAATCGTGATCCTGCAACCCGCCGTTTGTTCATCGCGGCGCAACTGCCCGGATAGCCTTGCCCCGCCGAATAGGGGCAGCCTTGGCGCTTCCTTTTGCCGTCTTGAATCTTCGCCTGCATGTCATGTCGCAACGCCCGCTCGCACATAACGCAACGGTGGCATTCCAACATGGCGCGTGAAGGCGGTGCTGAACGTGCTGGCCGAGCTATAGCCGATCCGAACCGCGACCTGGTCGATCGCTAGATCGCGGTTGCGTAGCATGCGCTTGGCGAGCGCCATGCGCCAGGTCAGGAGATATTCCATCGGCGGCAACCCGACGATACGGCTGAAACGCGCAAAGAAGGCCGAGCGCGACATTGCGGCTTCGGCCGCCAGGTCGGCCACGGTCCAGCCATGCGCCGGCTGCCCATGCATGGCACGCAATGCCCCAACCAAACGGTCGTCGGACAGGCCGCGCGCAACACAGGGCAACGTAGCGGAATCGCTTCCGCAGCGCAGCGCCTCGATCAACAGCACTTCCAGCAGACGCTCCAGGACCAGTTCGCGCCCGGGCCGCGCAGCGCGAGTCTCGTCGCCGACCAGAGCAAGGAGTTGCGCGAGCCTGGGCTCGTCGCGGGCAACGACTATCGCCGGAAGGAGTGAGACAAGTAATGCCGCATCGGGTGAGGCGAAGCTGCAAAAACCGACCTGCATCCTCAGATTGACCGGCGCGTCAGCTGGCCCGATCCGAAACCGGCCTTCGCCGATTTCCTTGGGCACCATATCGATCCCACGGCGCGGCGCCTCGATGCTTTCGAGGGCCTGCTCGCTTGACGTCGGGGCCAAGACGAAATCGCCGGCACGCACGATGATGGGGGACTTGCCCGCACCTATTACGCGGCATTCGCCTTCCAGAACGGCAAAATAGACGGTCTTGCCTGCGAGCTGGGGGCGGATGCGCCAGCGCCCGGCATATTCCACCAGCTTCGAGTAGCTGGCCGACGGCTGCAACAGGGTCACGATCTCGGAAAGCGGGTCGATGGACATATCAGGACTATTACCAATTAATTCCGGACGATCATACATAGAAGGTCCTGTGCGCATTGACCACTTCTGGAGGACCGCAACGATACAGGAGTTCTCCATGCCCGCAGCCCTCATCACCGGATGTTCCTCAGGCTTCGGCCTTGAAACCGCGAAGCTGTTTCTCGAGAACGGCTGGCGGGTGGTTGCAACGATGCGTAACCCAGACCCGGAGACTCTGCCGCCGTCCGAAAATCTTACGGTCCTGCCGCTTGACGTCACGGATGCCGCCAGCATTGCCAGCGCCCTCGAACAGGCCGGCGAGATCGACGTGCTGGTAAATAATGCAGGGTTTGGCGCGGCCGTGCCCATCGAGCTGATCGAACCCGAGACAGCGCGCCAATTGTTCGAGACCAATATGCTCGGTACGCTGGCGATGCTTCAGGCTGTTCTGCCCGGGTTCCGTAAGCGCCGCAGTGGAACGGTCATCAACGTCACTTCCTCGGCAACGCTCAAGCCGCTGCCCCTGGTCAGCGTCTACCGCGCGAGCAAGACGGCGGTGAATGCGCTCACGGAATCGCTTGCTGTCGAAATGGAGCCTTTCGGCGTGCGCGTGCATATGGTTCTTCCCGGTCGTGCACCAGAAACCCGCTTCGGCGAGAATGCCATGCCGCATATTCGCGGGCTGGATGATCCTGATTACAAGCCCATGATCGAGGGCATGATTGCCAATTTTCGCGAAGCGAGTGGCCCGATCACTCATGCTTGCGATGTAGCGCAGGCAATCTGGCATGCGGCCACTGACCAGAACGCGCCGCTCTGGATACCGGCAGGCGAGGACGCTGTGCAGTGGATGACCGAGGCCTAGGCGGCGTGGACAAATTGCAGGCTCATGGGCATCGGTGACCAAACATGCCGAGTGCTTCCGTGATTGAGTTGACTTCGGCTTTCCAGCGCACTGACCATATTGTTGTGCAGATCGCATTCCCACGGTGGATATCGGCTGAGCGATAGCCATCAGGGCCCAGAGGGCTGATCTCAAATCCGTTCTTCTGTAGCTCTGCGATCGCGGTCTTCTCGGCCGAGCCTACGGGATAGGCGGCTTTCACCCGCTGATCGAAGACCTTCTGGGCAACGCGAACGTCAACAGGAAGTTTATCGGCAATAGGCGGTAGAGGCTGGTTCGAAGCACTACTGCAAGCGGTCGTGAGGCCGAATATCATCGTGATGAACAGGTAACGCATCGGGGCATAGTATTGGCAGCGGCTTTGAGCCGCAATCAAGATGCCGTTGATGCGGGGGACGGGCTTTGATTCAAGGCTGCTTTTTGGAGGCAGGCTTGAGCCGAGGCGATCTGACCGAAGCAGAGTGGCGTGTTCTGAAGGACTTGCTGCCGATCGAACCTGAAAACCGTGGTCGAGGTAGGCCACCCGAGCCAACTCGCGCTTCAACTGGCGGATCTCGGCATCCTTGCCCGCATCGCCCGACACTTGCCGGGCCAGCTGCCGCTTCCATGCATACAGCGAGTGCTGACTGACGCCGAACCGCTGTGAGACCTCGGCTACCAGATACCCGCGCTCGGTGATCTGGGCCACCGCGTCACGCTTGAATTCATCGCTGAAATTAGCCTTCCCCATCGTCGCCTCCTGTCCTCAAAATTAGGATCGAAGGCGTCCAGAAATCTAGGGGCTACTCAAACCAAGCCATTCAGCCGGGCTGTCCGAAAGACCGCTATGGACAAGACCTGCCGCTTATTTGAGGGTCCTCAGCTGAGACAAAATAGTTATAGCTTGATGCCATAGCGCTCAAAAGTAGCTCGGACGTTCGGGTCGATTTTTGTAGCGGCGGTAACATCGTTTTCGGACTTCGGTCGATCGCCCTTGCGCGCCCACCCTACGGCTCGACCGAACAGCGAGGAGGGTATATTCGGCCTCTTGGCGAGCGCCCGGTCGTAGTCGCCTATGGCGTCATCGATTCGACCCAGCCGGAGCAAGACCAAGCCGCGGCTGTCGAGATATTGAGCCACGTCGGGTGCTTTTTCGATCGCCGCATTGCAATCAGCAAGCGCCGATTCAAGTGCCACTCCGGCAGTTGCCTTCGCCCAACACATATTGTTCAAGACGTCCGGCCCGGCCGCCTTCTCTCTGGCCCGCTGGAAGTCAGCCTCAGCATGGGCAGCGTCACCTAAACGAGCATAAGCGATGCCACGCCCCATGAGAAGCGCATGGTCATCTGGAGACTTAACGAGGGCGGAGGAATAGGTCGAGAGCGCCTCAGTCAGGTCTCCGCTATCCGCCTGCAAGTCAGCCCTCTGCGCAATGGCTTCGGCAGAATCTGGCTCAAGTTTCAGAGCAGCATCCAGATCCGCCCGGCGACCTGCCAAATCGACCTTCGGCCTGTGAAGGCTACGATTCAGATAGATGTACGCCTCGGGCTTGAGCGCTATAGCCTTGTCGTAGGCACGCATCGCTTCAGCGTCCTTATGAAAGGCGCTGTAGATGTTCGCGGCGGTGACATGAGCGTAGCCGTTGTCAGGGTTCGCAGTAGTGACAGCTAGGGCCTCAGCGATCGCTTCGGCTTGTTTGCCTTGGCTTCGCAAAGCATTTGCCCTAAGAAGATAGAGCTCGATCCGATCGGGTTCCAGCTTGATCGCCGCAGCCGCATCACGAAGGGCCGCCTCATTATCACCCGCCGCGAGCGATACCTCGGCGCGATGGCCCAACGCGAAGCCGCTATCTGGCTCAAGCTGCAAAGCCGAAGTGTAGGCTGCGATCGCGTCCTGCCATACGCCCTTTTGCTGCGCCATCAGTCCGCGGGCAGAGAACACAAGGACGTTCTTCGGATTGATCTTGGCCGCTGCGTCAAGATCGCTGGCTGCCTCAGCGAAGTCTCGCTTCAAAACCCGCGCCAAGCCCCGATTTGCAAGTGGCCATTCATTCGACGGGTCTAAGGAATGCGCCTTGTCGAAGTCCGCTATGGCCTTGTCGTACTCCCTTTGGAGTCGAAAGAAGTTACCCCTCTCGATGTAGGCGCCCGGATCGTCGTGCATCTTTTCGACGATCGATGTGAAATCAGCGAGCGCTCTTTGGTTATCTCCAAGGCTGGCATATGCTTCTGCCCGATGCTGGATCCCATAGAGATTGTCAGGTTCCTGCTCCAAAGCCCTTGTATAGGCCTCCACGGCGTCTCGGGGACGGCGTTCGACATCGGCAAGCATTCCTCGGCCAATCCAGTTCTGGACGAAAGCAGGGTCGATTGCCTCGGCCTTGGCGAGATCGCTTCTCGCTCCTGCGAGGTCCCCGACCTGCACACGAGTGATACCGCGGTTTGCCCAAGCGTAGACGTTGTTGGGGTCGAGCTCGACAGCCTTATCGTAGTCGAGAAGGGCTTCCTTCCTCATACCCCGATTGATGAAAACGTTGGCGCGTCCGACGTAACCTGACGACGTGGTCGGCACGTCGGCTTGCACTGCGGCGATGTCACTGCCAGAGTACTTATAGCCAGCTGGCATGCGTACCGAAGCAGGCCGATCGCTGAGCATCCGAAGCGCCGCCTGCTGCGCAGGAGCGTCCTTGGCGGAAAACTCTGCGACTACGCTTCGCTCGGTCTTCTCAACGGTGAACACGCCACTTGCTATGCTAGCGTGACGACGATACTCGATGCCGCCTGCGGTCTGGGCAACCTCCATCTCCGTCCCAATCTTGAACTCGCCGGCCCCCTTCGGAAGCACGATCGTCTCGCGAGTGCGAGTGAAGTGGGGGTACGGGACGGCAAATGGAGCATCCTTGTCGGAGCCCGGATCACGGCTAAAGTCGGCTCTATAACCGACGTTCGTCCCGTCTGTCTGATAGTTGCCGTTGGCCCAGTCTAGCTTCGCCTCGCCAGCCATCGACAGACGAAGTTCGCCGAGCTTTTGATCAAAGCTGACGCTCACTGTTTTCACGTCGATGAAGTCATACTGCTCTTTCCAATAATCCTTCAGCGCTCGATCCCGAGCTTCCCCAACAAGGTTCGCCAGCGCAGCGTTGACTCCGATCGCCTCATCGCCACGCATGATGGTCTCGACGGTCGCCGGAGCGGGAGCCGAGATTCCTTTGCTCGCGTCGATCCGAATGGAAATGTCTTGTGTCGGTGTCGCGAGGGGCGCCGGCACCATGCGAACAAGCACGGCGCCTTTCGCGATTAGGGGAAGACCCCAGCCGAAATTGGGCGTAGTCAATCGATCGAGGCTGGTATCGCCCGTCCTCGTCCCATCAAGCCAGTAGGTGCGTCCGGCCACGGATGCCCGAACCAGCACATGATTGAACAGCCCCACCATGGGCAAGCGCGCGTCCAAGCCGTCGCCGAAGGTCGTGCTGACCGCGACTGGTTCCGCCTCGATCCCCATTGCTTGAAGAAGTGCGAGGAGAAGGGCTGTCTTGCCCTTACAGTCGCCGTATCGGCGTGACCACGACGTCTCTGCATCAGCGGGAACGTAGCCGCCCGCTCCCATCGCGAGCGCGACATAACGCACCCTGTCCTGGACGAGTGCGAGAGCCGCCTCGGTACGGACCTTGGGATCGGGCGAAAGGTTCTGTATGCGCTCCAGCTCCGACCGCAACGGACCTTGCGCTGAGATCACGGCAGCCTTCTTATATAGTGGCGCCATGAGCGACCCCAGATCTGCCCAAGAAGCGAAGTCGGTCACCTCAACAAGGCGCCCGATGCGATAACGGAGCGGCGCTCCCTTCGGCGGAACAATCGGCTCCACGTTGTCGAGCGAGAGCTCGACGTTGAAGGTGTCGCCTGTCTTCGTCGGCTTCAACGCAGGCAGGGAGGCCGTCTGGCGGAGGCGCACTGGGAGGCTGGTGGGCCACTGTATGCGGAGATGCGCCCGCCCGATTGGCAAGGCGTTCCAGGTTCCTGCGAACTGTTCGACATGCGCCTTTAGTGTCGGATCGCTCGATGAAACTGACGTCGCTAACTCCAGCGTATCGCCGACCTGCAAGCCCTCCGGCTGGATATTGGCAGTGAGGACGCCGTCCAGGGTCGCGCTCTCCAGATTCTGCTCACGTCTGAGAACCGTGAACGTCTGCCCCGATTTGAGCACATCAATGGTCTGGTCGCCGCGGCGGATCAGAAGCTTGTGGATCGTCAGGACGTCGGTCTCGGGTCTCCAGGGCAGCGAGATGTTGCCCGTAGCCAGACCCTGCGGTGTCTGAATTTTCAGCGATGTTTCCGAGTAGACAGCCTGTCGTCCGGGTTCCAGCGCGACCTGTTGATCGGACAGCAGGACGCGAACCGGAGCTTCGTCCACCTTTGCGGGCACGAGTGGCCGATTAACAGGCTTCACCCAGGCCGGCGCTGGACCGATCAACGGCTCATCTGCAGCATACGCCATACTCGTGAGCGCGCTCGTAGCAACGAGCGCAGCGAGAAAGACTTTCATGTACCCCCAACCTCTTTGATTGGAGCACTATAGCATCGCGAAGAGGTAATTCCACTTGCCGATGAGGGGCTCAGAGGTGACCGTCGCAGACATGTGGCGGGGTCTCAGGCAGCTTATTTCCTATGACGCCGACCAGATCCAGGCGCTCTACGTCACGCCACACCGGTGGACGCCTTTTTTCCGTATCGCAATGGAT
>Ga0207647_10002316_pt1 | contig 14493 bp, 12 predicted proteins | sample KBSCornC2_FD_184295 | JGI IMG/M metagenome (GOLD analysis project Ga0207647, IMG submission 184295) | Corn rhizosphere microbial communities from Kellogg Biological Station, Michigan, USA - C2 (SPAdes) (version 2) | ecosystem: Host-associated > Plants > Roots > Rhizosphere ...
CGAGCCCATCCGAGGCGCTCGACACGCCGATACCGCGGATCGCAACGGATGAGTTGCGCGGATTGGAATTATAGGCGGTAAGGCTCGGCGTCTGCTGCTGCAGATCGGCGATCGTATAAGCGCCCGTTCGCTCCAGTCCGCTGCCGGAAATGACGGACAAGGCGACGGGTACGTCCTGCGCGCGTTCGACCTGATGGCGTGCCGTCACCACCACTTCGGCCCCAGCGAGCGCGGTGGCTTCCGCGTCGCCCGCGCCACCGTCCGCCGGGGTAACAGCCGCGGTTCCGGCCCCGTTGGCCGCTGCCAGTTGCACCTGGGCCGAACCCGCTCCCGCCTGCAGCCCCATCACAAGGGCCGCGGCCGACGCCGCATACGCTAATCGACGCTCATTCATTCAATCGCCCCTTCCGCCAAAGTCAGGGCGCCGTTCCTTAATTTCCTAGTTTCCTAGTATGGAACTATGGAATCTACGCGCCGCCGAAGTTTTTCTGCGTGGTCCGCCCGCCCGCTCCAGCGCCACCAAGGGGGCACGAAGCAGGCCGGCAGGAGAGTCGCATGGCAAAGATTGGATCGTTCGAGGTGGGCGCGCAGGGTTTCGGCGCGATGGGCTTGTCGAGCAGTTATGGGCGCGCCGACGACACGGAGTCGCTGCGCACCATCCACCGCGCGATTGATCTGGGCATCACCTTCTTCGATACGGCGAGCGGTTATGGCGATGGCCATAATGAGCGGCTGCTCGGCCGCGCCATTGCTGGCCGGCGCGACCAGCTGATCATCGCCAGCAAGTTTACGCATCGCCGCAGCGGCGGAGGCGCGCTGATCATTGCGCGCGACGCGGTCGAGGCCAGCCTGCGCCGGCTCAAGGTCGACCATATCGACCTTTATTATCTCCACCGCGTCGATCCGCTCGTCCCGATCGGCCAGTCGGTGAGCGAACTCGCCCGGCTGCAGGAAGAAGGCAAAATCGGCGCGATCGGTGTGTCGGAGGCCGACGCCGATCAGATCCGTCGCGCCCATGCAGTTGCCCCGCTGGCGGCGCTGCAGAGCGAATATTCGCTCTGGACCCGCTATGTCGAAGCCGAAATATTGCCGACCGTACGCGAGCTCGGCATCGGCTTCGTCGCTTATAGCCCGCTCGGCCGTGGCTTCCTTGCGGGCAATCTGCCGACCGATGCGGACGACCGCCGCAAAGTCCATCCGCGCTTCCAGGAGGAAGCGGTAGCGATCAACGCACGCCGCCGCCGGATCATCGAGGACGTGGCGGAGCGGCTCTATGTCACGCCCGCGCAAGTCAGCTTGGCATGGCTTCTGGCCAAGGGCGTCGTTCCGATTCCCGGGACGCGGCACATCGCGCACCTCGAGGACAATGTCGCCGCCGAGGAAGTCGTGCTCGACGAAGAGACGATTGCGGAACTCGAGAGCGCCTTTCCGCCGGGCAGCACCGCGGGGGAACGTTACCCGCCCGAGCAAATGAAGCTGGTCCCGCGCGAACCCGCGCTTGCCTGACCCTTTCCCACCCGCAGCCAGAAAGGCGCACATCATGAGCAGTGCAGCACAGCTACAAGAACGTCAGTCCTATTCGCATATCACGGTCGAACCGGTCACACCGGTGATCGGCGCCGAAATTTCAGGTGTGGACCTGTCCAAAGGCATTGACAGCGAAACCGCCGACGAGATCCAACGCGCGCTTCATGAATGGCGCGTCGTCTTCTTCCGCGATCAGCAGCTTAGCAACGATCAGCTAAAGGCGTTCGGTCGCGCCTTCGGGCCGCTTACGCCTGCCCATCCGATAGCCGATGGGCTGGAGGAGCATCCGGAGATTTGGGAGCGATCCGTCACCGAATATCGCGTACGCCGCACCGCCAACGACACGCTCCCGCCGGGCCGCCAACCGCCGCGCGACTATAAGGGCTGGCATATCGACATCACTTTCGTCGCCAACCCGAACCGCTATTCGATCCTCTACGGCGTCGAGATCCCCGCTTTTGGCGGCGACACGATCTTCGCCAATCTGATCGAGGCTTACCAAGGTCTTTCGAAGCCGATCCGCGATCTGGTCGACGGCCTGCAGGCGGTGCACCGCACCAGCAGCTACGACAGTGCCAGCCGCGGGCCGCGCCGTGACGGCCTGCCCAACGGCCCGTTCACCGCGCTTCATCCCTTGGTGCGTATCCATCCTGAGACGGGCGAGAAGCTGCTGTTCCTCAACCCTGGCACGACCAGCCACATCATTGGGCTCAAGGAGCGCGAGAGCCAGGCGTTGCTCGACCTTCTTTATACCGAGCTGACGCGGCCCGAATATCAGGTCCGCTTCCACTGGCGGCCGGGCAGCCTCGTGGTGTGGGACAATCAGGCGGTCGCGCATGCCGGCCCGATTGATTACGCCCACTTCACGGGCGCGCGCACGGTGCGCCGCATCACCGTTGCCGGCGAGCTGACAAAGGGGCCAGACGGCTTCACATCGCGGCCGCTGGAAGGCGATCTGTTCGGCGTGATCGGCTGATGCCGCCGGCCGCGCCTCGTTCGCGCGCCGGGCCGATCGGTCTGGCGGCGTTCGTAATCCTTTCGATCGCCCTGCTGGTGGCCTTCGCCCCTGCGTGGCGCGGAGGCGCGGCCGAACGCCGACTGGACATCAGCCGCCCCCTCCCCGACCATGTGCCCGCCGGTGTGGTCCTGCGGATCGGCGATCCCGTTACCCAATGGGTCTTCCAGCATCTGGGCTGGGAGAAACGCCTGCCCTTCACGATCCAATGGGCGCAGATCACGGGCGGACCGGACGTAACCGAAGCCTTCCACGCCGGCGCGCTGGATGTGGGGCTGGGCGCGAGCGTACCGCCGATCCACGCCGCGTGGACTGGCATCCCCGTCCGGATCGTGGCCTTCCGCGACTATGCCGATCCGGGTCGACATCAGGCCTGGACGTTCGGCATCTCGCCCAAGGCGCAGATCCGCTCGATCGCCGATTTCCGGGGCAAGCGGATCGCGTTCAGCCCCAGCCAGGTGCAGGCGGTGGTGGTGCTCCAAACCTTGAAGGCTGCCGGGCTCAAGTCGAGCGACGTGCGCCTGGTCGAACTGCCCTCCAGCATTGGCGGGGACGTCTACACCAACGCGCTTGCAAGCGGCGAAGTCGACGTGGCGCCCCTTGGCGCGGGCATTGTCGCCGAACGCTACATTCGCAAATTCGGCCGCGACGGCGCTCGCCTGATCGAGCATCCGCCCTTCCGCGACGATGCGGTGGTGGCCTATGTCCCGGAAACCGTGCTTGCCGATCCGGGCAAGGCGGCGGCGCTCAAGATCTTTGTCCATTATTGGGGACTGGCGCAGGCCTGGATCAACGCGCATCCCGAGGAATTGGCGCGCGGTTATTATGGCCGACATCAGGGCCTGCCGATCGAGGATGGGCGACTGATCGTCGCCGCCACGGGCAAGATCAACGTTCCCGAAGATTGGCGCCGCGCCCATGCTGTCGAGCAAGCCGCGATCGACATTTTGGGCGAGCAGACCGGCCACCCTCGCCTCAACGCCGCCGATCTGTTCGATCCACGCTTCCAGAAGATCGCCGCCGATGGCGCGAAAGGACTTACGTCATGAACGCGCATAGCGGAGAGTTCATCGCCGCCCAACCGACGCTCGTGCCGCCCGCCCAGCGCGCGCCCTTGGGGCCGGGCACTCCCAGCCGCCACGGTCATCTGCTCGGGCCGCTATTGTTGCTGCTCTATTGGGGCGTACTATCTGCCACCGGCTGGCTCGATCCGCGTACATTGCCTGCGCCCTGGACCGCGATCACGACCGGCGCCGAACTTCTCGGCGAGGGGCGGCTGCAGGCCAACCTGGCCGTCTCCGCCGCCCGTGCGGCAAGCGGTCTGGTGGTCGGCGGGATTGCCGGCGTGCTGCTCGCCTTCCTGTCCGGCCTGTCGCTGCTTGGCGGCTATGTGATCGACGGCGTCGTCCAACTGAAGCGTGGCATCCCGATCCTGGCGATCATCCCTTTCATGGTGCTGTGGTTCGGCATCGGCGAGCCGATGAAGGTTGCGGTGATCGCCGTCGCCGCCTTCTTTCCGATCTATATTCAAACGCACAGTGCACTCCGCGCGATCGACCTGCGTTACGTCGAATTGGCTGAGACCTTGGGCCTCAACCGCTGGCAATTCCTGCGCACGATCGTTATTCCCGGGGCGTTGCCAGGGTTCTTGTTGGGCCTGCGCTTCGGCGCGACCGCCGCCTGGCTGGCCTTGGTGGTGGTCGAGCAGCTCAACGCCACCAGCGGCATCGGCTACATGGTTACGCTCGCACGCAATTATGCGCAGACCGACGTGATGCTGGTCGGCCTTGTCGTTTACGCGCTGCTCGGCTTCGGAACCGACAGCGCGATACGCTGGACCGAGCGACGGCTGCTCACCTGGCGTAGGACGCTCGGCCGATGAGCGCTCCCGCTGTCCGCATTCGTGATCTCAAGCGCACCTTCACGCTTAAGGGTGTGCTGAACGGGGTCGACCTGGACATTGCGCCGGGCGAGTTCGTGGCGCTGCTCGGCCGTAGCGGATCGGGCAAGAGCACGCTGCTGCGCGCCCTCGCCGGCATCGATCACGAGGCCGAGGGGACGGGCGAGATGGCCTTGCCGCCCCGCATCGCGGTTATTTTCCAGGACGCGCGATTGCTGCCGTGGCTGCGCGTTCTCGACAATGTAACGCTGGGATTGCCCCGCCGCGCTTTGAAGCAGGCAGCGCAGGCGTTGGAGGAGGTCGGTCTTGCAGGCCGCGAACGATCCTGGCCGCATGAACTGTCGGGCGGCGAACAGCAGCGGGTTGCTCTTGCGCGCGCTTTGGTGCGCGAACCGGCGCTGTTGCTCGCGGACGAGCCGTTCGGCGCGCTCGACGCGCTCACCCGTATCCAAATGCATGCCCTCCTTCGTCGCCTTTCCGAACGGCATAAGCCTGCGATTCTCTTGGTCACCCACGACATTGATGAGGCGATCGCGCTCGCGGACCGGATCGTGATGCTGGACGACGGCCGTCTCGCTGCCGACCTTCGTGTGAGGGATGCCGCAAGTGCCGCGCTGCGAACCACGCTTCTCGCCAAGCTCGGGGTCGGCTGAGGCTTTTCCGCCGCAAGACGGTAAGCCCGGTTCACGCGCTTGATTGTGGCCGGTTTGCATCAGTTTCGCCCGAATGCCCCTCTCTGCTCCCCCTTCGTTCCTCCAATGCGACGAACGGAGGAACCGGTTACACGGGCCAAGGTTGCGCGGGCACAGGGGATGTCAGGGAGGTCGAATGACCCGCTTTCACGTGATGCTGCTTGCCGGCAGCGCTATGTTCGTCTGCGCTCCGGCGCTGGCCCAGCAATCCGGCGCCGATGCGCCTGCCACACCCACGCCCACCACCGACAATGCCGCGCCCGCGGCGCAGTCGGCGGCCGCGCCGACCGAACCCGCCGCCGGAACCGAAACGCCAGCCGATCAATCCTCGCTCCAGGAGATTGTCATCACCGGCAACACGTCGGGCAAGCGTACGCTGTTCAACTCCTCGTCCAACGTGACGCTCGCCAATAATGCCGACTTGCAGCGCAAGGCGCCGCGTTCGACTGCCGAGACGCTGGAACTGGTGCCCGGCATTTTCGTGGAAGGTACTGCCGGTCCTGCTTCGAACAATTATTCGGTGCGCGGCCTGCGCGGCGGCGCGCAGACCTTCATCACGCTGGAGCAGGACGGCCTGCCGATCCTCTATGGCGGCGGCGGCGCGGATTTCTATTTCCAGCAGGATCTCTCGGTCGACCGGCTCGAAGCCGTCGAAGGCGGCACGTCGGGCGTGCTCGCGCCGAACGGCGCGGGCGCGACCATCAACTTCATCTCGCTCAAACCCAGTTTCGACAAACTGGTCGCCACGGTCCGCGCAAGCGGCACGACTTATGGTGACTATCGCGCCGACGCCTATCTGTCCGCGCCGATCACGGACGACATCGCCTTCAATCTGAGCGGCTATTATTGGTCGCAGGAAGGCCAGCGTAAATCGCCTTTCCGCTATAACAGCTATCAGGTGAAGGGCGGGCTGGAGAAGCGCTTCGACGATGGCGGCTATGTGCGCCTCATGTTCCAGCGGCGCGACGAGCATGATCCTTATTATGCCGACATGCCGTTCGCCGTGGACGCAAACGGCAAAATATCGAGCGTGCCGGGGCTGAACCTGAAGCGCGACAATATCTTGGGCGATGCCTTTGCCGACATTGCCGTACCGGACTCGCCGAGCACGGGGAATGCGATCCGGCACTTCCGCGGCGATCGCGGCATCCGCACCACCTCCAACACCTATCGGATCGATGTCGAGAAACCGCTGACCGAGGGGCTGAGCATGTTCGCGCGCGCCCGTTATCTCGACGGCAAATATGACTTCAACGGCATTTTCCCGGGCAGCGGAGCGGGCACGGCCGGGCTGGCCTCGGCGGTCAGCTATCTCGATCCCGCTACGTCACCGCTCGCAAGCCTGCAGCCGGTCGCGGGACAACCCACCTACTTCAACCTGGCGAGCACTTTATTTCCCGGCACCACGCAGTTCGGCCTGCGCGATGTGCAGAACGGCCAGGTGATCCCGGCGTCCGATACCGCCACCCTCAACGCCCTCAACGGCAACGGCCTGCTCCAGCAGACGGTGCTTAACCACCAGACGCTGGCGACGAAGGATTTCGGCAGTGACTTCGGACTGAAATGGGACGCGCAGGGCGGCAATTTCGACAATTCGCTGACGGTCGGCGGCATGTATTATAATGTCCGCCGTCACAATGATCAGTCCGCCGTGGCGACCGTGATCAACGATGTCCGCAACAACTCGCATATCTACGACATCGTTGCGCTCAACAGCGCCGGCACGGTGCTGGGCCAACTCACCAACAACGGCCTGGTGAATTACGGCAATTGGGGCCAGGGCATTTTCAACGACAAGGTCGAATCCTACTCGCTCTATTTCAACGACGAGCTGACCATCGGCGACAGGCTGCACATCGATTTCGGCGCGCGCCATGAATGGCAGGACGTCACGGTCAATATCGGCAATACCGCCCTGGTCAACGCGCCCGTGCCGGCGGGAACTCCGGGATTGTATCAGGATGTCGGCAGCACTTTCGACGGGACATATACGCGAACATCCGGCAGCTTCGAGGACACGGCCTACACGGCGGGCGTGAATTACGAGCTGACGAAGAATATCTCGCTCTACGTGCGCGGCGCCAAGGGCTTCCAGACCAATGGCGGCGATACGGGCGGCGTGCACAAGCCAACCGACCTCACGCTCTATGAAGGTGGCGTGCGCTTCCAGAATCGCTGGATCGCCGCCTCGCTGGTCGGCTTCCGCACGATCTTCAAGAACCAATCCTACCAGTTCATCGACCCGAACGATCCAGCCAACGCGGCCAATGCGCTCGCCGACAATAAGACCAACGGCGTGCAGCTCGATGCCGATATCAAGCCCGTCAGCTTCTTCAGCGTGAACGTGACCGGCGTCTACCAGGACCCGAAGCTGCACAATCTGCGCTTCAATGGGGTTAATCAGCCGCAATATGACGGAAATACGCCGGAGCGAACGCCCAAGAAGCTGCTCACGGTCACGCCGTCCTTCGTGCTGCCCGGCGGCCTGGGCGAGGTCTATGGGCGGTGGAAATATATCGGGAAAATCTATGCCGATTCCGGCAATGGCATAGCCCTGCCCAGCTATAACGTCTTCTCGCTGGGCGCGAACGTGAACGTGACGCGGCAGATCAATGTCGGGGTCAGTGTCGACAATCTGACCAACGTCAAGGGCTTCACCGAAGGCAATCCGCGCCAGGGACAGACGCAGCAGATCGTCAACGGCTTCTTCTATGGCCGCGCGATCGCGGGGCGGAACGCGCTCGCGACCTTGACCTTCAAGCTGTGACGGCGGGAGCCGCGGCCGGGCGCTCGTCCCCGGCCGCGGCTTGAGCTATGGGGAGGAGGCAATGACGCTGTTTCGTACGCTCGCCGGGCTGGCGGTCGTCGCCGCGCTGGCCGGTTGGTCGCTCATGCCAGCCGGTGCGCAGACGCGGCGTGAGGGTCTGAACCTCAACAGCTTCGTGCAGCAGGGTGCGGTCGCCGCGCATGTCGTGCTGCACTCGGGCACCGATCCGCGCCTGATCGTTGCCTTTCCCGCAGGCAATAGCGGGGTCGGCCTGTGGTTCGACCGGATCGGGCGCGGAGCCGATTGGGCGATCACCGCCGAGCCGCGCGCGGTGATCGAAAAGGATGCACGCGGGCGTACGCTGCGCGGCGTGCGCTTTCGTGCCGAAATTCGAATGTCGCAACTCGCCGTGAAGCAGGCCGTGTTGTCCAGCGTCCGCGTGCTGCGCGACTATCAGGCGCTCAGCAAGGCTCCGGCCGAGGTGCTGGTGCCTGTCCATACCGAAGGGCGCTCGCTCAGCTGGAGCCGCGACCGACTGGATGGGGCGCCCGGTTATCGCCTCTCGCTGATCGTTGAACGCGGATCCTTGCACGGCAACAGGATCAGCGCGGGTCCCGATGGGACGATTGCCTTGACCATCACGGCGCTTACCGGCGATCCGCCCTTGACCCCTTTCGCGCCGGGCACGCTGCTTACCGGCCAGGCCGCGGACGATCCCGCCGCGCGCGCCGCGCTGCAGTTTTTGAGTTACCGGGAGAAGTTCCTCGCCGGATCGTGGCGCTTCAATACCTATTTCGGACGCGACACCCTGATGTCGGTTCGGCTGCTGATGCCCGCGCTCAGGCCGGAGGCGGTCGAGACCGGCTTGCGTTCGGTGCTCACGCGTCTCGCGCCTGATGGCAATGTCGCGCATGAAGAGGATATCGGCGAGTTCGCCGTGCTCGATCATATGCGCGCCGGCCAGGGCCGGTCGGATGCGCCGACCTATAATTACAACATGGTCGACAGTTCCTTCCTGCTGGCGCCCGTGGCGCGGGCCTGGCTGATCGATGACAGGCGTGGCCGCGCGCGTGCGGCCGCCTTCCTCGCGGAAAGGCAGGCCGGTCGCCGGCTGGGCGATGCGTTGATGACCAATATACGCTTCGTCGCGGCGCGCGCTCGCGCCTTTGCCGGGGCGCCCCGCTGGAACAACCTCATCGCGCTCAAGCGCGGCATGGACGCAGGCGAATGGCGCGACAGCAATGACGGGCTGGGCGGCGGCCGCTACCCCTATGACGTCAACGCGATATTGGTGCCGGCCGCGCTGGAGGCCGCGGATGCATTGGCGCGCGCCGGATTGCTGGAGCCCTATGCGACGCCGGCCGACCGCACGATGCTGGCGGGCTTGGCACGTACGGCCACGGTCTGGCGCGATCGTGCGCCGCCCTTATTCCTACAAACGATGACGCCCGCGGCGGCGCGGCCCGCGATCGAACGTTATGCGCGGGCCCAGGGCGTGCCCGGCGCGCCCGCGCTGGCGGCGGTCGACCATCGCCCGGTGCATTATAATGCGATCGCGCTCGACGCCGCGGGCAAGCCGGTGCCGGTGCTCAATTCGGACGAGGGCTTCAACTTGCTGTTCGGTCAGCCCTCACCCGAAGCATTGGCCGTGATCGCAGAGACGATCGACCGCCCCTTCCCGGCCGGGCTGATGACGGGCGCGGGGATGCTGGTGGCCAATCCCGTGTTCGCGCGGCCCGCGCTGCAGGCGCGATTCAGCCCCAACGCCTATCACGGCACGGTGATCTGGTCCTGGCATCAGGCGCTCGCGGCGGCGGGGCTGGCGCGTCAGCTCGAGCGGACCGATCTGCCCGTCGCCACCTGCCGCAGGCTTCGCGCCGCGGAGAACAGCCTGTGGCGCGCGATCGACGCAACGCGCAGCGTGCAGAGCTCCGAGCTATGGTCATGGCGCTATGCGGGCGGCGCCTATCGCATCGTGCCCTTCGGCGCGAGCGGCGCGGACGTGGACGAATCCAATGCTGCTCAATTGTGGAGTACGGTCTATCTGGCCTTGCACCGGCCGCCGCCGGGGGTGGGATGCCGCAACCGATGACCGAACAGCCGATCCGCAAGATTGTCATATTGGGCGGAGGCACGGCGGGATGGATGACGGCGGCAGCGCTATCCAAGGCGCTCGCCAATAGCGGCGTCGAGATCGCGCTGGTCGAATCCGACGCGATCGGCACGATCGGCGTGGGCGAGGCGACCATCCCCACCATCCATTGGTACAATCAGTTGGTCGGGCTCGACGAAACCGCCTTCATGGCCGCGACACGGGCGACCTATAAGCTCGGCATCGAATTCCATGGCTGGCTAGGCGACGGCCATGTCTATTTCCACCCGTTCGGCACCTATGGCCCGCCCGGCGACGGGGTGATGTTCCCGCATCGGCTGATCCGCGCCTGGCTGGGCGGGCTGGATAGCTCACCGGAGCCCTATTCGCTCACCACCCAACTCGCGCGCGAACGCCGCTTCACGCGGCCGGTAAACGACCCCCGGTCTTTGCTGTCGACGCTGGGCTACGCCTATCATTTCGACGCGACGCTCTATGCGGCCTACCTCCGCGCCGAGGCCGAGAGCCGGGCCGTGCGGCGCCACGAGGGCAAGGTCACCCATGTCGAGCAGGATCGAGAGAACGGCTTCATTCGCAGCCTGACCACCGACAAAGGCGATTGCCTGACCGGTGACCTGTTCATCGACTGCTCCGGTCTGCGCGGTCTGCTGATCGAGGAGACTTTGCACGCGGGATATGAGGATTGGTCGGAATGGCTGCCGTGCGATGCGGCCTGGGCCGCACCCACACCGGCCGAGAAGGAACCCGTCCCCTATACCCGCGCCTATGCGCACGAGGCGGGCTGGCGCTGGCGTATTCCGCTGCAGCATCGCGTGGGCAATGGCTATGTCTTCTCCAGCCGCTTCCAGTCGCCCGAAGCCGCGCGCGAGACCTTGCTGTCCGCGATCGGCGAGCCCCTGGCCGAGCCTCGTTTGATCCGCTTCACGCCAGGCCGCCGCAAGCGCGCCTGGATCGGCAATGTCGTCGCGATCGGGCTGTCGAGCGGCTTCCTCGAACCGCTGGAATCGACCAGCCTCCACCTGATCCAGACGGGCATCGGCAAATTGCTGTCCCTCTTCCCCCGGGCCACCTGCGATCCCCTGCTGGCGGAGCAATATGACCGCATCTTCGAACGCGAGATGGAGGATGTGCGCGACTTTCTGGTGCTGCACTACCACCATACCGAAGGGCGGATGGAGCCGATGTGGCGCCATTGCCAGGCGACGGCTCTGCCCGAGACGCTCGCTTATAAGCTCGCGCAGTTCCGTGGCTCCGGCCGCATCATGCTAAGCTCGGAAGACCTGTTCCGCGACGCGAGCTGGTTCGCGGTCATGACCGGCCAGGGCATTCGCGCGCAGGGCTTCAATCCGATGCTCGACGCGATGTCCGACACCGACAATTTGCGTCAGCTCGACGCAGTCCGCGCGGCGATCAACCAGTCGGCAGGCCTGATACCCCGGCTTGCATGAAGCTTCGCCCACTCTCTTTTCGCCATTGATCCGATCGGCCGGGCGCCCCGTCACATCATTCCGGAACAAGCACCTTTCAACAGCGTAATGTAACCTGCCGGCAGCGCATCCATGCGTCGTGCTGAGCCACCTAACGACAGCGTCAGATCGACGCCGCACGGGGGCCCAGACGAGCCGGCAGGCAGGCGAACATGACAGGACCGAAAAGGCGCGCGCGGCCGCGCTTGTTCCCGCCTCCGGTGCGCTTGTTCGCACTGGCGGATGTGCCGCGCCCTGTTCGCCCCGCCCCGGATCAAGAGGAGGGACAGTGAGATGCGCGTGAACGAATGCATGAGCCGAGACGTGCGGATCGTCGACCCTGACGATACGCTGCGGCAGGCGGCCAACACGATGGCCGAGATCGACGCCGGTTTCCTGCCCGTGCGCGAGAATGATCGGCTGGTCGGGATCGTGACCGACCGCGACATCGCGATCCGCGGCGTTGCCAAGGGCCTGCCGCCCGATGCCGAGGTGCGTCAGGTGATGAGCGATGAAATCCGCTACTGCTTCGAGGACGACGACGCCGAGGATGTGCTCGCCAATATGGGCGAAATCCAGGTGCGGCGCCTGCCCGTCCTGAATCGCGACAAGCGGCTGGTCGGCATCGTGTCAATCACCGACCTGGCCGGAAATGGCGATGCGGCGCAGGCGGGCGAAGCGCTGAGCGAGATTGCGCGGCCAAGCGCGCTTCATTCGCAGGTCGCTTGAGGAGGCAAAAATGGCGGCGACCGGGCTCGAGGTGTTCGACAAGACCCTTCAGACCACCAACATCTGGCTGGACGATATCATGGCCGAAATCGGCCCTGACCGGCAGCTCGCATGGAAGGTTTTGAGCACGGTGCTCCATAAGCTGCGCGACCGGATGCCGGTCGAAGCCGCGGCGCATTTGGGCGCGCAGCTGCCCCTGCTGGTGCGGGGCGCCTATTACGATCAATATATTCCGGCGCGACAGCCGAACGACGTCGCCACCATCGAGGAGTTCTGCGCAGACGTCGGCAAATGGCTGAGCGATGCCCGCCCCGTCGATCCGGCGGCAGCCGTGCGCGCGGTGTTCGGCGTGCTTCAGAGGCATCTTGATCCTGGCATGGTCACCAAAGTGCAAGTCATTCTGCCGCAGTCGATCCGCACCTTCTGGCAATCGATGGCGCCGCAGCGCGAGCCCGCTTGGGCGGAGGAATGAGCGGTCAGTCGAGAGCAGCTGGCCATGGCTATCGGCGCGCCCGGTGGCAGCTCCACAACCTTATGGATCGAGACCTGATTCAGCGCCCTCGTCCAGCGCTATGGCTGGGATGAAGCCGACCAGCCGACTGCCGCTCCATAATTCGCAATCGACGCCGCTACGCCGGGCACGTGCGGCTTCGACCGCAGCGACATCGTCCTCCGCCTTGAGCGAGGCGGTGCCGATAATTTGCCCATCCTTCAAACAGTAAAGCCGATAATCGATCACGAACGACCTCCTCGCGACGGACAGCCAGAGCCGCGACGATGTTACGGGAGCGTTACCTTTCAGGATTAATGGCGAAGAAACCTTGTGAGCGCCGTTGCCGGATGCGTTGCCGGATTGGCTTTCGGGCCGGTCGAGCTAGAAGGCAGGCATGACCCGTCCCTTCCGTCTCGGCACGCGCGGATCGCCGCTCGCATTATGGCAGGCGCATATGGTCGCCGATGCATTGTGCGCGACGCATGGCTGGCCGCCCGAGCGGATCGAAATCGTGCCGATCAAGACCACCGGCGACACGGTGCAGGACCGCGCGCTGGCCGAGATTGGCGGCAAGGCGCTGTGGACCAAGGAGCTCGATCGCGCACTGCTTGCGGAAGAGATCGATTTCGCGGTTCATTCGATGAAGGATGTCGAGACGATCCGCCCGCCGGAGATCGTGATCGCCGCGATGCCACCGCGCGCCGACACGCGTGATCGGCTAATCGGGGCGGATAGCCTGGCCGCGCTGCCGCCCCATGCACGGGTCGGCACCTCTTCCCCGCGCCGCGCCGCGCAAGTCCGCCGCGCGCGGCCTGACGCGACCATCCTGCTGTTCCGGGGCAATGTCGATACACGCCTGCGCAAGCTTGCCGAGGGCGAGGCGGACGCGACCTTGCTTGCCGCAGCAGGGCTCGATCGCCTCGGACGGGCCGACATCGGCGCGGCGCTCGACGAACTGATCCCTGCGCCCGCGCAAGGCGCCGTCGGGATCGAAGCCCGGGCAAAAGACCAAGCGATGCTAGAGCTGCTCGCTGCGATCGATCACAAGCCCACGAGCCGCTGCGTAATGGCCGAACGTGCCTTGCTCGCCGCGCTGGGTGCGGATTGCCGCGCCCCGGTGGCCGCGCTGGCACAGCTCGACGAAGGTGAGATCCATCTGCGCGCCGAGATATTGAACGAGGAGGGAACCGAGTGGGAAGCTGGTGAGATCCGCTTCGCGCCCGACGACCGGGACGCGCCGGCGCGCCTTGCCCGACAGCTGCTGGATCGCGCCGCACCATCGGTGCGTATCCTGTTCGCGGCATGAAGCCCCTGCTGGTGCTGCGGCCCGAGCCCGGCGCCGCCGCGACCTTCGCGCGGGCTTTGGCCGCCGGTTTGCAGCCTGTCGCGACGCCTATCTTCACCACCGGACCCGTTGCGTGGGAAGCGCCCGACGCGGCCGCCCATGACGCATTGATGCTGACGAGCGCCAATGCGGTGCGCCATGCCGGCCCTGCGCTCGACCTTTATCGCGCGTTGCCGGTCTATGCGGTTGGAGAGGCGACGGCGATCGCTGCCATCGACGCCGGTTTTGCCGATGTACGGGTGGGAACGGGCGATGCTGCCGCGCTGGCCGCGCTGATGGCGCGCGACGGCATCAGCCGGCCGCTCCATCTCGCCGGGCGTGAATTTCGCGATCTGCCCGATGCGGTGATGCCGATTACGCGCAGGATCGTCTATGCGGCCGAGCCCGTCGCCGTGCTGCCGCCGGCCGCGCGCGCAGCAATCGAGCGCGGCGGGGGCGCCCTGATC
>Ga0207647_10002323_pt1 | contig 14451 bp, 18 predicted proteins | sample KBSCornC2_FD_184295 | JGI IMG/M metagenome (GOLD analysis project Ga0207647, IMG submission 184295) | Corn rhizosphere microbial communities from Kellogg Biological Station, Michigan, USA - C2 (SPAdes) (version 2) | ecosystem: Host-associated > Plants > Roots > Rhizosphere ...
TGACCCGCCTGCCGCACAGCTTCGAATGGTTCGAACTCGTGGTAGGAGTACCTTTGATCCTGGGCACCTTCGGCGCGATCATCTGGTTCAAGGGCTTCAACCAGGACGACCGCGCCCTCTTCCGTAAGAATGAGGTACCGGCATGACGGACCAGGCCGACATCATCATCCTCGGTGGAGGACTCGTCGGGCTGACGCTTGCGGTTGCGCTCGACGCGCACGGACTGAGCAGCATCGTGATCGACCCGGCAGAGCCGGCCGACGTGCTCGCGAAGGGTTTCGACGGCCGTGCCTCGGCGGTGGCGAGCGCGAGCCACGCGATGCTTGATGCGATCGGGGTAAGCGCGCGGCTAGCCGGGCAGGGCTGCCCGATCTCTTCGATCCGGGTAAGCGACGGGCTCGCGCCGCGCGCTTTGGTGTTCGATCCGGATCCGGCCTCTGGACCGCTGGGCGTGATGTACGAAAACAGGCTGCTGCGCCGGGCACTGCACCAGGCGGCAGCGGAGGCGCCCAACGTCACCCTGCTAATGCCCGCCAGCCCGATGTCGGTCGTCCGCGATGGCACATCCGGGCGCGTCACGCTGGCTGATGGCCGCAGCTTCGCCGCGCCTTTGTTAGTTGGCGCAGAGGGCCGCAACTCACCCACCCGGGCGGCGGCGGGGATCAATGTTGCGCGCTGGAGCTATGATCACCACGCGATCATCGCCACGTTGGGGCACGCACTGCCGCACGAGGGCATTGCGCACGAAATCTTCTATTCGAGCGGGCCGTTCGCCCTACTGCCGATGCTGGACGATGCCGAAGGGCCACGTTCCGCAATCGTGTGGACGGTGGCGGCCGAGCATGGGCCGGCGATGCTGGGGCTGCCCGATCGCGCTTTCCTGGCCGAGGCGGAGAAGAGGATGGGCGGCATGCTGGGCGCGTTGCGTTCGGTTAGCCCACGCTCGGCTTACCCGCTCGGCTTCCATCACGCCGCACGCATCACCGACACGCGGCTGGCGCTGGTGGGTGATGCCGCGCACGGCATCCATCCGATCGCGGGGCAGGGGCTCAACCTTGGCTTCCGCGATGTCGCAGCTTTGGCAGAGGTACTGGTCGAGGGTTCGCGGCTTGGCCTCGATCTTGGCGATGCGCAATTGCTGGGCCGCTACGAACGCTGGCGCGCGCTCGACAGCTTCCTGGTCGCTGCGACGACCGACGGGCTGACGCGCCTCTTTGGCCTGCCTGGCAAGGCCCCGCGCGCGGTTCGTCGCTTCGGCTTGGACCTGGTCTCCCGCATCCCCCCGCTAAAGCGCACCTTCATGGCCGAGGCGCGCGGCGAGAGCGGCAAGCTGCCCAAACTATTGCAGGGGATGGAAGTCTGATTCCTTCCTCTGGGGGTCAGCCGCTCTTCGTCACGGTGACGTGCAACGCCTTTTCGCCCTGTACATTGTCAGTGACAGTATAGCCGAGCCCAGGCAGGTCCAGGCCGGTGAACAGATGTTCGCCTTCGCCCAACAGCAGCGGTGCGATGGGGAGGTGGAGCTCGTCGATCAGCTGCGCGGATAGATATTGCCGGACCGTCTCGACCCCGCCTCCGATACGGACATCTCCGCCGCCGGCAGCCGCTCTCGCCCGGTCGAGCGCCGCTTCGATGCCATCGGTCACGAAGTGGAAAGTGGTACCGCCTTCCATAGCCAGAGGAGCGCGCGCGTAGTGCGTCAGCACGAACACGTCGCAATGATAGGGCGGGTTAGGACCCCACCAGCCCTTCCAGGATTCATCGGGCCACTCACCACGGACCGCCCCGAACATATTGCGGCCCATAATCCAGGCGGCGACCCCTTCAAAGCTGGCCGCCGCGAAGCGTTCATCGATCCCGTCGGAGCCGCCTTCCTGGCCGAACATCTTCTTAAAAGTGCGGGTGTGGAACGCCCATTGATGCAGGTCTTCCCCGCCGCGCCCCAAGGGGTTTTCCAGACTCTGATCCGGCCCGGCACCAAAACCATCCAGCGACAGGCTGAAGGCCGCGACGCGAACTTTTGACATGACCACCTCCATAAGAACCAGTTGTATTTTGCAATCGGTTGTCGGTTAGGCAAACCGATCCTATAATGCAAGCAGTTTTGATGGAGTTTGGCGACGTGACCGAGCAGCGCTCCGGGTGCCCAATCAATCTGACGCTGGAGGTGCTGGGCGATCGCTGGAGCCTGATCATCATCCGCGACATCATGTTCGGTAATCGCCGCTATTTCCGCGAGCTGCTGCGCCATTCCGAGGAGGGCATCGCCTCCAACATTCTAGCTGACAGGTTGAAGCGGCTGGTCGAGGCCGGGCTCCTCACCCGCGCCGACGATCCCGGGCATAAGCAGAAGGCGCGTTACAGCCTTACCGAAAAGGCGATCCAGCTCCTGCCTATCCTGGCGCAGATGGGCGCATGGGGGCGACGCCATATGCCGGTAACGCGGGAATTATCGGTCCGCGCAGAGTTGCTGGAGGAGGGCGGCCCGCCTCTCTGGGAGGCGTTCATGGATGAGTTGCGCGAAGCCCACCTCGGCCTGCCGCGTGATCCCGCGACGCCCTCCGTAATGAAGCAGCTCCGTCAAGCTTATCTCGATGCGCTGCCAGGACCGAACAAGCCTGACCCTACAGCTCCGGCATTCTAGGTGAACAACACGCTATTGCAGCGTGGCGTCGCCGTCCTCGCCCGCAGCGGAGAAGCGGAGTAGCTCGGCGAGCAGATCGGCACGTTCGTCCAGCGTCTCCGCCTCCAGCAGCGCTTGTTTGGCGGCAATGTCGAACGGGATTGCCTGGCTGAGGCCGTTGACCAGCGCCTGATCGTCTAGCCGCGCCACTTCGTGCCAGTCGATCGCATAGCCTTGCGCATCGGCGAAGCGCCGCGCTTCCTGCTCGATTGCCGCGCGCGCTGCGCTCGACAGTACGAGTTCGGCATCGAGATCATCCTCGAAACTTTCGATATCGGCATCGACCTGACGGAACGGGGTCGCCACATCCAGCTCGCGCAGCAGGCGAAAGCGCGTGAGGCCTTCGAGCAGAATGTTGAAGCGGCCGTCTGGCAACGCCTCGACATGGTCGATCCGGCCAACGCAGCCGATGTCGAACAAGGCGGGATGATCATCGTCCTGACCGGGCAAAGGCTGGATCATGGCGATCCTGCGGTCGCGGGCGAGCGCGTCGCTCACCAGCGCACGATAGCGTGGCTCGAAGATGTGAAGCGGCAGATAGGAACGGGGCAGCAGCAATGCCTGCCCCAGGGGAAAGATGGAAAGTCGGGTGCCGGTCTTGATCATCAGCCGAACAATATAGCCGAAAGCCGGCGGCGCTGGGCGGCGACCCAGGGGTCCTCCAGGCCTGTCGCCTCGAACAGGGTTAGCAGCCGCTTGCGCGCAGCGCCCTCATTCCATTCGCGATCGCGCTCGATCGATCCCAACAGCAGATCGGCAGCGCCGTCGCGATCGCCCGCGGCCATCAACGCGCCGGCGAGCTCATATCGTATCTCCTGATCGTTCGGATTGATGACGAGTCTGGCCTTAAGATCTGTCAGATCGTCAGGCGCGCCAGCGTCGGCGGCCAGTGCGAGGGCGGCGCGGGCACGGGCGATCGCCGCGTCCTTCACCTTCTCCTCTGGAACGGCATCGAGCAGCGCCCGCGCTTCGTCCTGCCGCCCCGCGGCCAGCAGCGCGCGTGCGTGACCTGCGATCACCTGTGGATTTTCCGGCGCCATTTCGCCGAGCTGCGCGAAGATGGAGACCGCGCGTTCGGCGTCACCTTCCTCGAGCACCTGTTCGCCCATCGCGATCAGCGGCTCGATATCTTGCAGCAGCGCGGCGTCGCTGCTCTGGATCGGGAGCTGACGCAGGATCTGATCGAGCGCCTGGCTGATCTGACTTTCGCTGCGATAGGGGGTGAGATCGGCGACGAGCTGACCCTGGAACACCGCATAGACGGTCGGGATTGACTGGACGCGGAACTGTGCGGCAACCAGCTTCTGCTCGTCCACGTCGATCTTGGCGAGCTTGACCCCTTTGTCGGCATATTGGGCGGCTATCTTTTCCAGCACGGGGCTCAGCGCCTTGCACGGACCGCACCAATCCGCCCAGAAATCGAGGATAACGAGCGAGTCCATCGACGGCTCGATCACGTCGCGTTTGAACGCCTCGATCGCCTCGCGGTCGGCCGCGCTCATTCCCAGGGTCGCCAAGATCCGTGTCTCCGTTTTTGATGCCGCCCCTATGTGGGCCATAACGCCCGCGAGACAAGTCTGACGCACAGGTCGCTACATTTCTGATTTGAAGGGGTTGCGGCGCTGCAAAACGGTTGCTAACAGCCGCGCCTCACCCGCCGGGGTCTGACCCCGGACATACGCGAGCGGGCGTAGCTCAGGGGTAGAGCACGACCTTGCCAAGGTCGGGGTCGAGGGTTCGAATCCCTTCGCCCGCTCCAGTATTTGCATCGGTCGAAGTAGATCTTCGACCCGGAGGTTGAACCTTCGACATCATGGATTCACTCGGCCCAGTGGGCGGCGCTGAGGTTCGTCGCCCGCTCCGATTGCAATCTAAAGGCCTTGTCCTTTTCGACCATCGATAGCGAGTCATCGCTTAGTGGGTGATCGATGCCTTATTCGACATCGATTTGCGCGTGCGCATGGAGGATCCCCGCTTTCTCGACCGCCAGGCGCGCGGCCGCGAGATCCTGTGCACCGATGCCCACGAACTTGGCGATCGTAATCTCATCGGGGCTACGGCGGCCAATCCTCCGCCCCGCGATCACGTCGCCGATTTCGCTGGCGATCTCATCGCGCCGGTAAGTCCCCGCGGCGATCGCGCGATGGACGTCGCCATTGGCCGCGGCGGCATCGATCGAATCCACGAACACCCGAGAACGCCGCAATGCGGCCGAATCGAGCTCGCATTTGGTGGGATCATCGGCTCCCACGGCGGTGACATGCTGTCCCGGGCGGAGCCAATCGCCGCGCACGAGCGGTTCGCGCGAGAGGGTGGTGGTGAGGAGGACGTCGCCTGTCTCCACTGCTCGCCGCAAATCGGTTTCGCAACATACGTCGACCCCCGGCAGCCTGGCGGCGAGCCTCGCTGCAAGCGCCGTCGCCTTTGCGGCATCGCGCGCCCAAACCTGCAGCGTTTCGAATTGCCGTTCGCGATACAGCGCCAGCGTCTGCCAATAAGCCTGCACTCCCGAGCCGAGCACGCTCGCGCTTCGCACGCTGGCAGGAGCAAGCCATCGTGACGCCAGCGCGCCAGCGGCGGCGGTGCGGATGTCCGACAGATAATGCTGATCGTCCAGCAGGGCCAAGGTTCGCCCGGTGCGACTGTCGAACACCGCAAGGAAGCCGCCTTGCGGTTCTGCCTGCTCGGCATTTTCGGCGAACCATGGCGCCACTTTGACGATATAGATGGGGGCTCCTGCGAGCGTTCCGGTTTTGACGTAAACGTCGCCCCGCGTCCGATCGGTAAGCGGGAACAAGACGATCAGGCCATTGTCGGCCTTGCCGGCACTCGATGCGTCGAACGCATGCGCGACGGGATCGATCAGCTCCTCGAAGGACAGCCTGGATCGCAGCCACTCGGCAGCGATGATCGGGACACTCACGGCGCGATCGTCAGGAGTTCGTGGTGCTGCACGGTCAGATCGGGGACCAGGCCGAACACCTCGTCGCCCGGGTAAAGCACCGCCTGTTCCGGCCGGTCACCCGCATAAGCGCGGATGCTAGCCATGTCGCGCCATGTGGAAACCAACGTGAAGATTGCCCATTCCTCGTCATCGCGGCGCCATAGCTGCATATCGAAACAGCCCGGCTGCTGCCGATAATCCTCGATGCCGGTAGCAAGAAGGTGCCCGTGGAAATCTTCGGCTTTCCAGAGGGGCACCTTGCCGCTCCACGAGCGCACGATCATGGCAGACTCTCCAATTGTCCGCGCCCGACGATCGATACCTCGCCGCCGACCTTCACCGAATGAACACAGTCCGGCGTGCCGTGGGGCTCGACGATCAATTGGCTGGGCCGACCGGCGAAGCGACCCTGGTTTAAGGTGAAGGCCTCGCCACCGATCCCGCCGCAATAGCGCAGGCGATAAGCGCCGATAGTTCCAGCGGCGCTGCCTGTGGCGATATCCTCGATAATGCCGTCATTATTCCAGTGGCGCACCTCGATCGCGGCTGCATCGAACAGCACCGCGAATTGCGCGCCGACATCATGCAGAAGCGTCGTGATATCGTTTCTGATCGCGGCGCGCGCCAAGACGCCAGGCTGGACCGGCAAGATTAAATAGCGCAATCCGGTGCTCACCACCGCCAGCGGTAGCTGCGGATCGAGATCGTCCGCCGACAATGCGAAGGCAGCAGCGATCGGGTTGCGCAGGTCAACCTCGCCGAGGAACGTCGCGGGCCCTTGGTCGAGCAAGCTGAAATAGCCGGAGCCGGTGCGCTCGGTCGTGACGGTCACGCTCTTCTCGGTCAGATCGAACGTCCATGTCCGCTCCTCTTCGCCGCCCGCGCGCGCATGCAGCGCGGCAGCCGCGCCGATGATCGGATGTCCCGCGAACGGCAGCTCTTCAAAGAGATCGAACACTCGTGCGCGATAGTGATGCGCGCTGGCGCGCTCGGTCAGGAAGATTGCCTCGAAATGGCGAAGCTCCCGCGTAATCGCCAGCATCTGCCGACTGTCGAGATTTTGCGCTTCATAGAAGACCGGCAGGCTGTTGCCGGCATAGGCACGTGGCGCGAAGACATCGACATGGGAATAGTGAAGCGCGGACATGGGCGTTTCTCCCTAGAGGCTGGCTTTGAGCGTTGCCGTGAAGCGCGTGATCGCCGCCTCATCGCGTCGATAGAAGGTCCAGCCTTTCTTGCGCGTGGCGACGAGCAGGCCGCAGTCTGCCAACAATGTCAGATGCCGCGATGCCGTCGCAGCTGCGATGCCGAGCTTGTCGCGAAGGAAGTCCGCGCAAATGCCGTCGGCGACGGGATCCCCGTCCACTTGCGGCGGGAAATTCCCGACCGGATCCTTCAGATAATCCAGAACCGCCAGTCTGATCGGGCTTGCGAGCGCTTTCAGGACGGCAAGCCGTTGAAGATCTGATTCGCTATTTCGCATAATTACGAAATACTAGGCGTAAAACCTCGCGTCAAGCACGACCCTCTGTGCTGATGGCTCGAAGAAAGCGGCTACAGCAACTCGGCTTATCCGCAGCCGTTGGCCCAGTGGGAAAGGCGCATCCACTGTCCGCCCCAAAACCGTCGTCAGCAGCGGGGGTAGCTTTCCGCTGGTTCGTGTCGAGCGCTCGCGGTAGATTGCGCCGCGGCGCATCTTCGGGTCCCTGTCGCGGCCGGAAGTGGATCAGGGGTGGAGCGGGCAATGGCCGGGAATAAATCAAACATTTCCTATTACCATTTTCTGCGCAACCAGAAAAAGGTGCATAAGCAACGCTTGGGGTTCTTGGCCCCAATCCTTGGCCTTATGCTAATCCTGGGCTTTGCTGTTTTCCTGTTTCCGCTGTTTTTGTACATGCTCTTGTTCAACCGCGTATATTTCTGGGTGCGCAACCAGAACCCGATCGATCGTAAGCCTTACTATAGGTATGATCGCCACCGTGTGCCGCACCTGGGCTGGATGGACAAAGTGTGGTGCGAATATTGCGAGTGGGCGAATGGCAGCCTGCAATGGATCAGCGATGTCGTGAATGAGATTGAGCGGCGCTATTGCCCGATTCAGAACCAGTGCGATCCGCATTGCAGCAAGGTCAAGGACTGGAGAAGCGCGTTCTTGCCTCATGATCACAGTTTGACCGACCTGGAAAAGTACATGCATGAGGGCGGCTACGAAGCCATCTCAGTGGCGGAGAAAAAAGAGCCGTAATCGTTCGGTTCCCGCCCGATGAGCTAAATTACGCGTGGAGGCTCCTGCCAGGCTTCATGGATCGCAGTTCGGCTTCATAGAGAGCCAGAGTCTCGAGGCGACCGGTCGCCGCGGGGCCTTCACGCTCGCGCGCCATATCCACTTTGATCAGGGAGGCCTGTTTCCGGCAAAGTTCCCCGAACATGTCCGCAGAGAGGAGGCCCTGTTTTCTGGCGACGCGCCAGGCGACGATCATCGGAAGCGAAGTGGCATAGCCGTTGTCGCTCTGCGCCAGGACCGCATCATAAGTGGGCAATTGCGCGGCTCGCGCTTGCTCCACGTCATCCATCAGGAGGAGAATATGCTCCTTCCACGCCCGCTCCCCCTTGGCGATACGGACAGCTTCGTCTCGCAGTTGCCCGATCGCCGGATCGACTATGCGGTTGCCGTCCAGAATAGCCGGCGCTGTCTGTGTGATGTCACAACCATATCCCGGCGTGCTGGCAAAGCGATCGAGATAGTCGCGCAGCACCGACGGCGGTCGAGAATAATGCATGGGGACCGTGCGGCACGTCAGAGGCCTCATGTCGTAAATGCCGCAGAGATTCCCGACGAGCGCCGGGCAGTGCCCGCGCCCATCGTCCTCTACGACCGCCGATATGGTCAAGAAGATCTGACGATCGCTTCGCCGTTCCGACCGCCTTCGGCTCGCGAACGTGCTGAGGTGACGGCGCTGTTCCTCCAGCGCCGGTCGAAGAGGAATTCGGCTTCCCTGGTTCCGCCACCATGTTGCAGCGTTTTCGGAGCGCTCGTTGATCGGCAGGCTGTGCACCTTGAAGATCACGGACGTTATGAACCGGTCAGCGAGGGCAGTTGCCTCGCTGAGTTCCATTTCGGGTCCTCTGTCGCAGCACTGGCCGCATGCCGTGCATGCAAACCGCCGCACCTCCTTGTCGGCAAGCCTGGGCGAGCTGATTATCGGCACGGGTAGTGCGTCGCTTCAGCCTTGTTCTCAACAATCACAACTACGCTCACCCCATCTGTTTCAGCGAGAAGAATCCTATATCCCGTTGCAGACATGGCTGGAACGAGTTTGCGCGGGCGAAACGACATTCGGGCGCTGGCTCCAAGGTGGGAGCTAATCGATTAGTTTTGAATGGTTTCGGCTTCGCATACCACCTTTTAACTATCGCAAGCGCGCGCCATGTCTTAGGCTCCATCACGACGCTCAGCGGGGTGGGGGCGAACCCATTTCGGTATGGGCCGTTTAGGCCGAAACGTACTGCCGGAGACTGCGGGTTTGAACGTTATCTATATCGACGATGATGCAACGAACCGGGCCTTGCTGCGGGACATGTTAGCCATCGAAGGCATCACGATGGCCGAGGCACCGGACGCCCGAACGGGCCTAAAAATGATCAGCGAGGGCGATTTCGACCTGATCCTGATGGATCTACGTATGCCCGACATGAACGGGCTGACCGCCATTCGCCAGTTGCGCGCGGGGGGCAATTCCAGTGGGCATGTTCCGATCGTGGTGGTGACCGCGGACATCAGCGAAGGTGTGAAGGAGCTCTGCCGGGGTGCGGGCGCCGACGATTTCCTCGAAAAGCCGGTCTATATGGACAAACTGTTCGATATTATTGCCTTCGCCAGAAGGAGGACAAAGCGTTCCGGCGTTGCCTAACCGTGGAGAGCCACGGCTATTCCTCGAAACGGACTGACGAATCGCGATCACGAACATATCGTCTGGCGAGCGGGAACTCCGGCAACCAGGATTCACGGCGGATGATCCAACTCTCGTAGGTTGGTGTGAAATGGTCCGGGGAGTCGAGCGATCCCAGATAGACTTCGATTTCGTCCCCGGTGCGTGCGAAGACAGACGAGCCGCAGCGGGGACAGAAATGGCGCCCGGCATAATCGCGGGTTTCGCCTTCGATCGTCACCGCATCCTGAGGAAAGATCGCGGCAGCGTGGAAAAGCGCCCCATGATGTTTGCGGCAATCGAGGCAGTGGCAAAGACCCACCCGATAGGGCGGCCCCGAGGCTGCAATTCGGACGCTGCCGCACAGACAGCCGCCTGTGACCTTATCCATGCTGCGTCTCCTAAAAAAGTCGGTCGCTTTTCTACGACGCGCCTCGCCGAGTGTTCCCGCGAAGCGCTGCGAACCGCACGACCGCTAACCAGCGCGCGGCCGGGAACCCCCCTTGGGTTTGGGACCGTCCGCTTCCGGCTTTCGGGGATCGGCTTTCTTTTCAGCCGGCTTGCCCAGTCCGCTCACGAAGGCGGCCACGCCCTGCGCAATCATTGCCCCTAGATCGGGATTGTTCTTGCCCCTGGGCTCCGCCGCGGCCTTTTCGATCCTCCGTTTGGCGAGTGCGGCGGCGCCAGCCACGAGCGCGGCGGATATAACTTCTTGCGCGATGGGGTTTTGCGCGAGTTTCAGCGCCGATTTCGCGCTTTTGCGCAGATCCTTCGGCACTTTCACCCCGGCCACCTTCTTAGGAACCTTCGGAATCTTGTCCGTCTTAGCCATCGTAGGTCTCCATCGGTTCATCCGGTTTCGCTCTCGCCGAGCTCTTTGGCAAGCGGGAGGCAATATCCTATATAATTAGTAGGGATTGCGGTGTTCCGCACCCAAGCGTATCGTTCCCCGGTTCAACAGGAGGAAATCCCATGAAGAAGCTTATCGCCCTGCCGCTGATCGCTGCGACCGCGCTGGGTCTTTCCGCGTGCACCAAGCACGAGACGACCAACGAGACCGTCACCGTCAATGAGACGAGCACCAACGTCGAAGCGACTGATCTGAACGCGACCGGCAACGCCGCCGACGCCGTCGACAACACGAGCAACACCGCGGACGCGCTGACCAACGGCTGAGCGGGGCGGGCGAGAAGCCAGGCTTTGTCAGCCCCAAGCAGCTTTTCTATTTCATAGTTGATAAGTAGGGAATACACGGGATCAACGCCATGTCGACTCCCTGGCGTATCCTCGGGGCCCGGCGCGGAAAGCGGCCGGGCCCTTTTTCTTGGTCGGTCAGAGTCCTTCGCCGCCAACCCAGTGCGCGTTGGAAAGCTTGCGGGCGACCGCCCAAGTTTGACGGCGTATGTCGGGGACGGCCACGATTTCCCAGAACGTGCCTCGTGTCATCGGCCCGAGCGCGAGCAGTGTAGGGTGCGCTTCGCCGTTGGCATCGACCACCTCGGATTGCTGCGTGACGTCGATCCCGATTCGCAGCGGATCGGGGCGGATCAGTCCGCGGGCGAGCATCCGGCGCAACAGCGGCTCTTCGGTGCGGAGCAGGTCGCCTTGCGGCCCGGTCGCATTGATGATGCGCCGGACGTGTAGCGTCGCGATTTCTTCCTGGCCACGTGGCCGGTAGCGGACGCGCGCACCGGGCGCTTCGGCGTCCACCTCGAGGAGCTTTCCGGCGACAATTTCCAATCGTCCCGCCGCCTGCATCGCGCCGATCCTGGCCGCGACCTCAGGGGCGATCCGGTGGCGATGCACGTCCCACCAGGCGCGAAGATGGCGCAGGAAACGGTGCCGTTCGGCAAGGGTCGCCGCCGTCCACAGCCCTTCGGTATAGGGACGAAGCTCGTCCACCGCCGCGCGCCAGCCCACGTCCCGGCTGCGTGAGCGGACGTGGCGCAGTAGCTGTACCGCCGTGGTGGGCGGGCGCATGTCGAGCGTCGAGGGGGCCACTGCCTCATGCGCACGCGGGCTGAGCCCGCGCCGCGAGATTGCGAGGATCCGGCCCTGGAAACCGCGCGCATCGAGCAGCAATGCGATGTCGATCATGGTGAGCCCGCTGCCGATCACCAACACCGTGTCTTCGGGGCCCAGCCCTTCGGCGACATCGCCGCTCCATGGCTCCGGCGCGAAGCAGCCCGCCGGCAGCGCGTCTACGTCGATACCGCCGGGGATATGCGGGGGAAGATTGCCGGGGGCGAGGATCACCGCATCGGCTGCGATGACCTGTCCGTCGTCCAGGCAAATCCGCCAGCCTTCGCCATCGGGAATAACATCGGTCGCCTCGCCGCGCAGAATGCGCAGCCGCTCCGGCGCGGCCCGGTGCGCATCGTCGAGCAATTCGGCGAGATAGTCACCGAAGATCAGGCGCGGCGCGAAGCCGTCTGCCAGCTCGGGGTGACGCTGCTGCAGCCAACGCGCGAAATGATTGGGCTCCTGCGGCAGCGCGCTCATATTGCCCGCGCGGACGTTGAGCAAATGATCGGGGTGCGCCGCCGAATAAGCGACGCCGCGCGCGGCCTCGGCTCGGCGTTCTATCAGGGTCGCGCGCGGGCCCTCGTGGCGCAGCAGATTGATCGCCTGCAGCGCGCCCGAAAAGCCGCCGCCGATGATTGCGACATGCTCGATTGCCAAGTTTGGAATGCTCCGTCGGGTAGGCATTCCGGATAGAGCGGTTGGGGCGTCGTGGCTAGCGCAGCCGCTCGAAACGATAATGGTCGCGGATAGCCTCGTTGAAATACTCGCCCTTGGAAAATGCTTTGCGGAAGTCCTGCGCTACCTTCTCCGGCACGCCGAGGTAAGCATAGCGCTTGCCCGAGACGAAGGTCACCGCCAGGCGGTGGGCGTCGGGATCATATTCGAAGCCGCGGATGACCGAGGAGGGCATGTGACGGAAACGCGTGGCTTTCCCGCATGATCCTCCTCGTTCCGGGGAGGATCCTAGCGCATCATCACATAGCGGCCGGGCGCGTCTTCGATTGCCTTCAACTTCCCCTTGCCCGGGATGCGTGCGCCCTTTGCGGCAACGTCGCCGCCGGACCGCTCTCCGATCCAGGCGAGCCAATCGGGCCACCAGCTGCCCTTGTGCTCGGTTGCATCTGCGATGAATGCATCGAGCGTCTCGGCGGGCGTGTCGTTGGTCCAATATTGGTATTTGCCAGCCGCCGGCGGATTGACCACGCCCGCGATATGGCCCGACCCCGCGAGCACGAACTTGAGCGGCCCTGAAAAATAGCGTGTCAGCTTCCACACGCTTTGCGAAGGGGCGATATGATCTTCGCGCCCGGCCTGCACATAAACGGGAGTCTGAACCGCCTTCAGATCGATCGGCATGCCGTCCACCGTCAGCTCGCCCTTCACCAATTTGTTGTCGCGGTAAAAGTCGGCGAGGTAGCTGCGGTGCCACTCGGCGGGCAGGTTGGTGACGTCGCTATTCCAGAAGAGCAGGTCGAACGGCTTATAGGGCTCCGCCAGCAGGTAATTGTTGACGACGTAGTTCCAGATCAGGTCGCGTCCGCGCAGCAGGTTGAAGGTGGCGCCCATATAGCGGCCGTCGAGATAGCCCTCGGTCGCCAGACTCTCGATCAATCCGAGCTGCGCGTCGTCGACGAATAGCGATAGGTCCCCCGCCTCGCTGAAATCGACCTGCGCGGTAAAGAAGGTCGCACTCGCAACCTTGTCGGCCTCGCCCTTAGCGGTAAGCCAGCCGAGCAGCATCGAGAGCGCGGTGCCCGCCACGCAATAGCCGACCACATGTACGCTCGGCACATTGAGCAGGTCACGCACCGTGTCGACGGCGTCCAACTGCCCGCGCAGCACGTAATCGTCCATGGTGGTGCCGGCCATGCTCGCATCGGCAGATTTCCACGAGACCATGAAGACCGAAAGGCCCTGATCGACCGCCCATTTGACGAAGCTTTTTTCAGGAGAGAGATCGAGAATGTAGAAGCGGTTGATCCAGGGCGGGAAGATCAAAAGAGGTGTCGCCTGCACCTTCGGCGTGGTCGGTGCATAATGGATCAGCTGGTAGAGCGGGGTTTCCTTGATCACCTTGCCGGGCGTAGTCGCAAGATTCTTGCCCACGGCGAATGCATCCTCGCCGACGTGCCGGATCTGCCCCGCGCCAGCGTCGGCGAGCATCCGCTCCAGCCCGGTGATGAGGTTCGCCCCGCGAGTCTCGAAGATGCGTTCGATCACCTGGGGATTAGTGAAGGCGAAATTGGCGGGGCTCATCGCGTCGACGAAGCTTTCCGTCACGAAACGGAGTTGCTCTTTCTGGCGGGGGTCGATCCCCTCCATGGCGTCAACGCCCTTGAGCATTTGGTCGGCAACCGCGACGTAAGATTGGCGGATCATGTCGAAGACGGGCTCTTCCCAGAGCGCCCCCTTGAAGCGCCGATCGCGGCCAGCCTTTTCCGCGGTCTCTGGCGCGACCGGTAGCATCTTGTGCCAGGCCGCCAGCGCCTCATTCCACCAGGCCGTCTGCGCGCTGGCGACCGCAGTCGGGTCGACCTGGCCCTTGGCAAGGATTTCCACCGTGTCGTCGACCATCTTGAGCGCGGCCGACGCACCATGTTCCATCAGCAGCTGCTGCATCCTGCCAACGACGCCGGTCCAATGCGCCATTTCGTCGAGCAAATTTTCGTTTTCCGCCATGCATGTCCTCACGGGTGCCATTAACCCTCAAAGCGGGTATAGCGGCCCCGCCTTGCTAGATGGGCGATCCGCGCTCTCTGGCAAAGGCATTGTTTCAACCCGAGGATATGATGACCGAGGATTTCTACCGCATCCGCCGTTTGCCCCCTTACGTGTTCGCCGAAGTGAACGCGATGAAGGCGGCGGCGCGC
>Ga0207647_10002324_pt1 | contig 14440 bp, 10 predicted proteins | sample KBSCornC2_FD_184295 | JGI IMG/M metagenome (GOLD analysis project Ga0207647, IMG submission 184295) | Corn rhizosphere microbial communities from Kellogg Biological Station, Michigan, USA - C2 (SPAdes) (version 2) | ecosystem: Host-associated > Plants > Roots > Rhizosphere ...
AAGATCGCGGCGGCGTCGACGATCGCGCCCGGCGGCGACGCTGGCGCGGGCGACGCGGGCAATGCTGGCGACACGCCGGCGCCCGCTGCCGCGCCGGGTTCGGCGGTGAAGGGCGGGAAGGCCGGCAAGGGCGCGGCGCCGAACACGGCCGCCGCGGCGGAAGCCGGCGTGACCGCGCTGTACGAGAACCTGACGACGTGGAACTTCGGCAAGCTCCCCGAGTTGCTGGAGATCCGCCGGCGCGGCCAGACGCTGTACGGCTATCCGGCACTCGTCGATCGCGGCACGCATTGCGACGTCGAGGTGTTCGACTCGCCGGAGGAGGCGGCGCGGATTCACCGGGCCGGCTTGCGGCGGCTGTTCGCGCTGCAACTGAAGGAGCCGATCAAGTTCCTCGAGAAGAACCTGCCGGGGCTGCGCGAGATGGCGATGCAGTACATGTCGCTCGGCACGCAGGACGAGCTGCGCGACCAGCTGATCGACACGGCGCTCGACCGCGCGTGCCTGCAGGATCCGCTGCCCGACGACGACGCGAGCTTCCATGCGCGCCGCGACGAGGGCCGCAGCCGCCTGAACCTGCTCGCGCAGGAAATTGCGCGGCTGGTCGGGCAGATCCTCGCCGAATACGCGGGGCTCGTGAAGAAGCTCGCGCAGGCGAAGCCGTTCGCGCAGGCCCACGCGGATCTCCAGCAGCAGCTCGCGGCGCTGGTCGGCAAGCGCTTCGTGATCGACACGCCTTACACGCAGCTTGCGCACTTCCCGCGCTACCTGAAGGGCATCGCGTTGCGGATCGACAAGCTGAAGGCCGACCCGGCGCGCGACGCGAAGCAGTCCGGCGAGCTGCTGCCGCTCGTGCAGCAGTACCAGCGCGCGGTGTCGCAGCGCGGCGGCGTCGCCGATCCGCGGCTCGCGGAATTTCGCTGGTTGCTGGAAGAATTGCGAATTTCGCTGTTCGCGCAGGAACTGCGCACGCCGATGCCGGTCTCTGTCAAGCGTCTGCACAAGGTGTGGGAGTCGATGCAGCGCTAGCGCCACGGCGGGCTCGCCGGCCCCCGCGCCGGCGGTCGGCCGCTGCCGCCCCGCGACGCCTGCCGCAGTTGGCCGCCCGGCCGCCGCGGCGTGCGTCAATGTGGCGCAACCCTGGCTTGCGTCAACCGGCGGGGCCGGTCGAACGTTCTACAATGACTGCTGTTCCACGACGTGAGTCTTCATGCGCACTTTCCTTTCCCTCGGCCGCGCACTCGCGCTGGCCGCCGCCGTGCTGGCGCCGGCCGCACACGCGAATAACGTGATCATCCTCAACTCGGCCGAAGCGACGCTTTCCCTGATCGATCAGCAGACCCGCGAGGTCGTCTCCACGCTGCCGACCGGCAAGGAGCCGCACCATCTGATGGCGACGCCCGACAATTCGTCGCTGATCGTCGCAAATTCGATCTCGAACAGCCTGATGTTCCTCGATCCGAAGACGGGCAAGCTGCAGCGCACCGTCGAGGGGATCGACGATCCGTACCAGCTCGGCTTCTCGCCCGACCGCAAGTGGTTCGCGGCGGCGGGGCTGCGGCTCGACCGCGTCGACATCTACAGCTACGACGGCCACGACGTGCACCTCGCGAAGCGCGTGCCGCTCGCGGTGATGCCGAGCCACCTCGCGTTCACGAAGGACAGCAAGACGCTGCTCGTGTCGCTGCAGGTGTCCGGCGAGATCGCGGCGATCGACCTGCCGACGCAGACGGTCAAGTGGAAGATGAAGGTCGGCAAGGTGCCGGCCGGCCTGTGGCTCACGCCGGACGACAAGTTCCTGCTGGTCGGGATGACCGGCGCGGATTACGTCGCGGTCGTCGACTGGCGCAACCAGAAGGTCGTCAAGCAGATCTACACGGGCAAGGGCGCGCACAACTTCCGCTCGCTCGCCGACGGCTCGCACGTCGCCGTCACGAACCGGGTCGCGAACACGATCAGCATCCTCGACGAGAACACGCTCACCAACGTCGGCGACATCACCGGCCTGCTGCCGGGGCCGGACGACATGGAGCTGTCGGCCGACAAGAAGACGCTGTGGGTGACGTTCCGCTTCGCGAAGAAGGTCGGTATCATCGATCTGGCATCGCGCAAGCTGGTGCAGACGATCGCCGTCGGCCGTTCGCCGCACGGGATCTACTTCTACGACCGCGCGCCGTGGAAGGCCGCGAACGGCGCGTGACGGGCGGAGGCGAACGATGCTGCACCTGATCGATGCGTTCGTGTCGGACATCCAGACCTGGCTGTACGTCGACGTCGTGCAGCCGCTCCTCTTCAAGTTCAACCTGATGGACTATGACGAGGACACCTACGACGCACTGTACTGGGTGATCATCGGCGCGCTGCAGATGGTGCTGATGTTCGCGCTGCTGCGCCCGCTCGAGGCGCTCGCGCCCGTCGAGCGCTGGAAGAACCGCCGCGCGGTGCGGGTCGACGTGATCTACACAGCGATCTCGAAGCTCGGCATCTATGCGCTGTTCTTCTTCTTCGCGCTGCAGCCGGTGTTCGACCAGTTCCAGTCGTGGCTGCGCCTGCACGGCATCGCGAACTTCAACCTCGACTATCTGTGGCCCGGCGTGACCTCGCAGCCGATCGTCGCGTTCGCGATCTACCTCGTCGTGCTCGACTTCGCCGGCTACTGGTATCACCGCTGGCAGCACAAGTTCGGCATCTGGTGGGAGCTGCACGCGGTCCATCACAGCCAGCGGCAGATGTCGCTGTGGTGCGACGACCGCAACCACCTGCTCGACGACGTGCTCCAGTCGTGCTTCTTCGCTGCGATCGCGCTCGTGATCGGCGTGACGCCGTCGCAGTTCGTCGTGCTGACCGCGGTCACCAACTTCCTGCAGAGCATCCAGCATACGAATGCGCGGCTGTCGTTCGGCCGGCTCGGCGAGCGCCTGCTCGTGAGCCCGACCTTCCACCGGCGCCACCACGCGGTCGGCTACGGTCACGAAGGCACCAAGTACGGCTGCAATTTCGGCGTGCTGTTCCCGTGGTGGGACGTCATGTTCGGCACCGCGTCGTGGAACCGCACGGTCGAGCCGACCGGCATCCGCGAGCAGATCGACGGCGTGTCCTACGGCGACGGCTTCTGGGCGCAGCACGGCCTCGCGTTCGTGCGGATCTTCCGGCGCCTCGTTCCCGCGAAGCGCGGCGCGGCGTCGGCCTGAGCTCGTCACCGTCCCGTTGAACCGCTTCCCCACACGGCCCGCATGCGTTTTGGCGCATGCGGGCCGTGTGGTTTATCCTTTCCCCGTTTTTCTCCGTCGATACAGGTTCGCATGAACGACTTGCTGCGCTCCTTCATCCGGGCGCTCGCCAGCGCGCTGCACCCGCGCATGCTGTGGCTGACCCTGATGCCGTTCGTCGTCTCGGCGCTGCTGTGGGGCGTGTTGCTGTGGTTCTCGTGGCAGACGCTGATCGATGCCGCGCGCGGCGCGCTCGACGGCTTCGTGCTGACCGCCGCGCTGTACCGCGCGTTCGACGCGATCGGGATGTCGCAGCTGCATGCGGTCGTCGCGCCGTTCGTCGTCGTGTCGCTCGCGATTCCGCTGATCGTGCTGACCGTGCTGCTGCTGATCGCGACGATCTCGATGCCCGTCGTGATCAAGCACCTGTCGAACCGCCAGTTCGCCGCACTCGAGGCGAAGCGGGGCGGCACCTTCGTCGGCAGCGTGGTCAATTCGCTCGGCGCGGCGCTCGTCGGCGTCGTGCTGCTCGTCGTCACGATTCCCCTGTGGCTGATTCCGCCGTTCTTCGCGCTGCTGCCGCCCGTGATCTGGGGCTGGCTCACGTACCGCGTGATGACCTACGACGCGCTCGCCCAGCACGCGAGCCGCGACGAGCGCCGCGCGCTCGTGCGCCAGCATCGCTGGCCGCTGATCGGCATCGGCGTCGCGACCGGGTTGCTCGGCACCGTGCCGACCTTCGTGTGGGTGTCGTCGGTCTGGATGATGGTGCTGTTTCCGTTCGTGGCGGCGGCGATGATCTGGGTTTACGCTTTCATCCTGGTCTTCTCGGCGCTGTGGTTCGGGCACTATTGCCTGCGCGCGCTGGACGACCTGCGCGCGCGTTCGCGCGCCACCGCAATCGACATGGGGCAGGCATGAGCATCGGCATCATCATCATCGGCGACGAAATTCTCTCGGGTCGCCGACAAGACAAGCATCTGGCGAAGGTCATCGAGCTGCTCGGCGCGCGCGGCCTCGCGCTCGACTGGGCCGAATACGTCGGCGACGATCCGGCGCGGATCACCGCGACGCTCGCCCGCGCGATCGCGTCCGGCGATGTCGTGTTTTGCACGGGCGGCATCGGCGCGACGCCGGACGACCATACGCGCCAGTGCGCCGCCGCCGCGCTCGGCGTGCCGCTCGCGCTGCATCCGGAAGCGAAGGCGCTGATTTCGGAGCGCATCCGCGAGACGCACACCGATCCGGCCACGCCGGTCGATTTCGATTCGCCCGAAAACCGGCACCGCTTCAACATGGGCGTGTTTCCGGTGGGCGCGACGATCATCCCGAACGGCTATAACCGGATTCCCGGTTTCTCGGTCGGCGAGCTCCATTTCGTGCCCGGCTTCCCGGTGATGGCGTGGCCGATGATCGAATGGGTGCTCGATACGAAGTACCAGCATCTCCATCATGTGACGCCGCACGCGGAGCGTTCGCTGTTCGTGTTCGAACTGCCCGAATCGACGTTGACGCCGCTGATGGAGAACATCGAGCGCGACTTCCCCGGCGTGCGCGTCTTCAGCCTGCCGAGCGTGGGCGACGCGGAGCGCGGCGGCATCTACGCGCGCCGGCATATCGATCTCGGCGTGAAGGGCGAGCCGGAAGCGGTCGCGGCCGCGTTCGTGAAGCTGCGCGAAGGCGTGCATCTGCTCGGCGGCGATGTTGTCGAGCCCGATGCGCCGCGCGCCTGAGCGGCCCGCGATCCTTCACGCAAAACGGGCCGCGCAAAAACCACGGGCCGCGCAACGCGGCCCGTCATCGGGATGTCATCGCCCGGCTCGACGATGTGGCAGTCGGGCGTGCGTGAACGGATGCGCGCTCAGGCGCCGATCCACGGCAGTTTCCGGAAGCACCAGCCGTCGACCGTCTTGCGGTGGCCTTCGCCGTCCTTGCCGCCCTCGAAGCCTTCGAGCAGGTCGAACGCCTTCGTGAAGCCGGCCTGCGCCGACGCGACCGCGGCGAGCTTCGAGCGCGCGGCGCTGCGGCACAGGAACAGGATCGGCGTATCGGCCGGCAGGGCCGCCTTCAGTTCGTTGACGAATTCGGCGTTCGGCACGCCGCCCGGGTAGCGCGTCCATTCGAGGTGCAGGTACTGGCCGTCGCCGACGAGCGGGCGGCCGACCCAGTCGAGCTCGGCGCGGGTGCGCACGTCGACGAGGCGCGCCGACGGGTCGAGCTGCAGCAGTTCGAATGCCTCGACCGGCAGCAGCGCGCCGGCATAGTTGAGCGCGCCTTGGGTGCGGCGTTCTTCGGCCTTCGCGTAAAGCTGATCGAGCGTACTCATGGCAGGAGGTCTCCGTATGGTTCGGTCAAACGAACATTCTAGCGCGCCGCCGCCGCGCGGATGTGCGCGTAGCCTGCCGCGCATGCACCGCCCCGTGCTCACCAAAAGAGTGCAGAATGGTGCGCATGCACCACAATGATTCAGCTGCGCATGCGCCCTCCGGAGATTGCACCATTTCAGTGCGATCGTCCGGCCCCTGGTGCGGCGCCCGGCCCCGGAATCGCGCAGCAGGGCCCCGTGGTGCGCGGGCTGGCGCGATTCATGTCGCATCTGTGCATGGCTGGCACGGTTGCTGCTATATAGAATTCGGTCGACCCGGGGCGCGCTGCGCCAAAGCCAGACTCCGGGCAGCTCGGTAAACGAGGCGGTTCCCAGTCCGCCGGAATTGTTCAATCAGGAGAAGAGGTTATGAGTAAAACCGTCGCCGACGTCATGCAGCTCGTGAAGGACGAGGACGTCAAGTTTGTCGATTTCCGCTTCACGGATACGCGCGGCAAGGAACAGCACGTGTCGGTGCCGGTTTCGGCGTTTGACGAAGACAAGTTCGAAAGCGGCCATGCATTCGACGGCTCGTCGATCGCCGGCTGGAAGGGCATCGAGGCGTCGGACATGCTGCTCATGCCGGACCCGAGCGCTGCCTTCGTCGACCCGTTCTATGAAGAGTCGACCCTCGTGCTGACCTGCGACGTGGTCGAGCCGGCCGATGGCAAGGGCTACGAGCGCGATCCGCGTTCGCTCGCGAAGCGCGGCGAAGCGTACCTGAAGAGCACGGGCATCGGCGACACGGCCTACTTCGGTCCGGAACCGGAATTCTTCATTTTCGACTCGGTCCAGTGGAACACGGACATGTCGGGCTGCTTCGTGAAGATCAATTCCGAAGAAGCACCGTGGTCGGCAGGCAAGGAATTCGAAGGCGGCAACACGGGCCACCGTCCGGGCACGAAGGGCGGCTACTTCCCGGTCGCGCCGGTCGACACGTTCCAGGACATGCGTTCGGAAATGTGCCTGCTGCTCGAACAGCTCGGCATCCCGGTCGAAGTGCACCACCACGAAGTGGCGGGCCAGGGCCAGAACGAAATCGGCACGAAGTTCTCGACGCTGGTTCAGCGCGCCGACTGGACGCAATGGTCGAAGTACATCATCCATAACGTCGCGCACTCGTACGGCAAGACGGCGACGTTCATGCCGAAGCCGGTCGTCGGCGACAACGGTTCGGGCATGCACGTTCACCAGTCGATCTGGAAGGACGGCCAGAACCTGTTCGCGGGCAACGGCTATGCCGGCCTGTCGGAACTGGCGCTGTTCTACATCGGCGGCATCATCAAGCACGCCCGTGCACTGAACGCGATCACGAACCCGACGACGAACTCGTACAAGCGTCTGGTCCCGCACTTCGAAGCACCGGTCAAGCTCGCTTACTCGGCGCGTAACCGTTCGGCATCGATCCGCATTCCGCACGTGTCGAACCCGAAGGGTCGCCGTATCGAAACGCGTTTCCCGGATCCGATGGCGAACCCGTACCTGTGCTTCACGGCGCTGATGATGGCCGGCCTCGACGGGATCCAGAACAAGATCCATCCGGGCGAAGCCGCGGACAAGAACCTGTACGACCTGCCGCCGGAAGAGGATGCAAAGATCCCGACCGTCTGCGCGGGCCTCGACCAGGCACTGGAAGCGCTCGACAAGGATCGCGAGTTCCTGACGCGCGGCGGCGTGTTCACCGACAGCATGCTCGATGCGTACCTCGCGCTGAAGGAGCAGGAGCTGGCGAAGTTCCGCATGACGACGCATCCGATCGAGTTCGAGATGTACTACTCGCTGTAATCGGCGATGGCGCTTCGAGTGAGCGCCGTCATGCCGGTTCGTTCCCGTCGCGCGGCCTGCGGCGGGAACCGCGGAGTCTGAAAGGGGACGGCGTCCAGCCGTCCCTTTTTTGTTCCGCAAATTTTCATGTTCCCACCCGGTGAGGCGCGACGATACGCAAGATGGCTCTGAAAAATCTGATCAAGGCGAAGACGGGGCAGCCCGAGCGACTGACGGAAGACGAGCGGCTCGCGCGCTCGGGCCTGCTTGCGGGGCTGGAGGCACTGCCGACGGTCGTGATCGTGCTCGACCGCAAGACGCTCAGGGTTGCATTCGCGAACCCGTCCGCGGAGGCGATGCTCGACATCTCGCGGCGGCAGCTCGCGCAGCGGCCGTGGGGCGAGATTTTTCCGAACGCGAACGAGCTCGCGGCGACGATCACCGCGATCGGCCAGCAGCGCTTTCACGCGACGCACCTCGACACGGTGCTCGACCGGCCCGGCCACGAGGCGCTGCACGTGCATGCGATCGTCGGCTTCCTCGAGACCGCGCCCGATTTCGTGCTCGTCGAACTGTTCGAGAACGAACGGCAGTCGCGCACGGATCGCGAGGAACGGATCCACGACCTCACCGCGGTCAACAAGCAACTGATCCGCAATCTCGCGCACGAGATCAAGAACCCGCTCGGCGGCATTCGCGGCGCAGCCCAGCTGCTCGAATTCGAGCTGAGCGAGCGCGAGCGCGGCGAGTTGCGCGAATACACGCAGGTGATCATCAAGGAGTCCGACCGCCTGCAGACGCTCGTCGACCGCTTGCTGGAGCCGCACCGGCATCCGCACATCGTCGGCGACGTGAACATTCATGAAGTGTGCGAACGCGTGCGCGCGGTGATGCTCGCGGAATTTCCGCGCGGGCTCACGATCGAGCGCGACTACGACGTCAGCGTGCCCGACCTGCGCGGCGACAAGGAGCAACTAATCCAGGCGCTGCTGAACATCGTGCGCAACGCGGCACAGGCGCTGCGCGAACGGATCGCGCAGGGCGACGCGAAGATCGAGCTGCGCACGCGCGTCGCGCGCAAGGTGACGGTCGCGAAGCGCCTGTACAAGTTGGCACTGGACTTGCATGTAGTCGACAACGGGCCCGGCATTCCGGAAGAGATCCGCGACCGGATCTTCTATCCGCTCGTGTCCGGGCGCGACGACGGCAGCGGCCTTGGCCTCACGCTCGCGCAGACTTTCGTGCAGCAGCACGACGGGATGATCGAGGTCGAGAGCCGGCCGGGACGTACCGAATTTCAGATCCTGCTGCCGCTCGACCATTGAGCGGCGGTATGGCGATTCACCGGATTCACCAATACTGACCGACCTATGAAGCCGATCTGGATAGTAGACGACGACCAATCGATCCGCTGGGTGCTCGAAAAGGCACTCGCCCGGGACAGCTTCGCGACGAAGAGCTTCGCGAACGTGCGCGACGCGCTGGCCGCGCTCGACCACGAGACGCCGCAGGTGCTCGTATCCGACATCCGGATGCCGGGCGGCTCCGGCCTCGAACTGCTGCAGGCGGTGCACGAGCGTCTGCCGGACCTGCCCGTCATCATCATGACGGCGTTCTCCGATCTCGACAGCGCCGTCGCGGCGTTCCAGGGCGGCGCGTTCGAATATCTCGCGAAGCCGTTCGACGTCGACAAGGCGGTGGAGCTGATCCGCCGCGCCGTTGAGGAAAGCCTGCGCGGCGGCGCGCCGCAGGACGAGCGCGTGGCCGAGGCGCCCGAGATGCTGGGCCAGGCGCCCGCGATGCAGGACATGTTCCGCGCGATCGGCCGCCTGTCGCATTCGGCCGCGACCGTGCTGATCACCGGCGAGTCGGGCACCGGCAAGGAACTCGTCGCGCGGGCGCTGCACCGGCACAGCCCGCGCGCGAACGGACCGTTCATCGCGCTGAACACCGCGGCGATCCCGAAGGATCTGCTCGAATCCGAACTGTTCGGTCATGAGCGCGGCGCGTTCACCGGCGCGCAGACGACGCGCCAGGGCCGCTTCGAACAGGCCGAGAACGGCACGCTGTTCCTCGACGAAATCGGCGACATGCCGTTCGACCTGCAGACACGCCTGTTGCGCGTGCTGTCGGACGGGCAGTTCTACCGCGTTGGCGGCCACAACCCGCTGCGCGCGAACGTGCGCGTGATCGCCGCGACGCACCAGAATCTCGAGTCGCGCGTGCGCCAGGGGCTGTTCCGCGAGGACCTTTACCACCGGCTCAACGTGATCCGGCTGCGGCTGCCGCCGCTGCGCGAACGCAGCGAGGACATCGCGCTGCTGACGCGCCACTTCCTGCAGAAGAGTGCGCGCGATCTCGGCGTCGAGCCCAAGCGCGTGTCCGACGACGCGCTGGCGTACCTGACGTCGTTGTCGTTCCCCGGCAACGTGCGGCAGCTCGAGAATCTCGCGAACTGGCTGACCGTGATGGCGCCCGCGCAGACGGTCGAGATCAAGGATCTGCCGCCCGACCTCGTGCCGGCGGGCGCGCCGGTGGCTGCGACGGCCGATGGCATCGATGCGCACGGCGGCGCGAGCCTCGGCGGTGGCGACGGGCTGCGCGTGCAGCCGGCGCCCGGCGCGGCGCCGTTGACGGCGGCGCCCGTCGCGGCCGCGCCGAACGGCGCGCCGGCCGGCTATCCGATGTGGGAAAACGGGCTGCGCACCGAAGTCGCGCGGCTGTTGCGCGAGAACTCGGCCGACGTGATGGACGAGCTCGCGCGCCGCTTCGAGGCGGCCGTGATCCGCGAGGCGCTCGACTTCACGCGCGGCCGCAAGGTCGAGGCGGCGGAGCGGCTCGGCATCGGCCGCAACACGATCACGCGCAAGATCCAGGAACTGCATCTGGAGCCTTGAGCCGCCGTCGCGGCATGCGCGGGCATCGCGCATGCCGCGATCGGACATAATCTCGGTTTGCCGTCACGTGCGATCCGTCATGTCCGATTCCTTCCGCTGGCCCGCCGGGGCCGATCCCTTCCGTTTTCTCGAATCGCTCGACAGCAAGCGCGCCCGCGCGTGGGTCGACGAGCAGAACGCGCGCACGCGTGTCGCGCTGCGCGACGACGATGCGTATCGCGCGCTCACCGCGCGGCTCGCGCAGGCGTATCTGCCGCGCGAACGCCCGGTGATTCCGACCCGCTGGCGCGAGTGGGCGTACGACCTGTGGCAGGACGATCTCCACCCGAAGGGACTGTGGCGCCGCGCGCGCTGGGACGACTGGCGCGCGGGCCGGCCCGAGTGGGAAACGCTGCTCGACGTCGACGCGCTCGGCGCGCAAGAGGGCGAGTCGTGGGTGTTCGAGCAGGACGCGATCCTGTACCCGGACGGCGACCGCGCGCTGCTGTCGCTGTCGCCGGGCGGCGCCGACGCGGTCGTCGTGCGCGAGTTCGATCTCGTGCAGCGCTGTTTCGTCGACGACGGGTTCACGATCGACGAGCCCGGGCATCACACGGTCGGCTGGATCGATCGCGATACCGTCTACGTGAGCTGGGATCGCGGCGAGGCGCATGCGACCGCGGCCGGCTATCCGTACGACGCGCGCCGCTGGGTACGCGGCACGCCGCTTGCCGATGCGCCGGTCGTGTTTCGCGGCGAACCCGACGACATCAGCGCGGGCGCGGCGTTCGATCCGATCGACGGCCGCCACGTCGCGTGGCGCAGCGTGGATTTCTTCGACGCACACGCGTACTGGTTGAACGACGCTGGCGAGTGGGTGCGCTACGACGTGCCGACACATGTCGAGGTCGGCTTCTGGGAGGGCTGGCTCGTGCTGGAGCCGCGACTCGACTGGGACTGCGGCGGCGTGCGTCACGCGGGCGGCTCGCTGCTCGCGATCCGCGAGCGGGCGTTCCTCGCCGGCGCGCGTGAGCTCACGACGCTGTTCGAGCCGCGGCCGTCGACGTCCGCATGCACATGGACGCATACCCGCACGATGCTGATCGCGAGCTGGCTCGACGACGTGCAGAACCGCACGATGCTGTGGCAGCCGCGCCAGGGCGAGGACGGCGCATGGACGTGGCACGCGCGGCCGTTCGAGTGGCCGGGCGACGCGCAAGTCGACCTCGAGCCGGTCGAGTCGACGCTGAACGACGACGTGTACGTGGACGTCGACACCTATCTCGATCCGCCCGAATGCTGGCTTGCCGATCTGGCCGATCGCGCAGACGATGCCGCGTCGCGCCGCGTGCTGCTCGACCGGCCGCCGGTGCGCTTCGACGCGGCCGGGCTCGTCGTGCGGCGTGCCAATGCCCGCTCGCGCGACGGCACGGTGGTGCCGTACACGCTGATCGGGCCGCGTGACGCACTCGATGGGCTCGATCGCCCCGACGGCGTCACCCGCGTCGCGCGACCCTGCCTGCTGTCAGGCTATGGCGGCTTCGCGATTCCGAACCTGCCGGGCTATAGCGATGCGTTGGGCATCGCATGGCTCGAACGCGGCGGCGTCGCGGTATTCGCGCACATCCGCGGCGGCGGCGAATTCGGGCCGGGCTGGCACGTCGACGCGCAGCGCGAGCATCGCCAGCGTGCGTTCGACGACTTCATCGCGGTGGCCGAGGAGCTGATCCGCAGCGGCGTGACCACGGCCGCGCAGCTCGGCATCGAGGGCGGCAGCAACGGCGGGCTGCTGGTCGCCGCGTGCATGGTGCAGCGTCCGGAGCTGTTCGGTGCGGTGCTGTGCCGCGTGCCGCTGCTCGACATGCGGCGCTATCCGAAGTTGCATGCGGGCGCCGCGTGGCTCGACGAATACGGCGATCCGGACGATTCGCGCGAAGGCGCGGCACTGGCCGCCTATTCGCCGTATCACCGCGTGCGCGAAGGTGTTGCGTATCCGCCGCTGCTGCTGACGACGTCGACGCGCGACGACCGCGTGCATCCCGCGCATGCGCGCAAGATGGCCGCGCGCATGCATGCGCTCGGACACGAACGGGTGTGGTACTGGGAGAACACGGATGGCGGCCACGGCAGCGCCGACGATCTGGAGCGTGCCGAGGCGGATGCGGCGGAATTCGGCTTCCTGTGGGCCCATCTCGGGCCCGCGCCCGCACCCGCGCGCGGTTGAGCGCGGGCACGAGCGGGCGAGGGGGTGCTCAGCAGACGACCGCGACGACGGGCGTGTGGTCGGACGGCTGTTCCCACGTGCGCGGCAGGCGGTCGACTTCGCACGACGTGCAGTTGGCGGCGAGCGCCGGCGACAGCAGGATGTGGTCGATGCGCAGCCCCGCGTTGCGGCGGAACGCGAGCATCCGGTAGTCCCACCACGTGAAGGTCTTCTCGGGCTGCTCGAAACGGCGGAACGCGTCGACGAAGCCGAGCTCGAGCAGCTTCGCGAAGTGCGCGCGCTCCTGCGGCGACACGAGGTTCTGGCCTTCCCATTTCGCGGGATCGTGCACGTCGCGGTCTTCCGGCGCGATGTTGTAGTCGCCGAGCAGCGCGAGCTTCGGATAGCGCTGCATCTCGGCGCTCAGCCACGCATGCAGTGCGTCGAGCCACTGCATCTTGTAGACGAACTTGTCGGACTCGGGCGACTGGCCGTTCGGGAAATAGGCGGACACGATGCGCACGCCTTCGACCGTCACGGCGATCACGCGCTGCTGCGGATCGTCGAAGCCGGGAATGTTGCGCACGATGTCCGATTCGTCGACGGCGAGCGTGTCGCGCGCGAGAATCGCGACGCCGTTGTAGGTCCGCTGGCCCGTGAACCAGCTGCGGTAGCCGATGGCCTCGAGATCGGCGCGCGGATACTTCTCGTCCGGCAGCTTCAGTTCCTGCAGGCACAGCACGTCGGTTCCGCTGTGCGCGATCCAGTCGAGCACGTGCTGCTTGCGGACGTTGAGCGAGTTGACGTTCCAGGTGGCGATTTTCATGAACGGGAATGCGTGCGGGGTGAATGCGAAGGCCGCCATCTTACCGCGAGCACGGGGCGCGAACGCGCGCGACACGCGATGCGAAGCACGCACCGCGCATCGCGATATCGACGGTCCGCGAAGAAATTGTGACAAAGGTGTTGACGTGAGTACTTCCTCACCCTATAATTTATTTCTCTGACGCGGGGTGGAGCAGTCTGGCAGCTCGTCGGGCTCATAACCCGAAGGTCGTAGGTTCAAATCCTACCCCCGCAACCAAGCACACCAGACGATGTGCAGCGCATATGACCGATGCGCGCTTCGTCGACAGGAACCCGGCCTCGTGCCGGGTTTTTTGTTTTCAGCGTCCGAATGTCATTTCGGCGCGCCGGGGCTCCCCGGCAGGAAGCCGTTCTCGATCAGGTAAGTCGACGTGTTGACGAGCGTGGCCCGCGCATTCGGCGTGCCGGCCAGCGCCGCGCATTTGTCCTTGCCCGTATTCAGCCGGATCGACCGTTCGGTCGTCGGGTAGTCGACGTCCTTCAGATAGAAATGCGGCAGCGACGTCGTATAGCGTACGTACGGCACGCACGGCCGCTGCATCGGGTCGCTCGACGCGCCGTTGAACGGGAAGAACTCGTCGAACACGGAAGCGCTGTTCGACAGTCCACCCCAGTCTGCCGGCACCGCGATGCTGCCGGTCGGCGTCGTGACGCCGGTTGCGACGTCCGTGACGAAGCCTTCGATGGTCGAGCGTCCGTCGGCGCGATTGCCCTGCGCATGGACCATTTGCAGCCGGTAGGCATGGCCCGTTTTCCATGCATAGCCGATCGAGCACGAGGTGCCCGAACCGCCGTCGGCACCGCCGCGGCAATTCGCCGACAGCGGCGTCGTGCCGGGGCCGAACGCGCTGAAGATCACGACGTTGGTGCTTTGGGTGCGCGGCTGGATGCCGGTGTAGATCGGGTGGCCGCCATGTTCGGACGACACCTGGGTGGCCCAGTAGTAACTGGCGTTGATCGTGGTCGGTACGACCTCCGGTGTGATGTCCCACGTCATGCGATCGAAACCGCCGTTGGGCGTCGTCGAGGCCGACGCGTGGATGGTGGGGTCGGCGTGTGCGCCGAGCATGGTCGACATGGCGAGCATCGCAGCGACCGTGGACTTGAGTCGTTTCATGTTCCGGTTTCCCGTTGGTGGAAAAGAGAGCGCACGAGC
>Ga0207647_10002325_pt1 | contig 14431 bp, 13 predicted proteins | sample KBSCornC2_FD_184295 | JGI IMG/M metagenome (GOLD analysis project Ga0207647, IMG submission 184295) | Corn rhizosphere microbial communities from Kellogg Biological Station, Michigan, USA - C2 (SPAdes) (version 2) | ecosystem: Host-associated > Plants > Roots > Rhizosphere ...
CTTATGCGCCTTGCTAGCCGCTCGTATAAGATTTCTCACTATGTTCGAAATGACAGGTGGTTTTAGTTTTGTCAATTTCAAACTCAATATTGTCATCTTTAGCGATAGCGAACGATCTTATACGCCCTGCTGAGCCGCTCGTACAAGATTTCTCGCTATGTTGGAAAAATCCGACAGGCTTTTTGACTTTTTAATTTTTACTTTTGACTTCAAATGAAGCATCTCGATATTACAGTTAAAGGGAAAGTACAAGGCGTGTTTTACCGCGCATCAACCAAGGCGGTGGCCGACCAGTTGGGTATTCGCGGCACGGTGAAAAATCAGCCTGACGGCGATGTGTTTATAGAAGCCGAAGGCGAGCCCGCCCTGCTGGATATGTTCCTGGACTGGTGCAAAGAAGGCCCTGAGGATGCCGAGGTAAACGCTCTTGAATCGCATGAGGGCGAATTGAAAAACTATCGTAATTTTGAGGTATTAAAACGCGGATTGTCTAAATAACAACATCCTCCAAAAACACGCTACAAGATTGTCAACAGCTAAAAAATTTGCCGGGCAAACCGCTATATATGGTCTGAGTACTATTGTGCGCCGTCTTTTAAGCGCCCTGCTTACACCGCTTTTTACAAGCGCCTATTTACCCAGGGTTTATAGTATTTTTAGTACCATGTTCAGCTATGCCTCTATTTTTCAGGCCGTGCTGTCATTTGGGATGGAAACTACTTTTTTCAGGTATTTAAATAAATATCCTGATCAAAAAAAGCAGGTATATAACAACGGTTTTTGGATAATACTATTTGTAACCGTAGCATTCTTATTATTAACACTTCCTTTTACGCATACTTTGGCCGGACTTATCAAAATAGGTAAGGATATCCCCCAGTCAGAATTTGAGCTTTTTATAAAATACTTTATTGCTATTTTGATATTGGATGCCTGGTGTGTTATACCCTTCGCCAAATTACGGGCAGATGGCAGGCCGATTAAGTACGGCGTCATTAACGTCATTAACATTATCATTACCTGCTTCTTTAATATCCTGTTTATCCTCATTATCCCTTACTGGATAAAACATCAGTTGGGCGGCTGGCAATGGCTGTCAAGTTGGTATGTGCATGGCTGGGTAGCTTATGCCTTCTTATCAAACCTGATAGCAAGTTTTGTTACGCTGATCATGTTATTGCCTGAATTATGCAGATTGGAATTGAAATTTGATAAGGTAATGGCCGGGGAAATGCTCATATATAGTCTGCCCATTTTGGTAGCCAACTTATCGTATATTGTTAATGAAAACCTGGATAAGATATTACTCGGACAACTGCTGCCTGCAACAATAAGTGAGCAAGAGGTTGGTATTTATTCAGCCTGTGCACGCCTTTCTATTTTTGCAAGCTTGTTTAATCAGGCATTCCGTATGGGAGCCGAACCTTTCTTCTTCAGTCATTCCAAAAATAAAAATGCCGGTCATACCTACGCTAAGATCATGGATTACTTTGTGATCACGATGTGTATTATGTTTTTAGGCGTAGTAGCAAATATTGATATTTTAAAGCATTACGTAAACAACCGGGCCTATTGGGTGGGCCTTAATGTGGTACCGCCGCTGTTATTTGGTTATGTGGCTTTGGGTGTTTACATGAATTTATCAGTATGGTATAAACTTTCAGATCAAACGCGATATGGTCTGTACATATCAGGCTTAGGCGCGATAGCAACTATCATCTTAAATATTATTTTTATACCTAAATATAGCTATATGGCCTCGGCCTGGACGTCGTTGGCAGCCTATACTATCATGATGGTGTTATCCTACATCTGGGGGCAAAAAAACTATCCCATCCCTTATAACCTTAAAAAGAATCTTGCGTATATTTTGGCATCAATTGTGTTGGTTTATTTATCATTCTATATCTTTAAACGCAACATATTTATAGGCAATGCGTTCTTGCTATTGTTTGCCGGGGGCGCGTTGTTTTTTGAGTGGAAAAACATCAAAGCCATGCTTGGCAGGTAGTATTGTGATATATAAAATGAACACGCAGGTAACAGGTTATATCAAACTTAAATATGCAGCACTGGCGCTATGGGTAGCCGGCTCATGTTTTGTGGCGATGCCTGTCAGTGCGCAAAATACGCAGCCGGTTAAAGTAACGCAGTCTGGTATTGATTCTGATGCTGTCGAAAACCTGTTCTTCTCGGCCCTGCGCGAAAAAACCATCGACAATAATGCGCAAGCTGCCCAGCTGTTCGATAAAATATTAGTGCTCGATCCGAAAAACGATGCCGCACTTTACGAATTAGCCAGCATCCGCAGAAAAGAAAATAAACTGGCCGAAGCCCAGCCGCTGCTTGAAAGGGCAGTAGCTATTAAGCCTGATAACGAATGGTACTGGTCGTCGTTGGCTGAGATTTACGAGAAAGGCAACGAGATTGACAAGCTGGATAATGTATTTACCCAGCTCATTAGGCTAAACCCGGACCGTACTGACTATTACTTTGATAAAGCCAAAGCTTATGTGATCCAAAAACGGTATGACGATGCTTTGAAGGTTTATGACCAGATTGAGCAGGTTGCCGGTAATTCGGACGATCTGATACTGGCCCGTCAAAAAATCTACCTGCAACAAGGTAAGCTGGATAAGGCCGCTGCTGGTTTGGAGCAGATGATAGCATCTAACCCCACCCAAATTAAATATTACTTGCTGCTGGCCGAAATATATACCAACAATAACGCCAACGATAAGGCTTTCAAAGTACTGCAACAAGCTAAAGCCGTTGCTCCTGACAATGCTTTGGTGCATTTGGGATTGGCCGATGTGTATCGTGGTAAAAAAGACATCGATGCCAGCTTTGCCGAGCTGAAAATTGCCTTTGCCAATCCGGATCTAAACATCGACCAAAAAATAAGAATCATGCTGGGGTATTTCCCCAAGTTTTCTGAAGCCAAGGCAAAAGCAGGCGCTTTAGCCAGCGCACTGCAGTTGTGTAAGATTATTGTTGATACACATCCTAACGAAGCCAAGGCATACGCCCTTTATGGCGACATGCTGGTGCAAAGCGAAAAATATCCGGAGGCTAGAGAAGCCTACACCAAATCGGTTGCACTAAACGCGCAGATCTATGAAACCCGCGATCAGCTGGTACGTCTGGATTTGGCTGCTAATGACCTGGATGCCGCCATCCGTGACGGCGAAGCGGCGCTGACCTTCTTCCCCAACCAAAGCTGGATGAATTTTTTTGTAGGAAGTGCCTATCTGCAGAAGAAAGATTATAAAAAAGCCGTTGGCTATCTGAAAAACGCGGTGTCGCTGGAGTTTCAGGATAAAAACCTGTTGTCGCAAGGGTTCTCACAACTGGGCGATTGCTATCATGCCATGCAAGACAATAAAGCCTCTGACGATGCTTACGACAAAGCGTTAAGCTATATGCCCGATAATAAATACACCTTAAATAATTATGCTTATTACCTGTCTTTAAGAGGCGAGCAATTAGCTAAAGCGGCCGCTATGGCCAAACATGCCAATGAGCTGGAAGCTGATAATGCTTCGTTTGAGGACACTTATGCATGGATACTATTCAAACAAAAAAACTATCAGGACGCTAAGGTTTGGATGGAAAAGGCCCAGGCCCACAACAAAAATAAAAGCGCTGTGCAGACCGAACATTACGGCGATATATTGTTTTATTTAGGTAATGCCGACGGGGCAGTACAATACTGGAAAAAAGCTAAAGAATACGGCGCAACCTCGCCCGTTTTGGACCGAAAAATAAATGAAAAGAAATATCTTGAATAAGTTATTGATAGTTTGCGTATTGCTGGCAATGGTAAGCTGCAAGGCCCGCAAAAGAGCAATGTCTGTAACTTCAACAACACCAAAGGTGGATAACACAGTATCTATTGCCACTACACCACCCGATTTGACTTACGTTAAAAATGAGCTGGCCGCTATTAAGAGTCACCAGATTACTTTTAATACTTTTTCAGGCCGTGCTGCAACAAAGCTGGATATTAATGGCAGCTCAAACGATGTTACCATGAACGTGCGCATAGCGCGCGACAAAAAGATATGGGTTTCCATAACTGCGTTATTGGGCATCGAGGTGGCCCGGGCTATGATCACGCCTGATAGTATCAAGGTGATTAACAAACTACAGGGCTTATACCTGAAAAAGCCTTTCAGCTTTGTTTATAAATATGCCAGCAGGCAGGTTAACTATAAAACCATTGAGTCATTGCTGGTAGGCAATGCTATGCCTGAAGTGCTAACCGAAAACTCGACTGTTAAAGCCGATATGGGTAATATTGCGCTTTCAGGCACTTTACAGGACCTGGTTTATAACCTTACTCTGGGTTCTAATATGCGCGTAACCCAATTTAACCTGACCAATGAAGCCGAGCAGCAGGCTTTGTTAGTTACTAACAGTAGTTTTATACAGGCCAATAACAAATTGGTGCCTTCGCAAATTGATATTTTGTCGACTATACAGAATAAAAAGATACAGGCCAATCTGCATTACAGTAAAGTCGATTTTGATCTTGATTTGGATTTTCCTTTCAATATTCCGGAAAGATATACGCCTGCCGAATAAAAAATTAATATTTTTGAACCGGATGAAATTTTTAAAAGTACTATTCTTTTTGATCTGCATTTTTGCGGCTGTGCAAGTGCGCGCCCAAAGCAGTGCCGAGCTTAAAAAGCAGCGTGCACGTATAAATGACGAGCTGGAACAGCTTAATCGTCAATTAGAAGAAACACAGAATAATAAAAAATCTACCCTTAAGCAGCTTAATATCTTAAAAGCGCAAATCAGTCTGCGCGAGCAAAATATAAACCTCATTAACAGCCAGGTACGTAACCTTGACGGCCAGATATCGCAAAATACCAATACCGTTCATGATTTGCAGGGACAGTTGGCGCTTTTGAAGAAAAAGTATGCCGACATGGTGTTATTTGCCTATCGTAACAAAAGCGGCTATAACAAGCTCATGTTTGTTTTTGCGGCTCAGGATTTTAACCAGGCTTATAAGCGTTTAAAGTATTTGCAGCAGTTTGCTACTTATCGCGAGCGCCAGGCCGCGGCTATTGAAGGCAAACAAAAAGACCTGCATGTTAAAATAGTTGAGCTCGACAAAACTAAAGTTGAAAAACATTCGTTACTCTTAGATCAGGAAAAGGAAAAGGCGAGTCTGGGTAAAGAACGTAATAGTCAATCGACTGCGGTAAAAAATCTAACAAGTCAGGAAAGGCAATTGCAGAGTCAAAGAGCTGCCAAGAACCGCGAAATAGCGAGGATAACCCGCGCGGTAATCAGGGCAGAAATTGAAGAAGCAAGGCGCAGGCAAGAGGCTGAAGAAGCTGCACGTTTAGCGGCCGAAAGAGCAAAAGCCGCAGCTAACGGTACTACGGTTGCCGCTGTCGCTAAGCCGGTGGCCCGCAAAACAAATAGCGAGTTGTTAAATGCAACCCCTGAAGCCGCTAAGTTATCAAATGACTTTTTAGGCAACCGCGGACGCCTGCCATGGCCGGTAACTAACGGAGCTATTACGCAAGGTTTCGGTACTTATACTACTGATGGTATCAGAAGCGAAAGCACCGGGCTTGATATACGTACAAATGACAATGCCCCGGTAAGGGTGGTATTTGATGGCACGGTGTCAAAAGTGCAAAACGTGCTGGGTTCATGGCTGGTTATCATCAGGCATGGCGAGTACTGGACGGTTTATAACAACCTGAGGTCTGTAACTGTATCGCCGGGGCAAAAAGTAAGTACCAAGCAAACTATTGGTACTGCTTCAACCGATGGTGTAACGGGCGAGACCATGGTTCATTTTGAATTGTATAAAGCAGGTGTACCTGTTGACCCTAAAGTTTGGTTAGCCGACAGGTAAAATAAACTTGTAAATAATTATTACTTATATTTGTAACCTAATTAGTAAATAGAGCGTATGTTTAGTTCAGTTTTTTTATTCTTTGAATTCACTCCGCCCGAGATAATGTTGATACTGTTTGTAGTATTACTGTTATTTGGTGGCGACAAATTACCGGGGTTGGCGCGTGGCTTAGGAAAAGGTATTCGTGATTTCAAAGATGCCTCAGAGGGTGTTAAGCGCGAGATTAACAATCAGATAGATAGTTACGAAAAGAAAAAAGAGGAGCCAAAAGCAGCTGAAGAAACTCCGGCAATTGCCGAACATTCAACTGACAATGCAGAAGGCATTAAAGAAGAAACTCCTGCAATTACTCCGGTAGCTAATACAGTGCCTGTTGGCCAGTCGCATTCAGCTACAGACCATGTTGCGTTTGACGGCACGCCTGAAGCCGACCCTGAACTGTACAAACATTACCGTGGCGACTTGCCTGCTGAAGAACCGGTAAACCCGGCTGCTCAGCATGAAGAAGAGCCAAAACATTTGAAAGATTAATTTAAAACTAATATAAAAAAGATTGAATCATGGGATTAAGAGGACCAGAATTGATTATCATCCTTGTAATAGTATTATTACTATTTGGTGGTAAAAAATTACCTGAGCTAATGAAAGGTTTAGGTAAAGGCGTTAAAGAATTTAAAGACGCGCAAAACGGTACAAACGAAGACGAGAAGCGCAATTCATAAATTCTGATCATTGTATCAGGACACGTTTTAATACTTATCTGTTGAAATTAATTTCTGTTTCAACAGATAAGTTTTTTATTTTCGGCCCATGGCTAAAATTTATTCCTCTTTAAATGAGATAAAGGGTGAGCTGCAAAGTGGTAAAGTTACCGTTGAAAAACTGGTAAAGGGTTATTTGAGTGAAATTGAAAAAAACGTCCACCTGAACGCCTTTAACGAGGTTTTTGCTGACGAGGCATTACAACGCGCTAAAGAAGTAGATGACCGCCTGAAAAAAGGAACCGCCGGTAAACTGGCAGGTATGGTTATCGCCATAAAAGATAACATATGTTACAAAGGGCATAAGGTTAGCGCATCATCCAAAATACTTTCCAATTTTGAATCTATTTATTCGGCTACCGTAGTTGAGCGTTTGCTGGCTGAGGATGCCGTGATTATAGGCCGTTGCAATTGCGACGAGTTTGCTATGGGCGCGGCTAATGAGACTTCATACTTCGGCCCGGTAAAGAACTATGCCGATAATACCAAAGTTTCAGGCGGATCATCAGGCGGCTCGGCAGTAGCTGTGCAAGCCGGTTTGTGTCATGCTGCTATTGGTACAGATACTGGTGGCTCGGTTCGTCAACCGGCGGCTTTTTGCGGCACTATAGGTTTTAAACCAACGTATGGCCGTATCTCTCGTCATGGTTTGATTGCTTATGCCTCGTCATTTGATCAGGCAGGGCCAATAACCAATTCTGTTGAAGACGCTGCACTATTGCTTGAAGTTATGGCAGGTGCCGATGAATATGACAGCACATCGTCAACTCAACCGGTTCCATCTTATGCTGCGGATCTAAAAAAATCGACCGGAAAGAAAAAGATAGCCTACTTACAGGAATCGATTTCAAGCCCCGGCGTTGATAAGGACCTTAAAAACGTACTAACCACTACCATAGATAAATTACGCGCCGAAGGCCACACGGTTACTCCGATAGCTTTCGAATACCTGAATTACCTGGTGCCGGCTTACTATATCCTGGTGACAGCCGAGGCTTCGTCAAACCTGTCGCGTTATGACGGGGTGCACTATGGCTACCGTAGTCCTGAGGCTACTGACTTGATGTCCACTTACAAACGTTCGCGTTCTGAAGGTTTTGGTAAAGAAGTGAAACGCCGTATTATGCTGGGTACTTTTGTACTGAGCGCGGGTTATTACGATGCATACTATGCCAAAGCACAAAAAGTACGCAGACTGATCCAGGATAAAACAGCCCAGCTGTTTAAAGAGTACGATTTTATACTGACGCCAACCGCACCGGGCCCTGCTTATGACTTGGGAAATGTAGAGACAGACCCTGTGGTAAGTTACCTGGCAGATATCTTTACGGTACAGGCATCGTTAACGGGCGTGCCTGCAATTTCATTACCCGTGGGCAATAACGCCGGCGGATTACCGTTAGGTTTACAATTATTGGCCAAACATTTTAACGAACAAGAATTGCTTAATTTTTCTAAATATTTCGTAGAACTTTAAAGGATTGATATTTTAGTATAACATTTGGCCCAAAAATACGTATCAGGCATAACCCTATTTAATTAGTAATGAAGAGAATTGTAATTGCTGCTGCCTTCATCTTATCACTGCAAATTGTAACCGCTCATTCGTTAAACGCTGCTCCCGTTAATTTTGGGGCAGGGGCCCACTATTCACCAAAAACTTCAGGCGATACCAGCTTGGATATTCCTGTTAGCGCTTATGCCAACTCGATATTTAAGTTGAGGCTGGATTCTATCCAAAAGGATGTACAGTTGGATTACAACGAGTATGTACAAACTTATATCGACCTCTATACCCGCCACCGCGACGAAATGAGCCATGTAATGGCCCTTTCAAAATATTACTTCCCTATTTATGAGAAGATATTCCGCGAGGCCGGCATCCCTACAGAAATTAAATACCTTTCAATAGTTGAGTCTAAATTAGATCCTACTGCTATTTCGCGGGTAGGTGCAACCGGTCCGTGGCAGTTTATGGCTACTACCGCCAAAATTTACGGCTTAAACATGGATAGCTATGTCGATGAACGCCGCGACCCGATACAGGCCAGCTACGCGGCCGCAGCTTACCTGAAAGATGCCTACCAGGAATTTGGCGACTGGCTGTTGGCCATAGCTTCATACAACTGCGGTAAAAGCAGTATAGAGCGCGCTATCGAAAAAGCTAACGCGATGGATTTTTGGTCTATCCGTCAATATTTACCACAGGAGACGCGTAACTATGTGCCGGCTTTCATCGCCATGTCATACGTGATGAATTATGGTAAGAAGCATGCTATTGTTTCAGACATCCTGAATTTTCATCCGGTTACAGATACTTTAATGGTTGATCGCATGGTCGATCTGGGCAATGTGGCCAAAGCGCTTAACACCAACCTGAGCGATATTACCATGCTGAATCCGGCTTATAAAAGATTGATCATAAACGGGGCAGCTAATGCTAAGCGCCGTTTAATTATCCCTAAGGTCGATCAAAAGAAATACCCGGCTTTGTATAATGTGCTGAACGGTCTTCCTGATCCTGTTTTATCGCAGCCGCTGCCTACTGTTGCAGCATTGTCAATACCGGTGCCGGCTCCGCAGCCAACATACGTGCCTGCAACTTATGTTGCTGCAAGGCCTGCTGCTGTAACGCCATCGGCAAATCCTGAATATTACGTAATTAAATCGGGGGAGACTTTAGAGCAGGTTGCGGCCCACCACGGCGTAAATGTGCGCGACCTCAGAGCCTGGAACAATATCCCCGACGGGCAGGCGACGGTAGAGCAAAAAATAATACTGAACCCGGTAGCCAAGATCACCAAGCTATAAGGTCTAAAAATATTTTAATGAAAACCGATGATGGAACAATCTGTCATCGGTTTTTTTGTTTATGGATAAAATTGTGCCGCTTTTCGAGTTTTAGCTTCGAAAGACTGAGTCCATAGTCTTCAGTGGTAGAGCCATATACGTGTTATGCCACGCCTTTTTAATCTTTAGACAAAGCCCAAATTAGACAGACTATCCAGCCCACACCAGTACAACCGAAAAATAGGTTACAAAGGAATATAGTTCCTGAATTTTTTTTGTGTCTGCCAATAATAGTGGGTAAGAAATAAAAATATCCCCCAACAATTAAGAGTAATACAAGAAGGAGTAAATTCAATCCATGGTCTGCAAACCCCATTGTGTACTTTTTAGGTTTATGTTTAGTCTCTTTTTTGTCTGATTTAGCCGCTTTTTTAGGTTGAGGCTTCTTTGGGAGGGCTTATCCTCTGTCATTAACACTAAGGTAGAGTTAATAAACGACATTTAAATGTATACGATGCACGTCGTTGTAAATACCGTTGTTGGTTATGCTAATATCAAGCTACCCCTTCACTCCCGCAAGCACTATTATGCAAAGTCTGAGACGCAAAATAGTGCATCTCAGACTTTGCGCGGATACGAAATGCATGTCAAAATGTAAACTTTTTTAGGACGGCGCAATCTGCAAGTGATCCAAAAAAGACTTAAAAGTCATAAAAAGGTGATCCAAAGTGATCCACTTTTTAGCTGGTTAATAAGTAAATAATTGGTATTCAGTATTTTGAAATTTTTAAGTGATCCAACTGATCCAAATTGATACACATTCACGCGTGGATCAGTTGCAAACGCAATTAGGATTAGCCGGGTTTTTATCCCATTTAAAAAGCCTTAACTTTGAGCTGTGAATTATATACCTGAGCTATGACTTATACACCAATGGATAAATCTAACCGTAAACAGGATGCCTTAAACTACCACGCCAAGGGTCGCCCGGGCAAAATACAGGTAGTGCCTACCAAACCCACCAACTCGCAGCGCGATTTGACCATGGCGTACTCGCCGGGTGTGGCAGAGCCATGTTTACGCATAGCCCAAAATACTGACGATGTTTACAAATACACCGCAAAAGGTAACCTGGTAGCGGTGATCAGTAATGGTACCGCTGTGTTGGGCTTGGGTAACATTGGTCCGGAGGCCAGCAAGCCGGTTATGGAAGGTAAGGGCCTGCTGTTTAAGATTTATGCAGATATCGATGTGTTCGATTTGGAACTGAATGCAAAATCGGTAGATGAATTTGTGACGATAGTTAAAGCGCTGGAGCCAACCTTTGGCGGCATTAACCTCGAGGATATATCGGCACCAACCTGTTTCGAAATAGAGCGCAGGCTGAAAGCCGAAATGAACATCCCCGTAATGCATGACGACCAGCATGGTACGGCCATTATATCGGGCGCGGCTTTGCTGAATGCCTGCGAGATACAAGGCAAAAAACTCGACAAAATAAAGATGGTGGTTAACGGCGCAGGCGCTGCGGCTATATCTTGTTCAAAAATATACCTGTCGCTGGGGGTTAAGAAAGAAAACCTGGTGATGTTTGATATCAACGGACTCATTACTCCCGAACGCACCGACCTGGATGAAATGCGCCTGCAATTTGCCACAACCCGCAAGGACATCACCACCCTGGCCGACGCTATGAAAGGCGCCGATGTGTTTATCGGCTTATCAGCAGGTAAGGTGGTTACGCCTGACATGGTACGCAGTATGGCTAAGAATCCGATAGTGTTTGCTATGGCTAACCCCGAGCCGGAAATTGCTTATGAACTGGCAGAGAGTGCCCGCAAGGACGTTATCATAGCAACCGGCCGTTCAGATTTCCCTAACCAGGTGAACAACGTGTTGGGTTTCCCTTATATTTTTAGGGGAGCATTGGATGTCCGCGCCAGCGCCATCAATGAGCAGATGAAACTGGCTGCAGTGCACGCTATCGCCGGCATTGCCAAAAAACCGGTACCCGAGGCTGTGAACCTGGCTTACGATGCCAAGAATCTGAAATTTGGTAAAGAATACATCATCCCAAAACCAATGGATCAGCGATTGATCACTGAGGTGTCGTCGGCAGTAGCCAAAGCGGCTATTGAATCGGGTGTTGCCCGCACGGTTATTACCGATTGGGAAGCCTATGCCGAGGAGCTGAGAAGCAGAGTCGGCGATGATGATAAACTACTGCGCAACATCACTATTATGGCTAAAAACAGCCCTAAACGCGTTGTTTTTGCCGATGCTGAGAATTATAAAATACTACGCGCCGCACAGATAGTTAAAGACGAATGTATAGCTACGCCAATTTTATTGGGCGATGTAGATAAGATCAAAAGGATCATCAAAGAAACAGAGCTGGATCTGGGCGAGGTGGAGATACTTGACCCGCATAAAGGTACCAAACGTTCAGAAGATTACGCTCACTACTATTTTGGCAAGCGCCAGCGCCGTGGCATCACGCTGTTTGACGCCCGCCAGTTAATGGCCGATTCCAACTATTACGGCGCCTGCATGGTGCAGTTTGGCGAGGCCGATGCGCTGATATCGGGCCTGGTTAAAAACTATGCTGACACGGTTAAGCCGGCGCTGCAGATCATCGGTACCGAACCAGGCGTGAGTCGTGTGGCAGGTATGTATATGATGATCACTCAAAAGGGCCCGGTGTTTTTTGGTGATACCACGGTAAATGTCGACCCGACAGTGGAGCAACTGGTGGACATCACCGTACTTATTGAGCGCTCTGTCAAACAATTTAATATCAACCCGAGGGTAGCCATGTTGTCTTACTCAAACTTTGGATCGAATGATGGGCCGATCCCCGAAAAAACCCGCGAGGCCGTACGCATCCTGCATGAAAAATATCCTGATATGATAGTTGACGGTGATATGCAGGCCAACTTTGCCCTGAACGCATCTTTGCTGACAGATAACTTTCCGTTCTCGACGTTGCAAGGCCGTGCAGCAAATACATTGATCTTCCCTAACCTGGAATCAGGTAACATTGCTTACAAATTATTGCAGGAGATAGGCAGTGCTGAGGCCGTTGGGCCGATATTGCTGGGCTTGCGTAAATCAGTACACGTGTTGCAGTTAGACAGTTCTGTGCGTGAAATTGTGAACATGGTGACTATAGCTGTGGTAGACGCTCAGGCCAAAGCAAATAATAATAAATAAGGTTGTCCGATTAGGGTTTGTTTGATTAGATTTGGGACAACGTAAAGGAATGTAATTCCATTGCCTTTAACCTTTTACTTATAGATAATATGTACGCTTATATTGATGGCAGATTAGTGTTTAAAAGCCCGGCCTATGTGGTGATTGATGTTAACGGGGTGGGCTACCAGATCAATATTTCGTTAAATACCTATTCTTTACTGGGCGATGCTGAGCGATGCAAACTTTTTACCTGGCTCCACGTAAAAGAAGACGCGCATACGTTGTATGGGTTTGCTGATGAGAGTGAGCGCAATTTGTTTCTGCATTTGATATCCATATCGGGTATAGGGCCAAATACGGGCCGCATGATGCTGTCGTCGCTGGCACCGGCCGAAATACACACCGCAATTGTTAATGGAAATGTTTCTGTAATACAAAGAATAAAAGGAATAGGCCCAAAGTCGGCCCAAAGGGTGATATTAGAGCTGCAGGATAAACTGCGTAAAGAGGGATTGGGAGCATCGGCTACTGCCACACCGGTAGCTAAAACTGCCAAAGACGAAGCATTGGCCGCACTGGTAATGTTGGGATTTGCGCGCAACGCTGCAGAAAAAGTGCTTGACCATGAACTAAATAGACATGGTGGTACGTTAACCGTCGAAGAGCTGATAAAATTAGCCTTAAAAAGTTTATAATTAATTGTTGGGATCTTAGCTGTTGCATGTGGTAAGAAATTTTACTTATAAATTTCTTCTGGTTACAATCTTGATGACCGCATTTTGCGGATCAGGAACTGTTTTTGCGCAACAGTCGACAAAAAAGGATTCTGTAACCGTTAAGGCGCCATATAAACGTACCCAGTCTAACAACTCACTAAATCGTCAGGGGATTTTTGAGCCTCCGCCTTTTGGCGTTACCCGCACTGTTGAGTATGACGCGCTCACCAACCAATATATTTTGTATGAGCGCGTTGGCAATTTGCTGTATCGCCCGCCGGTATATCTTACTTTTAGCCAATATCTGTACTTAAAACAACAGGAAGAAAGGCGCGATTACTTTAAACGGCTGGCTGATAATTATGCCTACGCCCAAACGCAGCCGGGCTTTATCCCGCAGATCAACGTACATAATCAAACTTTCGAGAAGATATTTGGCAGCCCGATCATTGATATCCGTCCGCAGGGATCAGCCGAGGCTATTTTGAGCGGACAGATCAATTCCAACCAGAATCCGCTGTTTAATACCAGGCAGCGCAAGCAGTATAATTTTAACTTTGATCAACACATCCAGCTAAACCTTAACGGTAGCGTTGGTGATAAGTTAAAGATCTCTACCAACTACAATACTGACGCTCAGTTTCAGTTTGATAACCAGGTAAAGCTGGATTATGTGGGCCATCCGGATGAGATTATTCAGGAGATACAGGCCGGTACCGTGAGCATGCCGCTAAATACGCAGCTCATTACCGGTACACAGGCACTATTTGGTTTAAAAACCAAGTTGAAGTTTGGCAAGCTAGAAGTGACGTCTATCTTCTCGCAACAACGTTCGCAATCAAAAGATATCACCATAACCAGCCAGGGGCAGCAGAGTAATTTTGCTATTTCGGCGTCCGACTATGAGGCGAACAAGCACTATTTCCTCTCGCAGTTTTTCCGTAACAACTATAACAAGGCGCTGGCGAATATCCCCATCATCAGCTCAAACATCAACATCACAAAAATTGAGGTTTGGACAACCAACCGCACCAATGCCACTACCGATTCGCGCGACGTTGTAGGTTTCCTGGATTTAG
>Ga0207647_10002328_pt1 | contig 14426 bp, 10 predicted proteins | sample KBSCornC2_FD_184295 | JGI IMG/M metagenome (GOLD analysis project Ga0207647, IMG submission 184295) | Corn rhizosphere microbial communities from Kellogg Biological Station, Michigan, USA - C2 (SPAdes) (version 2) | ecosystem: Host-associated > Plants > Roots > Rhizosphere ...
GGCGACCGGCAGGCCGACCTGCCGGCCGAACAGGCTGGTACTCAGGTCGATCGTCGCGACGTCCTTGAGCACGCGCTGGCGCAGCGCGATCCCCGCGAGGTCTTCGACATTGCGGCGCAGCGTCACCTCGGCATAGGCGCCGCCATCGGCATAATCGAACAGGAAGCGCGGCAAGCGTCGCCGCGCCGCCTCCCGGAAATCGCTGGCCGAAGAAATAATCATATTATTTCCCTAACGGCGATATGCGGCCTCGTCACCCCTCAATAAGAGGTGAACAACGCCTCGCGCGCAAGTTTGAGCGCGGTCACCGCGTCATGCTCGTCCTGCGCCTTCTGCATCGCCGCGAAATCGAGTTTGTCGAGCGCGCGCTCGACGATCTTGAGGAAGTCGATCGCGGTATTGGCGACGGCGACGCAATCCTCGCGGAACGGGAATTGGTCGAGCTGCCACACACCTTCCCACTTGTTCTTGCGCAGCGTGTAGAAGAATTCGAACAGCTCGATCGGGTGGACCGATCCGGCGATCAAATCGTCGTCCCAGCTGCGGAAATTGTCGTTCACGTCCATGCCGAACAGCCGGCCATGATCGATCGCGAGTTGCGCCGCATCGGCCGGGCTTTCCCCGCCATAGAGCGAGTGGCCGAAATCGAGCAGGATGCCGACGTTGGGCACGCCCATCTTCTCGATCCCCAGCAAAGTGCGGGCGACGCTGTCATAGCTCATGTGCACGCGCGGCTCGCGCGGCTTGTATTCGATCACGAACTTGAGGTCTGGATTCTGCGAGGCAAGCTCTCCGATGCCCTCAATGCTGTGCCGCCACAGCTGCTTGTGGTCGACCTGGAACGGATAGTCCCAGCCGTCCTGGCCGGGCCAGAGCTTGACGTAATCGGCGCCGAAGCGGCGGACGACATTGGCGGCGTCGTTGACCATCTCGTTGGCCAGCTTGCGCACGCCCGGATCGGGGTTGGTGAAGGCGCCCTTGGCGAACTGGCGGGTGTAGATTTCCGGGGTGATGCCGATCACCGAGAGATTGTTGCGCTTGAGCGCGTCCTCGATTTTGTCGAATGAGGTTTCGCCGCCGGGAAAGGGGTAGTTGATGTCGACCACCGACAGGTCGTCGACCTGGCCGGCGAGATCGATCATCTCGATCAGCGTGCGGGGTGGACCGTAGCCGTCGGTCGCGTAGCGGTCGACATAGGTCGCGAAATGCCAGATGCCGGCGCCGTACCGTTGCTTGCTCACGTTCGATCCTCACCCAATTGTTTCGAAAACTTACGAAAATCGCGCACCCGAAAGTTCAGGCCACGATCACCTCTACGCCAATGCCTTCGATTGCCGCGCGGTCCTCGTCGCGGATCGCGTCGTCGGTCACGAGCGTGCGGACCAGTTCCAATCCGCCCAAGGACGTGAACGAGCGCTGCCCGATCTTGCTCGAATCCGCGACCAGGATGACGGTCTGCGCCGCACCGATCATCGCGCGCTTCACCGCGATGTCGGACATCGCCGGATAGGTCAGCCCCGCCTCGAGATCGATCGCGGCGGTGGCCAGGAAAAGCTTCTGGACGAACAGCCCGCGGAAATAGTCGGCCGACCGTTCGCCCGACAGCGACAGGGTAGGGGCCTTGAAATGCCCCCCGGTCATATGGACCTCGAACCCCGGCTCGGCGCCCAGCATCAGCGCGATGTTGAGCGCGTTGGTGATCACGGTCATGTCGCGCTTGCCGATCAATTGCGCGGCGACCTCCGTCGTGGTCGATCCCGAATCGAGGATCACCGTCTCGCCGTCGCTTGCGAGAGCGGCTGCAGCGCGGCCGATCCGGCGCTTGGCATCCATGTTCTCGAGATGCTGGAGCGCCATCGAGCGCACCTGCTGCGTCACCGACTTGAGAAAGGCGCCGCCATGTTCGCGCACGATATAGCCATCGGCCTCGAGTTTCTCGAGATCCTGGCGCATCGTCACCTCGGATACCTCGAAGGCTTCCGCCAGGGTGCGTACGCGCGCGCTGCCTTCCTCCTGCAGCCAGTCGAGGATCCGGGCGCGCCGCGCCTCGCCGAGCAATCGCGACCGCGAGCCCCCGCTCATCGGCCGGTCTCCCTTGCGGTCATCGGGCTCGACACCCGACGCTGCCTTGTCGGCATAGCTCTCCATCGTCTTCGGGCTGTCCGTTTCCAGTTTCGAGTTCGATAGGTTGAGTTTTTGCTTTTTGTCAATCTCTTCGCCTTTTGGCGATTGAAACGAAAGCAAACGTAAGCAAATGGCTTGTGTTCGGATATAATCACACTTATAGCCCTTCGCAGGAGAGGTTAATCAATGGACCATCAGGCGCTTCGGTCTTCCGATGCGAACGCTCATACGCTGGAAGAGCGCGCCGCGCACGTCCGTGCGCGCGCCAATTGGATGCGTCAGCGGCTGCTCAAGATGATCGTCGATGCCGGCCAGGGTCATCCCGGCGGCGACCTCTCGGCGAGCGACATTGTCGCGTGCCTCTATTTCGATATTCTGCGCATCGACAGCACCAAACCCAATGCGCCCGACCGCGACCGCTTCATCCTGTCCAAGGGCCATTGCACCGGTGCGCTCTATTCCGCGCTGGCGGGGGCAGGGTTCTTTCCCGAAGCCGAGCTCGATACCTATCTCAAGCCCGAATCGCGGCTCAACGGCCATCCCAATCGCGTCTATCTGCCGGGCGTCGAAACCAATACCGGGCCGCTCGGCCACGGTTTTCCGGTCGGCGTCGGCGTTGCGGTGGCGGGGCAGATCGATGGCGCCGGCTATCGCGTGTTCGTGTTGACCGGCGATGGCGAGTTGCAGGAAGGCAGCATGTGGGAGGCGGCGATGTTCGCCGGCCACCGCAAGCTCGGCAACCTCACCGTGATCGTTGACCGCAACCGCCTGCAACAGGGTGCGCGGACCGAAGAGACCAACGCGCTCGAGCCGCTTGCCGACAAATGGCGCGCCTTCGGCTGGGACGTGGTAGAGATCGATGGGCATGACGTGATCGCCCTGCTCAAGGCGTTCGACGACGCCGCGCAGCCGCGCGACAAGCCGCGCGTGCTGATCGCCAACACGTTCAAGGGCAATGGCGTCAGCTACATGCGCGACCAGGCCGGCTGGCACCATGGCGTTCCCAATGCGGACCAGCTTGCCCAGGCGATCGCCGAACTCGAAGCGGAGAAGAGCGAGTGAACGCCCCGGCCAATCTTCCCGGCATGTTCGACTGCCGCGATGCCTTTGCCGGCGCGATCGAGGAACTCGCCGCCGCCGACGATCGCATCGTCGCGGTCTGCAACGATTCGGTCGGTTCGTCCAAGCTCGGCAAGTTCCGCGACCGCTTCCCCGATCGGCTGGTCAATGTCGGCATCGCCGAGCAGAATATGGTCGGGGTCGGCGCCGGCCTGGCGAATGGCGGCAAGGTGCCGTTCGTCAGTGGCGCGGCCTGCTTCCTGACCGCGCGCGCGATGGAGCAGATCAAGGTCGACTGCGCCTATAGCCAGGCGAACGTGAAGCTCTGCGGCATTTCGAGCGGCGTCGCTTATGGCGAGCTCGGCGCGACGCATCACAGCATCGAGGATATTGCCTGGCTGCGCGCGATCGACAAACTGACCGTGATCGTACCGTCCGATCCGTGGGAAACGGCGGAAGCGGTCAAGGCCGCGGCGGCGCATGACGGCCCCGTCTTCATTCGCATCAGCCGCATGCCGGTCCCGGCAATTGAGCGGCCGACCGGCGCGAGCTTCACGATCGGCAAGGCCGAGACGCTGCGCGAGGGTAGCGACGTCGCTATCATCGTCAACGGCACCCTGGTCTATCGAGCGCTCGACGCCGCGACCGCGCTCGCAGCGCAGGGGATCGCCGCGCGCGTGATCAACATGGCGACCGTCTCGCCGCTCGACACCGGCGCGATCGCCGCCGCGGCCGCAACCGGTGCGATCGTCACCGCGGAAGAGGGCCTCGCGCGCGGTGGTTTGGGCGGTGCAGTCGCCGAATATTGTGCGCAGCATCGGCCGGTGCCGATGCGGATGCTCGGCTTTCAGGGCTTCGCGCCGACCGGATCGGCGAGCTGGCTGATGGACCATGCCGGTCTCAATGCCGCCGGTATCGTCGCCGCCGCGCAAGAGCTGGTCGCCGGGAAAAGCTGATGGACGATCGGCTCATCCTCGCGATCGACCAGGGCACGACCAACACCAAGGCGCTGCTCGTCGCGCCCGACGGTTCGGTGCGCCTGTCGCGGTCGCGGGCGATGCGCGTCGATTATCCGCAGTCAGGCTGGGCCGAGCAATCGGCATCGGACATCTGGGAAGGTGTTGCCGCGTTGATCGCCGAGCTGGCGGCTGCGGTCGATCCGGCCGCGATTGCTGCCGTCGCGATCTCCAACCAGCGCGAAACGACCGTGCTGTGGGACGCCGAGACTGGCCGTCCCGTCGGTCCCGCGGTGATCTGGCAATGCCGCCGCTCGGCCGATCGCTGCGCTGCGTTGCGCGCGGCGGGGCATGAGGCGGAGATCGTCGCGCGCAGCGGGCTGGGGATCGATCCCCTGTTCCCCGCCGCCAAGATCGCCTGGCTGCTCGACACGATCCCCGATGCGCGCGTGCGGGCCGAGCGCGGCGACCTGCGTTGCGGCACGGTCGACAGCTGGCTGTTGTGGAACCTGACCGGCGGCGCGGCGCACGCGACCGACCATAGCAACGCCTCGCGCACCCAACTCTTCAACATCGACACGCTCGACTGGGATGCCGACCTCGCCCGTTTGTTCGACGTACCCCTCGGCCTGTTGCCCAGGGTGATGCCGTCCGACAGCCGGTTCGGCACCGTCGCCGCGGGGCTGACTGCGCTGCGCGACGGTACGCCGATCCTGGCGGTGATGGGCGACAGCCATGCGGCCCTGTTCGAGCACAGCGCCGACGGATCGCCGCGGGTCAAGGTGACGATCGGCACCGGCAGCTCGCTGATGGCAGCGACCGGGGAGCGGGTGCGCTCGACGCATGGCCTGTCGAGCACGATCGCGTGGAGCCGGGGTGATCGCGTCCAATATGCGCTCGAGGGCAACATCCTGGTCTCGGGCCACGCGGCCGCTTTCGCCACCACGATGCTTGGCCTGCCCGACGAGGCGGCGCTGACCGCGCTGGCGCAGAGCGTCGAGGACAGTGGCGGTGTGGTCTTCGTGCCCGCGCTGGCTGGCCTTGGCGCGCCGCATTGGTGCAGCGACGCGCGTGGTACGATCTCGGGTCTCTCCTTGGCGACGCAGCCGGCGCATATCGCGCGCGCGACGCTGGAGGCGATCGCGCTCCAGATCGGCGACGTCATGGCGGCGCTCGACGCGGATCTCGGTACCGCGATCGCCGAACTGTCGATCGACGGCGGCGCCGCGCGCAACGCGCTGCTGATGCAATTGCTCGCCGATCTGACCGGCCGGCGCATCATCCGATCCACCATTCCCGAAGCGAGCGCCCTCGGCGTGGCGCGGCTGGCGGCGGGCGGGCTCGGCATGAAGCTGCCGGCAAGCGGCGAGGAACAGAAGGAATTTTTCGATCCGGCGATGCCGGCGGCGCAGCGCGAAAGCCTGCTTGCCCGCTGGCATTCGGCAGTGGCCGGCGCGGTGCGCGCGGCCGGATCGAGCGAGACATAACGCCGGGCGCAGATCCGGGAAGCTGACGTGATTGCGAAGAATAAGTCGAAAATAGGGAGTGGGACGATGAAGGTATATCTGAAGAAACCAGGATTCGAACGGCGTGCCGCGCATGCCGCATTGCTTGCCGGTGCGAGCCTGATGACGATGATCGCGGTCCCGGCATTCGCCCAGGACACTCCGGCACCCGCGCCGACCGCGGACGTTCCCCAGGATAGTACGGCGCCGCAGGGCGAGATCGTCGTCACCGGCAGCCGCATCAAGAGCCCGACGCTGACCTCGCCGTCGCCGCTTCAGGTGATCACCAGCGAAGACCTGCAGAAGCAGGGCACGACCAACGTCCAGGATATCCTGCAGATCAACCCCGCGGTCGGCATTCCGGGCAAGAGCCGTAATACGACCGGCAACGATACCGATCCCGGCCTTGCCACCATCAATCTTCGCAATCTCGGCCCCGATCGCACCCTGGTGCTGATCGACGGCCGGCGAACCGTCGCGGGCGTGCCCGGCACGGCGCAGGTCGACGTGTCGATGATCCCGCCGTCCTTCGTCGATCGCGTCGACGTGCTGACCGGCGGCGCATCGGCGGTGTACGGTTCGGACGCGATCGCGGGCGTGGTGAACTTCATCTACAAGAAGAAGTTCACCGGCGTTCAGCTCAACGTCCAGGACGGCATTTCTCAGAAGGGCGACAATCACGAGCTCGACGCCAACGTCACGTTCGGGTCCAATTTCGCTGGCGATCGCGGCAACGTGATGGCCTATGTCGGCTGGAACCAGGCGAGCGCGGTTTTTGCCGCCGATCGTGACTTCAGCCGTCTCTCGGCGCTGAGCCTGGGCACGACCGAACGCGTCGCCGGCAAGTCCGATCTCAATCTCAAAGCGGCGCAGGATCTGTTCAAGCGCGCTTATGTGCCATCGAGCGTCGGCCCGGGCGGCGCCTTCGTGATCGGCAGTAAGTCGAACCAGATCATCAGTCCCGACGGCTCGTTCCACACCTATGTCCCGGCGACCGACGGCTTCAACGCCGCCCAATACGGCCAGATCGCGCCACCGTCGAAGCGACTGACCTTCGCTCAGCGCACCAATTTCGACGTGACCGACAAGGTCAACGTTTTCCTTGAGACGACCTATGTGAACGTGCGCACCAATGGCGAGCGCGAAGCGTCGCCAATGCGCACCGACAGCGCGCTCGGTGCGTTCACGGGCACCGGCGGTTTCTATCCGATCCAATATGCGGTGACCAATCCAACCACTGGCGCGACGGTGATCGTCAACAACCCGCTGGTGCCGACCGCCGTCTTCAATGCCGCGACCGACCGCTCGACCAACGATGCGATCGGGTCGAAAGACCTGAGCATGCTGATCCGCACCACCGCGTTCGGATCACGCAAGACTCCGACCGAGCGCGACAATTTCCGGATCGCCGCGGGCGGGTCATGGGACATTGGCGGCAGCTGGAGCCTCGATGGCTATTACCAGTACAGCTATACCAAGCAGCACCAGGAAATGACTGGGCTGGCGAACCTCTACAACCTCGCCAACGCGCTCCAGGTCATGCCGGACATCTTCGACTACAATAAGAACGGTGACCTCACCGAAGCGGTCTGCGTCGACGCCAATGCGCGAGCGGCTGGTTGCGTGCCGGTCAATATCTACGGCCTGAACCCGGATGGCTCGTCGAAGATTTCGGCTGCCGCGGCGAAATACCTGCAGACCAACCTCATCCGCGACTCCAAGCAGGAAATGCAGGTCGCATCGCTCAACCTAGGCGGCAATCTGTTCAAGCTGCCTTATGGTCCACTCCAGATCTCGGTCGGTGCCGAATATCGCACCGAGTCCAGCCGCGACATCTTCGACCCGCTGAGCAACCAGGCGAAGAACGGTTACGTCCAGTTGTTGAACACGCAGGGTTCGTTCAACGTCAAGGAAGCCTATGGCGAAGTGGTTGCGCCGATCCTGGCGGACCTCCCGTTCTTCAAGGCACTGACCCTGCGCGGCGCCTATCGCTTGTCGGACTATTCGACCGTCGGCAGCTTCTCGGCCTGGAACATCGGGGGTGAATGGGCGCCGACCTCGGATATCCGGTTCCGCGCGGTCTATGCGCACGCCGTCCGCGCGCCGAATATCGGCGAATTGTTCTCGGCCGCGTCGTCGGGCATCACCTCGATCACCGATCCCTGTCAGGGCATTACCCTGACGTCGACCGGTTCTACGGCGGCCAACTGCCTCGCCGTGCCGTCGGTCGTCGCGAACATCAACGCCAACGGCAAGTTCACGCTGACGCCGTCGGACCAGAGCGGTGTCGGCAGCGTGTCGGGCGCCAACCCCAACATCAAGCAGGAAACCGGCAAGACCTTCACTGCGGGCGTGGTGATCAATCCGCGGTCGATCAATGCGCTTCGCAACCTGACCTTCACGGCTGACTATTTCGACATCCAGCTGCAGGGCGCGATCAGCCGCCTGTCGACCACGACCATTCTCAACAAATGCTATGTGCAGGGTATTTCGGACTTTTGCCAGTTCATCACCCGGCGCGATCAGCCGTCGGGCGCGTTCAGCATCGGGTCGGTCCAGCAGATCTTCACGACGTTGGTCAACAGCGGCGGCGCGTTCACGCGCGGCCTCGACTTCACGCTGAACTATCGTCAGGCGGTGTTTGGCGGGACCGCCACGTTCGAGGGCAGCTGGACCCATCTGCTCAAGAACGGTGTCGTTCCGCTCCAGGGCGACAAATACGACAACACGATGGGCGAGTTCGGCAACCCGCGGGACAAGGCCGTCCTGACCCTCGACTGGTCGAGCGATACGTTCGGGGTGACGGTCACCAACCAGTATATCGGCAAGCAGATGCTCGATTATGAGAACTTCCAGACGACCTATGTGCTGGCCGATGGATCGCTGCCGCCCAAGAGCTTGTTCACGCTCGGCGCGAGGGTCTACACCGATGTTCAGGTCCGCTTCGACGTCAAGAAGAACTGGCAGTTCTATCTCGGCGCGAAGAATGCCTTCGATGTGAAGATGCCGCCGCTTTACGGCAGTGTCGGCAACTTCAACCCGTCGACCATGTTTGATCCGATCGGCCGCCGTTTCTACGCCGGTTTCCGCATCAAGATGTAACCTCGCGACCCGTTTCCTCCCCTGGGCGGGAGAGTGGCCTCGGCCGCTCTCCCGTCTTTTTTGTGTGCGGAGACCAGCGGTTGCTTTGACCTGGATCGTCGGCGGCTTGCGCACCAATTGGTCGTTCGACCATCGACATCAAAATCCCGGAGTAGCCTTACCTTCGGGCCGCGGCCAATGTGCAAGGCACGTTGTCGAAGTCTCACCCGTCCGCTAGGTAGCGCTATCAAAACTGGAAAAATCGTGGAGTGGTGATGCGAACGGTAGCAACTCTGTTGCGTGTCGGATCGGTTCTGATCGGACTAACCCTGATGGCGTCCCAAGCTCAGGCAAGGGAATGGCCTGGCGGCCGGCGGGCCGCGGTGGTGCTGACCTACGACGATGCCTTACCCTCGGACCTCGACATCGCGATCCCCGCGCTCGATGCGGCCGGCTTGAAAGGGACATTTTTCCTGATCGGCAACGCTTTGGTGCCGGAACAGATCGAGCGCTGGCGGGCAGCGGCGGCCGAAGGCCACGAGCTCGGGAACCACACCGTTCGTCACGCCTGTCCGCAGGCCAATTATCCGCCGGCGAGGAAGCTCGACACCAGTGAAGCTTACGATGTCCCAATGATGCTTGCCGAAATCCGCACGATGAACACCATGCTGACGGCGATCGACGGGAAGGTGCAGCACAGCTTTGCCACGCCGTGCGGTCAACATATGGCCGGTGGCGCGGATTATCTCCCCGCGCTGCGCACCAGTGGGCTGGTGCGCTATACCCGCAGCGCCGGCTGGCCGGGCGGCAAGGTGCTGGACCCGATGGATGTGCCGTGCCGTTGGTTCGACGAAAAGGCCACGGGCGCCGATATGATCGCGGCGGTCGAAACTGCCAAAAGGTCCGGCGATCTGTTGGTTATCGGCTTTCACGGAGTCGGCGGCGACTATTTAAAGGTGTCCGCCGAGGCGCACGCGCAGCTCCTCGCTTATCTCAAGGACCATGCCGACACCATTTGGGTGGCGCCGTTTTCGACCGTGATGGATTACGTCGCCAGCCACCCGGAAAATTAGCGCGGCCCGTCATTATCACGCTAGCCGCCGCGTGACCCATCGTACCTTCCGATCGAGCGGCGCGGGGAAGGCTATCAAACCAAATCCCCGCCGCAACCGAACGGCTGGGCTGGGGAATCCGCCCGCTATTTCTTCCAGGCAGTGATCCGCACCTCCGCCCCTTCGTCGAGCGCGGTCGAGACGCCATAAGCGATGATGCCGGCGCCCTCGATCCGGATGCGCTGACCGAGATCGTCCTGGCCCTCATTGCCGCGCGAACTGGTGACGGAGACCAGCCGCGACTGGATCGGGTAGCTCTTGTCGCCGATCCGGATCGCGTGGAACGAGAAGCTCAATATGTCGTGGTCGGCGCGATCAACCACCCCTTCGACTTTGGCGCCGCGCAACTCGCGCGGATCGATCAGCTCGCCGGTGACCGGCTCGCCGACTTTGCTGGTCGCCGCGCTCATCGAGCTCGTCATCTTGACCAGCATCGAGCTGCTCGCGTCGGAGAGTATTGCCGCTCCCTCTTTCTCCCGCCCGCTTTCCTGGGCCGAAGCGCCCGTCGCGTAAAATAGCGCGGCGAGTACAAACATGGTCTTGTTCATGGCGTGATCCAATTTCATCGTGTCGCCGAATGGGCGGCGTCAGTTGACCTTGCGGACCAGCACGGCCCAGTCGCTCGAAGTGTCGGACGGTGCCTTGCCGAGCGAGCGGCTGCCACCGCCCTCGACGGCGCGGACGCTGCCGTCCTGGAGTTCGCCGCCGGCGCGCGGGTTGTACCATTTGACCTCGAACCTGCCCGGTGCCTGCGACAGATCCAGCGCCGTCGACCCGCCCTCGGGCAGATAGACTGCATAGATCTGACCGGGTTTCGCCAGGACGTAATCGTCCTTGGCCGGGGTGAGCTCGTCGGCATGGCGCATGTCCTGGACCGGCAGATAGCGGACGACGAAATCCTGTGCGTAATGGATCAGGTCGAACAGGTGATCGCGCGAGCGGTAATCCTCCATGTTGAGGTCGCCGATCGGGTCGGTGAAGAAGAACATCGTCCCCGTGCCGCCCGCCATATAATGCCCCCAGATCGCCAGCTTGCGCACCCGGTCATGGGCATAGTCTTCGGTATCGGGGCGGACGCCGGGGTTCATCTCGATCAGGTGGACCAGCCACGGGTGCCCGGCGGCATCCGACTTGTCGAGCCACTTGATCGTCTCCGCATGCGTGTTCTCGGCATCGTGCTGGAGCGCGGTGGAATCGAAATTGGGAAAGCCGAGCAAGCGGCCATAGGTACGCTGATCGTCGATCAGCTCGGCCTTCCACTGCACGTACTGGATCGGGTGCTTATAGGGGTCGATCGCCTTGATGTAATTGGCGATATCCTCGATGTCCTGGGTCTTGAAATAGCGGAACCGGTCCATCTCCTCGTCCAGGTCCCAGACGATCCCGGAATGGTGCGCGAACCGCGCGATCAGCTCGCGATAATAGAGTTTGCGCTCGACGCTCATCTTGCCGAGCGTCTGTTCGCCTTCCTCCTCCTGGGTGATCATCATCACCTGCATGCCCAGGCGATCCATGTGCGAGAAGACGATCTCCCACTGGCCCAGCTTGGACACGTCGTAGCGGGTATGCTCATCGTAGGAGATCCACGGATTGATATCCATGGCGTCGCCGTAATTGTTCATCGTCAGCGTGTAGAAACTGTTCATCCCCTTCGACGCCAGATAGTTGAGTGCGCCGATAATCCCCTTGCCCTTGCCGCCCTGCCAGCTGGGGTCGCCGGGCTTCCAGTCCCTGACGTGCGGGTCGTAATGATGAAGCTGGTCGGGGTAGGGCAGGCCCTTCTGCCCGCGGAAATCCCTGGTGTTGTCGAACTGGTAATAAGCCAGGAAATTCTCCGGGCTCTGCGTGCCCGCCATGACCAAATATCGCTTGCTGCCGGCATATTGCAGGAAGTGCTTGCCGACATAGCGCAGCATGCCGTTGGCGCGGGCATCGCGGCCGGTCTTGTCGCTCGGCGCGACCGTGAACGCGCCGCGTGTTCCATCGAACGAGGTCGCGGTGCCGGCATTCGGGTCGAGACTTACTGCGACCTCGGGGCCGGTCCGGAACGATGCGGTGTAGGTCCAGGTGCCGACCTCGTCGGGAACGAAATCGACCCGCCACAGATTGCCTGCGGTCGCGCTGGTCTCCGCGGCATTGCCGTCGGCGGCATAGTAACCGGGCACGACATAGACCTTGTCGCCGTGGCGGAAAGTCACGTTGAGCCGGTAGTTGAGAAACGGGTTGAGCTTGGCGGTTTCGCTGGTCTGCGGGCCGGCGAAGGTCAGCTGGACGTCATGCCATTGCTTGCGTTCGCCAACGATCCTCACGGTTGACGCCGCGCGCGGCTTGGCGGTGGCCGCGTGCAGCATTGGTGCAACCATTCCAGCGCCGCAGCCAAGGCTGGCCAGCAAGGCGATCGTGCCCCTGACGGACATGTACAGCCGCCGGCGGCGCACCATGCGCGCCGCCGCCGTCGAACAGGCTCTTGCCATCATCCTCTCCAATGGTCCGCGCCGTTTCCCGCAACGCGGCCGGTGTCGCTCGAACTGTTGTTCCGAACTGGTATGATGAGATCATAAGTCTGCCGGGCGAGTCAATGCACACCGTTGATCAGTAGGCGAAAATCGGGCGCAAATTTCAGGTGATGCGCTGGATGCTCGCAGCAAGCTCGTCTGCGTCGAACACGCGCTTCCAATCGTCGCGCACGATCGCCGGCTTTCCGAACAGGATCGCCTTGTTGCAAGCGTCCGAGAATTGCCCGGGAATGTGCTTGAAGATCACCGCCGCCAGGATGTTCATATGGCCGAGCAGGAAGTCGCGCGCGGCCTCGGCGGGCACGCCGCGCGCCACCACTTCGTCCATCGCCTCGCGCATCGTGTCGAGCAACGACGCGCACACGGTTTCCGACAGGCCGGGTTCGAGCAGCGCCATCTGGTCGACCGTGACGCGGTGCGAGCGCAGGATCGGCGCCCAGATGGTGCGTGCGACCGCCTCTCCCAAGGCATAATGCTCCTCGGGGCCCTGCATCATCGCGTTGACGATCGCCTGGCGTGCATGGAGTCCGCCGAACCGGTCGTCGCGCGCGGCAGGGTCGATCTCGTCATTGAAGATCGGCGGGTGGCAGGGATGGGTGACGAAATAGGTCAGATCGGGCCGGTCGGGCAAATGCCCGGCGAACGGCGCGGCGGCATCGAGTGCCATCACTATTGTTCCGGACTTGAGCGACGGCGCGATCTCATGCGCGACTGAGCCAACATGCGTATCGGGCACCGCGAGGATAACCACGTCGACGCCATCGATCGCCGCGGCGACATCGACGCACGTAATATTAAGCTCGTCGCGCAGCCGCGCGCGGCCGACCTCGCCGGGTTCGACGTGCCGCACCTCATAGTCGCTGCCCTGCAGGTTGCGCGACAGCCGCGCGCCCATCTTCCCGCCCGCACCGAACAGCGCAATCGCCACCATGTTTTCAACCCTTCCGATCAAATTGCTTGCTTTCGTGGTATGATGGTATGATGAGTTGTGCAAGCGCTGGATCCAAGAGGGCGCGGGGAGAGGAATGGCCAAGACCGAGGCCGATGCGCTGGCTTTGTACGGCTCCGACGCGCCGTCCGCGCCGGTGCGCCATTTCGCCGTCGGACGCCTTTCCTTCGACTTGGTCGGCGGCAATCTGCGCTCGATCCGCGTCGATGGGGTCGAGGTGGTGCGGGGCATCCAGTATCTGGTGCGCGACCGCGATTGGGGTACGCTGGCCCCGACGATCCATTCCTTGCATGTCGAGCAGTCGGACGATCGGATCGAAATCTATTACGGTGCCGATTGCACCGGCCCCAATGGCGAGCATCTGGTTTACGGCGCGACCATCGCCGCGTTAGGCGACCGCCTGATCTTCTGCGTCGAGGCGCAAGCGGTCGACGACGTCACGCTCAACCGGCTCGGCTTCTGCGTGCTTCATCCCGCTGCGCTGGCGGGGGTGCCGCTTCGCGTCGAGCATGGCGACGGATCGATAGAGGAATCCGTCTTTCCCGAGCTGATCGCTCCGCTTCAGCCTTTCACCGACATCGCCGCGCTGATCCATCGCCAGCGCGGCTTGACCGTGTCGTGCCGTCTGGATGGCGACATTTTCGAGATGGAGGACCAGCGCAACTGGTCCGATGCTTCGTACAAGACCTATGTCCGGCCGCTCGCCAGGCCGTGGCCCTACGTCATGCCCGCGGGCACGATCGAGCATCAGTCGGTGCGCATCGAGATCGAGGGCGACGCCGTCGAGCAGGCGTCGCAAGAGGACAGCGTCACCGTCGCGATCGGCGAGACGATCGATCCGATGCCGCGGATCGGGCTGGTCGTCACGCCGGGCCAGGCCGACGCCGTGCTGGCGGTACGCGGTGCGTTGCTCGACAGCGGCGTCCAGGACTTGCTGCTGAGCTTCGAGGCGCAGGCCGGGCAGGGGCTTGCCGAGATGCAGGCGCTGGCGCGCGCCGTCGATGGGTTGTCGCATCGCAAGACACTCGAATGCGTGATCGCGACGGACGGCGATCTCGACATGGAGTTGCAGGCGGTCGCCGATCACGTCGCGGCAACGGGACTGAAGCTCGACGCGATCGCAC